>Ga0302250_1002255_pt1 | contig 12352 bp, 6 predicted proteins | sample AAG_RA_Asp_MG_FD_193536 | JGI IMG/M metagenome (GOLD analysis project Ga0302250, IMG submission 193536) | Enriched activated sludge microbial communities from anaerobic digester in WTTP, New Holstein, Wisconsin, United States - AAG_RA_Asp | ecosystem: Engineered > Bioreactor > Anaerobic >... | reverse complement strand
ACGATAAGCTTCGCGGCCAGCGCCTCCAGAAATTCCGCCGGGCTCACGATGCGGGTCTTCTTGAACTCATCAAACGGGAAGTGTTTTTTGTTGCCGGTGATGAGGAAATCGGCCTTGGCTTCACCGGCGCACTCGAGAAACTTATTGTCGTCCGGGTCGAGCTCAGTGATTTCCAAATGAACCTTGGGCGCCACCCACCGGGCCTGGTCTTTGAGGCGAGAGAGCAGCCGGTTTATCTTTTCAGAATCAAGCTTTTGGAATTTCTTCCGGCCAAGAACCTCCTGGTATTCAGTGAAGATGGGATCGCTGAGGCACAAGCGTACCCGCTTCCCAAGTATAAGGGAAATCACCAGTTCCGGCGTGCTGTCCGGTTTGAGAAGCGCTGAAACCAGCACATTGGTGTCGAGGACCGCTTTGAGCATAAGCGTGGCAGATTACTTTTTGAATTTTCGTTTTCCGCGCCGATGAGCCTGGATTTCCGTCTCTATTTCACCATCACTCAGTTTATCCAACCCGGCCTTTTGGGCATCGAGCTGGATCTCGGCCAGAAGCTGATCCTTTTTCACCACGTTTCGGAGATAGTCTTCCACGCTCAAAATCACCACCTTGGGTTTTCCCCGGCGGCTGACCAGAAAGCGCACGTTTTCTTTTTCCGCCTGCTCCATCACCTCGCCCAAGCGGGTCCGGACGGAGAGGGCGTCTATTAGTTTCGTCATAGATTTTACGGGCATCGAATCCCCCTTGAACTCATTAGTTTATTACATAGTTTACTACAGTTTAGCATAGGATGAACTTTCGTCAAACACTCTTCTAATGCTGTGAAATTGGATTTTCTCGCATCTTCCTCTCAAGTTCGCGGCATTAACCTCCCGAAGCAATTATCCCTCTCTATTTCCAGCATATCCGATGCGTTACCATCACAGATAAGAAGGAGGAAATGAAAAGGGATTTGAAACAGCTCCATAGCGCCTTCATGAGAGAATGCGAGTTCGTCGGCAGACTCTCGCCGGAAACGCTGCGCGGCTACCGAGCCGGTTTCGATTTGCTCACAAAGCTCATGCCGACCATCAGCCTGGAAACAATCTCCTCCGAAACCCTGACGGAATTTTTCAGAAGGCTTGATCAGAGAGAAAGGCGCACCGGAAAGGGACCTCCCAAAATCGGCATCAAGAAATCCACCGCTGCCACCTACCGGAGCAAGCTCAATAGATTTTTCGACTGGCTGAAGCAGAAAGGAATCGTCTCTGAGAATCCATTCATCAATATGCCCTATCCCGCCATTCGCTATGAAGACCGGAAATTCCTCAAACGAGAAAACGTCGAGAAGATCTTCGCCGCCATCGCCATGAACTCACACACCGGTTTTCTCAGAAAAAGAAATCTCGCCATATTCTCGTTGCTTCTCGGTTGCGGGCTGCGGCGGAGCGAGCTCCTTAACCTGCGTGTCTTCGACATTGATCTGGAAAGAAAGACGCTTCTGGTCCGCGCGGAAACTTCTAAATCGAGAAGAGATCGGACCATCCCGCTTAATTCCATGGCACTCTTGCACTTGGCAGAATACTTTGCCGACAGGAAGCAAAGAAACTGCGCGAGTCCCTATCTCTTCCTGTCATCCAACCAGGACTCCCGGCTAACCAGCGACGGGCTCAAGCATATCGTAGCCAATCTTAACCTGAACGCCCGAGTGGATTTCCATCTCCATCAGTTCCGCCACACCTTCGCCGTTAATATGATCAACAGCGGCTGCGACATCGCCAAGCTCAAGCAGCTCATGGGACACAGCGATATCCGGATGACCGCCGTGTACCTGCGGTGCCTTCCAACGAACGCGATGAGAGCCGATGTAGAGAAAATCACCTTTTCCAATCTACTCTGATATCGTTGAGGGGATGCTTCATAATCTGCGATCTCAAATGCTCAGCGCTTGCCGCCAGATAGATGGTTGTCGTCTTTATGTCGCTATGCCCGAGCATTCTCGATAGGGAATAGATGTCGCACCCGCCTTCCAGCATCAGGGTTGCGAAAGTATGCCTGAGCTTGTGCACACTGAAGTTGATCCGGGCCGCCGGCCGGATTTCATCCAGCAGATGTTTTAGTCCATGCTCGCTGAACCCCATGTTGTGGTTGATGGAAACGAAGAATTCCGGACAGGTTCTCTTGAGCCTCTTGCGCTCCCCTAAGTAGCGCTCCAAAGACTCCGCCAGCGTGTAACAGATCGGCACTATCCGATCCTTATTACCCTTCCCCTGCCGGACGAAGATGGACATGTTATCGAGATCCACATCCGCCAGTTTGAGATTCAAAACCTCTTTGCGCCTGAGTCCAGCCAGCACAAAGATGGAAAATATGGCATGATTCCGGTAGCGCAGAAACCGGTATTTGTACGGGTAATTGTAAACCACCTCCAAGATACGGAGGGCGTCTTGTTTGGAGAGCTTGGGAGGAATTTTCTTTTCTATTTTGGGGACTTCGATGTCCTCCGTCGGATTAGTTTTCATTAGCCCTTCTTTGACGCACCAGCGGAAGAAAACCAGCAAGGATTTGTGGTAATTGACGAATGTGTTGCTTGTCCATCCCCGCTGGCTCCGCCCGCGAAAGAAGAAATCCCGGACCTTCTGCTCCGTTATTTCTTCCACGTCAGTAAGTCCGCTGTCTTTTACGAAGAGATTTGCAGTGGTCTGGTAGCGCTGGATGGTAGCTTTGGCGTACCCCCGGATGTATATGGAGTGGTCGCAAAATCTGCGAAGCGCCATTTTGATTTCCATAAAAAAACCGCCACTATTTCCAGTCGCAGTTTTCCTATGAGCCGTTGCGCGGAATCGAACCGCGGACCCCGTCCTTCATTACCACCTCTATTTCTCAGGCGCTTCTATTAGAGGATTAGACTGTATCTTGAGCGTATCCCGCCAGGCGGAACTTAGCTCCCCTTGTCAGTCGTTCGGGTCCCGGCTAGTCGGGGCCACGGTCTGAACCATTGCCTCGCCGTGAAGACGAGTGCGCCAGGCCTTTAACCGTTATTCGGGATTCGCCATCCGGTTTCCCGAAAGGCGGGCAAAAAAATTCACCATGGACGTGCTCTGCCAACTGAGCTACAACGGCAAAAATGATAGAATTTTTAACGACCTCTTTCCTTTCCGCCGCCGGCCTGTTTAGGGTCGAACCTGGTCGCGCTAAGTTTTTTTCGTGGCTTCAATAAGCCCAAATATGACAATTTAGCCCGCGACCCGTTTTACCATTAAACGCTCTACCTTTTTATGGCCATATTTTGGCTTGTGTAAGGAAAGAATCGACCTAGTCGTTTGTAAATTCTATGCCTTTGTAGCGACCTGTTTTTGACAAAATCAGGACAGTTGAAAATGACTCAAAAAAGTCACTGCTACTGGGATAGTAGAATTAAAAATAATTACTCACAGAATGATATTAACACACATATATTGATACAGCAATATTGTGAAACATTATAGGATGATGACCCTCTATATCATAGGTTTGCATTTATCTAATATTCCTTTATTTTTCCAATCAGTAACAGTTCGTTCGAACATCTGCTTTGAATATTTGTCATCGATAATAATCGACAATTTACCATCTCGTGACAGGAACAGTTCTGTTGTATGGAAACTCTTTGTATGTTTTGACACAAGGAAAATCCAGGTTACGCCACATAGCAGGAAAGAATAGCACCTGTGGCCATCGAATCTGCTCTCGTTGGCCAGCATCATCAGCCCACTCAACAAATCCGCATAGCTCGGAGTCAGCAACAATATGCAGCCATAGTCGTAGGGTTCTCCTGGGTCTCCTTTATTGAGCATGTGGCGCAGTCTTTCTTCGTGGGGACCAAGCTGGACGTTCTGAAATTCCTTCCTCGTGGAAGAAATCCCTGCTCTCCAGATTAACGACATCTGGAACAACTTGACTTTGGCGTAATCCAAACCATTGGCTACCGCAACGATACCCGGCTTCTTGCCTACAAAGGTTATGCGCTTTACAAGGAGCTGATGAAAATACCTCTCCCACTCACTCATCTTTTGTTCACAATCTTCGCAAAGAAGCCTCTCGCGAAAACCTTTCTTAAAATGCTTTGGAGTTTCAGGGTCATCCGTCAGCGGATAAAATCGATGATTGTCAGGATCATAGAGAGATTTGAACATGAACTCAGGGATGATATGCGAATTGCAGAGTTTTTTTTCCTGGAGGCACAAACAACATTTTGTCATTTCAGAAATCCTCTGATGTTTGATCTCGCCATCCACTTTTCCGCCCATCCTCTAAATCCATCCCCGGCAATCAATCCCAACGCAGGTCATTCAGGTCGGAGTCAATGTCTTCGCGCTTCGCCTGGTCTTCATAGTATCGGGCAATTGACCGAAGTATTGCTCCTGTGCGCGGCCATTTCGCCTTTACGGCATCACTCATCCCTTTATACTTCTCAGCCAGCTCTCGTTCCTGTTTTCCTCCATCCGTAATGCCCCGGGACGTAACGCCACGACTATTACAGACCTCTATCTGGATGTGTTCATCGATGACCTCGTTGTCCAGCCGCTCTATAATATTTCTGACCGCCGCATGCGGCCAAGTCCCATCAGCATCAGAAGGAGCGTGTGCAAGCATGGCGGCGATTTGCAGGTCTCCTCCGGTCACACGCATAGTTTCTTCGCAAGTCTTCCGAACTGCCTCAATCCATTCGGCCAGTCCTTCTTCCGAAAGAGTCCCGTCCTCCTTCATCCCCGGAAAGAGAGACCAGGAGTCCAAGACTTCTCTGGCAGCCAGAGCACGATTTTCAATCTTGATTTTCTCAACACCTTGATTCTCTGGATCGGGTGAGCGATCGTCCCGTTTGTAAATAAAAGAAACAAGCTGGGCAAAAAAAGCCGGATCTTTTTGAAGAAGACGGTGAAGTGCTATAGGCACACCAGCGTAGCGTTTGATCTCGTCGAAGAAAGCAGCAAACGGCCATTCCAGCACCGCCAGTTTCTCAATCGGCAACTCGTCCTGCTCGTAAAGCTGCCTGAACACATAGCCGAGGCGATATCCGTCCGCGCCGCCCCTAAGAAGTGTCTTCTCTTCTGCCTCAAGGAGCTCTTGAAGCAGCCTTTCAAGGATGGCACTCGGGATTGAAATACTTCGATCTCCTGCAATGTCGAGCGCAGCGTCCGGTCTTTTTGCATCGAGCAATTTCTCAACAGCTATTGCAGCATCACCTTTCTTGCTCTCTCTTGAGCGTCCGCTGGCCCTCTTCCAGTAGGCAGACTCTACCTCTTTCCCTTGCGACCTGACTGCTGACCATGTGGATGAACCTTCCGGCAGTCCGGAATATAGAAGCGCGCAACTCTCTGCGGAGTAATTGCCTTTGACCTTCATTCGTGCGATCTGCCTGTCGACCCAGCCTCGACCAACTACCTCGATTCTGCCTTGTGCATAGCATTGGATAAGGAGCGGTTTGTCCATGCTGCGCTCAATCAAGCTATCCAATACATTTGCATCTTCATTCTCATCACGAACGACTTTACCGAGAGCATGCCCGAGAACGCCGACATACTGGATCGTTCGAGCAAACTCTATAATCTCTTCCATCGAGGCCTTATCCAAGACTTCCCGTGCCGCCTGCTCTCTGGCTTTCGTCCTTGCCTCTTCCTCCGCCTCATAGTCTTCAATTTCCCCTTCCGGCAGTTGAGGCCATGGGTCACTCAATAACCAACCCGTTCGTTCCAGTACATCGATTGGAGTAAATTTCCCCATCACTCGATAAAGGGCTGACACATGTTTGCGATGGTCTTCATCCCCGTAGCTGTTGATCCAATTCAGTGCTTTCCGGACACACCGCAATATTTTGCTCAGCTCATCTTTCGCAAAGGAATCAACATCCGCCGCTTCCAGTACGGCAAGGAGTTTGCTCCGTATCTCTTCCGGCAACCGCGTAAACTCATCAACTGAGGAAATCAGGTTCTCTTTTTGGCATGCCAAATCGCTGAGTTTTGGCAGAAGCCCGATCAAATACTCGCTGTGCGCCGGGTTCTTCTCGGGTTCCAGCCCTCGCCTGATACCACCCGTATCGCGCCAGCAAAAACGATGAGATTCGCTAATGTGACCGTCGATGTAATATCGTTGCGCAAATTTCCAGACCAGCTGCGGGTTCGTTCGGATAAGGTTATCCAACGCTGCTAAACGATCTTCCGGGGTTGCATGGGTTTGCGGAAACCCTGGCAGGAAAATGTCAGCCAAACTGTTTATCGGCCTATTACTCCATTTGCCTCCTTCATCTATCCCGGCGAGTTCCAGCAAAATATTGACAGCCCGTCCAAAGTATTCAGTACTCCACGCGATGCCCTCAAGAGCCCAAAGCAATCCGGAGTGCCTGCATTCACCAAACAGACCGCCATCATCCTTCAACAGCTCTTGAAAAAGGACCCGGCCTTTCTTGATGCCGAGTTCTACGACTTCCATAAAGGCATCTGGAGCAGCCTCAGCCAGCAGCGGAGTCACATCTTTTACCGACGCCCATGCTTCCCATTTGTCCGCCTTAGCAAATACTTCTTTAACCACATGACCAGCAAATCCTTCAGTAGAAACAAAATGAGGGGAGCGGTTGCCATAGACGGCTATAAGGACAAGCGATTCCACAAGACCGGTCCGAAGCCATTCTGAAAAAGGGTTTGACTTTCCGTACAAAGCCGCCGCCCAACGCTTCTCAGCCTCCAAATCATATTTGGGATCGGTATTTGTTAACACAGCCAGAACGGTCGTTTCAAAGAGCTTCAAAACGTCTTGGGTAAGGAATTGTGCAAGAAGAAACCACGCATCCAACGGCGATTTCAACATCCAGACGCTACCGACCTTGCGAATAGGAGAATCCTCTACGGCCAAGAGCGGGATAAGCGCTTTGAGAAATGATCCGTGGTTCAGTCCGGATAAGGTTTCAATAGCTCGGCGGTCACCCTCTTTGTGCTCATCCCAGGCTCCCGTAAGCAGCAGAGGAATAAGGACATTAGCGGACTCAGCAGTAACCCACGAAGGCGTTCTGACGACCTTTGACCGAAATAAATGTCTTCGAAGTACGGGAATACTCCGGCCTGAATCCCTGGCAATCTGCTGGGCTTTCGCCTTGGACAAACCTTTTTCATGCAAAATATTCTCAACAACCTTACGTTGCGGACGACCCAATCGAAGGACATCTCTTACGCCGATAACCGTTGCGTCCATGCTTAAATAGACATGGTGTCCCTTGGCTGTCGCTGCAGATGCCGCATCAACACATTCTCCCGGCGCGACAATAATCAAAGGGAAATTCTGAAAAGCTCGTGTCACCTCTCTCACTTCATTGATGTTTCCAACCACGACACAGCGCGATAGGGCTTGTAAACGCTGCTCTTCAGGCAGACCGGCAATCGCGGAATAGAGAAATGCCACAGCTTCTTCCGAATTGTCTCCCTGAACTTCAAGTATGCTTGGCTCTTGATTGATCCACCTATGAACCGCTTCGGTATCCTTTGTGCGCCCGCTGATCACCATCTCGGGTATCATTTTGGGATGAGTACCTTCGGACCATTCCTCCCAAACTGCCTCCAAATCCCTGACACCGGCAGAGATCACTTTTCCAATCTGACGTGCCAGCCAGAGTGCGACAGCCGGAGCTGACGCCAGCCACAATTCCAGATCATCCGCCGCTATTACCTGAACGCTTTTCCAATGCTTTTCAGCTTTCTTACTCTCCTCCCAAGCAATGCGCCCAGGCCATGCTCGAGGTGTCACAAAAACGAATGTGGATTGGCTCTTTATCAGGCCCAGTGAATCATCCGTTCGCTTCCTATAATCCCCCTCTGCCTTTGTTCCCGCCGACGCTTCAACGCCCGTTTCCCATCCTGAGACGCCTTGCGGAAAAAATGGGGCGGTAGAAGTTGTCTCCAGCATCCCGTCCCATCCTCCAGTAGAGACACTATCCCCGCACGGAAAATTAATTTTCTCGATCGAGGTGGCCGTCGCAAAAATGAGGCGGCGAAGCAATTCCGGCATTGTTTCTTGGCAATGGCGGCTTTTCGTTCTTGCCCAGTTTTTGATATCAGCTGCTGTTATCCACTTCATCATAATGAATCCAGAGTTTTAGAAATTATACTTGACAACACCATGCTGTTTGCATCTGTTATGCATAACATGATTGACATTAAACAGCTAGTATGTATTGACTTGATAATAGCACGATTCACTAACCTAAAAAACTCCGTCGTCGTAATTATAAGGAACTTATCATATGTTAAGAGCTAACTCCATTAAAAAATATAAGAAGAGATTAGGATAAATTGTAAATAGGAGCAGATCATCCGCTTCCTTGATTCCTTGATGCTTGAAACGCCATAACGCCATCTTTATACTCTACCCCACCCTGGCGCATGGCCTATTGTACTCGCAGTCCACCCACACGAAACTGCCCCTCGGGAAAACTATTCCAAAACCGATGTCTTCAAAAACCTTTTTGCCTGATGAAAGAATTGCTGCTGATCAGCGGCCGCAGTCCAACCTGGCTGGTGTCTGATCACAAGACTCTCGATTGCAGGCCGCAGATGTGGTAAAAGTGCCACTGGCTTTTTTTGAGCGCACCAGGTTGCCCCAGTTGTGGCAGGCCTGAGCCGCATTTATCCGATACATCCGCATTCGCTTTTCCAGAGGGCTTTCGCGAACGTCGGCACCCATGGAGAGGGACACATTGACGGATAGCCGAATCACCGCACGAAACGGCCGGGAAGAAAGATTTTCCGGACATGAATCTTTTGTCTGCCGATATGGCTGGCTCCGCAAGCTCCACGACGCCATTTGCACCAGCCCCAAGATTTTCGCTGATGAGGAAGAGGCGATCATTGCCCTTGGGATCGGAAAGAACATGGTTCGGTCCATTCGGTTCTGGGGAGAAGCCTTTTCCCTGATGGAGGGAAGTCCCACGCAAGGCTACCATCCTACCGCATTTGGCCGCTGCTTGCTTGACGAAGACACCGGCATGGACCCATACCTAGAGGATCGAGACAGCCTCTGGCTGCTCCATTGGAAAATCACTGCCAAGGCTGATTTAGCCGCTTGGAATGTCGCTTTCCAGGACATCCATGATTACCAGTTTGCAAAGAAGCGTTTCGTCGAACTTGTATACCTGAGGGGACGCAGGGCGAATAAAGAACTGGCCGAATCGACAATAAGGCAGCATTCCGACATTTTTCTCAACACTTACGCCTGCATGAACCGCCATTACGATGCCCAGACACTGGATGAAGCTCTTGGCTCTCCCTTGCAAGAACTTGGCCTCCTTGCGAAATCGGCAACTGATGTCAGAGATGATGTGTTTCATTTCGATATCGGCCCAAAACGCGGACTGAACAGCCAAGTATTTCTTTATGCCCTGCTTGACTATTGGGAACACATCGCCTCCGCCGATAAGACGCTGTCTCTCAAAAAAGTTATGTTCGGCGCACTCAGTCCGGGTGCGGTATTCAAATTAGGCGAATATGACGTGCTGCAGTACCTTGATGAGGTTGAAAATCTTACTGACGGCCTGATCCAGTTTGTTGATGGCGCAGATGTTCGTTCCTTGCACATGAACAGGGATGCTGATCCGAGTTCACTTAAGGTCCGGTTGGGATTTGATGAATTATCACCGAGAATATGACACCGTAATCTCAGACCACCTGCACATCGCTAGGCGATATGCCCGCTCAATCCGGATCGAGCGGGATTACAGAGACCCTCAAAGTTTGGAGGGCTACGTAATTACTCCAACGGTCCAGTATGCCCTTGAGCAGCTATTAGCCGGACTGCGTCTCGACTCCTCCCAGCGCGCCTGGCGAATCACCGGACCCTACGGAGCAGGAAAATCAGCCTTCGGCGTCTTCACTGCCAACTTGGTAAACCGATCCGATCCGGGCAACAAAATTGCTTTGTCCATTCTTAAACAAGTATCCAAAGAGTTCGCGGCGACCATCAAGGTATTGCCAAGATATTTGCCGATACCCATAACCGGCAGCCGGGCGCGTTTTGGCGATGTTCTCCTGTCCAGTTTAGTCCAGGCCCTCGAGACCGACAAAACAGCCGGACGGAACCCCTCCATTCTTGCGGAAGTCAAAAAATACCAGCAAAACCATGCCGAAGGCCAAGTGGAAGACAACAGGGCCATCCAGCTCGTAGTGGAATTCGCACAATATATCAAACGGTCCTCGCTGCCTTACGATGGAGTCCTGATCTTAATTGATGAAATGGGCAAATTCCTTGAATATGCCGCGATAAGACCGGGCAAGACTGACGCCTTTTTGTTCCAGCGGCTGGGTGAGCTGGCCTCCGGTTCGTCTGATGTGCCTCTGGCGGTAATCGGGTTCCTTCACCATCAGTTCGCCGACTACGCTATCGGTTACGGCCAGCGAGCTGAGGAAGAATGGGCCAAAGTTTCTGAGCGTTACGAAGAAATACCTTTTGACGAGTCCCCGGAGCAATACGCGTTCTTGCTTGCCAGCGCCATCCAAAATGATATCTCAGCGCCCGGGCGGAGTAAGGTAGCGGATCGAGCGAGAGAGCTTTACCAAAATGCACTGACGATAGGCATTTCCGTCGTGCCAAAACGGCATAACGATCTGATGGCTGTCGCACCCAATCTTTACCCAATTCATCCTGCCACCCTGTTAGTCCTGTCTTCGGGGATAAAACGCTTTGGACAGAACGAGAGGTCGCTTTTCAGTTTCCTTTTGTCCCATGAGCCATACGCTTTTCAGCAATTCATCGCAACGAGACCTTTCCATCAGGATAACTGGTACAGACTGTCAGACCTTTACGACTACTTGTCGTCCATCGGCACTGTTCGCTTCCGAGACGGAGACCGCCGCCGGCGCTGGGACTTCCTGCGCAGCACCCTGACAGCCACTCCTGGCCTCACTGAGACGCAACAGTCCATCCTGAAGATAGTGGGATTGATTAACGTCCTGCAGCCCTTAAGCGGATTAAAGGCAGATGAAAAATCAGTCACATTTGCCCTGCGTGACGCTTCAGAAGATGAGGAGATAGCCAGCGCGCTTTCGTCGCTTGTCCAGAAGAACCTTCTTTATCAGCGAAGCAGCCAAATAGACTATTGCCTCTGGTCGAATACCAGCGTTGATCTTCCGGCACTCTATGAGGAGGCGGAGCGGCGCATACCTCCTATCGCCGACCTCGAGGCTTTTCGTGAAGGCCTGCCGCAGTCAAGGCCAGTCTTGGCGCACAGGCACTATCATCGCACCGGGACGCTCCGTGCGTTTGAAATTCAATATTCAACCTTGGGAGGACTGGAACGATTCATCTCAGCCCGAGATCCGGGCGGGTTCGACGGGCAAATCATCGTCGTGCCTGTCGACCCCGGTCAGGACCTTGATGAGGCGAAAGAAATAGTCCTTGGCGCCTCCATATCAAAGAACCCGAGAGTCTTGATTCATCTTCTGGAGGTGACGCCCGGGGATTTGGCGGTGGCACGCGAGCTGAAGCTCTGGCAGTGGATTCAGGACCATTGCCAGGAACTTAGAGTGGATGAATTCGCTCGCAGCGAAGTCAAGAAGCGCTTAGATGAGCTTTCATCCGATCTTGAGCAACGTTTATCGAGCCTTTTCGGCTTTGATGATTCAGACATCAGCCGCAAAAACGTATGGATCTATGGTTCGAATGAAATAGCCATAACAGGCAGAAAGAGCCTCCACCAAAGACTTTCGGACATTTGCGACGACCTTTACCATGCCGCACCAATCATTAAGAATGAGCTGATTAACCGGACAAAACTCTCCTCATCCATTGCCAGCGCGAGAATAAAGCTCATCGCGCGGATGATTGAAAATCAGAAAAGCGAGAATTTGGGATTAACAGCAACTCCGCCAGAATTGACCATTTATCTTTCCCTCTTTAGCGTTTCTAGGCTGCATCGGACCGAAGACGGAATAAGAGGATTTTACCCACCCACAAATGATGACCCCTGCCATTGGGAAAAGGTCTGGCATGATTTGCGCTCCCTCCTCCAGCAATCGGGGCAGATCTCGGTCGAAGCACTCCTCGACACCCTTGAGCGTCCCCCTTACGGAATTCGACAAGGCGTCAGTCCTTTGCTGCTGGCCGCCTTTATCCTTCACTACAGCCAGGATTTCAGCTTGTTCGAGCGCGGCACCTACGTTGTTCAGGTGACAGAACACCACTTCATGCGCCTGCTCAAATCTCCTCGGAATTTCAGCCTCCATTTTGTGCCGACGGAATCGGACAAGATCAGCTTACTCAATGATTATTGGCGAAGTCTTGATATCATCCGCAAGCGCATTGAAAAGAATCCGGAAGTGACGGATGTGGTTCGGGAATTATACAAATGGGTCACCAG
>Ga0302250_1002254_pt1 | contig 12361 bp, 10 predicted proteins | sample AAG_RA_Asp_MG_FD_193536 | JGI IMG/M metagenome (GOLD analysis project Ga0302250, IMG submission 193536) | Enriched activated sludge microbial communities from anaerobic digester in WTTP, New Holstein, Wisconsin, United States - AAG_RA_Asp | ecosystem: Engineered > Bioreactor > Anaerobic >... | reverse complement strand
AGTCCGTAGAACGTCCCGTGCTCCGGTTCGGCGATCAGCGGCATCACGTTGTGCAGGAAAGCCCCCTTGGCCTTGACGATGCGCGAGACTTCCTTCAGGTGTTGGTCATTGACGCCGGGGATCAGCACCGAATTCACTTTCACCAGGATGCCGCGCGCGACCAGCATCTCCAGCCCCTTCTGCTGCTGCGCGATGAGGATTTCCGCCGCCGCGCGGCCGCGAATGCGCCGGTTCTTCCAGAAGATCCACGGATAGATTTTCGCACCGACGTCGGGATCGACGCAGTTGATCGTGATCGTCACGTGCTCGATGTTGTGCCGGGCCAGTTCGTCGATGTGCTCGGGCAAGGCCAGGCCGTTGGTCGAAACGCACAGCTTGATATCCGGCGCCTTCTCCGCCAGGCCGCGAAACGTGGCGAAGGTCCGCGCCGGATTGGCCAGCGGATCGCCGGGGCCGGCAATCCCCAGCACCGACATCTGCGGGATCGCCGCTGCCACGGCGAGCGTCTTCTTCACCGCCTGTTCGGGCGTCAGCAGTTCGGAAACCACACCCGGGCGGGATTCGTTGGCGCAATCGTACTTGCGGTTGCAGTAGTTGCACTGGATGTTGCACGCCGGCGCCACTGCCGCGTGCATGCGGGCAAAGTGGTGATGCGCCGCCTCCGAATAGCACGGGTGATCCTCGACCTTGCGCCGAAGATCGTCAGGAAGAACAGCGGCCTGGTCGGCGCTCGCGCCACAGCTTGAACGGCTGCAGCCGGACGTTGGCGGCAGCGAATGCCTGGAGTGTGAGGAATGCGGACTATCGATCACGGGCTGATTCACGGCGTTCTCCGCGAAGTGGGTTCGTTCCTGCCAGTGCAATGCCTGTGCCAGCCACCCCGATTTGCCCCAACTATTTGAATGGATTGGAATTTGACGCCTCTACAACACCACCGCCCGGCGCCCAATGTCGTGAAGCAGACAACGCCGTGCCCGGCATCATGTGGCGAAAACGACAGAAGGCCCTATTGATTCGGCGAGGAAATGTCTGAATTCGGTCTGAATTTGTCACCCCGGCGAAGGCCGGGGTCCAGTCGGCGATTGCTCTCCGATACTGGATACCGGCCTACGCCGGTATGACGGAGTCTTCAGGCTTCATTGTGCGCGCTATATCTTCCTGACTTCGATGTTCAACGTCAGGATGCGGTAGGCGATCTGGCGTGGAGTCATCCCGAGCAGGCGGGCTGCGCGGGCCTGGACCCAGCCGGCCTGTTCGAGCGCGGCGATGACGCGCGTCCGTTCATCGAGATCCGGATCGTTGAGACTGGGGGGAGAAAAGCCTGACGCGGCAGAGGGCATCACCATCGCTGGCGCCCCTGCGCTGAAAGCGGGAACGGCAAAACCCGAGGCTCCCGGGACAAGCGCTTCGCGCTGACGATCGAGATGAATGAGCTCGGCGCCAATGTGGCCGGACTCGGACATGACCGCCGCGCGCTCGAGGCAGTTCTCGAGTTCGCGAACGTTACCAGGCCAGTTGTACTGGCTCAGGCAGCGGATCGCCGATTCGGCCAGCGAGAGGCGGCGCCCCTGCTGCTCGCCGAGGCGGTTCACCAGGAAGTTGGCAATCTCGGGAATATCCTCCGGACGCTCGCGCAGCGGCGGCAGCATGATCGGCATGACGTTGAGACGGTAGTAGAGATCCTCGCGAAAATCGCCGGAATCGACGGCGGCTTCCAGGTCGCGGTGCGTCGCGGCAATGACGCGTACGTCGACCTTGAGCGTGCGGCCGCCGCCGACGCGCTCGAGTTCGCCCTCCTGCAGCACACGCAACAGCTTGGCCTGGAAGGCGGGCGAGATTTCGCCGATTTCGTCGAGGAAGATCGTGCCGCCATCGGCCGCTTCGAAGCGCCCGCGCCGCGCGGCAACGGCGCCGGTGAATGCACCCTTCTCGTGCCCGAACAGTTCGGATTCAAGCAGGTTCTCTGGCAGCGACGCGCAGTTCAGGCGCACATAGGCGCCGCTCGAACGCGGCGAATGGTAGTGGATGGCGTTGGCGATCAGTTCCTTGCCGGTGCCCGTTTCGCCGCGCAGGAGCACCGTCGTGTTCCAGCGCGACACCAGCCGTACCTGGTCGAAGACGCGGCGCATGACCGCCGAGCGTCCGATGATGTTGTCGAAACCGTACTGGTGGCGCACGGTGCGGCGCAGGCTGTCGCGTTCCTCGGCAAGATCCTTCTTCTCCGCTTCGATATCGAGCGAGAGGCGCACGCTCTGGCCGATCAGGTTGGCGACCATCTCGACGAAACGCGTGCGCTCCTCGAGCAGGCCGTCGTCGGGCGTGTTCGGCTGCACCGCCAGGACGCCGCGCAGGCTGCCGCCAAGGCTGATCGGCGCGGCGATGAACGGCAGACGCCGGTCGTAGAGACCGAGCCGGTCGAGGAAGCGCGGGTCGTCGCCGGTCCGCGACAGCGCGATGGTGCGCTTCTCATCCAGAATCAGGCCGAGCAGTCCTTCGCCCGACTGGTAGCGCACCGACGCGTGCCCGCTGTGGTCGGCGTCGTCTTCGACACTGACCGCGTTGATCACCAGATCGCCGCTTTCGGGATCGACGACGGTGACCATGCTGCGGCTCATGCCGGCCTGCTCGTCGAGCACGCGCAGCACTTCGCGCGAGGTGCTGCGAAAGTCGAGCGAGCGCGAGAGGATTTCGCCCACATGATAGAGCGCCTCCAGTTCGATGCGTCGCAGGCGGGCGAGGCCGGGTGCCTGCGCGTCACCTGGCGAGCGGCGTTCGTCGGTTGTATCGATTCCACTCATCGCGTTCATTCCGGGGTATCCGTTGGCGCCTCCGCAGGCGCTGATGCGTCGTTTTCCGCGCCTGACGCGCGGGCGTCCTTTCTTTTGCTTCGCCAAAAGAAAGGAGCCAAAGAAAAGGCGACCCCGCTGCGTCGCCCGGCTGCGCCGGGTCCTCTGCGCTGCTCAGCCGCAACGGGAGGGCTGCGGAACTCGGACCTTCGGTCCTCAGACAGTCCTCGCCCTTTTTCCCGTTGCGCCCTGCGCTGCTCGACGACGCAAAGGGCAAGTTGAAAACCGATCGAATAGCAGCCGCCAACTGAATCACATTCCGTTCGAGATTCCTTTCGGTGTGCAATCCCCCTCGTGCAGCGCCGAGCAACGGAGTGCGGCCGGGGGAAGTCGGCGAGGACTGTCTGAGGGCGAAGCCCGAGTTCCGCAGCCGCCCGGCCTCACGAGTAGGGCAGGGCAGCCGGCAACGCCGGCCGCGTAACGCGGAGGTCGCCTTTTCTTTGGCTCCTTTCTTTTGGCGACGCAAAAGAAAGGATGCCCGCGCGTCAGGCGCGGAACCCAGCGCATCCAACGCAGAAAAACGTGCATCAATAAGTTCCGGATTCATATCTTCCGCTGCACCGGTAGCACGACACGGACGCGGCAACCGCCCTGCTCCGCCGCGTCGATTTCGATCGTCCCGTCGTGGTCGGCCGCCACCTGCTGCGCCGATGACAAGCCCGTGCCCAGATGCCGCCCGCCCGCCTTGCGCGTCGAGTAGAACGGCTCGAAGACCTTCAGGCGCAGTTCCGGCGGAATGCCTGGGCCGGAGTCCTCGATGACGACTTCGACACTGCCGCCGTGAGCGCGCGTCGTCACGAGCAGTTCGCGTTCTCGCCAGCCCTTGCAATTCATTGCGTCGATCGCGTTATCGACGATCGCCTTGAGCATCGAGCGCACGCGGTTCGGGTAGGCGTTGACCGAAGGCATCACCGCCTGCGGTCGCCAGCGCACGCTGATCCCCGCCGAGAGCATGCGCGTCGTGGTCAGATCGAGGACGTCGCGCATCGCTTCGTTGAGATTGACCGGCGTCCGCGATTCTGCGCGGTGTTCGGGTATCGCGCTGCGCAGACTGTCGACGGCCGCCCGGCCGGCATTGAGCGCCTCCATCAGCACCGAGCCGGCCGGCCCGTTGCCGCGCCGTTCGAGCGTCGCCAGCACCGAGGCCATCACGTTGATCGGCCCTTCGATCTTGAACACGGCGGCGGAGAGGGTCTCGCGCAGGTCCTCGATGTGGTTCTCCTCGGCCATCATCACCCGCAGGAGCGCCATGCGCGTCTTTTCCTGCTCGGCGCGCTGGCGTGTCGTTTCCTTGGCGACCAGCAGGAGGAACAACTCGTTGCGACGGGCAAAGAAGGCGTCGGCGGTGCTGTCCTTGCGTTGCACCCAGATTCCGGAACAGGAGAACCAGCGCGGTCCGGCCGGCGAGTCGATGCGGATCTCGTGATCGCTGAAGGCGTTGTGGCCGTCCTTGACCGTCGTCCGGAAATCGCCGAGATCGGCGCGCACGCTGTCGAGGATCAGCATCGACGGCTCGACCATGCGCAGGTCGCCCATCAGCTTCTTGTATTCGTGGTTGTCGAGCACCACCTTGTCGCGGGCGTCGAGCAGCGCCATCACCACCGGCGTCGAATCGACCACGGATTCGATCAGCGCTTTCTGGTCGGCCACTTCGCACTCGAGCCAGTGCAGTTGCGTCACGTCGCGGTGAATTCCGAGGTAACGGGTGATCTCGCCGTTGGCATCGACCACCGGCGTAATCAGGAGATCAGCGAGATACTTGCTGCCGTCCTTGCGCCGGTTGATCAAGCGTCCGCTCCACGGCAGGCCGCGCGAGATCATCGCCCACATCTCGTCGTACAGCCCGGAGGGCGTCGACTTGTTGGAGAGCAGCGACTGGTTGCGGCCGATCAGTTCCTCCGGCGCGTAACCGGTGGCGCGCGAGAACGCCGGATTCGCGTAGAGGATGTTGGCGTTGGCATCGGTGATGGAGATGGCGAGATCCGCCTGCTCCACCACCTGCTGGAAGATCGCCGGAGCGATCGACGAGGCCAGCGCTTCAACCGTGGATGGCGTCGCCAGCAGCGCGGCCAGCGTCTCGGTTGCGGAATTGCGGTTTTTCGTCGTCACGGTGGTCTCCCTTGCACGGAACTCGCTGCAGGAAACGTGCCAATCAACCGAACAGGCGCCGCCGCGCCGCCGATGCTGTCGTATTTCCCGCAATGTGTAGGGATTGCGACATCGCGAGACGCTTGCATCACCGTTGGGGTTAACCGGAGGCCGCACCGGAAAAACCCCGTTCCGGTGCGGGTTTTGGCGACGGTGCACGTTTTCGGGGATTGTTCAACGGCAGGTGGCACGGATCGTGATACGGCATGAGCGAAAGGCCACGGATACCCCCATGAGCGAATACTTCGTCCTGCTGATCTCGACCGCACTGGTCAACAACGTCGTCATGGCGCGTTTTCTCGGACTCTGCCCGTTCATGGGCGTGTCCCGGAAGATCGACAGCGCGCTGGGCATGGGGCTGGCGACGAGCTTCGTCATCATGCTCGCGGCGGCGATCACCTGGATTCTCGAACACTGGCTGCTGGCGCCGCTCGGCCTGGGCTACCTGCGCATCCTGGCCTTCATCCTGGTCATCGCCGCCGTCGTCCAATTCACCGAAGCGGTGATCCACAAGATGGCGCCGGCGCTTTACCAGACGCTCGGCATCTACCTGCCGCTGATCGCGACCAACTGCTCGGTGCTCGGCCTGACGCTGATCAACGCGCAGGAAGGCCACGGCTTCGTCACCACGCTCTTCTACGACTTCGGCTCGGCGCTCGGCTTCACGCTGGCGATGGTCATCTTCGCCGGCATGCGCGAACGCCTCGCCCTCGCCCGCGTGCCCGCCTCGTTCGCCGGCGCGCCGATCGCCTTCATCCTCGCCAGCCTGATGTCGCTGGCGTTCATGGGGTTTTCGGGCCTCAGTTTCAAGTGAGCATCCATAAGGGGAATATCGATGATCGCCGCCGTCTTAAGCCTGACCCTGCTCGGTGCCGTACTCGGCCTCGGACTGGGTGTTGCAGCGTGCAAATTTGCCGTCGAAGGCGATCCTTTGGCCGATGAAATCGCGGCGATGATGCCTGGCTCGAACTGCGGCCAATGCGGCATGGCCGGTTGCGCGGTCGCGGCTGCGGGCATCGCCGACGGCAGCGTCCCGGTCACCTGCTGCCCGCCCGGCGGACGTGCACTGGCGGCCGCACTGGCCGAAAAGCTAGGCGTCACGCTCGATCTTTCTTCCGTTGCCGACAGCGGCCCGCAGATCGCGGTGATCGCCGAAGACCTCTGCATCGGTTGCTGCCGCTGCCTGAAGGTGTGCCCGACCGACGCACTCGTTGGCGCCATGAAGCAGATCCACAGCGTCATCCGCGAGGCCTGCACGGGCTGCGGCAACTGCGTCGAACGCTGCCCGACCGAGGCAGCGACGATGAAGCCGGTGCCGGTCACGCTGCAGCACTGGGTCTGGCCCAAGCCGGCAACGGCGGCCGCCTGAGGAGCGCATCATGGGATTGATCGAGAAGTTCCTGCACCACCTGAAAGCGCCCCGCTGGGGCGTCCATCCTGACGACCACAAGCGCCCGGCAGCCGATGCGCCGCTGCGCGAACTCCCCCTGCCCAAGCGCCTGTACATCCCCCTGCAACAACATGTCGGGCAACCGGCGCGACCGATCGTGCTGGTCGGCCAGATGGTGCTGAAAGGTCAGCTCGTCGCCGAAGCGCAAGGCAACATCTCGGCGCCGGTGCATGCGTCGGCTTCGGGTCGAGTCGCTTCGATCGGCGAAGTCACCGCACCGCATCCGTCGGGCCTGCCTCTGGTCGCTATCGGCATCGAGCCGGACGGCCGCGACACCCCCGCCGAATTGCCGATCCCGGCCGATCCCTTCGCGCTCTCGCCGGCCGAACTCACGCGCCTCGTCGCAGCCGCCGGCGTCGTCGGACTTGGCGGCGCGACCTTTCCCTCCTCGGTCAAGCTGGCGCTCGGCAAGCGCTCCGAAGTCACGACGCTGATCGTCAACGGTGGCGAGTGCGAACCGTATCTTTCCTGCGACGACCGTGTCATGCGCGACTTTGCCGCGTCGGTCATCGACGGCGTGCGCCTGATGATGCACGCGATGGGTGCCCGGGAGGCGCTCGTCGGCATCGAGGACAACAAGCCGGAGGCGATTGCCGCGATGAAACGGGCGTCGGCGACCTTCCCGGAAATCAAGGTGCGGCCGGTGCCGGCGCGCTACCCGATGGGTTCGGACCGCCAGTTGATCCTGACACTGACCGGCAAGGAAGTGCCGTCCGACTGCCGCGCGGCCGACGTTGGTGTCATCGTCAATAACGTCAGTACCGCCAATGCCGTGCATCGGGCGATTCGCCTCGGCGAGCCGCTCATCCGCCGCATCGTCACGGTCAACGGCGGCGCCGTCTGGCAACCCGGCAACATCCTGGCGCCGATCGGCACGCTGGCGTCCGACCTTCTCGCCTTCGCCGGACTGAAGAGCGAACCGGCGCGCATCGTCATGGGCGGGCCGATGATGGGCGCCGTGCTGCCGCACGCCAAGGTGCCGATCGTCAAGGGCACCTCCGGCCTCCTGGCGTTCAACGAAGAGGAGATCGCGATACCCGAAGCCGGCGCCTGCATCCGTTGCGGCACCTGCACCAGCGTCTGTCCGATGGGACTCTTGCCACTCGAGATGGCCGCGCAGATCCGCGCCGGCAGCCTGAATGGCGCCGAAACGCTTGGGCTCGCCGACTGCATTGCCTGTGGCTGCTGCGCCTACGTCTGCCCGTCGCATATCCCGCTCGTGCAGTATTTCTCGCACGCCAAAGGCGAACTGTCCGAGCAATCGCGCAGCCGCCTGCGCAACGAGGCGACCAAGCGCCTCGCCGCCGAGCGCGTCGTCCGGCTTGAGCGCGAAGCCATCGAGAAAGCCGAGGCGGCCGCCCGCCGAAAGGCCGAGCGCGCCGCACAGAAGGCGGCTGAAGCGGCGAAAGCCGCGGCAGAAAGCAAAGAGACGGAGGCTGCAGAATGAACCGCGACCCAATGAGCAAAAGCAGCCAGCGGCAAATGCCCCGTCATCCCGGCGGAAGCCGGGATCCTGGCTTTCGGAGCACCGACTGGATTCCGGCCTTCGCCGGAATGACGGAGTGCATTATCGGGACGCAGCCATGACTACCAACCTCACCGCTACCGCCCCACCCACCGCCCCCCACGCGCTCGCCGCCAACAGCATCTCGCGCATCATGCTGACCGTTGCCGCCACGCTGGCGCCGGCAACGCTCTACGGCTTCTGGCTCTACGGCTGGCCGTCGATCTTCCTGTGGGTCATCACGGTGCTTGCCGCCCTGTTCGGGGACGCACTCTGCATCAAGCTCGCCGGCCGTTCGGTCGTCTCCGCGCTGTCCGACGGATCGGCCTTGCTCACCGGCTGGCTGCTGGCGATCTCGCTGCCTCCTTGGGCACCGTGGTGGATCGGCGCGCTCGGCGGACTGTTTTCCACCGTCATCGCCAAGCAGATTTTCGGGGGCCTGGGCTTCAACCTCTTCAATCCGGCGATGGTCGGGCGGGTGTTCCTGCTCATTTCTTTCCCGGTCCAGATGACCGTCTGGGTCGCGCCGCTGCCGATCACCGCTGCCAGCGCGCCGGGATTCCATGAAGGACTCCTCATCGCCGCGCACGGGATTCCGAGTGTGGACGCAGTATCAAGCGCGACGCTGCTCGGCTTTGCCAAAACGGAGTTTTCGCGGGGCATCGACCTCCTGCACTCGCTCGCCGGGCCTAACGCCCCGGGCATCGTTCTCTCCGGCGCGCATAGCGGCAGCATGGGCGAGACGGCCTCGCTGCTGATCCTCGCCGGCGGAATGGTGCTGATCTTCCTGCGCATCATCAGCTGGCACATCCCGGTCGCGCTGCTCGCCGGTCTCGCGTTACCCGCTGCCATCGCGCACGGCATCGACCCAACGCGCTACCTTGACGCTTCGAGCCATCTGTTCTCGGGCGGCGCCATGCTCGGCGCCTTCTTCATCGCCACCGATTACGTCACCTCGCCCAACTCACGGACCGGCCAACTCGTCTTTGGCGCGGGCTGCGGCTTTCTCACCTTCGTCATCCGCACCTGGGGAGGCTACCCGGAGGGCATGGCCTTCGCCGTGCTGTTGATGAACGCAATGACGCCAATCATCGACCGCTACATCCGTCCGCGCATCCTGGGCCGCGACTGGCGCGGCGCACCGCTGGATCCGGCAACACAGAAGGGGAAATCATGAGTACGCTGGCCGAATGGCGCGGTCGCCTCGCCTATCAGCCGCTGTCGCTCGGCATCGTGGCGCTGGCGACGAGCGCGGCGCTGGTCGTCGCCAATCAACTGACACGGCCGGCGATCTTCGCTGCGGAGGAGCGCGACCTGCAAGCCTCGTTGATCGAAGTGCTGCCGGAAGGATTCGCTGACAACAACCTGTTGAAGGACACGCTCACTCTGACCGACGACGATGGCAAACCGGTAATAGTCTACCGTGCGAGGAAGGCCGGCACAGTCACCGGCGCGGTTTTCCAGAACGGTGCACGCGGCTACGGCGGCGAGTTGATCGTGCTCATCGGCGTGGACACCAAGGGAACCCTGCTCGGCGCGCGCGTCATCCGGCACAAGGAAACGCCCGGGCTCGGTGACAAGATCGAGTTGGCGAAATCGAAGTGGATACGCGACTTCGAGGGCAAGTCACTGGAGTCGCCTCCAACGGAGAAATGGGCTGTCAAGAAGGACGGCGGCGTCTTCGACCAGTTCGCCGGCGCCACCATCACCCCGCGCGCCGTCGTCAAGGCCGTAAAAGAGGGCATGACCTTCTACGCCGCGCATCGCCAGGAAATTCTCGAAGGGAAATGAGATGAACATCGACACCCGCCGGATCATCAAGGACGGCCTCTGGGGCAACAACATCGTCTTCTCGCAGATGCTCGGCATGTGCCCCGCCATGGCCGTCACCACCAGCGGCACGAACGGCCTCGGTATGGGACTGGCGACGACCGCGGTGCTCATCTGCGCCAACGTGATCATCTCGTCGCTGCGCGATTTCGTCTCGCCGCAGGTGCGCATCCCGGTCTTCATCGTCCTCATCGCCACGCTCGTCACGCTCGTCGACATGAGCCTCAACGCCTGGATGCACGACCTTTACCGCGTGCTCGGTCTGTTCATTGCGCTGATTGTGGTCAACTGCGCCGTGCTCGGCCGCGCCGAATCCTTCGCTTCGCGCAACGGCATCGTCGCCTCGGCCATCGACGGCCTGGGCATGGGCCTCGGCTTCACCCTGGCGCTGACGGCGATCGGCCTGATCCGCGAGCTGATCGGCGCCGGCACGCTGTTCTCCCAGGCCAGCCTGCTGCTCGGACCGAATTTCGCCTTTCTGGAAACGACCGTCGTACCCGACTACGGCGGCGTGCTGATGATGATCCTGCCGCCGGCCGGCTTCCTCGTGCTCGGGCTGATGCTCGCCGCGAAGCAGGCTTGCGAACACCGCGCGAAGGAGCCTTCAGTACCACGCGTTGAAGCGGCAGCCGGATGCCACTGAGGAGAAAGACATGCAAATCGGCGTTGCCTATTCGGAACCCGCGCAACAGATCTGGCTGACCATCGACGTGCCGGACGGCGCCACGGTCGGCGACGCGATCGAACGCTCCGGCATCCTGCGCATGTTCCCGCACATTGATCTCAGCACCCAGAAAGTTGGCATCTTCGGCAAGATCGTCAAGGCCGAAGCCGCGTTGCGCCCCGGCGATCGCGTCGAGATCTATCGACCGATCACCTGCGACCCGCAGACCGTGCCGCGCCGGGACGGGTCGGGGGACGAAGACTGAGAGTTTCCGCGCTGGGCGTCGCGAAAAACACCCGCTCCTCGGCGGCTGATCTGCCGTGTCGCCCTCCAAGGTCAGGGTTGACTGCATGCGCGGCAATTTTTGCGCGATCAGACATCCGGCATTACGTCAAGTCATCGCAACAAAACGATCAATCTGGCACAATACCAAGTTGCAAAATTTGGGGGCCGGCCGTTTGGCTGGCCAAAATCCACAACACATTACAGAGCAGGTTGACGGAATGATACGTATAAGGCGAGGAATGAATCTGCCGGCCGACGGAGCACCGGTTCAGTCCATCGAAGAGGCCCGCCTGGTGAAGACTGTGGCCGTGCTGGGACCTGACTACCATGGGATGAAACCGACCATGGCTGTTCAGGTCGGAGACAGGGTCAAGTTGGGACAGACTCTCTTTTCCGACAAGAAAAACCCCGGGGTGAACTTCACATCCCCCGGAGCTGGAACGGTCGTGGCGATCAACCGGGGAGCACAGCGCGTGCTGCAGTCGGTGGTCATCCAGGTGGAGGGCAGTGAAGAGGAAACCTTCACCGCTTACTCCGATGACCAACTGGAAGCGATTGCCCCCTCGGCCATCCGGGAAAACTTGCTGCGCTCCGGCTTGTGGACCGCGCTGCGGACCCGCCCGTTCAGCAAGGTTCCTCATCCGGAGGCCGCCCCGTCCTCCATTTTCGTGACGGCCATGGATACGCACCCGCTGTCCGGCGATCCGGAGCTGGTCATCACGGCACACGTCGATGACTTTCGTCGCGGCTTGCGGGTGCTGTCCCGCATCGCCCCGGTCATCGTCTGCGCAGCCGAAGGCTCCGCCGTTTCGGTGGAAGGCCTGCCCGGAGTCCGGATCGAACATTTTGCGGGACCGCATCCTGCCGGGCTTCCCGGAACGCACATCCACTTTCTCGATCCGGTCAGCGCCACGCACAGCGTGTGGCAGATCTACAGCCAGGAAGTGATTGCCATCGGCAAGCTCTTCTCGACCGGACGCCTCTGGGTGGAACGCGTGGTCGCCCTGGGCGGCCCCGTGGTCAAAAAACCGCGCCTTCTCCGGACGCGGCAGGGGGCGAGCCTGGAGGATCTTTCCGCAGGGGAGCTTGAACCCGGGAACAACCGGGTGGTATCCGGCTCCCTGCTGGGGGGCCGGACGGCACAGGGCCCGTACGCGTATCTCGGGCGGTACCACTACCAGATTTCCTGCCTGAAGGAAGGTAATGACCGTGAGTTCATGCATTGGGCGCGTGCCGGGGTAAACAAGCACTCGATTCTCAATGTGTTTGTTTCAAAGCTGATCAGCGGCCGAAAATTCAAGTTCACCACGACGACCAACGGCAGTCCGCGCGCCATCGTTCCGGTTGGAAACTACGAAGAGGTGATGCCGCTCGACATCCTGCCAACCCATCTACTGCGCTATCTGGTGGTTGGCGATACCGACATGGCGCAGAAACTCGGCTGCCTGGAACTTGACGAGGAGGATTTGGCGTTGTGCACCTATGTCTGCGCAGGCAAGTATGAATACGGTCCCATTCTCCGGGATAACCTGACCCGTATCGAGAAGGAGGGCTGACATGGGTTTGCGTGAATTGCTCGACAAGGTCAGCCATCTTGTCGAAAAAGGTGGGAAGTACGAAAAGTTCCATTCGGT
>Ga0302250_1002253_pt1 | contig 12364 bp, 7 predicted proteins | sample AAG_RA_Asp_MG_FD_193536 | JGI IMG/M metagenome (GOLD analysis project Ga0302250, IMG submission 193536) | Enriched activated sludge microbial communities from anaerobic digester in WTTP, New Holstein, Wisconsin, United States - AAG_RA_Asp | ecosystem: Engineered > Bioreactor > Anaerobic >... | reverse complement strand
TGAACCGCGACGCGTACCTCCACAGGACCTCCAGCGCACCGGGATCCTCGGCGCCTGCGCCGCAGGCCTCCGCCAGCATGCGGGCGGCCAGCAGTCCCATCCCGACCCCGCTGGCATGACCCGGGAAGACCTGGCAGGCGGCGTCCCCCACGCAGGCGACCCCCGGCGCCACCAGGCGATCCAGGGGCCTGCGGACGGGGATCAGGCCCGCGCCCGTCCGGAGGCCCCTTCCCAGGAAGGGAAACCGGGCCTTCCAGGCCGCCAGGAATTCCCCCGCGGTGCCGTTCCTGCCGTCCCCGGTCACGCCGATCAGGAGTCCCGCCCGGTCCAGTCCCTCGTGGACGTGGACCATGCCCGTCGAGTAGCCGCCCCGGACGCCGACCCACCCGGCCACGTCCCCGGGAACCATCCCCCGTTCCTCCAGGAAGGCCGAGGCGGCCTGGCGGTCCGTCACCTCGCAGTCCTCCTGGATGGCGGCGCAGAGGTCTTCGCCGCCCGGCACGGGACAGTCCCGGCGCAGCAAGGGCACCTGTTGACGGAGGAACCCCCCGAGTCCGGTGGCCTCCACGAAGAGCCTGGCGCGCCACTCCAGACGCAACGGGGGACCGTCTTCCGGGACGTGAACGCCGGCCATCTCCACCGGTCGCTCCCCTTCGAACCGGATGCGGATCTCCCGAACCGGCGCCGCGATCCGGACGCCCGCGTCCCGGGCCTGCCGCCGGATCCGTTCCACCAGCAGCGCCATGTCCACCGTCGGGGCCGGGGCCGGGTCGATCCGGAAGCCGCCGGTGTCCCGGACCGACCGCATCACCAGGGCCTTTCCCGGCGAGACCGCCTCCGGGGGCCTGGGCCTGGCGATGCCCGCCCGGTCATAGAACCAAAACGGCACCGCGTTCACCCAACCGGCTCCCGCCCGGGATGGAGCCTGGGCGTCCACCAGGGCCGTCCTCAGGCCCGCCTCGGCCAGGAACGCCGCCGCCGCGGAACCGGCGGACCCCGCCCCCAGCACCACCGCGTCGAAGGACTGGCGATCGCTCTGCATCGGTCCCTCTCCTCCCTCCCGGTCCCGGCAACGGCCGTTCCCCGGGGTCTTCGCCTTCTCCAGCCTCCCGTCCGGTCGGGTCTGCCGTTCCCGGCCCATTCCCGGATCCACGGTCACCGCCGGTCCCCTTCCCCCGGTGCAGCGGCGTCCCGGAGCGCCTCCCGGAAACCCACTTCCAGGAACTGGCACAGGGCCTCCCGATCCAGCGGCGGCAGGGGAGCCAGGGAGGCGGCGATGCGATCCGGCGACACCCCGAAGACCCCACCGTGGAGCACCGGGTCCAGGTGCAGCATCAACGTCCCGTGGACCATCACCGCGTGGCGACGCCGGGCCTGGGCGCAGCCGACGGCCTTCCTTCCCCCGACCAGCAGGGTTTCCCGGCCCATCCCCTCGAAGCAGATCGGGGATCGAGGCCGAACGGGCATGGTGGGCCCCTGATATCGTTCCGTTTCGGCCCCCACCCGGCCCAGGGTCTCCTGGACGACCTCCAGGAATCGGTCGTAGAGATCCCCGATTCTCCGGGCCCAGGGATGCGCCGCAGGCAGCACCAGGGAAACCGAGAGGTCATCGTGGTGAACCACCCCGGTCCCTCCCGAGGACCGGCGCAGCACCGGGATCCCCATCGACCGGCAGAACGCCCGATCCACGTCGGTTTCGGGCTGGCCGCAGCCCAGCACCACGACGGGACGGGGCCAGGAATACAGGAACAGGCAGGGTTTCGGAACTCCCAGAAGCAGTTGTTCCTCCAGGGCAAGGTCCCCTTGGGGATCCCCTGGGCAGGACCGGACGACCCGCAGTCCTTCGGACACCGTGGAACGCATCGGGGATGCCCCCTTGCGACCCCGTCATGATACACGGCCACGGGTTCCCCGGAGCCCCCGTCCGCCGGTGCCGGCCCGGTCATTTCCCGGACCCCGACGACTTGACATCCCCCGGTCCTGGCCAAATTGGGTTATTCGGATTCCGAGTTCTGTTATTCCCAGTTTCCCGTCATCGAGGAGGACGCGATGCCCGCTGCGGCGACGTTCACGATCCCCTACCTCCAGGTGCTCGACGAGCACGGGAGGATCGACCGGAAGAAGGACCCCGGGCTGTCCCGGGAAGAGGCCCTTCGCCTCTACCGGGCCATGGTGACGGGCCGGGAACTGGACGACCGGAGACTGAAACTGCAGCGCCAGGGCCGCATCGGGACCTTCGCGCCCACCACGGGCCAGGAGGCCGCGATCTGCGGACCGGCCCTCTGCCTGTCGGAACGGGACTGGATGGCTGTGTCCTTCCGGGAGGCTCCGGCCCAGTGGATGCGCGGCGTCCCCCTGTCCCGGATCCTCCTGTACGACGGGGGATTCGAAGAGGGGAACGAGATCCCCGAGGGGTCCCGGAACCTGCCCCTGGCGGTGATCGTGGCCTCCCAGACCCTTCATGCCGTGGGGGTCGCCTACGCGATGAAGATCCGTGGCGAACGGGATTCGGCGGTCCTGACCTACCTGGGGGACGGGGCCAGTTCCCAGGGGGATTTCTTCGAGGCGATGAACCTGGCCGGAGTCTGGCAGGTGCCGGTGGTCTTCGTGATCCAGAACAACCACTGGGCCATCTCGACGCCCCTGTCCCGCCAGACCCGGGCGGAAACCCTGGCCCAGAGGGCGGTGGCGGCGGGAATCCCGGGGATCCGGGTGGACGGGAACGACGCCCTGGCCATGGTGCGGGCGGTCCGGGAGGCCCTCGACCGGGCACGGTCCGGAGGCGGACCGACGGTCGTCGAGGCGGTGACCTACCGGATGCGCATGCACACGACCGCGGACGATCCGAAGCGCTACCGAGACGATGCGGAGGTGGAGGCCTGGAAGGCGAGGGACCCGATCCCGCGCCTGCGGGGATACCTGGAGCAGCGGGGCTGGTGGGAGGCCTCCCGGGATGAAGCCCTGGTGGCGGAGATCCGCAAGGAGATCGACCAGGCGGTCCGGGAGTTCGAGGCCGAGGCGGAGCGCCTGCTCCGGGAACGCCCCGACGCCGCCTTCGACCACGTGTACGCCGCACCTCCCCCGGCCCTCCAGGCCCAGCGGGAGGCATTCCTGGATCGGGTCCGAAGGGAGGCATGACATGGCAAGAAGGAACATGGTAGAAGCCCTGAACCTGGCCCTCCGCCAGGAGATGGAACGGGACCCGTCCGTGGTGGTCCTCGGCCAGGACGTCGGCGTCAACGGAGGCGTCTTCCGCGTGACCGACGGGCTGCATGCCCGCTTCGGCGGGGACCGGGTGCTGGACACGCCCCTGGTCGAGGCCGGCATCCTGGGATCGGCCCTGGGGATGGCCATCGGGGGACTGAAACCCGTGGCCGAGATCCAGTTCGACGGGTTTACCTTCAACGCGATGGGTCAACTGGAAGGGAACGTGTCCCGCTACGGTTCCCGGTCCCGGGGGCGCTGGCCGGCCTCCCTGGTCCTGCGGTTCCCCTACGGGGGAGGCGTCCGGGCCCTGGAGCATCACTCCGAGGCCCGGGAGGCCCTCTACGCCCTTCCCGGAGTCAAGGTCGTCATCCCGTCGGGCCCACGGAACGCCCGGAGTCTGCTGGTCGCGGCGATCCGGGACCCGGACCCGGTGGTGTTCCTGGAGCCCAAGCGGTCCTACCGGGCCTTCAAGGAGGAGGTCCCCGACGAGGAGGAGGTCGGCGTCATCGGGCGGGCGGAGGTGGTCCGGGAGGGCACCGACGTCACGGTGGTGTCCTGGGGCGCGATGATGCGCCCCGTGCTGGAGGCCGCCGAGGGCATGTCCTCCGAGGCCTCGGTGGAGGTGGTGGACCTCCTGACGCTGCATCCCATGGACGTGTGCACCGTGGCGTCGTCGGTCCGGAAGACGGGGCGACTGGTGGTGGTCCAGGAGGGCTACCGGGCCTTCGGCCCGGCCTCGGAGGTCGTCGCCGCGGTGCTGGACGAGGTCTTCTGGGACCTCGAGGCGCCGGTCCAGCGGGTGACAGGATACGACGTGATCACCCCGTACTTCGCCCGCGAGAACCTGTATCTGCCCGATGCGGCCCGGGTCCAGGAGGCGGTCCGCAGGACCCTGCATCCGTGAGAGGGGGAAGCATGTACGAGTTTCGACTGCCGGACCTCGGGGAGGGCATCCACGAGGGCGAGGTGCTCCGGTGGCACGTGAAACCCGGGGAGATCATCCCCGAGGACGCACCGCTGGTGGACGTGGAAACGGACAAGGCCGCCGTGACGATCCCCTCCCCGAAAGGGGGTCGGGTCATGGAACTGCGCGCCCGGGAGGGCGACATGGTCCGGGTGGGCCAGGTGCTGGTGGTGCTGGAGGCGGAGGGGCCGGAGTCGGCGGCCGTTCCGGACAGTCCCGCTCCTGTCCACCCGACCACCGCTTCCGAACCGGCGACACGCCAGGGACCAGGGGCTCTGGGTGCAGCATTCGGGGTCGCCACCGGCTGGCCCGGGATCGACCAGGGGCAGGCCACGGCGATCCCTGGCTCCCAGGGGACCTCGGGTCCGGGAAAGGGGTCCGCCCAGCGGGTCGCGGCGGCCCCGGCTACCCGCAGGCTCGCCCGGGAACTGGGCGTGGACATCCGCCTGGTCCCCGGCACGGGCCCCGGAGGTCGGGTGACCCCCGAGGACGTCCGGGCCTTCGCGGCCGGTCCCGTCCCGGCGGGAGCCGTCGTTGGGGACACGTCCGGGAACGTCGAGGAGGCGACGACGCCCCTGCCGGTCCCCGGAAACGCGGTCATTCCCTACCTGGACCTCCAGCCGCTTCCCGATTTCGGACGATGGGGCGAGGTGGTCCGGGAACCGGTCCGGTCCATCCGGCGCAAGGTGGCCCGGAACACCGTCACCGCGATGGTCCTGATCCCCCACGTCGCCCACATGGACGAGGCCGATGTGACGGAACTCGAGGCCTTCCGCCGCCGAGAGAACGCCCGCCGCTCCGCCGGAGGCACCCGGCTGACGCTGCTGGCCTTCGCCGTCCGGGCGGTGTCCATCGCCCTGAAGCGCCACCCGGTCTTCAACGCGACCCTGGACCCCTTCCGGGAGGAGATCTTCTTCAAGCGCTACTACCACGTCGGCATCGCCGTGGACACCGATCGGGGCCTCATCGTCCCCAACCTGAAGGACGCCGACCGCCGGTCGGTCGAGGACATCGCCGCGGGGATCGAGGACCTGGCCCGCCGAGCCCGGGAGGGAGGCATCCGGCTGGAGGAACTCCAGGGCGGGACGTTCACCATCACGAACATCGGCGTCCTGGGCGGCACCTCCTTCGTGCCGGCGATCCACTACCCCGAGTCGGCCATCCTGGGAATGGGCCGGGCGACGGATCGACCCGTGGTCCGGGACGGGCAGGTGGTCGTCCGCACGATGCTGCCGATGACGCTGTCGTTCGATCACCGGATCGCCGACGGGGCCGAGGCGGCCCGTTTCCTGGGCCTGGTCCGGGACCTGCTCCAGGACCCCCTGCGACTGGCGGTGGAGGGATGACGCCATGGTGATGGGATCGCTGCGACAGCAGACGCAACTAGTGGTGATCGGCGCCGGGCCCGGGGGGTACGTCGCCGCGCTCCGGGCGGCCGACCTGGGCCTGGAGGTGGTGCTGGTGGACGAGCGGGAACGCCCCGGGGGCACCTGCCTGCTGGAGGGCTGCATCCCGTCCAAGGCTCTGATCCACGCCGTGGGGGTCGCCGAGGCGGCCCGGAACGGAGGCGCATTCGGCCTGACGGTGGAGGGGCTTCGCCTGGACCCGGACAGGCTCCGGGCCTGGAAGAACGGCATCGTGGATCGGCTGAGCCAGGGGGTGGCGGGGCTGCTGCGACAGCGCGGCGTCGAGGTGATCCGCGGCCGGGCCCGCTTCACCGGGCCCAGGTCCCTGGACGTGATCGAGGGCGAGGTCGCGGGGATCGATTTCCGCCAGGCCATCGTCGCCACCGGGTCCCGCCCGGTGATCCCCCGGGGAATCGAGGGGGCATGGACCGCCCGGGAGGCCCTGGAGATCCCGGAGATTCCCGAACGCCTGCTGGTGATCGGGGGCGGGTACATCGGCCTGGAGATCGGGTCCATCTACGCCGGGCTCGGTTCCCGGGTCACCGTGGTGGAAATGGCCCGGACCCTGGTCCCCGGGGCCGACGAGGACATCTCGAGGGCCCTTCACCGACGCCTGGGCCGGACCCTCGAAGCGGTCCTCCTGGACACGCGGGTCGTCGCGGCCGGACCCGAAGGCGACGGGTTCCGGGCCACGCTGGAGGGTCCTGGCGGGACGCGGACCGAACGCTTCGACCGGGTCCTGGTGGCGGCCGGGCGCAGGCCGAACACCGACGACATCGGCCTGGACCGGGCCGGGGTGGGCCTCGATGACCGGGAGTTCGTCGTCGTGGACGAGCAGCGACGGACTTCGGTCCCCCACATCCTGGCCATCGGAGACGTCACCCCGGGACCGATGCTGGCCCACAAGGCCTCCCGGGAGGGGAAGGTCGCGGCCGAGGTCCTGGCCGGACGGCCCTCGGCCTTCGATCACCACGCCATCCCCGCGGCGGCCTTCACGGACCCCGAGGTGGCCTGGACGGGGATGACCGAGCAGGAGGCCCGGCGGGAGGGAATCGACCACGCGGTCGCGCGCTTCCCCCTGACGGCCCTGGGCCGGGCCTGGACCACCGGGGACACCGAGGGCTTCTCGAAGGTCCTCTACGACCCCCGGACCGGCCGGGTGCTCGGGCAGGCCATCGTCAGCCCGATGGCCTCGGAACTCATCGCCGAGGGGACCCTGGCCCTGGAGATGGGCGCCACGCTGGAGGACCTCGTCGGCACGATCCACCCCCACCCGACCTTTTCGGAATTGACCTTGGAGGTGGCCGAGGTGGCGGGCGGCCTGCCGGTCCACGTCCACCGGTCGTGAACCGGCCGGCCGGGTGCCCTGCCAGGATCGGACGACCGGCGCCGTGACGGCATCGGTCCTTCAGGGACAGGGCAGGGCGCCGGGAGAGCGGCAGGTCCCCGCCACGCACCGCCCCGATTCGCACTGCCAGGGGCCGTCGCAGGGACTTCCGTCGCCCAGCCGTGGCGTGCATCGCCCCTGGCGGCACCAGAGCCCCTCGGCGCACCTCAAGCCGTCGAGGCAGGTCTCTTGGTCCCCGGGAAGCGCCTTGCAGAGGGGGACCTCCCCGCCGAGGTCGCACCAGGCCCCGGAGCAGGCCAGGTCGGGGCACGGCTCCCCGGGGCCCGGAGCCTCGATGCAGCGGCCGGACATGCACACCAGCGGCGTCCGCCCCTCGGGGTCGGCGCACTCGACGGTCCGGAAACAGGGTTCCTGGGGGCCGGCGGGAGGCCCGCAGCGGCCGGAACCGGGCTCCTGCCCCCGGCAGACCATGCCCGCCAGGCAGTCCCCCGCGGCGACCAGGCAGGCCTCCCCGGGCCCGACCGGACTGCGGCACGTTCCCCCGTCGCACCGGAGAGGCCAGGCGCAGACCCCCTCCGGACAGGCCTCCTCGATCCCCGGAAGAACGACGCAGACCCCTTCCCGGCAGAGCGCCTTCAGGGGGTCGCAGGGGCGGTCGATGCCGCAGGCCCCGCCGACCTCGGCGAATGCCCGGCACGTTCCCGGGCAGGCCGACAGGTCGCACCAGCCTCCGGATGGACACTCGAAGGGGAAGGAGCAGGGGCCCTCGAAGCCCCGCAGGCCCCGGAGGACCTCCCGGCAGGCCGGGAAGGGGTCCCGACCTTCCCGGAATGCGGTCCACCATTCCCCGCAGGCAAGCGAGGAAAGCGCCTCCAGGCAGTCGCGGGCCGCACCGCCGTCGAACCCGACTCCTCCCTGGTCCCGGACCGTGGCCAGAAGCGCCCCCGGGCACTCGTCGGCCAGTTCTTCCCGGCAGGCGCCTGCGGCGGCAGAGGCCCTCCAGCCGCATCGGACCTGGAAGCCGCACCAGGCTTCCGCCCACGTCCCGCACCACGAGGCTGCATCCACGTCCTGGTTCCCGGGATCCCGGATCGTCCCGTCCTGGAAACCCGCATCGGCCGATCCCGCGTCCACCTCCTGCGCCGCCTCATCCCCAGGGATGTCTTCGGGGCCCGGGAGATCCCCGTCGTCGCGAACCAGGTCCCGATGCCCCGGGAGGTCCGCTGACGGGCCTCCTGGATCGTCCAGGTCCGCCGGATTCGAGGTCCCGGCGCACGCCGTGACCAGGACCGCCATGCATCCCGCCACCATGCGTCTCATCGTCCGTCTCCCGATTCCTTCCCCGGTCAGGGGTTGCAGGCATGCTTCGGCTGCAGCACCGGGGCCGACTCCACGCAGTACTCGATCTGCCCCACGCCGATGTTCTTCACGAACCCCGGTTCCCGGAAGTTCTCGTCCACGGTCCAGTTGGCGCCTCCGCGGCTCTGCCACAGGCGCACGATCTCCCCTTCGGGGCGCTGGACGTCCAGGAAGAACGCCAGGGCCTCCACGGTCTGCGTGAAGGATCCCTGGCCCGGGACCGTTCGCGCGTAGGTGTACCCCGTGAACCAGTAGCCCGGCTCCACCTCCCGTCCTGTCACGAAGGACTCCCGGCTGCCGTCGCCGTCCCGGGTCCGGACCCAGAGGCCCACGTTCCGGGGAGTGCCCTCGACGGGACCGATCCGGATCCAGGCCTCGATCCAGGATGCCGAGGCCCCGTTGTGGCTCAGGGACCCCCGTCCCAGGGCGTTCGGCCAGAACTCGCAGTACCGGGCATCGTAGGAGGGCGGCGTCTCGTAGTCGAAACAGGCCGGGAAGACGCTGGTGGGGCCCTCGAAGCGGAAGACCCCGTCGCAGACCGACACCTGGTCCCCGTCCAGGGAATCGTTCCGGATCCGGAGCGTCCTCCAGGTGGGGTCCGACGGACCCGACTGCTTCCCCACGACGTACCAGGTCCTGCCCTGGTCCGCCGACAGCCGGAACCGGTAGCGGTAGTCCCCCCGGTCCGCTCGACCCACGTGCTCCTGGACCCACCAGACGAACCGGTGGTTGTTGCCTTCCCGACCCAGGAAGGCCAGGGGGTAGCGCGCTGGGGACGCCAGAGGGCCCCCCGAGAAGCCCACGTCGGTCTCCACCTCGGCCTGGATGGCCTCGGGATTCCCCCCGGAATCGGTGAGGCCCGGGACGTACACGTCCACGGTGAGAGCCATGCAGTCGTGCCCCAGGGCCGACTTGTAGAAGGTCACGGGATCGGGAATCCCCAGGCTGAAGGAGCAGGAATGGGTGGCGATCCGTCCCAGGTCCCCCGCCCACTGGACGACCCGGTCCACCGGGCATCCCTCGGGCGGGTGGTCCGGGAACAGCGAGCAGTCCTGGGTCCCGGCCAGCACCAAGCGCCGCATCCGGTCCCCGTCGCGGCCCGCGACGACCCAGGAGGTCCCGCCGTCGGCGCTGAAGCGGACGTAGTACCGATAGAGCCCGTCCCGGGCCACGGCCCTGCGGAGGGCGACCAGCGACCACGAATAGACGAAGTTGTTCCCCTGCCGGCGCAGGAAGGTCAACGGCACGGTGCCGAATCCCTCCACGGGTCCCGGGATCGCGTCGGTGACCGCTTCGGCCCGGAGGGTCGCCTCGGCCGCCGCCCGGGCCTCGGCATCGCTGCCCCAGGGCCGATCCGTGAGCCCCGGGGCCCAGACCTGGACCTCCACCGACGTGGCCACCTCGGCCCCTGCCATCGTGTCGAAGTACCAGGCGGGGTCCACGTCCCCCCGGTGCCAGGCCGGGTCCCGGTGGAACCACACGAAGTCGAAGTCCCCGGCCCAGCCGACCCGGACCGTGGCGTCCCTGGCCGAGACGGGAAAGAGGTAGTTGCGCCCGAAGTCGCTATCCCAGGCCTGGCAACCGGTACGGTCGGTGTTGCCGAACCAGAAGGCCACCGACGTCGCGTCGGCCGGGATCGGCACCAGGGGCTGCCGGATCGCCCCGTCGCCGCCGTAGAAATCCCCCTCGTAGAGGGCGATGCTTCCCGTCTGGCCACCGGGGGAGAAGCGCCAGGAGGCCAGGATGTTCCAGGCCCGGGCGCCGTTCTCGGAGGCCCGGCAGGCCGTCAGGCGCTGGGGCGCATAGACCAGGCGGGCGATGCCCCCCTGCCGGAGGATCCCGCGGCTTTCCTCGGTCCAGTCGGCCCCGAAGACCAGGTCCACGGGAGGGGAGGGCAGGGTGGTTTCGAAGCGGTAGTTCCGCTCGAAGTCCGAGTCCACCTGGCGGCAGCCCTGGCGGTCCGTGTTCACGAACCAGATCTCCAGGGACGTCGCGTCCTCGGGGACCTGGATCACCGCCTGCATCCACGCCCCGCCGGCCACCAGCGGCGCCTCCCGGACGGTTCCCCCCGGAAGGGCCTTCCACCGGGCCACGATGGACCAGGCCGGCATCCCGTTGTAGGTCGCCCGGCACCAGGGAAGGCGGGCCGGGTCGTACTCCAGGCGCAGCCGGCCGCCCGCGAAGACCGGCGTCACGACCGGGACCTCCGACCAGTCGGCCTGGAAGCGGACCACCGCCTCGTAGTCCACCTTCAGTGCCCCCGAGGCCATGTCGTCCAGGAATCCCGGGGCCTCGGTCCCCAGGGGACCTTCCCGGTCCAGGGGCGCATCACAGGCCACGGTCCATGCCAAGGCCCCGATCGCCAGCCATCCTGTCCTTCCCATGGAACCCTCCCGACGTGATACGACCCTTCCGCGGAGGGCGATGTATAAGCGAAGTCGCGTTCTTTCACAAGGTCGCCCGGCCCGCGGACGCCGCACCGGGAGCCTCCGCCGTACCGACGCGGCAGTCCGGAGCGGGCGGGCATTCCGATCGGCATGGGGACCGGTTCCCCCGGCAGCGGCGCTGCCTTCCGGGTATCCCCCTGGCGAAGACGCAGGGGCTGTGGGGTTCGGGCCGCTTGGAGGCGCGGTGAGGCGGTGATACCGTAGGCTCATTGGGCTACGCCGGGAGTCGGCCACCATGGAAAGATCCTGGACCCTCGTGTCCTGGTGGGTGCTGCTTTCCCTGATCGGATCGGCCGGATGCGGTTCCGGCGGGGGATCGGGACCGGGGAACGGAACGGAGGATTTGTCGGACCGGAGGGCCGGGGACAACCGTTCCGGGATCGATCTGCAGGGCTACGTCGCGTTCGGGATGGTCTCCGGCAGCGGAGACGCCGTGACCCTTCCGGGCGGTCCGACCCTGTCGGTGAGCGGCGGCTTGAAGGAACCCGTGACCCTGGCCCTGCGTCCGGCCGCCGAGGAACCCTCCCTGGATTCCGGCGCGATCGCCGTGTCGGACTGGTACGACACCGCGGCGGACGTCAACGACCTGGCGACGGGGCCCGATGCGCCGATCCGGCTGTCGGTCCCCGCGGACCCTCCTCCCGAGGCCATCGGGCATCCCGGGCTCCAGTTGTGGGCGGTCCTGCCGGGAGGGGTCGATGTCCCCCTGGACGGCGCCTTCGATCCGGGCACCGGCCGGTTCACGGCGACCCTGCTGGGCCTGCCCCCCTCCTTCACCTTCGCGGTCGTGTTCCGGGAAGCCGTCCGCCGGATGGATGCCACCGAGGCATTGGAAGGGGGGCCCCTCCAGTCGGCCCTGATGCCCGACCCGCCGGTCGGGGGCTGGCCCGCGACCCAGTGGACCCTCGACTTCGACGGCCAGCGGGTCACCGTGGCCCAGGCGAAGAAGGTGCTTCGGGCGGCGATGAAGGCCGCGGCGGCCTATTCGTCGGCGGGCCTGAAGGAACCCTTCCTGTACCTGGAGACCACGGTCCTCGGACCCCGCTGGCACATCCACCTGACCGCCGGCGGCAGTTCATTCGACGGCAACACCCGGCCGGCCGCCGCGGACCCCGCAGAGCATTTCGGGCGCCTGTTCGTGTCCACGAAGCGCATCGACGCCGCGTCCACGGACGACCTGGGGAGCGTCCTGGCCTCGATCGCCCACGAGATGTTCCACGCAATCTTCCGCAATTACGACATTCCCTACCGCTGCTTCGACTACGAGGACGCCGGGAGGAAGTGGTGCTACAAGAGCCACACCGGGTTCAACGAGGGAATGGCCACGGCGGCCGGGTACTTCCTCGACCAGGGGCAGGCCCGGCCGCGGCCCACCGAGGATCCCAAGCCCCTCTGGGAACCGGTGGGATGGTTCGACCCAGAGGATCGCGGGCTGGCCTACCGGAACCAGGACTTATTCGTGTACGTGCTGCGGATCGGGACCCTGAACAATCTGGCCGCGATGCTGTGGTCGCTTGTCCGCCCAGGGGCCCCCGCCGGGGGTCTCGTCGGGCTACGCCCTCCTCAACCCCCGGCCCTTCCCCTCGCTTCGCTCGAAAGCCCCAATTCCCTGGGACTCCCCCTCGTACACCAC
>Ga0302250_1002252_pt1 | contig 12364 bp, 13 predicted proteins | sample AAG_RA_Asp_MG_FD_193536 | JGI IMG/M metagenome (GOLD analysis project Ga0302250, IMG submission 193536) | Enriched activated sludge microbial communities from anaerobic digester in WTTP, New Holstein, Wisconsin, United States - AAG_RA_Asp | ecosystem: Engineered > Bioreactor > Anaerobic >... | reverse complement strand
GCCTTGGACCGTCGCTGCCGGCCTTCATCACCCCGGCCGTGCTCCAGTTCCTGGTGGATACCTTCAACATCAAACCCATCGATACCCCGGAGGCGGATCTCAAGACCATCCTTGGCTGATCTTGTTCGGAGCATCCCGGAGGGCTGCGGTGGCACCATGGCCCTCCCTCATCAATTCCCATCCAATGGAGAACCAGCATGAAGCAGGTAAAAATCGATCAGGAAGAATGTCTCGGCTGTGGCGCTTGCGTGGAACTGTGCCCGGATGTATTTGCCATGAATGACGAGGATAACAAGGCCTACGTCACCACTCCCGAGGGAGGCAACCAAGACTGCATCGACGAGGCGATAGCCTCCTGCCCGGCCAGCTGCATCAGCAACGAGGAGGACTAACCGCCCATCGATGCCGCTGGGGCAACCTCACCTGTCGGCACGCCAGGCCGCACCCCGTCCATGGGGAACCGCCTGGCGCGTTTTCGCCGGAAGACCATGGACACCGCCAAGGTTTTCACCGGGCAGGTCGCCTGTTTTTCCGGCCCTTCTCATCCCGCTTGAACAACCTACTTCGGGGACGAACCATGGACCACCTGTTTCAGCAACTGCTCGACCACGCTCCGGACGCGATCCTCATTGCCGACCGCGACGGCACAATCCGGTTCTGGAATCATGGCGCCGAACAGATGTTTGGCCATACCGCCGCCGAGGCCCGGGGGCAGTCTCTGGACCTCATCATTCCCGAGAAGCTGCGCGCCCGTCACTGGGAAGGGTACTACCGGGTCATGGCCTCCGGCCGGACGAAATACACCACCGGACTGCTGACCTCTCCGGGTGTTCGCAAGGACGGCAGCCGTCTGTCGCTGGAATTCAGTATCGTGCTGCTGCGCGATGCCCAGGGCGATTTGGAGGGATGCGCCTCGATCATGCGGGATGTGACAGTGCGCTGGCAACGGGAAAAGGAGCTGAAGCAACGCCTCGCGGCCTGCGAGAGCGGGGCTCCCGACCCGGCCGCATAGACGCTGTTTCTTGTCCGGTGCCGGACGTGCGGTCCCTTTGCCGTTTTTTCATTTTCCATTCACATCATGAGGTGAAACCGTGGACAAACGACTAATCAAGGACAACATCTATTGGCTGGGCGCGGTCGATTGGGACCGGCGCCTGTTCGACTCCCTTATTCCGCTTCCCGACGGCACCTCCTACAACGCCTACCTGATCCAAGGCAGCGACAAGACCGTGCTGCTGGACGCGGTCGATCCCGCCATGGCAGATATCTTGCTGCACCAGCTGCGGGATGTCGCCACGATCGATTTCATCGTTTCCCATCACACCGAGCAAGACCACTCCGGCACCATCCCCCTGCTGCTCCAGCGGTTTCCCCAGGCCAAGGTGCTCGCCACCGCCAAGGCCAAGACCCTGCTCATGGAGCACCTCCACCTGGCCGAAGATGTCATTGTCGCCGTTGCCGACGGCGAGACCCTGTCGCTCGGCGGCAAAACGCTGCGTTTTCTCCATACGCCCTGGGTCCACTGGCCGGAAACCATGGTCACCTATCTGGAGGAAGATCGGATTCTGTTCAGCTGCGACTTCTTCGGGTCCCACATCGCCGCCAGCGACCTGTTCGTCACCGACCAAGGCCGGGTCTATGAGGCGGCGAAGCGGTACTTTGGCGAGATCATGCTGCCCTTTCGCGCGATCATCGCCAAAAACCTGGACAAACTGAGCGATTACGCCGTGGACATGATTGCCCCGAGTCATGGGCAACTCTACGACCAACCGGCCTGGATCCTCGAGGCCTATCGCGACTGGGTCCAGCATCCGCCCCACAACCTGGTGGTTCTGCCCTTTGTGTCCATGCACGGCAGCACCCGGAGCATGGTCGATTACCTGACAGCGGCCCTGGTCGCCCGAAACGTTCGCGTCGAACTGTTCAACCTGGCGGTCAGCGACATCGGCAAACTGGCCATGGCCCTGATCGACGCGGCCACCATTGTCGTTGGCACCCCAACCGTTCTGGCTGGACCGCACCCGCTTGCGGCCCATGCCACCTTCCTGGCCAATGCCTTGCGCCCCAAGGCGCGTTATCTGTCCGTTATCGGTTCCTATGGCTGGGGCGGCAAGACCGTGGAAACCCTGGCCGGCATGATTGGCAACCTTAAAGTGGAGGTCCTGGACCCGGTGCTGTGCAAGGGGATGCCCGACCAGGAGGCCTTTGCCGCCCTCGACCGCTTGGCCGAGGCCATTGCCCAGAACCATCGGGCAAACGGTTTCCGCTGACCACCAATGCCTCAAGCGCCGATCGATCATCCCAAACCGCGTATCACCCTCAAGCGGGTATACGATCCCGTTGGACCGGACGACGGGGTACGTGTTCTGGTGGACCGCGTCTGGCCGCGGGGCGTCGGAAGGGACAAGCTCAAGGCGGATCAGTGGCTGCGCGAGGTTGCACCCAGCGATCAGCTGCGCACATGGTTCCATCACGACCCAGATAAATGGGAAGAGTTCAAGGCCCGCTACACAGCCGAGCTGCGTGCCAAACCCGAGATAACCAACCTTCTGCTCGAACTGGCCAGGGAGCGGGGACTCACCCTGCTCTTCGCCGCGCGGGACATCCAGCACAATCAGGCCGTTGCCTTGAAGGAGTATCTGCTGTTTCGAGCAAACACCGACACCAAAGGAGAAGACGATGCAAGCGACCGATGAATTGCGCAAGGAACATCACGGTATTCAGCTGATGTTGCAGGTGCTCGGCGTCCTTGGGCGCAAACTGGGCGCCAACGAGCCGGTCGAGCAGGCCCATCTCGACCGCATGATGGAGTTTTTCACCGTGTTCGTCGATCACTGCCACCACGGGAAGGAAGAAGAGTATCTCTTTCCTGCCCTGGAGGCGGTCGGTGTCCCCCGGGAAGGCGGTCCGATCGGCGTTATGTTGAACGAACATGCGCGCGGGCGGGTGCTGGTCGTCGGCATGCAAGAGGCCTTGAGCGCGCTGCGCGCAGGCGATGCCGCGGCCAAGGCAGCCTTCGCGTCGATAGCCGAGGAATACCAAACACTTTTGCTTCAGCATATCGACAAGGAAAATTCGGTCCTGTTCGTGTTGGCGGCCGACAAGCTGGACGGCAACAAGGACGCGGAACTTTTTCAGGCCTTTGAGCGCTTGGAAGAGGAGCGAATCGGCCAGGGCACCCATGAGCAGTTCCACGCCTTTCTCGAACAGATGGTTCGGCTGTACCTGCGCTGACAGCGAAACCGGCATTCCGCCCATTTCCCGCGCTAACGCCTCGAACGACATGCTGCATGTGCTGCACACCGGCCAGACCCGTTGTTACAACGCAAGCGGTCAGGAGATCGACTGTTCCGGCAGCGGCCAGGACGGCGAATTTCTCCGGGGCGCGCCGTGGCCGTCACCCCGCTTCACCGTGCGGGGCGATGTGGCGGTCGATCAACTGACCGGCCTGACCTGGACGCTCGATGCCACTATCGGCGGTTTTCCCTGCACCTGGCTGGAGGCCTTTGAACAGATCGACGAGTTGAATCGGCAACAGTATGGCGGGCATGGGGACTGGCGCCTGCCCAACCGCAACGAGTTGCGCAGCCTGATGAGCTATCAGGCGAAAAAGCCGGCCCTGCCCGAGGACCACCCCTTTGTTCACCCTTTTCTCGGCTGGTACTGGTCATCGACCACCGCCGCCATCAATCCGGCCTATGCCTGGGCCGTGCATCTCGAAGGGGCGCGGATGTTTTACAGTCGCAAGGACCAAGCCTCTTTGTTCTGGCCGGTGCGTGGAACAGGCAACGGGCTGCTTCCCCAAACCGGGCAGCGGCGCTGTTTTGATGTCCAGGGCCGGGAAATGAACGGGAGCGGCAGCGGCCAGGACGGTGCCTTGCGCCTCGGAGCCCCCTGGCCCATTCCCCGATTTAGTGTTGCCGGGGAGGTGGTGCACGATCACCTGACCAACCTGTGGTGGGCGAAACATGCCGATCTGCGGGGAGAGCCGATTGCCTGGCAACAGGCCCTTGAGTCGGTTGCCGCCTGGAAGCGGGAGCGTGCCGGCGACGGACGGCAATGGCGGTTGCCGACCATCAACGAACTGGCTTCCCTGGTGGACTGCGCTGCCTGTTCCCCTGCCCTGCCCGCCGACCATCCCTTCACCGGACTGGAGGATGGTTATTGGTCCTCCACCACCAGCTTTTTTGAAACCGACTGGGCCTGGGTGCTGTATCTCGGCAAGGGAGCCTGCGGGGTTGGTTACAAACCCGGCAAGACCTTTGCCGTCTGGCCGGTTGGTCTTGCCGCCGGCACACCATGAGTGCCAGACGCCATTTCGACCACACCCCTTAAACAGAACCGGATCACAAGGAATACCATGGATACCTGGCAAACCGCTTTTTGGCAGCTGCGGCTCGCCCAGTGCAAGAGCGCCCTGGAAAAGAATCATTTCGAGGTCTTCATCGCCCAACATTGCGACGAGGCGAGAACGCTCTTTCTCGATGCCATCTTGCCGAAGCTGACCGTCCGATCCGCCTCCTGGGCGGACTCGATGAGCCTGCACGCCACCGCCATCCTCGATGCGCTGCGGCAAATGCCCTCCATCAACCTGATCGAGACCTTTGCCCCGGGCGTGCCGCGAGAAGAACTGATCGAGCGGCGGCGGCAGGCCCTGCTGGTGGATCTGTTCCTCACCGGCACCAACGCGGTGACCGAAACAGGGGAACTGGTCAACCTGGACATGATCGGCAACCGGGTCGGCGCGATCACCTTCGGCCCACGGACGGTGGTCCTGGTCATCGGCCGCAACAAGCTGGTGCAAACCGTGCAGCACGCCATGGACCGGATCAAGTCCTACAGCGCGCCGATGAACGCCATCCGCCACACTGGCTGGAAAATGCCGTGCGTCAAAACCTCCTTCTGCATGGATTGCAACAGTCCGGACCGCATTTGCAACACCTGGACCATTACCCAGAAATCCCACCCCAAAGGCAGGATCAAGATCATTCTGGTCAACGAGGACCTCGGGCTCTAACCATTATCGTTTGTTCTCGATGAATCCGTCACGCTCGACAGATCGGCAGGGGTGGCGCGCAGCGACAACCCGATCCGCCTTCGCTTGACATCCACCTCCAGCACGCGCACCTGCACCTGCTGGCGGACCTTGACCACTTCCGCCGGATCCTTGACATACCGGTCGGCCAACTGACTGATATGGACAAGGCCGTCCTGATGAACGCCGATATCCACAAAAGCACCGAACTTGGTCACATTGGTGACGATACCGGGCAGGCGCATGCCCTCCCGCAAATCCTCCAGCCGCTCGATTCCCGGAGCAAAGGCAAAGGCGGCAAAGGATCGTCGCGGATCGCGGCCCGGTTTGCCGAGTTCGGCTAGAATATCCTCCAGGGTCGGCAGCCCGATCCCGTCCTGGACATACCGATCGAGCTGGATGCGTTGGCGCCGGTGTTCCTCTTCCATCAGCGCGGAGATCGTACAGCCGCACTCCCTGGCCATTTGTTCGACGATGCCGTAGCGTTCGGGATGCACCCCCGAGCGATCCAGGGGATTTGCGGCGTCGTGGATGCGCAAGAAACCGGCGCACTGCTCAAAGGCCTTCCTGCCGAGCCGGGGTACGTGCAACAGTTGCCGCCGGTCGGTGAACGGCCCCTTTTCCCGACGGTAGGCAAGGATGTTGGCCGCCAGGGTTCCCCCCAACCCGGAGACATAGGCAAGCAACTCCTTGCTGGCACTGTTCACCTCGACGCCAACCCTGTTCACGCAGCTGACGACCACGTCATCGAGGCTCTGTTTGAGCGCTTTCTGCTGAACATCGTGCTGATACTGCCCCACGCCTATGGCCTTCGGATCGAGCTTGACCAGTTCGGCCAACGGGTCCTGTAGCCGCCGGCCAATGGAAACGGCGCCCCGCACCGTGATATCGTGGTCGGGAAATTCGGCGCGGGCGACCTCGGAAGCGGAATACACGGAAGCGCCGCGTTCATCGACCAGGGTGACCACCACCTCTGACGGCAGGTCCAGGCCGCGGACAAAGGCTTCGGTCTCGCGGCTCGCCGTGCCGTTGCCGATGGCAATGGCCTCGATGCGGTAGCGACGGCAGAGCCGGAGCACGGTTTGCGCCGCTTCCTCCTGCTGCGCGCGGGAAAGCGTGGGGTAAATGGTGGTCCAATCGAGCAATTGGCCCTGTTCGCCCAGACAAACCAGCTTCGCGCCGGTGCGAAACCCGGGATCCAGGGCCATGGTCCGCTTTTGTCCCAGGGGCGGGGCGAGCAACAATTCGCGGAGGTTGTCGGCAAACACCGCGATCGCCTCCTGGTCAGCCTGTTTCTTCAGCTGCGTCCGCAGTTCATTTTCCAGCGAGGGAGCGAGCAACCGCTTGTAACTGTCGTCAACAGCCAGGGTCACCTGCTGGCCGGCAAAGCCATTGGCACGGACAACACAGCGATGCAGGATCGTCAACGCCTCGTTTTCAGGGGGACGAAAGGAAAGACTCAACACCTTTGCCTGTTCCCCCCGGAACATGGCCAGCAGCCGATGGCCGGCCGCCTTGCCCACGGGTTCCCGCCACTGAAAATAATCCCTGAACGTAGCGCCGCTTTCTTCCTGGTTCTTGACCACGGTCGAGGTGATCACGGCTTTATGCCGAAAAATGTCCCGGAGCCGGGCACGGATGGCGGCATCTTCACTGATCCATTCGGCGATGATGTCGCGGGCACCACTCAACGCCTCCTCGACCGTGGCCACCTCCTGTTCGGGGTTGACAAAGGCTTCAACCTCGATGGGTTGCGTCTTCTGACCATGGAGCAGTGCTGCCAGGGGCTCCAGGCCCTTTTCCCTGGCGATCTGCGCCCGGGTTCTTCGCTTGGGCCGATATGGCAGATAGATATCTTCAAGGGCGGCCAGATCAGCGGCGGCGTTGACGGCCTGGCGCAAGGCCGCATCCAGGATTCCCCGCTCGTCCAGGGAAGCGAGAATGGCCGAGCGCCGCTTGTCCACCTCGGCCAATTCGATCCGCCGATCGCGAATCGCGGCGAGTTGCAGCTCATCGAGGCACCCCGTGGCCTCCTTGCGATAGCGGGCGATGAACGGAATGGTCGCGCCATCATCGAGCAGGGCGGCAACGGTCTCCACCTGCGCGGGTCGTATGCCGAGTTCATCGGCGATGGTCTTTGGGTAGCAGTGCATGGGTAAACAATCCAAAAGCCACGGAGGCGAGATATTTCAGCTTCGTCATGCGGCGTACTGTCCTTTCACCAAAAGGAGCAGCACCACAAACACAGAGGTGATCAGCGTCAGCAGGAGAGCAAAGACAAAGGCAACCCTGATCACCACGCCTTCGTCACCGATCCGGTCGATGGAGGCGGCCGCGTTCTGCAGCTTTGCCGGCGAAACCACGCTGGCAAGCCCGCCGCCAAACGCCAGTCCGGCGGTGACGATGAGCAAGCCATCCAGGGAAAGGTTCAGATTCCGGGCGGTGGACATGGTGTATTTGGCAAACATGGCAATGGTCGAGGCCTCGCTGCCGGTCAGAAATCCGCCAAACAGACCGATAAAGGCGACCACCTGGCCGTAGGCCCCCTGAAACAGTGCCGCCGAATTATCGGCCAGCACCTTGACCATGCTCGGCACGGCATAGGTCCGGGTGGCCATGTCATAACCCGACATGTTCATGATCTCGCCGATCGCGAAAAAGATGGCGGCGGCAAAGACCGGCCGCGGCGCCCGCTTGAGCCAGATCGCCAGTGCCTCGCGGAGCTGTCCGCCGGTGGCCCGCAAAAAGGGAAGCGCCAACAGGGTGCTGACCAGGATCCAGGTGTAGGCCTGCCAGAGCGCCCGGGTGTCCAGCGGCCGGCCATCGGCTGTCAGCCCCATGATGGGCAGTTTCATGGTCCGGTACAGCCAGTTGAATAGATCCTGCGGCACATTGAGCACCAGGATCAGGACGACGAGCATGGCCCACGGCATGACCGCCCGCCACAGCGGATACCGTTTGGCCAAGGCGAGTTCCTCGGCCGTCAGATGCCGCCGATCGAGAATCGGCCGCCCGGTGACCAGCAGATAAACGCCCATGGCCACAATAACCGCCATGCCGCAGAGCACCCCGGTCACCACCACCAGGTTGTCGTAGCGGTTGGTGAAGGAGGAGACGACACCGATCACAGCGCCGCTGATCAGGCAAGGGAGCCATCCCCGGCGCACCGCCTTCCAGCGGCCGGCGATCCACAGCATGCAAAAGCCGATCAGGGTCGACACCAGCGGCAGAAAATGGGCAAAGATCATGCCGGCCTGGTGGAGGGCAATCTCATGCCCGTTGCCCAAAAAATGGTTGGCGATATCGACAAAAACCACAAGTGGGGCGCCCAACAGGGCGTAGGTGCACAGCGAATCGTAGCCAATGGCCGGCAGGGCAATGGCCACATAGGTGGAGTATCCCATGGCCACCAGAATCGGCGGCAGAATCGAGACAGGGGTGGCGCCGACGGCCACCATCAGGGTGCCGAAGCCAATGTTGATCATCATGATCTGCACCGCCCGGTTGCCGCTGGCAATGGTCTTGATGAAAATGGTGATCCGCCGCAGCGCCCCGGTTCGCTCCATGATGGCCATCTGCAGCAAGGAGGTGGCCACGATCAACGACACGGAAAAGGAGCGAATGAGACCGGCCGCGGTCGAGCGAAGAATGACCTCGACCGAGGTGTGAAATCCGGCCCAGGCGACCAGCGAGATCACCAGCCAGCCGATGACGCCGCTGATGTCGGCGGCCTTGCGATAGAACAGAAGAAGGATGAGAATGACGGCAATGGGCAGCAGGGTCAACAACAGGGGGGACATGGAAACGGCACTCCTTGGCGGTTGTTTGGCCAGCGGCGATCAGAACTGGCGGGGCGGCGCACTATAATATACGCGGCCAAGACCCGCCAGGGCGAAGAGGCTGTTGGCGACCGCGCGGCAACGCCCGATTCCTTCCCGCCCAAATGCGCGGGCCCGCCGGAAGCGCTATTCGGTGAATCCCTTCTCCGCCATCAACTCGGGGTTCGTGAACAGGGCCATGCCCGTTTGCATCCGCCGAAACCCGAGGGTGCGATAAAAATCCTCCTTGCCGGGGGATGCATACAAAATGACATTGCAATTTGGCACATTCCCCAGGATAGTTCGCAGGATCACCGTGCCGATCCCCTGCCCTTGATATTCGGGAACCACCGCGACATCATAGACCGCGGCCTGGCGAATCCCATCGGAAATGGCCCGGCCAAAGCCGACGAGCCGGCCCTTGTTCCGGACAAAGACGGTGGCATGACTGGCTTCAAACGATTTTTTGTGCACCTCGGGCGGAAAATGCGCCATCCCGACGCTTTTGAGAGTTGCGGCGACAGTTGCCCAGTCCACATCGAGGCAGTTCAAACGTATGTCCAATTCCATTCTTTTTTCCTCAATACCGGTTCGACGGAGGTGATGAAGGTGTTATCGGAACAGAGAGAAAACGCGGTGTCCGGAGTGGAAACCTTGAAAAAGATGATCAGTCTTCTGGCCACCTGTATCGGCTTGGCGGTGATCGTCATCGGGCTCAACTATGCCGTTGACGTGTTTCGGCTCATTTTTACCCTGCTGCACACCCCGGCTTCCCTGACCGATCCCATTGCGCAGTTGGCGACAAGCTTCGGCGGCAAGGCGTTCGATATCAAGCTGACCGAACGAACCATTCCCCTGGCCAACCTCATCGCCTTGCTCATTTACTGCTTCGGCGTGCTGCTGAGCGCCTTGCTGACCATGGCCCTCATGCAGACGGGCGCGAAAATCGTCTCCCTGACCGCTGGCGATCGCCATGCCGTGAAGCAGTTGTTGCGAAGTGCCTTTGGCTGCCGGGCGCGGCCGAACGACGATGCAGCGGAGCAAAAAAGGACGATCCGTGACTGACAGCCTCGACAATCGTCCGGGTAGCTTGCCCTGCTTTTTTCATTGCAGAGCCGTTGATCGCGTGCCCTTGCATCTTGTAACGGATGACAGCCGGGCGCTTCGACTAGAACGCGCCGTTGTCGCCTTTCAGCCGCCCTTTCCTCCTTTTATGCACACAAGAATGGCATGAACCGCTTGCTCAGCACCTGGTTGATTGCCGCCGTAACCCTGGCGCTCTTCATCTGGGCCGTCTCACTATTGCATTGGGATCGACCGTCTCCGCGGCAGCGCGCCTCGTCTCCCGAAAAAGCGACCTGTCCGCAGACGCTTGCGACCAGTACCACGATCAACGATTTGCAGACCATCCCCCAGGACATCGGTCCATTCGCCGCGGTGTTCAAGCAAACCATGCGTGCCGATGAGCAGCGCCAGGCAGCGCGGCAATTTCATCAGCAATATTTTACTCCATGGACAACGACCGCACCACTTTTCGAGACCACGACAGTGGCCGAGGGGGTCAGGCAGCTCGCCGCACAAACATGGTATGGGGAGAATCGGCTGATCGTTGAGCCAACCCGCATGCAGCATCTCTTGGCTCTTGCTGACTTGGAGCGTTTTCCTTCCATGAATCAATTGGGGATCGCGATCAAACCCTCGTTCATCCGAATCCTGCCCACCATGAGGCCGTTTTACGAAACCCCGGACGACGTTCCCTTTGACCATCTCCAGTTCGCAGAAATCAAGCCCAACGAACCTGTTCGCCTCCTGCATGCAACCACGGATGGCGCTTGGTTGTACATCGAAACGTCCTATGCCAACGGGTGGGTGGATCCCGAGGCCATCAGGCTGGTCGATGAATCGGTGCGAAACCGGTTGGCCAATGCACCGCAACTCGTTGTCGTCAGGGACTATTCATCGATTCAGACCACACAGAGCAAGATCTTGCCCCAGCCGAAAATCGGCACCCTCTACCCATTGGTGAAGGAAGAGGCCGATCATTGGCTGGTCGATGTGGCGGTAGTTGGCGACGATCAACATGCCACCCTCGCCACAGCGCGCATCGCCAAGAATGACGCCCGCCGCCATCCGTTGCCGCTCAACTCCGAAAATGTGACGCTCATCGGCAACGAACTCCTCAAAACCGACTACGGCTGGGGCGAGCTGTACCGAAACCGCGACTGCTCGGCCACCACCAGAGACTTCTTCCTTGCCTTCGGCATCTGGTTGCCGCGCAATTCGTACAAACAGATTACTTCAGGCCCGTTTGTGCCGCTGGCGGGTCTCTCCACCAGCGACAAGGAACTCCGCATCCGAGAGCAGGGCATCCCCTTTCGAACCCTTCTCCATCATAAAGGCCATATCATGCTGTACGTGGGTCTCCACAACAGCAAGCCGGTCATCTTGCATACCGCCTGGGGGCTGGCCTACAGGCCCACCAACTGCCCCGAGCAGAAATTCATCATCGGCAGGACCATTGTAAGCACCTTGGAGGCTGGCAAGGAATTGTCCTTGTCAAAAGGGACGACCCTTGACCGACTGGACGGGATGCTCCTGCTCCCTGTGCCCGATAAAGAACACGCCCAACGGAATCAGCCGAGTGCAGCGGGTGTAAAATGACGCCCCCGTAACCCCTCCTGAAAAAAGAAAGCGATTGCCACGCAGTCGTTCCCTTCATTACGGACAGGTTGCGGGGAGGGTTAATCAATGATGATGGCTTCCCGAACATGCACCCGAGCCGTCCGCATTGCGAATCAGATCCAGCTCTCTTCTTTCCATTGCGTCCAAAGCCTCCCGTGCGGTCATGTTTCTTGCCCGATAGCGGGTCACCCCGTCGTCAGCGAGGATGGCAAAGGCCGCCTCGGTCAATGTGCCGGTGATAATCGCTTCGCAACGATGAGTTAAGACGATCCGGGCCAGTTCACAGTCAGAACCAGGGGACATGGTATGTTCGATGGGAATGCAGGTCATGGTTTCGACATTGACAAGGAGCAAATAAAGTGCGCGGGCAAATTCATCAGTCACCGCGCTGTCGAGCGTGGAACCGGTTGTCGTTAGGGCAATATTCATAATCACTGCTGTCTCATAAATTTCTCCACAGTAAAATTTGTGGAGAAACAGTTGTTTGAGTTGATGGAGGTTTAAACAATTCGATCAAATCTCTTCTCGCGAAGAGGTTGAGTTGTAGTAGGCGAAGTATCTGTTGCATGGAATTGCCTAATTTGGCTTTGAATTTCAGGTAAGCCAGCATGAGGTAGACACAGAGGGCAATCCAAACCTGGGTCAACACCGCGTTGCTTGTGGTGCCGAGGAAAGTCTTGATCTTCAGGTTTTGCTTGATCCATTTGAAAAACAATTCGATCTGCCAGCGCTCTTTGTAGATTTGGGTGATCTCCTTGGCTTTCAGGTGGTGGGCGTTGGTGACAAACCGATACTCGATGCCGGTCGCCGGGTCGGTATAAGCGACCAG
>Ga0302250_1002251_pt1 | contig 12372 bp, 12 predicted proteins | sample AAG_RA_Asp_MG_FD_193536 | JGI IMG/M metagenome (GOLD analysis project Ga0302250, IMG submission 193536) | Enriched activated sludge microbial communities from anaerobic digester in WTTP, New Holstein, Wisconsin, United States - AAG_RA_Asp | ecosystem: Engineered > Bioreactor > Anaerobic >... | reverse complement strand
TGCAACGGCGATTTCACGAGAGAATCGGTGAACGTTGCATACCCGTTCTTCTGGACGCGGATTGTCTTGTAACTCGAGCCTGCAGGCACCTGCACCGTCAGGGCCCCCAGGGCAGTCTCACCGACATATTTGTCATCGAGATAGACCTTGGCCCACTCAACATTGCAGTGAATGACATACCATCCCTGACCGCCTTCTTCGGATGCTGTATCGGCCATGGCAGGGATAATGCATATGCCTGCAAGAAAAATCAGGGAAATTACTCCCAGGGACACGTTGTTCATATCAGGCTCCCTTTATTACAGACTGCTTTGAGTGAATCTTATAAAAAACCGTGGGAACAGTGCCAGAGAACTACCTATTTACGTATCCAGTTTCAATTACCCAATAGATCTCCCGGATCAATCCGGGCAAAAGGATGAAACGGTGCTACCATGAAGATGCATGACAGCCAGCAGACAACGTCAAGCTCGGTCACGGTTCCGTTAAGCTTCTGTATCCTTCTTCACCCAGAAGGCAGGATTGAGAGACTGGTAGACCTGAAAGTCGAAGAATACTTTTCTGCAGTGAGGGACGCAAGCATCGCATGGATCGACTGCAGCATCCATGACGAGGACAAGGAGATCGAGAAGCTGGCCCAGCTGGCCGGCTTCACGAAAGTCCCGGTCCCCAAACTGACCCACGGGTTCTATTCTGCGTACGAGGATTACGATACGGAGTTGGGCATCATGCTGCCATCGGTCACGGTCAAGGGCGAGAAGATGACCATCCACCCGTTGTTTGTCCTGATCCGTGACAACCTCGTCCTCACTGTCCACTCCGACCAGATCAACCGGCTGTTGCGGTTCTCGCGTTATGCCCAACAATTCTTCAAGCGGGTGGCTGCTGAGAACACCCCGGACAAGATCACTCTCACGCTCGAACGGATCATTGATGAGAACAATGACCGCAACTTCGAGTATTTACGCGAGATCGAGATGCACGGGGATGCTATCAGCAAGTCCCTGATTGAAGAGAAGGTTGCCAAGAAGAAAGTTGCCCATGACATTTACCGGATGAAACACGTCCTCATCGATTACTTAAACGTCCTCTGGGCGACAAAGGACGTGGTTGATTCGCTGCGGTACGGTGATGCCGATCTCATAACGAACGATGAGAAACTCCTGGGGAGGATAGGAATCCTCTCGGATAATATCGACCGTCATATCGAACTCTCCGAACAGATGTCCAACGTGCTCTCCTCCGGGCTTGAAGTGATGCAGAGCATCTACAACAACCAGCTCCAGACCATGAACAACCGGTTTGCTCTCGTAACTGCATACCTGACGGTCCTCGGCACAGCAGCTCTGGTCCCGAATACCATCGCAACTATAGCCGGCAGCGGGGTTATGGAGGGGACCATGGCTGCCCAGTGGTGGTATATTCCCATGCTGGTCGCAACAACGGTAATCGCAACGCTCGTCTCCCTGCTCTGGGTTGTCCACGTTTGGAAACGGCGGGAAGACGACTGAGATCCAGCCCTCTGCCTTTTTTTACAGTTTCTTCAGGATCAGCGCAGCCGAGTTCATGCAGTAGCGTTTTCCGGTGGGGGCCCGCCCATCATCGAATACATGTCCGAGATGAGCATGACACCGGGCACAGAGGACTTCGATCCGGGCCATGCCTCCTGACAGGTCCGGGCGGGTTTGTACATTCAGTTCCGATACAGGAGAGAAAAAGCTCGGCCAGCCGGTACCGGAATCGAATTTCACTTTCGCATCAAACAGATCGGTCCCGCAACAGGCACAGGCATAGATCCCCGGTTCTTTACAGGCATGGTATTTTCCGGTGAACGCATATCCGGTCCCTTTCTTTCTCACCACTTCGAACTGTTCAGGAGAGAGGAGCTTCCTCCACTCATCATCAGACCTGATCACCGGGGGGAGGTATTCGACAACACTGGTCCAGACATTGAAGATTGGTATCGTACCCTCTTTTTCCACAGGAGAATGCATAAGCTATCCATAACTCCTGCTGAAGTCATGGGGCAACCGGATAATAGAGGTATGAATAGCGGCATTGCGGATTCCCACTGTCGGTTTCAGAGCCCAAAAAATCCAAGGATCCTGCGCCGGGGATCTTTGTAGAAGATCCGTGCGCCATCCTTGATGGTCCGGACATCTTCAATGGTATAGAGGATATCGGGATACTCTTTTGAGATAACGCTCAGCAGCCTCCCCAGTTCAGTCCTCGGGACGATCATGAAGATAATGGTGACCGTTGAAAAACTGCCCTGCCCCTCGATCCGGGTCATCCCGTACCCGAGGGTAGCAAGGTTGGCGATAACCGGCTGGGGATCTCCCGGGGTTATGAGCCGGACGATGACATGGCCAATCGAGATCATGTTCTCGATCTGCATACCAAGGAGCGTGCCAATGCCATACCCGGCAAGATACGCAAAGAGGTTCCAGTAGTCGTTCAGGTTGGTTATGACAAGGCCGGTGGAGATCAGCCAGATCCCGGTCTTGACGATACCGACACAGGCAGAAAGGTTTGCATGACCTTTGCTGACATAGATGGTGCGCAGGGTCTCGAGCGCCGCTTCGACAACCCGTGCGACCAGAATAAGGACAGGAATAGAGAAGACCAGCGCAACCATATCAGCCATAATACCCTGCAACTCCTGATCAGAATAGTCTCACCGGCGGGTTTGAATAGCTTACGGATTCCCCCGGAACAGCGCGGACCAAAGAAACACCGGTATACCGGTTATTCACCGCAGATCTCGCGGATGACGGCATCCCCAAACTCCCGCGTGCCGGCAGAACCACCGAGGTCTCGGGTGCGTATCCCCTCCTGATCGAGTGCCCGGTTAATCGAGCTCTCTATGCGGGCAGCCCCGCTTGAGTCACCCAGGTATTCAAGGAGCATTGCGGCACTTCTTATCGCAGCAATCGGGTTCGCGATGTTCTTTCCTGCAATATCCGGTGCACTCCCGTGAACGGGTTCAAAGAGGGCATAGCGATCACCGATATTCGCACTCGGTGCGAGCCCAAGACCCCCGACAAGAAACGAGGCAACATCCGAGAGGATATCACCAAAGATATTGGTTGTCACGACCACGTCATAGGCAGCCGGGTGCTGGAGGAGGTCAAGCGCAAGGGCATCGATGAACCGGTCATTACATTCAATACCGGCTTTTTGCGCTTCGCTGTTGCAGATATCGCGGAAGAGGACGTCTGACTTGAGGACGTTTGCCTTGTGGCCGATTGTCAGGTGCCCCTTTCGCTGGTGAACGAGCCGGATTGCTGACCGTACAATCCGCTCGCTGCCAGCCCGGGTCACGACCCGGAGCGTTGTTGCACGGTCGGGGGAGAACTCTTCGATCCCGGAGTAGAGGCCTTCGGTATTTTCCCGGACAATCATGATATCAAACCCATCGCCTCTCACCGGGCGCAGGTTCGCGTACAGATCGAGTGCCTTCCTGATCCGCAGGACAACACTCTGGTAGTCTTTCATGGGGGGTGTGGTCACTGCCCCGAACAGGACCGCATCTGCAGTTTTGAGTTCGGTTATCTGCTGGTCGGCGCAGGGACAACCGGTCTGCTCCCATTTCCCGTACCCCACTTCGACAGGAAAGTACTCAAACTCGGGATGCAGGGTTTCGAGAATTTTGCGGGCGACCGGGATGACCTCGTGCCCGATCCCATCCCCTTCAACAACGGCGATCTTTGTCATTTCCCCTTCCATTCCGTAACCAGATTATTAACCGCCCTGGCAACGGTTGCAGGGTTTGCACCCCAGTGGACGACATACCCGGATTTCCCGTTCCAGGTGTCGGGCCCCTCACGTTCTGCCCGGCAGCACCGTGCAATGAATGGTTCTTCCTGCACCTGGCTTAGTGGGCAGATATTTTCCAGAGTGATGGTTTTTCCATAGCATTCCGAGCATAGCTGCAATCCTGTCTGGCATCCGGCAATATGCTCTCCCCCAGATACGGGATCTTCATCGAGAGTTCGATCGAACCCGGCTGCACGGCAGGGATAGACCTCCGCACCGATCTCACGGATGTCCCGTACGTGATGACAAAACCGGACCGAGAGGTCACCAAACAGACCCGTTGCTTCCAGTTCTCTCAGGCACATCGACAGATTCGGCCGGGGGGGACTGATATCATAGACATGGATTTCCAGCAGCCCCGAGAGATCGGGATCGAGCACAAAGGTCGTATGTTCATCCACACCGGTAAAGACCGTGCACCGGTAGCCGGAATCGAGCGCCAACCGGATGAGGCTTGTCCTGTCGTGCAACTGCACCCGGTCCGGAAAACGATAAACCTGATCTGCGGTTGCCAGTACCCGGGTCGCGACAATTTCCCGCATCATCCCTTTTCCTTGCGGATCCGGAGTGACCTCAAGCACTTCGGTACCATTCGCGGTCTCATGAAGAAGATACCGGCTCAGGAAATAGACCCGGTCGCCACAGGGTTTTGCCGATGCGTGTCCCACGTACTTGCAGTGCTCCGGAAAGATCATTGTCGTTTTCTCCAGTACTCCACGAGACCACCGGCCACCAGGATCTCCTGCATCCTGGGCGATAGGGTTTTTACGCTATACCGCTTTCCCGAAACTTCTACAATGCCTTGCGCGAGGTTGAATTTTATCATGTTGCCATCATCGCAGGGTATGTCGGCTTCGATAAGCGGGAGGCCGACATTGATGGCATTCCGGAAGAAAATCCGGGCAAACGAGGGCGCAATCACCGCGACCGCCCCGACCTCCCGGATCGCGATTGCGGCCTGTTCCCTTGACGACCCGCACCCGAAATTCTTCCCGGCAACGATAACAGCTCCCTTAAGCCGGTGCGCGAGAGAGGGGTCAAGGTCCTCGAAGACATGGGATGCCCAGATGCTTTTGTCCTTGGTCCGCAAATATCTCCCGGCGATCACCACATCGGTATCGATGTCGGCAGGCAGGCAGACAGCACGCCCCTCTGCTTTCATCAGGCAACCTCCGGGGCAGTGATCTCTCCTGCCAGTGCACTGGCAGCCGCCGTGGCAACCGATGAGAGATAGATCTCTCCCCCGACACCCATGCGGTTCTTGAAGTTGCGGTTTGCCGTGGATAGACAGACCTCCTCCTCCCCGAGAACGCCCATGTGGGCGCCAAGGCAGGGGCCGCAACCGGGGGTACCGACCGTGCATCCCGCTTCGACAATGTCGGCAAGGACACCGGTCCTTGTTGCCTGGAGGAGAACAGAGGCCGATGCGGGGACGACAATCGTCCGGACCGCCACTTTCTTCCCTTTCACGATACGGGCAAGCCGTGCCAGGTCGGAGTACCTCCCGTTGGTGCACGTACCGATGAATACCTGGTCAAGGGGAAGCCCGGCAAGTTCGTCAACCGGTTTCACCGTGTCGACGCGGTGCGGGACCGCAACAAGGGGAATAATGTCAGAGAGGTCGAATTCCTGCTCCCGGGTATAGGTACAGGATTCGGGGATCTGTGGCTTCACGGTATGCCCCCGTTCCCTGAGATAGCGCGCGGTTACATCGTCGGCATAGAACAACCCGGCTTTAGCACCTGCTTCAATGGACAGGTTGGAGAGCACCATGCGCTCGTCAATGGACAGATCTTTGACCGCATCTCCGATGAACTCCAGTGCCTGGTAAGTTGCCCCGTCAGTCCCGAGCTCGCCCACGTAGGCAAGGGCGAGATCCTTTGCCTCCGCAGCCCCGGCAAACCGCCCTTCGAGCCGGATGCCAATTGTTTCCGGAACGCGGAGCCAGGTCTCACCCGTCAGCCAGATCGCCGCCATGTCCGTTGCCCCGACACCAGTCGCAAATGCTCCAAAGGCGCCGAGCGTGACGCTATGTGAGTCGGCGCCGATAACGATCTCGCCGGGCAGGACATTTCCCTCGCCCATCAGCTGGTGGCAGATGCCCCCGCCGACTTCAGAGAAGTTCATGAACGAACTTTTTGCGAATTCACGGAGCTCGTGCTGGAGGGTGGCGGCAGTGGAATTGTTGGCAGGGGCGATATGATCGAAGAAGATGGAGAACTCGGTATCGTCGGCAAGATGTCGTGCACCCATGTTCTTCCATGCTTCCAGGGCAAGCATGCCCGTACCGTCACAGGCAAATGCACGGTTTACCTTCCGGTCGACATATTCTCCGGCCGGGGCATTCAGGATACGTTCAGATAACGTGATCATGCAGGGGACTCCTTCACTTTCCTTATCAGTTTTCGTAATACTTCCGGGGTGATGTTGCATTTCTGTTCGGAGTGGTCCTTGACCAGGTCGAGGACGGCGCAGATCTGCTTTTCGGTAAGTTCGCAGCCAAGGGATGCGACAACGTGCTCAAGGGCCTTCTTCCCGGTGTGCTTCCCGAGGATGAAGTGGCGTGTTCCCCCCACGAGGTCAGGAGAGAAGTATTCATAGGCAGACGGATCATCGAGAATGGCCGCGATGTGAATGCCGCTCTCGTGGGAGAATGCCAGCTCCCCGGTAACGGGTTTGTTCCGGGGCAGGAAAATACCGGAATATTTCTCGACCAGATGCGACAGTTCCGTCAGTTTCGAGAGATCGTACCGGTCAATGCCCTTCTTTGTCCACAGGATAATGAGGAGTTCCTCAAGCGATGTATTTCCTGCCCGCTCACCGATCCCATTCACCGTGGTATGAAGCTGGAACGCGCCGGCTTCCGCTGCGGTAAGCGTGTTTGCCACGGCACAGCCCATGTCGTTGTGGCAGTGGGCGCAGAACGGGCGATCGACTGATGAGACGAGTTCTGCCATCACCGCGTGCATCTCGGAAGGGATGAGACAACCCACCGTATCGGCATAGCTGAGGAGGACTGCCCCGCGTTCTGCTGCCCGCTGGTAGACCTTTTTTAAGAACGGGATATCTGTGCGGGATGCGTCTTCTGCGGCAAACCGCACCTGCGTGCCATGGTCACGGGCATAGTCGATCATCTCCAGGGATTCTTCCAGTACCTGCTCGCGGGGTTTTTTGAACTTGAGCCGGACGTGAAGCTCGGACGTCGGGATGAAAATGCTCACCATGTCAACACCGCAGTCAATCGCGTCCTGAATATCGGGTTTTTTCGCCCGGCAGAAGCCGCTGATCCGGGCGTCAAGCCCGAGATTCGCAATCGTCTTCACGCAATGTTTCTCGTTTTCCGATACTGCCGGAAAACCGGCCTCGATCATCTCGATACCGATCTCGTCCAGCAGGGTGGCAATTTCGACTTTCTCCTTGCAGGAGAACGAAACTCCCGGCGTCTGTTCGCCGTCCCTTAGGGTCACATCACAGATCTCAATATTCAATGGTTTCATGGCTGCTCCCTTCCGGACAAGTCCCGTTCACGACGAGCGTCCGCGGCCTGTCCGTAACCACGAGCTCGCGTTCAAGTGCCGGTACATCATCAGCCCGGCAGGCGACCGGGTCCGCCCATCGCAGGTACGGGAGCGGATCGTATGACGGCTGCTTACCGGTCATTGCGGTGCAGGTGTTGTTCATCACGATACAGAGCATCGGGAGACCTTTCTCGTAAACGTCGATGAGCGCATTCAGGCCGGAATGCAGCAGGGCATAGTCCCCGATCAGGGCGACTTTCGTGCTCCGCGCCGCAACAGCGATACTGGAACCCATGCCATAACTGGCTGCCCCCAGTTCGTAGGGCGGGGTCATCCCGAGTACCGAACACCCGGCATCGCAGATCAGCGCCATCCTCCGCTCTTTCAGAATATCCATCATCGGAAGGAACGGACAATTCCTGCAAAACGTACGATAGAAGCCCCGGTCTTCCCAGGACTGTGGCCGGTCCTGCGGCACCGGGGGAAGGATCCCGCGATGGTCGCGGATGAACGTCCTTCCACGCTCCCGTATGTCCTGGATCCCCGCCACCTGCTCCGGAGGGGGATTCACGGTGACAATCCGGGTCTTCCCGGGACACGGGCCGGCACCCGCCGGCTCCCCGTTCCACTGGTTCAGGGACGAGGTGGAAGACCACGCAAACATGGTGCGGTAGATCTCCTCGGCTGCGGTAACCCGGCCGTTCATTGTCCAGCTCCGTTCCGAGAGCCTGCCTTTCCCAACCTTTGGCTTAACGGGGACATGCTCTGCCTCCGAATCCAGCAGGGACGGGGTAAGGCGGAGCATCGCAACCCGTGAGAACTGTTCCGAGGCTTCCAGGGCAGATACTACGCCTGCGTAGCAGCTGTCAGTACCGGGTTCGATGACCGGCAGCTCCGCAAGTTCGCCGTAATACCGGGAGTCCTGCGAGGTCTGCGATCCCTCGGCATCCGGATCGTCTCCTGCAACCAGTACCACGCCGCCGATCAGGCCCTGTGCTGTTGCCTGCAGGAGGGGATCCGCACAGGCATTCACACCGACATTCTTGATGATGACTGCGGCTCTCCGCCCTTCGAGCGAATCCCCGAGGGCATATTCCAGGCCGGTCTTCTCGTTTACCACCATCTCCGCATTCACGCGTGTGCCAAGATCCGTTACCGGAAAACCCGGCACGGCATACTGCCGGTCAGTACAGGCCAGCAATGCCTCGGCTATGACATCAATGCCTTTCATCCGTCCCTCCCGGGAACAAGGTCGCACCCGGTGCAGTTCGTGCACATCGTCTCCGCAAGGCGGGCATCAAGTCCTGCTGCTTCAAGAGCCTGCCCGTGAACTGCGAAGATTTTCTTCAGCCGATCGGCAGACGGACGGGGCACATTGGAAAGCTCAGCAACCGGGTTGAGCGGGCGAAGGACCGGAATCACGCCGTGGCTTGTCAATCTCCGGATACAGGCCGCCAGTTCAGCATCCGTCTCGCCAAGGCCTATGATGACATTCGAAAAGACACGATTCTTCCCGAAGAGTTCTACCGAACGGTCGAGAGCCTGCCAGATCCGGTTGTAATCCAGCCCGGGACACATCTTTAAAAACAGTTCCGGCGTCGCAGCTTCGAGGTTGAATTTTACTTCAGCAACGCCGATCTCATGGAGCCGGTCGGGAGTATTCTCCGTAGGGTATATGGAGACGCCGATCGGAAGGCCAAAGCTGGAAAGACGCCTGACCACTTCCAGCACATATACCTCCTCCTCCTCGATACTCTCCAGCACCCCGCTCGTGATCGAGATCGCATGGATACGGTGCCGCACGGATTCCACCATTGCCATGATCTCGTCGATACTCTTTCTCTTCCCAGGAGTATTCGGCACATTACAGTACCGGCACCGGAAAATACAACTGCCCGTTACGGCGATGAAGGCCTGGTCCGGGCAGTGGAAACCCGGCTCTAGGAGCCTGCCGCTGATAAGATTTCCGTCAAGGTAGAGGTCAGCTGCACCATTGCCCCGGTGAACAACCTCCACGGGACTTGCCGGGTCCAGGGCGAGTTTCACCCGGTGACTGCCCATGGCAAAAAATACTGCACCACTGCCACCGGCCCCGGGACCTGCTGCGGAGCGCGCAACAAACCGTTCTACCGGTTCACCGGTCAGATGTACAGCTCCGGTTTCAAGCAGCTGTGCTTTCAGGTCTTTCCACTGCATAGTTCCAGCGCCTCATCGTACCGTGTGAAAAAGGGGATGGCTGCCACCGCACCGACAATTCCTCTGCCCTTCATGAGAATATTCAGATCCGGGTCCCCGAGAGTGTCCAGCTCACCTGCATCAATCTCTCCCCGTTTGACACGGCACCCGTATGCCATCAGTTCTTCCGAGGGTGCGAAACCGGAATATACGGCCATGCCGGTTTTCTTCGACAAGGTGTATTGTTCCAGCAGCTGCCGGAAACGGCCCGTCAGCCCTTCGGGATCACTTGTCGCGAACTCAGCGACCAGCCCTACGCAGTTCTTGGTCCGGTACGGTACCGGGTAAAGCTGGACGATGGTATGTGACAGGTAGATCGACCGGTCATCCTCAACAGCACGGGCAATATTGTGGACAAGGGTCCACGTTGCGCCTTCTTCAGGAGTGTCCGTGTCATCGACACCAATCAATACCCGCTGCATCCTCGGGAGCCATACCGTTGCCCCGGCGATCTTCCCCCCGCCGGCTGGATCGCTCCGGCTCCGGAGGACGCCGGCTGCATCGGAGCGGCATGCCGCAGCACCGACTCCCCCGCCGCCCATTCCGATATAGGTGATGGCGATCTCGTCTCCTTCGATCCTGCAGGAAGAGATTCCTGCAGGGAACCGCGATCCCTCCAGCGCAAGGTCAACGGTTCCGGTCTTCAGGAGGTATCGCATCGTGGATCCCACGCACCGGACATCCCGCACGAGCGGGCTCTGTGCGTAATGGAGCTTCGACCACATTGCACCGCCAATACAGTCAAAGAACTCGATGAGTTCAACTGTAGTCCCGGTGGCATCGGCCACCGCAACAATCCTCGGGTAGTGAATTACATATGGTTCAGAGATGTTCGCCATAGAGTCCCGCTGCCTCGATACCCCGGTTGCCCCAGAGCACCGCACCCAGTGCACCGATCCTGCCTTTCCGGCCATTGGTATCGATGAATGTAATGCCCATCTCCCGTGCCGCTTCTTCTGCCCGATCTACCGTCATGATCTCCTGCTTCACCTCAGCAAATGCCGGAGAGTCACGGGAGAAACCGATCCCCCGGTGGTACGCTATCCCGGTATCCTTCGAGAATGTATTCTGCTCCACATATGCCCTGACAAAATCGAGGAGTGCCTGCACCTTGTCCGGCCTGATGGCGAAGTTCAGCGCTGAACCAACGCAATTCGTGGTCTTGGTGGGAACCGCCGGGTTGAGCTGGATGAGACGCATGTTCAAAAATTCGACCCCGGGGATCGTGCATGCACCGGCGCATTTCAGCGCCATCACCCAGGTTGCACCTTCCGTTTTAGTATCGGTATCATCGATCCCGATACAGATCTTCTCATACATGGGGGATACAATCCTGACGCGGTTGGTGCGTGCCCCGCCAATTTTCAGGTCCTCCTCGCTTGGGTATTCGGCCCGGATAACTCCGGGTGCCTGGGGGAGGCACGCAGCAACACCGACACCGGCACCGGCAATGCCGGCCCATGAAGTGATTACCTCGTCACCCGATACTTCGACTGCTTCGAGAGCCTGCCCGCCAATCTCCCCGGCCGCAGCACCAAAATTCACCGGGTGCCTGCCCAGTTTTGCCGAGATCACCATGCTGGTCCCCTCAACAGAACATCCTTCAACAGCACCGCCCGCTCTCTTCCGGTTCATGGCATCCCATTCAATGGGGCCTCGTGCCCGGCACTGCTCAAGGATCTCGGCCCTGCCGCTCTGCTCATCGACCATAACCAGGAATTTTTGCGAGAAGAGCGGTCCGAACCGCTTCGTAACTTCGTTGGGAATAAGGGTGACCATGTTATCGCCGAAAATTTCGTTAACAAAATAATCGGCAATAACTCTATTTATACAGATCGATCTTTCCCGTGCAATATCTCACACAGAAAGTGTATTAACATACAGAACAGGAGCTGTGAGTCTGCACTATCTTAGTAGAGCGGCATTCACACAGCAGGAATGGTAATTTTAACAGAACTGAAAAAAAGGAATGAAATCAGAGGACTTTGTGAAGCTCGATCTTGAAGGGTCCGAGCGTGCCGCCAAAGTTACCGGCCGAGATGAATTTGACACCCGGCACAGTTACTGCCGCCTTGATACCGGCTGCCATTGCTGCTGCAACCGACTTCTCGTCAACACCGTCAATGACGATCTCGTACACGGCCTTTACACCGGCCGGGATCTTGGAGTCTGCGACCTTCTCGCGGAGGGTCGGGCAGTACTTCTCGTTCGTGGATGCGGGCATGAACTTGTACTTCAGGCTGCCGACCTTGGAGCCGCTCGCAACGACACCGCCGGGGAAGCTCGTAATGGTCCCGGCAACACCGTCGATTGCCTCGACTGCTGCCTGGGCACCCATGAGGGCTGCCATCTGGTTCTCGCCCATGACAAAGAAGTTCCCGCCGGCAACGCCCTTGACGATGCCGAACTCTTCCTCACCGACATATTCGCCTTCCATGATCGGGATAACCCAGCACTTCCTGCCGCCGACTTCCTTCTGGTACTCGTGGCCATCGCCAAAGAAGTGGAGTTTGACCGGGATCTTCTCTTCGGCATTGGTGATGCCGTTAAAGACAGCAGTCGTGGGTGCCGTCAGGACGCACTCCGCAAGGCGCTCTACGACCTGTTCTTTGAGTTTCTTCTTGCTGGCACAGATCAGGATTGCCACGCCGGGGCGTCCGTCGGGGGTCTGTGAACCGTCCAGCTCACACTCGATACCTGCCTCGCACGGGCAGCCGATCGCGGATGTGGCAAACCCGGTAGCCTCGGTTGCTGCCTTCTTTGCCCATTCCTTGTTCACTGCAGTAATAATGACCCGGCA
>Ga0302250_1002250_pt1 | contig 12373 bp, 17 predicted proteins | sample AAG_RA_Asp_MG_FD_193536 | JGI IMG/M metagenome (GOLD analysis project Ga0302250, IMG submission 193536) | Enriched activated sludge microbial communities from anaerobic digester in WTTP, New Holstein, Wisconsin, United States - AAG_RA_Asp | ecosystem: Engineered > Bioreactor > Anaerobic >... | reverse complement strand
GTGTATGTGACCCCTGTTTTCCAGGCCCCAGGAAGGACCCGCAGCCATCGCCAGCCCCATCCAGGCGGACGCCGCCCTTGTTGGACCATTGGCTGGCACTCTACGGAGGAGGGGGGAGGGGAGCGGGGGGAACGAGGGGCTAAAAAAGAATTCGGACTGCGTTGAAGAAGAGCCCGAGGGGCGTGTTGAAGTGGTCCGGCCATTTGTCGGCTGGCTCTTCTTCAACGCACAAACAGATGCTGACCAAGGTGAGCGAGCAAATGCCCTTAAGGATTCGACTGTGGGGGACTGGCGGGGGACAAAAACAAGACAGGATCGAGCAGGCAACCCCTCCTCTCTGGGGCTGCTTGACATCGATCCTGTTGAAATTGTTGTGGTACCGGGAGTGGGACTCGAACCCACAAGGGCGTACACCCGGCGGATTTTGAGTCCGTATTTCGGCCAAGCCCATTCAACGCTTGAGCCGTATGTGGCTAATTTGTTGGGTCTTTTTTCTTGCCTTGTTGTCCCTTCCTGTCCTGATTTTCCCTTTACGTGGTCCCGGCTGGGGGATAGGTGGGGGACAAAAATGGAGGGGAGACGATGGGCAAGTGGACCCAGAGCACGTATCCCGGCGTGCGATTTCGCGAGCACCCTAGCCGATTGTTCCGGCGCAAGCCAGACCAATATTTCGCCATCCGTTACCGGACGGCAGACCACGTGCGCCACGAGAACGGACTCGGCTGGGCCTCCGCAGGATGGACCGAAAAGCTTGCCTACGACGCCCTGTGCACGCTCGAGCGAAACATCACCGAGGGCAGAGGACCGCAGACCCTGGACGAGATGCGCGGCCAGCTCGCCAGCGAACGCGCAGAGGCCGAGCGGCAGGAGGAGCGGAAGCGAATCTCCGCCATGACCTTCTCCGACCTGGCCAAGGCCTACATCAAGGCCAAGGCCAAGAAGAAGAGCATCGGAGACGATGAGCAGCGGCTCAGGGATCACGTGGAGATCATCATCGGGGATCTGCCCCTGAGCGAGGTGCACCAAGGGCACATCCGAGCCATCCAGGCGAGACTGGAGGACATGGGACGCGCGCCCGCCACGATCAAGCAGTGCGTGATACTGGTCCGAGCCCTCTACAACTTCGCCGCCAAGACCCCCGCCAACCCCGACAGGCCCGCAGACGGCCCCCTGTACGACGGCAAGAACCCATTCAGCGGATACGCCGACGTGCCGAAGTTCGCCAACAGCCGTCAATTCTGGTTCACCGAGGAGCAGGCCCGGGATGTCCTGGAGGCAGTGGCCGAGATGGACGCCCGCAGGAGACTCAACGGTGAATTCGTCGACTTCGTCAGGCTGGCCATGTTCACGGGCATGCGGAGGGGAGAGATTGCATCCTTGCGAAAGTGCGACGTGATCCCGAGCATAAACTCCATCGTGATGCGCAGTGACGAGGAGAAGAACTCCGAAGGGCGCGTCGTGTACGTCCCTGACGAACTGATGGACAGCCTCAGGAAGAGACTCGACGGGAACGGGGAAGACCCCCTCTTCACCCTCGTGTCTCGTGACGACGCAAGCCACTACTTCAAGGACATCATGGAGCAGATGGGCTTGCGGTCCAAGAACCGCAGAACGAGCGCCTGTTTTCACAACCTGAGGCACACGATACTGACGCACCTCGTGATGGACGGGACCGCGCTGACCGATGTGCAGAACATTTCCGGGCATAAAACCTTCGAAATGGTCAGGCGTTACGTGAAAAGCGCCGCGCCGCAGGTACGGCGGGCGGTATCCGGGTTCCATCGCAAAATGGTGTCTGCTGGGCAGTCAGAAGACAGAACGGATCATCCCGACGACGACACACCGGCCAGCGGCTGACGATGTATTCGAGCAGCGACTTCGTGGCGTAGACCACCTTGCGGTCCACGAACCAGGCCTCTTTCGGCCCGGCTCCGTTGCTGTCGGCATTGCGGAGGGTCTTGGGAGAGACGAGGCCCCCGAGGTAGTATTCCACGGCCTCGCGCGCGATGGCTGGCGGCAACTTGGGAAGCAAGGCCTCGATGAAGGCCTTTCCCTCGCCCTCCTGGTAGGCTGGCAGTTTCCTGCGCGGCATCACGCCCTCCTCTTGGCCTGCTCGGCCAGGGGGGCAAGCAGTCCCTCCAGAGTGTCCAGCCTGCCACGCAACTGCACCACGTCGCCGATGATCTCGCGCGCCTCGCGCGGGGTGATCCTGCCGTCGTCAACGGCAGCGACCAGGCCCTCGCCGATGTCGCCGAAGCGGGCCATGAGCCCCGGCAACACGGCCAGGATGGTGCCGGGCGTGGCCGGTACGGTGCACGGCGGGAGGTCGCGCAACTGCTCGATCATCCAGTCCACGAGGATGGTGTTGCCCAACACCCGGCACAGGTGCGGAATGATGGAGCAGGATGGCCAGTAGTCGCGGTCCAGGGTGAACCACCCGGCCACGCTCGTCTCCGGGAAGGGCTTGTCCCGGCCGAGGGCCAGGGTCATGCCCTTGGCGATCTCCGGATTGGTCTTGCCGCTGGCTGATTTGGCCAGTTCCACGGCCTCCGGCCACGTACGGTGCTTGAGGTCCATACTCTAACCTGCCGCAAAGTTTGGATGTTGAGATTGACCGGCACTGTTGTATCCGGTGTCCATGGAGGACTGCACATGCCCAAGGCCGATCAGGGAAGACGCCGGAAACGGACCGACCAGGAGCGGGCGGGACTCGGAGCAGCGGGCAACCGTGCGCAGGCAGAGCCTGCCAGCGAACGTCCCGGCAGGCATGTCGAGCCAGGACTCGGCAAAGCGGGTGATGACCGAGAAGACCTGGCCGTGGTCGATGGCCGCAGAGCGCCACACCCTGGACAGGGCCGGGACGGTGACCTGCGCCTCGCGCCCCACGTGCCGCCCGAACTCCTCGAACACGTCCAGCACGGCCAGGATGCAGGAGAGGGGATCCGATGGGTCCATGAACATGGTCCAGGACTTGACCACGGCTGTCCTGCCGTCTCGCGAGGCTGGATCCCCGGCGCACTGCGCAGGCACCACCACGGCAGCGGAGCGCGCAGAGGATCCAGGCCCGGGAGTGGGCAGGAGGTCAAGCAGGGACGGACGGCGCATCTAGGCGGCCCTGCCCCTGGAGGAGGGAGACGGCAAGAGGAAGTCAGGCACCCCGACATCATCGGAGAGCGCCTTGACGTGCATCTCCGGAGCCGTGTCCTGCCTCATGATCTGGCAGACCCGCGACGGATGGACGCCCAGGGAGAGGGCGACGTCGCGCGGCTTCAGACCGTAAAATGCAAAAAAAGCCTCCAGGGCCGACTTCCTGCTCGTCTCGGCCAAGGCCCTGAACCCCAACTTCTCCGCTTGACTCGGGCGGATAGGTCGCTCTAATTTCTTAGCCCTCATTGCGAGGCCTCCATTAGGTTTTGTTTGCCCTCACACCTCTTAGATTAGATAAAATTAGGCCCCAGTCAAGGGAATTTCTCACAAATCTTAATCCTTTTAAAAACTCAATCATTGCAAAATATTACATGTCTGATACAGTGGGCGCTAAAATAATTCACCGCATGATGGTGACTACGAATGCTCACACGCAAGAGGAGCTTGCCCAGGCCATCGGGGTTCGCTCAGCAAGCATATCCCCCTATAAAAAGCAGGGGAAAGTGCCTTACTCCTGGCTACAAAGACTACGCGAGAAGTATGACATCAGCCCCGACTACATACTGACCGGAGAAGGGCCCGTAAAAGAATCCGAACGTGAAGAACCGCGAGACGTATCCTTGACCGTACCGCTTGTCGCGCCCCATCACAGCAGGAAAGGGGGGTTCCAGCCGCTTCCAGCCTCCGAGAACTGGCCACGCCTGGGGAGCGGGTGGCTACTCGGGAAGACATCCGACATTGCCAAGCTGCTCCTTCTCAAATTCTCCGGCCAGCACATGGCCGCAGAAATACTCGACGGGGATCTCGTGCTCTTCGATCAGGGTGCTAAAGGGCTTGAAAGCGGAAAGCTCTACGCCGTGCGCATCGAGGAGGCCATCACCGTGCACAGGATACTGCTCGGAGCCGGGAAGATCATCCTGCGCAGCGAGAACCGCGACTATCCGGACCAGCCAATAGAACGCACCCTGCTCGGCTCCCCGCAGTTCGAGGTGCTCGGCAAGGTGCTCTGCGTGTTCAGGAACTACGGGTGAACCCATGCGCATGGTCATCGGCTCGCTCCTGGCGGTCGGACTGATAGCCAACCACTTCTCGAAACATCCGTGGGAAACGGCCGGGGTCGCCGCGCTCGGCATCGCCGTACTCTACGCCTGGCACAGGAGAGACGTCTTCAGCCGGAGAAAGCCAGCCAGCAGGCCAGCGCCGCCAGCACCCACGGCGGAGAGCCGGACCAAGGACCAAGGCCCCGCTGTCCTCATCCACCCGACCAGCGAAACCTACCAGGTCGACCCCTTCGGGCTCTCCTGCAGTTGCCTCGACTGGCGCAGACGCCGCGCCTCCTTTTCCCGCGAAGACCCCCGCAGGCTCTGCAAGCACCTCACCGCGCTCGCCGCTGACGGCAAGCTCCTCCTGCCACCCGCTGCTGAAGTTCACCGCCCGGCCATACTGGCCTGCGCCCGGAGGGACTGGGGGTTCTTCCTGGGAGGACTTGCACGGCTCGTTGTGGACGGCGAGGGAGTGGCGTTCTACGGAGCGGACAAGAGCACGGAGTGGTTGAACGTGGTTACCGGCGGCGAACTCTACGGGTTCAACGTCGATGAACGCCGCTGGTCATACAACAAGAAGCCGAGGAATCACGCCGCCATCGAGGAGGCGATGCTTGGCAGAAGCGAGGCCCTTGCCCCATGAACGGACGTGAACTTTACATAGACCTGGCGCTCTTCGCCCTCGCGGTCTTCCCCGTGATGGCCGTCATCTACCACCGCAAGAAGAGGCGGCTTGAGGGGCTCCAGGCCCAGTTGAAGGCGCTCCTCGATTCAGAACCGGTTGACGCCATCCGCGTCTATTCAGCCAGGATGGACGCCGCTCTCTCCCTCGACCACAGACGCGGCCGCATCACCCTGGCCAGAACCGGGGAGGGCACCGCGCGCGCCTACCCCCTTGCCGATGTGATGTCCGCAGAAATCCAGGAGGACGGGGAGACAGTGGTGAGCACAAGCTCCTCCAGGTCACTCACCGGGGCAGTCCTCGGCGGCGCGCTCCTGGGGGGAGCGGGCATGATCCTCGGAGGACTCGGAGGCTCGACCAAGAGCCGCGAGCGCCGCAACGTCCGCGCCCTTGACCTGGTGGTGACCGTGGCCGACATCGAGCGCCCGAGACATGTACTGCGCCTGCTCGACGCTCCACACGGAGCGCGCGCGGAGAGCGATCAATACAAGACGGCGAGAAGCTCCGCAGACGAGCTCCTCGCCACGATCCAGGCCTCCCTGGAAATCGCCTCCCGGCCCTAGCCCCCGGTTATCAGCGAGAGCCGCACCTCAATCCACCCCTGGGTCAGGGTGCGCAGCTGCCCGCCCGTCGCGAGCACCTTGGCCTCCCAGCAATACCAGCCTGGCGCGAGGGTAGCCGTGTCCTGGCCGGTGAGGTGGATCACCACCCGGCCGTCGTCCCCTGTCTCCACGCCGCCCGGGCCGCCCTGGGCCGTGCCCTTCTCCGCCACGGGCACGCCGCCCGGAGTGGCCAGCACGAAGAGCACGTCCAGGCCCGAGAAATCCAGCGGGGAGCCGTCCACGTCCACCACCGGCACCACGATGTCACGCCAGTCACCCTGGCTCACCCAGTCGCGCGGATCACCGCGCCGCATCACGTAGCCCATGCATCCTCCTAGGCCAACGAGGCCTTGACCACTATGTCGCCCCGCAACGCCACCGCGTCGAGGGGCACGCCGCCCGGATCGTACACCACTGCGGCCAGGTCCGTGCGCCCGGCCGGGATTACACGAAGGATGACCACGCCCTCCACGCGCACGGACAACGCCGTGGAGAGCGCCGCCAGCACGGACAGGTCCAGCGGGCAGAGCGGCGACGCCAAGGCCCCTGGACCCTGCTCCGCCAGGGCCAGGAGCGTCACGGGCGCGAAGGGGTTGCCCAGCGCGGCCGGGGAGAGAGAGGCATCCATCCTGGCCGCCACGGGGCAGACGGCCGCGAACGACGCGCCGGGATCGGCCGTGCCCGCTGGCGAGCAGAGCACCGGCGACGTCGCCGACGTCCAGCAGGACAGCGGCATGTCCGCCAGGGCCCCGAGCACGAGCGGAGCGGCCGGTGAGGACTCCGCCCCGGGGGAGAGCTCGGCAGCCTGGGAGAGCAGCAGGGGAATGACGGGATTGCCGTTCGCCGACGGCTCCAGATCCGCCGAGATCGAGACGGTGAGGCTCTCGTCAGGATCCTCCCCGCCCTCGCCCGGCAGCGAGAAGTACGTTCCTCGCTCGGCAAGGCCGATCTGCCACGGGTTCTCGTCGAGGGCGGCCATTTCGTCCGAGGAGATAACACGCCCCCAGGCCAGGGCCAGGAAGATGCCCCCGCGCACGCCTGCGCCTACCTGAAGGTAGCCTGCGGCGGGGTCGAAGTAGTGCGTGGCCGCCGTACCGTAGCGCGCGAGCGTGGCGTCGATGTAGGTTTTGACTTGGTCCCCGGCCTTAGAAGTCAGTCCAAGGGAGTGGGTCGAGCCCGCAGTGAAGCCGAGAGACTGCGCAGGTGCGGAAGCCCTGGCCGTAGCGGTGGACCGAATATAACCGACAACAGAGGTGCCTGTTCCATCGGCCTCTGCTCCCCACTGCGAGTTGGGGCTTGCGGTCAAGTTAGCGCGTAACAGCGTGTTGTACGCGGCTCCGTTGGCCGCATGGAAATACCGCCCGTAGGTGGAGAACTCCCCCGTGGTGGGAGTATTGAGCGCGTCAGCATGGCTCAGGTTGGCGTCGATGGCGAAGCGGAAATCGCCCGAATTATCGAACCAGAAGCACCGCCCGAGGGGCGTGTCCAGGTAGTACGGATTCTTGGGCGTGGGAACGGCGTAGGGCTGGCGGCGATGGACGCCGTCGATGATCGTGCCGCCCACGTCCATCACGCCGAACCTCACGCCCGCCAACAGCGGGTGCGCGAGGTCGAACTCACGCAGCCCCGGGGGACGCCGCCGCCAGAGTTTCCGCCGGACGTGCGCCACAGCCTAGAGCCCCGTGATCTCGGAGCCCAGGCAATCCACGGTGACGCCCTGGCCGGTGTGGCCGCTGAACGTCACGCGCGCATACATCACCTCCGCCGGGATCGACACGGAGCGGGTCAACGTGGCGTTGGCCGTGGTGACGTGCATGATCCGGTAGACCTCGCGCCAGGTAGTGTTGTCGTTGCTGTACTCCACGATGGCGCTGCACCCGATGGTCGGCCCCGTGGCCCCGTTGGTGATCCTGAGCACGCCGTCAAACCCGTACCCGTTGCGCAGGTCAATGGAGCCCTGGGCCGAGTTCCCGGCCGCTACCGCCGTGTCCGCCGCGACAATCGCGCGCGCTGTCTTCGTGATGGCCATGGCTACCCCCCGACCAGCTTGTTGCCGTAGTCGTCGCGCACGGCGCGCGAAACATCCTCGCAGGACACGACGCCAAGGCCGATTTGCTCCGCCCTGCTGCCCGGGCGCTTGCCCATGGACTGGATGGCGTCCACCGTGCCCTGCGAGAGCAGGCCAGCGCCAAGCAGGGAGGCAAGCAGGCCCTGCACGACGGGCAAGGTCAGGTCCACGTTCTCGTAGTCGGGATCGTCCAGATACATGGCCGCGAGCCGTCCGGACGGTTCCTGAGCCATCTTGATGGCCAGCATTTCGCCCGTGCCGTAGAGCAGCGTCTTGACCGCGTGGCGCGGCACCAGCTGGTCCACAAGGATGCCCTCGCGCACGGCGTTCACGGCTGCGACGATGGACGCGTCGGCATCGGCCGCGACCAGGGCGGCGTAGCCGAGCCCGGCCGGGTCCGTTGTGATCTCCGCGCGCAGCGCCTCTATCCTGTCCGTCATGGTGTCCTCCTTATGCCCGTCATCGTGCAGGCCCTGGCCAGGGCGAGCCTGGCCAGGTCGGCGACGCCGCCACCCTCGCGCACGTCCGAGGCCTGCACGGCCGCGAGATGCGCCTGGAAGGCTGCGGCCAGCTCGCGCGAGACCTCGCGGGCTCTCTTGGCCACGGCCTCGGGCGAGCGGGCTCCGGCGTCCATGGTCAGTTCCGCAGCGTGACCGGAGAGAGATGCACGGGCGTCTGCGGGCCGGTGATGTTGGCCGGGCCAGCGAAGCGCTCCGCGCCCACCAGCTTGCCGCCGGACGTCAAGTACACGCCGTAGGCCTGGGCAGCGCCCGCGAGCGGCCCCGTGAACTCGAACGTGACCGAGGCGGACAGCTCTGAGGGCGAGGCCTCCACCGCCTCCCAGTCCCCGGAGTCGATCTGCTGGGCGGCGTACCCCCCGCCCGAGGCCTCGGTGTAGTCGGTCAGGGCGTCCGTGGCCGCCGGAGTGCGGTTGTTCGTGAACAGCCGGGCCTGCACGGGCGCGCCGGACGAGATGTCGACCTGGCGCTTGAGGGCCTCCAAGCGCCAGGAGTTCGCGAGCATGATGGCCATGGTGGTCTCCTCCTACTGCTGGCCTGGCCAGCCGGTTGTGATGTCGGGGTTCTCTCCGCGCGCTGCGGCCTCCTTCAAACCTACGGCGTGCGCATGCACGGCGCTGGTCCAGGCCAGTATCTCGCCAGCCAGGGCGATGAGCGTCGCGGCCGTGTGCGGGCGCTGGATGTTGTCCGCGTCGGTCCACTCGAAACCTTCGGGAATGGCCGCCTGATTGGCGGCGGCCATGGTCACGGCCCCCGTGATCCTGGCGCGGCTGTCGCGGTCCACGTCGTAGCGATGGCCGTGCGAGTCCGTGAACACGCCGAACTCGATCCCGTTGCGCACGGCGTTGATGTCCGCGCGACCAGGAGCCGGAGCCTCCGCTATCTCGGCCTCGCCGCGCCCGACCGCATCGAGCAGGGCACGGTAGTGCCGGTTCGCGGTAGTGGCGGGGATGACGGCCCCGGCCTCCAGGTCTGCGAGCGGAGCGCCGAGCGTGACGGCTCCGCCGGAAAGCACATGACTGTCCATTGATGCCTCCTAGAGTTCCGAGTCCAAGGGCAGCTTGAAGGCGCTGATTACCGAATGGGGAGCAGACTGGTAGACTCCGGCAGTGTGGTCGTAGGCCAGGACGGTGAACGCCCCGCCCGTACCGCCCGAGCCGAAACTCGGCGTGCCGATGCTCGGAGACGCGCGTTTGGGCACGCGGCAGGGAAACGACGGGATCCCCGTGGCAAGGGACGTGAACGTGACTCCATGCACGATCTCGTAATAGCGCTGGCAGGCGCGCAACTCGTCCTCCAGGGACCGGCAGACGAAAGGCGTGGCCACCTCGCCAAGCTCGAACTTGACCTGGGCGATGTCGAACGTTCCGGACTGTTGTCCCAGGCTCGCCGTGCGGGCGTCGTAGGTCGTACCGGCGTCGAACCAGAAAGCCAGGCACAGGCTCGACGTGTGCGCGCCGTCCGTGCCGAGGGTCTTGCCCGCGATGGACGGCAGGCTCACCGGCAAGGAGAACTTCTGCCATGCGGTGGTGAGTTGCACCTTCTGCGCCGCGATGCCTGTGACGGCTGCGGACGGCGAGCCTCCCGAGCCGAACCACTGGGAGAACTCAACGGACATGGATCGGCTGGCGTCGGCCTTGGCCCGGAACGTGAGCCAGCCGGTACGCCCGGCCGTCCTGGTGACGTCCTCTATGTTCTGGATCTTGGAGACGAGGTTGGATGCTCCGGCCACGGACGTGACCACGGTGCGGCTGAAATACCGGGCGGGCGCGTCCCACGAGTTCGTGTCCCCAAGCGCGAACGCCTGGCGGGTGTGGGTCTTCGTGCTGCCGGAGCTGGGGTTGGACCAGCGGTCATCGGAGCCGTATCCGTTCGATGTCTGCGAGGTTGCCCGCTGCCAGACGTCGAAGTTGCCGTTGAGGAGCAGGTTGTCGCCTCGGACAAGACCGGCTATGGCCAGGCCCGCAGGCGTCACCACCACGTCCCCCAACTCCCCGTCCAGCACCTCCTCGCGCGTGGCCGCCGGGAGGTAGTTCACCGACGGAATGGCGATCATCTGGTTGATCTCGCCGACCACGCGGTTCAGGCCGCCCACCACTCCCATGATCTGCTCGCGCATGGGCTCCAGCGCCGAGAGGAACGTGTCCGCCCGGCCAGCGAAGCCGCCTCCGGCCGTGCGGCTCGGGCTAACTGGCAGTTCCTCGACCTGCTCAGTGATTGGATCGATCATGCCAACTCCTCCACCTCGATAGCGAGGTCGCTTACCGTGGGTCCGGACAGCACGGTCCGGACGTCCTTGATGAACCCGTAGATGTTGAGACAGTCGAACGACTCGCCGCCCAACTCCTCATTGTTGCCCAGCAGGAGCAGCCGCTCCGCGTCCAGGGTCTTGACCAGCTGCACCAGGGGAGTCACGCGCGAGGTCTCCACCTGCACGTCGTACTCCACCGTGCGCAGCACCCTGCCCTTGCTGATGGACGTGCGCCCGTATTCGTCCGTGGTCTTCCTGGAGTACGGGCGCAGGCCGATGCGGGGGCCGTAGAGGGTCTTGCCCAGGTAGCGGCTCATGCCGACGATGACCTGGCCGCACCCGGCCAGGCCGTCTTCGATGGAGTTGAACGTGAGCTCCAGCGTGCCGGACCAGAGGGCCAGCGGGACGACGATCTCGCGGTTCGGCAGGTCCGGGCCGAAGAAGTAGTCCTCCCAGTCCAGGGCGTGGGGGTTGACCACGCCCACCGTCCCCGAGTGCACCACGTCCCCGCCGGGATTGCGCTGCACGTAGTCCACCGAGACCCCGACGACGTTGAGCAGGGCCAGCGCGTTGGGCACGCCGTCGTAGGACAGCGTGCAGGAGAACCCACCGGCAACGGCCGTACGTGTCTCGTAATATGGATCGACCAGCGCCCACCGATGTGTTGGCCGCAGGGGAGCCCAGTCCGTGGCGTTGTCCGGCGGGTACTTGCCGGTGTTGCCCGTAAGGGCGGCATAGACCATGTGCGTGGCCGTGCTCCCGGCAGTGACCTGGGCCTCCTGCCCGGCCGTGTAGGCCGTGCCGGACGCCCACTCGCCCGCGTCTGTCTCGGGCACGGTGGAGGCCACCACGGAAAGAGGCTGCGAGACGAGCACCCTCACGGCTGCACCTCCATGATGTAGACAGGCATGCCGTGCACCTCGCGGTCCTCGGAGAGCCTGCGCAGGCGCGCCGTGTGGCTCTCCACCGCGCGCAGAAGCTGCGAGGTCTCGCGGCGCAAGGATTTGTTCTCGGCAAGTATCGCGCCCAGCAGGTCCACCAGCGAGCCCGTGGACAGGTGCACCGGTATCGCTCCGCCGGACAGGGGCACATAGGCCTCCGCGCCAGACCCCTCGCCGAAGACCGAGACGCTCGGGCCGTAGGCCACGCCGCCGCGCCCGGGCTGCACCAGCCGCGCCGGTCCCCACGGGGTCTGCACGCCGCCCGAGGCGAAGGCCGTGACCGGCACACCGGCGGAGCGCAGGGCGTCCGCGATGACCGAGGCGTAGCGGTGCATGGACTCGGCAAGCGAGTCCTGCCCGGATGCCGCCAACTCGCTCGCGTCCACCACCCGGCGCAGGGCCTCCAGGCTCGCCGCGTCCATGGACTGACCGGCGGCGAGCAACTCCAGGTCCGAGCGGGCGAAGCCCACGGCCTCGGACGCCAGCCTGTACTGCTCCTGCGAGATGGCGTTCTGCGAGCGCAAGGCCTCCAGCTGGAGTTGGGCCACGCCCATGTCCCTGGCCACGGTGGTCTGCAAGGTGGAGATGTCACCGGCGACGCGCACGAAGGCCGCCTGGTATTCGTCGGCCGTGCCTCCGGCGCGCAGGGCCGTGAGGTAGTCGCGCCCGGCCGTCTCCATCATGCCCAGCGCCTCGACCTCGCCGCCACGGGCCCTGGTCAGGACGTCGTCATAGGCCGACCTGGCCACGGCCACCCGCTCCGAATCCGAGAGCGTGGAGAGGCTGGAGTCCAGCAGCAGCGACGTGCGGTAACCGGCCAGCGAATCGGCAGCGCCGCGCGTGCCCTGGGCCATCTCCATCATCACGGCCCCGGCCTCCTGCACGGCGCTGGACATGGCCACGTAAGAGTCCCTGACGTAGGCGGCACGCTCGGCCGCCTGCACCTCGGCCAGCGTGGCCAGCTGCGCGGCCGTGGCTCCCGCCCAGCGCGCCTCGGCCAACTCGCGCTCCTGCTGGACCTGGAGAGATATGAGCCCGGACGCGGAGGAGTCTCCCCGCGCCGTGAGCAGGCGCGAGGACATGGACGAATCCCACTCCTTGGCCCCGAGCGCCACGCCCTC
>Ga0302250_1002249_pt1 | contig 12377 bp, 14 predicted proteins | sample AAG_RA_Asp_MG_FD_193536 | JGI IMG/M metagenome (GOLD analysis project Ga0302250, IMG submission 193536) | Enriched activated sludge microbial communities from anaerobic digester in WTTP, New Holstein, Wisconsin, United States - AAG_RA_Asp | ecosystem: Engineered > Bioreactor > Anaerobic >... | reverse complement strand
TCATAATTCCTTCAATAACATATCTTCAATTATCATAATACTTGCACATTAGTGTTTTATTATCATTAACAAGTTCTGGCATAAAATTATATCTTAAATACATATTAAATGCAATACTATTATCATTATAAACTTCTAAACAAACCTTTTTAAACCCTTTCCTCTCTATCTCACATAAAGAATAGTTTAATAACTTACTACCATATCCCAGACCTTTGTAATCATCAATAACACATACGATAGGAATATAGGCCTCAGGAGGTCTATTTTCATAAACCGCAATTAATCCAATTAATTTATCACCTATCCATAATTCATATCTGTGAGAAAATAAAATTAGTTTCTTGCTATAATCGTTAATACTAACTATATGAATCAATGGAGGTGAAAAAGTACAACATTCAAAATGATCAATAATCTGATCTAATGTAGCACAATTTGATTGCAATATAAATGTATTTTGAGTTAACATATTATTTTCATAATAGATTTATGTAACAATAAGAATTACTCATCCGAAAACATAGATTAGACAAGTAAAGTATGGTAATTATATATAACAATATTATGTTAATGAGGAAGTTTATTTATATACTCATCTTTCAAACCAAAGTAATTTGTGTAGAAAAATGCCTCATTTTCTTGAAGATGAGAAAAATCAAATTGGGACTCCAACTTTTCATCAATATGGTAATATTCATATTGTAAGTTAAGTTTGTTAATCGGTTCAAGTATAACTTCACAAGTATAATAAGGAATATAAATCTTAAGGTAATTCCGTAAACGCAATATATATTCAAAACATTGTTTTCCACTATTTAAGTCAATCGCTTTAGAATGTTATTCTTTACCTTCTGAAAGTTCAAGTTTAAAGTAACCGTGGTTTATAAAATAATTAAATTATAAATTATCCCGAACTATTTTGCAGGGGACTCCATAAGCAACTTTCCCGTCAGGTATATCTTTTGTTACTACACTTCCCGCACCAATGATACAATTGGAACCAACTTTTTTATTCATTGTAATTATAACTCCATCATCAATTAATGTATTTTCACCAATTTCTATTGATCCCGAAGTAACTACTCCAGAAGCTATATGGACATGATTATGTATAATATTATCATGATTTACTTGACTTCCTGTATTGATCATAACATTATCACCAATAATTGGATTAGGAGTAATAAGACATCCTGCTTCGATCAGAACACCTTTTCCTATTCTTGCATCTGTGGCAATAATAGCTGAAGGATGTATAATAGTTATGGCTTCCCAACCATTATTTACAAAAAATTCGTAGACATCTTTTCTATATTTCATATCACCAAATCCTATATGAAATAAATTCGTTTTAAATTTATCCTTTAAACAATTTAAATATGAAAGATCAAAATTTATAAATGAACTTATTAATGGATAACCCATAAAAGTAGTTTCTAATATGTTATCAGTAGTGGCAAAACAAGCTATTTCATATTTACATTGGGATATTAGATTATAAGCTACAACTTTTGCATGTCTTCCACTTCCTAATAATTATAATTCTTTCCTTCATTTTTTATACCTCTATTTAATAAACATTCGGTTAAGTAATTTATTTGATAATTAGATATAATGTACCTAATATAGATTAATTTATTATACTGTATTAGTTTAATCCAAATTATTGAGTATATTCATTATGACCAGTTTCAATAGTAAAAATCATGATTATTAAAATGTTAAATGTTAGTTCTATAACTTATTGTCAGGTATTATAAAGTTCAACATTTTTCACAGTTATTTTAAAAGATTAAATAGATATTCACCATAACCGCTTTTCCGAATGGGCTCAGCAAGCTGGCAAAGTTGCTCTTTATCAATAAAGCCCTTACGATAAGCAATTTCTTCTATACAGCTGATTTTTAGTCCCTGGCGGTTTTGAATAACTTCCACAAATTGGGATGCTTGAATAAGCGACTCAAAAGTTCCGGTATCCAGCCAAGCAGTTCCTCTTCCAAATACCATCACTTTTAAATTCCCCTGTTCCAGATAGACCTTATTTACATCGGTTATTTCATATTCACCTCGAGCAGAGGGTTTTACTTCATTGGCTATTTTAATTACACTGTTATCATAAAAATAAAGACCGGGAACAGCGTAGTTGGATTTTGGTTCTTTAGGTTTTTCTTCCAAACTAATTGCCTTCATATTTTCATCAAATTCTACTACCCCATAACGCTCAGGATCAAGAACAGGATAGGCAGTAATTATTGCTCCATCGGGTTTTATACAAGTTTGCAATTTCCCTTGCAGATCAGCTCCATAAAAAATATTATCTCCTAAAATTAAACAGACACTATCCGAACCGACAAAATCAGCTCCAATCACAAATGCCTGAGCTAAGCCATTGGGTATTTCCTGAACTTTATATGCAAAGCGCATACCCAGTTGAGAACCATCACCCAAGAGCTTTTGAAAGTTGGAATTATCTTCCGGAGTAGTAATAATCAAGATCTCTCTAATACCTGCCAGCATTAAAATAGCAAGAGGATAATAGATCATTGGCTTATCGTAAACCGGAAGTAACTGTTTACTGACAGCAATAGTTAAAGGATATAAACGGGTACCGGATCCACCGGCAAGAATTATGCCTTTCATCAGAGTGACCTAGTGCGGGAGTTCAAAGTGCAGGAGTTCAAAGTGCGGGAGTTCAAAGTTCAAAGTTCTTAGTTGGGGTGTTCAGAGTTTTTGAGGTAGCGGATAAAACCGCCAATTAATCTTTTTATACTATCTAATTTGGACATTAGTTCATTGTGCTGATTTACATCTATGTAATGAATATCTAAAGCAACATACAAAAGGGATTCAACTTCAGAAGCAGAACGAAAAGAATAACTTAGAAATTGCAGAAATGTTTTCTTTGAACCACTATCAAAGCCCTCCGCTATATTGGACATAATGGAAACAGATGCTCTTTGAATCTGATCTCTAAAACCAAAATCTCTTTGTGAATTACCTTCTGAAAAAATATGATAAACATCAGCTACGAAAATTCGGGCTTGTTTCCACGCTTCAATATCTGTAAAATTCTCAATCTTCACTATCTAACTCCTGCACTTTGAACTCCTGCACTTTGAACTTTTTTTTATGACCTCGCATACCCTGGATACATCATCTTCTGAAAGATCAGGGTAAAGAGGAAGACAAATTACTGAATCAGCAATTTTACGAGCATTGGGGATTTTATGCTTAGAGATAATGTTATAATTTTTGTAAAGAGAAAAGTCCGTTATTAACGGATAAAAATATTTACGGGGAAAAATGTTTTCTTTCAGGAAATTATTAAATAGTTCATCTCGGGTTAAAGGAAAATCGGACTGAACCAAAATAGGAAAATATGAATAATTATAATCAAGATCAGAAGGAATGGTCATTAACTTAATTTCCGGAATTTCACTAAGCTGTTCTATATAAAAATTAAACCAATGCTTTCTTTTAGTTATTATCTCCTCAAGATAAGGAATAAGAGCTAAGCCCATAGCAGATTGGGCTTCATTCATTTTTCCATTTGTTCCCAAAGTGAGAATATCAAAACCATCAGATGTATAACCAAAATTTCTTACTTGGTTGATTTTATTTTTTAATAAAGGATCATTGCAAACAACTGCGCCCCCTTCAAAAGTGTGAAAAACCTTAGTAGCATGGAAACTTAATGTAGAGGCATCACCCCAATTAAGAATTGATTCTCCATTTTTCTTGATTCCAAAAGCATGAGCTGCATCATAAATAACCTTCAGCCCTCTGCTCTTTGCCCTCTGCCCTATGCTTTCATCATCACAAGGTAAACCATAAACATGAACTGGCATTATTGCTGATACATCTTTATCTTTAACTTCATCTATCAATTCCGGATCAAGATTGAATCCATTATCTTCAATATCAATAAAGACCGGCTTAAGTCCCTTAAGCAAAATAGAATTAGCGGTAGCGATAAAAGTATAGGGAGTAGTAATAATTTTCCCTTTTAGCTCTAATGCTTGAATTGCCACTTCCAATGCTATAGTGCCATTATTAATCAAGGAAAGATTTGTAACATCTAATTTTTCTGTTAATTGCTTCTCTAATAGCTGATGCAATTCACCACTATTGGTAAGAACTCTGGATTGCCAAAGCCCAAGCAACTTAGAATAATAATCTTGGATATTGGGTAAGAAGGGTTTTGTTACTAAAATTGGGTTATTCATAATTAGTGCAGGAGTTTAATTAGCAGAGGGCAGAGAGCATAGGGCTTAGGGCTTAGGGGTTAATAGAGATTTTCGTAAGTTAGTAAGCATTTTACTGATGGAGTATAGTTCTAATTTTAAAGAGTCCAATTCATCCAAAGTAATATACTTTTTTCTTTCAAAGAGGATTAGAATATTAACGCATTCAAATACAGAACGACGAGAAATATTCAAAAACTGAGCAAAATCTTTATCAGATGTGGAAGCAGAACCTTCTGCAATATTATTAGTTATGCTCATAGCTGCAGCTCTAAGTTGTTCTGAAAATCTATAGCAATGCTTCATATCAGTTCTATCTGATATATCAAACAATCTATCAGACAACTCAATACTTTTCTTCCAAACATCCAGTTTCTCAAATCTAAACATCTCTTTATCCATTATCTCTCCGCCCTCAGCTCTATGCCCTCCGCCCTCAGCTCTATGCCCTCCGCCCTCTGCTTTTGTTAAATCAGGTTAGTAAGTTTTTGGTGGCCTGGAACATTTTCCAGAAAGCCAGCTTCTATAGCTTTGGCAACTGATATACAACCCAGATTTGCCTCAATGGCTTGTTCCCGGGTTAGGGTATTCAAATCCAGTTCAGGTAAAAGTTTCTTTTGAGCTCTCATCACTTTCATCCAAACAGAGGGCCAGGAACTCATTGCTTTTCCGTTGCGCCGATTTTTGGAATTGTAAGCATTGATATACTTGTCACAATCCTTCTTGTAATCAGCAGACAAGTTAATCCTACGCGCAAAAGCATAAATCTCCTTGGTAATATTGGTGTCGGGGACATAATTAGATGTCCCCTTTCTTTTGGCAATCAACTTATTCAGCTTGGAATTGTAGTAGATTACCATATCATCCATATTTCCGGCAAAACCGGGTAAAGCAAGTTTTACTGTTGCTTTCATTTTTTTTCTCCTATATTTTTATTAAGGGTCAGATAGTTTATTTTTTTTAACCCTTCACTTATATAGGAGGTGACAAAAATGGGAGAGAGGTGACAAAAATGGCTAAAATTTTTCAAATAGTCGGTTATAATCAGCCAAAAAAATTACTATCTTCTTCCTACACATACAACTACAATCATTAAAAAAATATTTATTTTGAGTTTAGCTGACAATTTTATAGGGATAATTAATAGAAATTAAAATCAGAAAATTGAGGTTTTTCTTCTTGCGTATATAGCCAAGTATCATACGGTGCAATTGAAATGGCACAAGCAGGGAAAAAGCCAATCAACGGCATTTCATCTGCACGACAGGTTATTAGGCAGGATTCTTTATTCATATAACATGAAATTTATAGTATATTGTTCAAAATTTATGATGAACTTACTTATTTTACAAACAATAACTATTGAATATAAAATTATATATAATATATATGAATATAACGATATTAATTTATATATTTATAATATATTTTATAAATAATAATATATATTTAAATTATATAAATTTTATTTCTGCTAAGTAGGCATCTTTAATCTATTTGATGAAATTTTTAGATTTTCTCTTAGAGATGTATCGCGATATCCCATTATATATTATTAAAGAGTAAAAACTTTCAACTGGAAAACGAAATCTTCCTAAACCATGAAATCCCCCCAAAACAATAAAATAAAAAACTGTAAGAATTAATATAAGCATCTTATAATCCTTAAAAATGAACTTAAAATATCGGATTATAATAAAGCAAAATATTATAAATAAAAATAATAATATTAATGCTTCAATAATATAATACCACCCTTCCCAAGATAATTCCATTAAGGTTCTAAAAGATAATCTTGAATATGATATAATATCATCATGAAAAGAATATTTCCCCAAAAGGTCTTGAGGATATATAGGATCTACGAATGTCTTAAAAATACCATATAAATATAGATATGCGAATGTTGGGATATGAGACAGTAAAATACTCTTACCATAATTTCCTTTCAGTTTATAAAAAATTCCTGAATGTTGATTTGTTGGATAAGTCATTTTACTCATTTTTAGAAGGATTAGCGAATCTATTTCAGCACGTATTTGCATTGTATCCCTTCCGTCTAATTTTGAAATTACTTCTGCTCCAAAATAATCAGAAAGATTAAATGCTGAAATCCCGCTAAAACCAGGATATCCTGCTTGGTATTTATTCCTGCATATCCATCCACCTATTAAAGTGGAACATATAAGAAAACCTAACAATGATGCCTTAATAAATATTTTTTCATGCTCTTTAAAACCTTTATACAAAGCATATAGAGCTAATATTATGTAATAATACATAGCAATTGGTCTAATAAATGCTGAATATACGCTTAATATAAATGACAAAATAAAATATAATATCTTTTTCTTTTCAAATGCTTTTAGATAATAATATAAAGAAGCAGTCAAAAAGGCAATAAACACAATTTCTGTTAGAATCAGCCCCACAAAATTTAATGTATGCAAATTAATGCCCATTAACAAGCATAGAAAACAGGAAGTCAATTCATTGAACCTAAATAAATTACATATTTTATATAAGTAACATACAGAAATTAAATTAAATACAATATTTAAAATTATCGCCCATATTATTGGAATTTTCAATAAGAATCCCGGTAATAATAAAATGGGGTAACCTGGGGTATGAGAAACCATATAATATTGACTATCTTCCTTTTCTAAAAATTTACCTGTTTGTAATAATGCTTTGGAAGGATTTAAATATGCTGATGAATCAATTGCTAAAAAAATATCTGGGTTCTTACCGTTAATATAATATATACCCACACAATATAATACATTAAACAGTAAAACGAGAAACATGACATATTTGATATTGAGATATTTACTCATAATGAAATCACTATTATCCCTATTAATATTAATAACGAGCCAATAATCTTGTTCACTGATAAGAGTTCATTTATTAAAATACTACTAAATATACTTAACAATGTAAATGTAACACCCATTATTATAGGATAGGATAAGGAAACTTCAAGTTTTGCTAAAATACAGAGATAGATCACAAAACTAATGCCATACATAATCAATCCCATCCAGATATATCTATTTTTTAATATGAATATGATTGTTGAAGCTAAGGATGAATCTTGAACTATCTTATTCATTCCATATTTAAGTAATAATTGAGCTACTGCATTAGTAATTGAGGTTAATGCAATAAGTATTATGTATTTTATAATTTGCATACAATTTCTTTAAACAAGCAATTTAAAAAACTCAACCCCGTTGGTATTGATTTAGCTTTACTTATACCCCCTATTCTATGACCTTCTATGGTTGGAATTTCTACTATCAAGTATTTATTTTTCATAGCTCTTATTGTCATTTGGTACTCAATTGTAAAGCCAGTAGCATCGGTATTAAGTTTATTAAAAGAAGATCTCTTTATTGCTCTAAACCCATTAATAGAATCAGTAATATATGAATTAAATAGGTTCCGGTTAAAGAATATATTAGCTAATAAGTTAAACATATTATTTGCCCATTTCCGTGGTTTTATAACATTATCATCTTCTTCATTATATGCTCCTTTCATCATCCTTGATGCAATACACATATCAATATTTTCGTTTAAAACAAACTGTTTCTTAATATTAATTATATCGGCTGGATTTTCATTACCATCAGGAGAGAAAAATATAAGGACATCCGAATTTGAATTCTCATAAGCCAACCGAAATGCTTCTCCCCTTCCTTTACTTGATTGGGATACAATTTTAATATTTTTATTTCTAAAAAAATCTATTGTCCCATCTGTAGAGCCACCATCAACTGCTAATACTTCATCAAATTCATTGATAGGAATTTTATTAAATAATGCTGATAATCCTTTAATTTCGTTTAAGGTAAGCAATACTAAACCAAATGTCATATACAATTCTCAATGAAATAATTATAGGTAATTCTTAATCCTTCTTCTAAACTTGTTTTTGGTTTCCAACCAAGAGATAGAATCTTACTTGAGTCCATAAGCTTTTGTGGCATTCCATCTGGATATTTTTTATCCCAAATAGCAGTTCCTTCATAACCTATTATTTCTTTTATTATTTGAAAAAGTTCTTTTATGGAATAATCTTTTCCGAAACCAACATTAATATGTCCTGGACCATCATAGTGCTCAAGAATATAAATGATACCATAACATATATCATCAACATATAAAAATTCTCTTCTTGCCTGTCCACTTCCCCATACAACTATTTCTTTATCATTGTTTACTTTAGCTGTATGGATCTTGCTTATAAGTGCAGATATTACATGTGATCTTTCAGTATTAAAGTGATCTCCTGGTCCATAAAGATTAGGTGGCATAAGGGCGATAAAATTACAACCATATTGAACACGGTAATATTGGCATAATTTTAAACCAGCAATCTTTCCAATAGCATAAGCTTCATTTGTTGGTTCAAATGGTCCTGTTAGCAGGTATTCTTCTTTCATAGGTTGTTTTGCAAGTCTAGGATATACACAGGAACTACCCAGATAAATTAACTTTTCAACATTATTTTTTCTACTGGCTTCAATAACATTTGCTGCTATAATTAAGTTATCATATAGATATTCAGCCGGATAATCTATATTGGCTTTTATGCCGCCAACTTTACCGGCAATGAGTAATACTACATTGGGTTTATTTTGGGCAATAAATTCCACAGTATCTTCCTGATTGCGTAAATCTAATTCATTTATATCAGCATAAATTATATTATCGTATCCCTCATCTTGAAGTATTGAATATAATCTTGAACCCACCATTCCCTGATGTCCAGCTAAGTATATCTTACTTGATTTATATTTATTCATTGTAAAAAAACCTTTTCATAACATCTACGATATAGTTAATATCATCAATAGATATATTCTGATGATTAGGAATATACATACCTCTTTCATGTATTAAATCAGAGGTTATTAACGGCACTCTTGGTTTTTCACAATACAATTCATAGAAAGGATGCCTGGCAAGATTCCCTGCCACTAAAGGTCTTGATTCAATGCCATTGGCATCCAGATAATTCATTAATTCTCTTCGGATATGTTTTTTGTCTTGCTTAATAATGAAACCTAATGCAAAAAAGGAGGCATCAGCAGTTTCTTCTTTACAAACTTGCTGTATAGAAATATACTCCGATAAATCATTAAATAACCTTTTATAATATGAATAATTATTTTTTCGTATATCTATAAAGTTATCAATTTTATTTAGTTGATGTTCTCCCATAGTAGCAGAAATCTCAGTTGGTCGAACATTATAACCCATATCCCAAAAAAGAAATTTTTGGTAATCAAGATTCTCTTCATTTATAATTTCTTCTTTGAATAAATCATCTAATTCTCTAATCCAACCATGTGCCCTTGAGGATTTAATTACTCTATCATCTTCAAGGTTATTACAACAAACCATTCCACCTTCTATAGTTGACATATGATGAGCAAACATAAAACTGAAAGAAGAGGCAAGTCCAAAAGTCCCAACTTTCCTATCATTCCATTTTGAACCGGTAGCTTCACAGCAATCTTCTAAAAGCAAGAGTTTGTTGGCTTCGCAAAATTCACATAGCTTGTCCATATCAATTGGATTTCCTAAAAGATGGACAGCGAAAATTGCTCTGGTTTTTGAAGAAATTGCTTTTTCACAAGATTCCAATGAAATATTAAAAGTACAGGGATCGACATCAACGAGAATAGGTTTAAGTCCTAATTGAATTATCGGATAAAGAGTTGTTGACCATGTAACTGCAGGAACCAAAATTTCATCTCCAGGATTAAATTTATACTTAGCTCTTTTGCTTGTAAGTAAATTTACCAATAGTAGATTTGCGGAACTCCCTGAGTTTACAAATGTTGAATGTTTTGTTCCTAACCAATTAGACCATTTATCTTGAAATTCAATTGTTTTTTTACCCATTACTACCATTTCAGATGTTAGAATATCCAATATACTTTTAATCTCTTCTTGATTATATGTTGGTTCTTGCAATTTTATTCTTCGCATAACGAAACTCCTTCACTTTCAAGATCAGCTTCAACCATAATTTGTACTAATTCATGAAAAGTGATTTTAGGCTCCCATCCAAAAGTTTGCTTTGCCTTATTGTAATTTCCTCTCAATATATCTACTTCTGTTGGTCTAAAGTACCTTGGATCAATAGTTACAACAATCTGTCCTTTTATTAAAGATGTCCATTTATAATTATGAAAAATATTTGATACTATACCTTGTTCTTGGGTACCTTTTCCGATCCATTCAATATTCACTCCCAATGTATAAAAACATAATTCAACAAATTCCCTAACAGTATGAGATTCATTTGTAGCTAATATGAAATCACCCGGTTCAGGTTGTTGCATCATCATCCACATACCTTCTACATATTCTGGTGCATACCCCCAATCTCTTTTTGCATCAAGATTGCCAAGTTGCATTGATTGTTGTTTACCCATAACGATACGACATGCAGCTATGGTAATTTTACGAGTAACAAATGTTTTACCTCTACGGGGGCTTTCATGATTAAATAATATCCCCATTGCAGGCAAATATATTATAAGCTTCCCGATAGTTAACCATAAGCCAATAAGCATATAATTTAGCACAAGCATAAGGACTTCTAGGATAAAAAGGGGTGTTTTCACTCTGAGGAATTTCTTGTGCTTTTCCAAATAATTCACTTGTTGATGCTTGGTATATTTTTGTCTTAATTCCTTTTTCTTTTATCGCATCCAATAATCTTAAACATCCAATTGCATCTACTTCAGCAGTATATTCAGGAATATCAAACGATACTTTTACATGTGATTGTGCAGCAAGATTATAAATTTCATCTGGTTTGACTTTCTCTAAAATACGATTTATATTGCTAGAATCTGTTAGGTCACCCCATTCAAGAAAAAGTATTTTATTTAAAATAGCTGGATCATTAAATAGATGTAAAATGCGTTCAGTTGTAAAAACTGAGGCATGTCTCATTATTCCCCAAACTTGATATCCTTTAGATATTAGAAATTCAGCTAAATATGAGCCATCCTGACCCGTAATTCCAGTAATCAAAGCTGTTTTTTGTTTCATATATTCTCTTTATCCTTACCTAATTTATGTTAATATCAACATATAAAATACATTACATACTAATGTCTTTGCTTATATAAGTATGCATCCATTCCTCTAATTTGAACTCCAGAACTGTCTACAGCTTCGCCCCGTGGCTTATGCATTCTGTATTACATAAGACAGTTAAGAATATGGCTGGTAGAGTATTATATTTTAATCAGGAATGGATTCCGCATCAAGTTCGGAAGGATAAAAGGCAGGAGCAGAAGGATAAAAAGCAGAGCAGATAAAAAAATGGGCTTCCAAATTACCCTGTAATGGGGTAGCTGAGAAGTCAATGAATTTGAGATTAAGGTTCTTTGCTGTCCTGTTTTTTATCTGTATGTTAGCCATAGTTTTATAATACTCTCGTTTATATTTTTCATAATTGAAGTCACCATTGAAATTAGGGCTGGGGTTGTCAATATATTTTTGCAGGGGAAATGAGACTTTGTGATAACGGGGATAGAGGTGAGAAAGATAACATAAAGTGGGATAAGATGTTAGCTGTGTGGAAAAAAATCTATACCTCACGCAGATTACGCAGATTATGCAGATTAAAAAGATAAATGTCTCTCACAGATTACACTGATTTCACAGATAAAGAATGATTAGTGTTAAGGGCAGAGGGCGGAGGGCGGAGGGCGGAGAGCGGAGGGCGGAGGGCTAAGAGGATTTAACTTGACGCAGATTAGGTTATTGAGAAAAAGGTAAAAAAGGCAATAGCTGGTAAATGAAGAAGATGATTTCAATAGCGATAGACGGTAAAGTGAATAGGTTAACTAACAGAATTGGTAGTTTTTTATAATAAGGAGTCCAAAAGAATACCAAATAGTAATAAAGAGTATAGTAGCTCATTGAGCTAAAAGAAAAAACAATGATTGGTGGTATTGTAAAATAATGATATCTATAGTAATAGACAGTAAAGTAAGTCGGTGGACAAGGGAAATAAAATATGTGTTTGGCTTTATGTTCCAGACCCTGGGTTATAACTTTCGTTTTCTGGAAGAGCTGGAAGAGCTGAAA
>Ga0302250_1002248_pt1 | contig 12382 bp, 10 predicted proteins | sample AAG_RA_Asp_MG_FD_193536 | JGI IMG/M metagenome (GOLD analysis project Ga0302250, IMG submission 193536) | Enriched activated sludge microbial communities from anaerobic digester in WTTP, New Holstein, Wisconsin, United States - AAG_RA_Asp | ecosystem: Engineered > Bioreactor > Anaerobic >... | reverse complement strand
GCTGCGAAGGCACTACGGGCAAGTGGAAAGCCTGTGCCTCCGGAAGTGTATGAGTGGGACGAACGCTCTAAGTCTTATTGGAAACGTTATGTGCATGGCTGGTACGAGGCTGAGTCTGAGGAAGCCCCACCTCCACCTGCAGCAGAGACGCCGGTAGCTCCCCCTGTGGAGCCAAAGAAAGAATTAAGTGAGACGGAGCTGGAGAAGAAAGTCCGGACGGTTGAGAAGAAACTCTATGGAGAGAAACAGGCAACCAGAGTCCAGCAGTACTATCGGGATACCTATAGACTGGATTTCGAGATAGTTGATAGTGAGACGGAAGGAAAGTTTCAGCTAAAGCGAAAGGCAGCGGAGGCCCCAGCAGCGGAGACCCCGATAGTAGAAACTCCAGCGTCCGAAGCGGAACTACGGGCCGAGTTCGAACAGAATGAAAGGGATAGTGAGGCAGAGATTCCAGCCAATGTGCCTTCGGCAGCAGAAGTCGCAGAGGCACTACGCGCTAGCATGGAGCGCCGGGGACTGCCGCCAGAGGGCCTGCCGCTATCAGAGGCTGAGCATGCCGAACTTCGACATGGCCTGGAGCTCGCAGCAAAGTGGCGAGAAGAGCAAGCCGCTAAGAGGGCAAAAGAGGAGACACCACCTGCTACCTCTGTAAACCCGGTTGACATAGGTAAGGGGTTGAAGACTACAGCAGAGCAGAGATCCATTGATGACGCAGCTGCGGAGGCATTTGAGAAGACACAGACTAAGAATAATCCCAAAGGCTCTTATGTCCAGGCTGCAAAGGCGATGGGGCTTTCCATTGCGGAGACGAAAGCGCGGATTAAGTACGCGTTGGGATTGAGTGAGAAGAGGCCATATGAGGTCTCTGATGAAACGCCTGCGCCTGCGCCCAAGGCTAAGCCCGAGATTGTCTCACCTCTGGTTCGAGAAGAAACTCGTGGAAGGGTACCTGGGGTGGAGGCTCCGCCGGAGTTTGGTTCGAAGGTAGAGGCGGATATCTGGCTGGAAGATAATAAGATGATTGGCACTATTGTGCCTAAGGGGAAAGGGTTTAGGATTCTGGATTTGAGGCCGATGGGGAGTAGTAAGTTTTATAGTCTGCAGCCCATCCTGGCTGAGACCAAGTGGTATCGAGAAGATCCTGAAATTCGTGGTGTGTTACAAAGAATCGGTGTAGATATAGATAAGATCAAAACACACGAAGATGCAATGCACGCTTTTCCCAGCGCTGAGACAGTACGACAGGCTTTTCCTCGAATTGCGCCTTTGTTCCGTACAGATGAGCCAATTACCTCAGGGCGTATCCAGATGCTGTTGCGCAGCAACTGGGATTCGAACCCAGATATTACATTCAAAGAATACGCAGACTGGCGCAAGTATTTGCACGATTTAGTTTTTCTACAGAGTGGTATACGGGCACTCGAGGATACAATAGATCGACTAAATCCTGAGTTTCGTATTCGGGCTACGTATCCACCCGAGACCGAGAAGTGGCTTAGGTCTATGTTCACACGCTTACCCCAACTGGCCAGGGAAGCACCTAATCCTGGGACGTGGGGCTGGGCTTCATCTCGGGAGATTACTTATGCTAGACAGACTACACTCTGGCACGAGCTTGGACATTATCTATTCCGCAACCTACATCCCGGCGTGCGTATGGAGTTATATGACAGGCTGTTCTCAGATGCGCATAGATTCTCACGTGGGCAAGTAGCACCAACCCAAGTACAGCAGGAACCTTTCGGAAAGTTTGGGCATGAGATTACTAACAAGGGCGCAGATTCGAGGGCTAAGTACTGGACGTCTCCTGATGAAGTTATAGCCAATATTATAGGGCACCAGCTATTAGAGCATGCGCCAAGTCAGGTACTCAGAGAGATAGGTCCGGATACACAGAATGTGCTAGGTCGGCTGGCTACGGATGGTCTTGTCGAAGCAGATTATAAGCAGCTTACAAGGATGGTGAGAAGGCTTGTCGACGATCTGAAGTATGATAGAGAGTTGATGGATAAGCCTATTCCACTTATGTCTTTGCAGCCCATCAGCCCTTGGTTCTCCAAGCTCCAAGAAGAGGTAGTGAAGGACCATGCCAACTGGCCAAAGAGGCTCAGTGGAACGACAGCGCTCGACAAGATGAAGCAGCTAGTAGGAAAGGGTAAGGGAAAGAGAGAAGAGCTCGAGGACATGCTCAGGCTCACTGGGCTTAAGCAGCGGTTGGAGGCAATGCAAGGGGCGACGAAGGATGATGTCTTAAATGAGATAATGAGTAATGGGATTGAGGTGGAGGAGCACGCTGGAGTCGATAATAGTATCCTACTTACACTAACGGATCAGGGCATCCCGATCGATACTTTATCCGCGACCTGGCACACAGATAGTACTGGTAACAGATCACTATCCCTACCTCTAGTAGAAGATCCCATTCTTCACCGCCGTCTGCTCCGCTATGGGGCTGAACATAATGCAGACGTCATTCGTCAGGTTAACGCCCAAGGAGAGGAGATCATTACTTCGCTCACCCCCGATGCCAAAGAGTTCTGGCGCAAGAACCCTATGGCAATGTATAGCCTCTCGCCGTTTATGATGACGCCGGAGAATGCTCGGGGATTGCGGGAGGTAATGGAAGATCAGGCTGTCCGGGGCGGAGTGCCGCGGGATATAGCACGGGGCTACCTCAGTGACGACATGGGGCCAGTGGAGAAAGTCTGCGCACTCACGCAGTGGCTCGTGGACAAAAACCCCAGGCTCTATCCCATCTTCGACGCTACGCATAGGGCAATGGAACGAGCCAGCACAGGTCTGCAGAAGGCCATTGAGCCCTGGGCAGCGACGTGGCTGGGGTTCAAGCAGGAGCAAAAGAGAACGGTAACTGATACACTCGTGGAGTTGGACAGGGCAGCCGACGAGCTGCGCAAGGAGGGCAAGAGTCCTTACGCAGAGCGCGGCATAACCGAGCCTCGGTGGATCAAGGTAGGCCGCAGTGGTATAAAGATCAACCCCGCGCACTGGGAGCAATGGAGGGGAAAGACAGCAGAGAAGCTTGGGCTGCCTGAGGAAGAGATGGAGATGGTCTTCCAGCAGCGCAAGATGTATGATACTGTCTTGGAGGCCAAGTGGAATCTTACGAGGAAGTTCTATCGTCGCGGCAGCAAAGGTATACAAGATCTTCGCCATGAGGTCTTTGAGCTGGAGGACTACTTCCCGCATACGCGCACAGGGGAGTTCGCTGTCGCAGGCTACGTGAAGCTTCCAGATGGAACGATGAAGAAAGTCTACGACTACGCATTCGATCCGCCGGCGCAGCTCTATGAGCTCCAGAGGTTCGGCAATAAGTTTGAGGTTCGAAGAACCGGAGACAAGGCTAGCTATGGGACATATAAGACTCGGGAAAAAGCTCAGGCTGCGCAGAAGAAGCTGGGTGCGGAGTACGAGGTTGCGGATATAGGCTTACGAGGCGTCGAGGGTTATGTAGAGAGAGTGCTTAGACCGATCATCAATAAAGATCCTATACTAGCCGACCTGGGTATCGAGCCTGGAAACTGGAGGATTGAGCGGCGGGAGTCCTCATATGTGCAGGGACTACAGAATCAACCCTTGCTTGCGATGGCACTGCAGAAAACAACTGATGGTGCGATACGAGCTATCCGAAAGAACACAACTCTTACGGCTGAGCAGAAGGAGGCCCAGATAAAAGCCTATGAGCAGCTCTGGAACTCCGCAGTGGCACAGACACTCAAGAAGGCTACTATGGGTGGCCACTGGGCAAAGCGGAGTGGGGTGTATGGCTATGATACTGGGGACGCAGGAAAGATAGCTCATGCTTATGCAGAGCAGTTCTACAACACCCTTTCCAAGATGGAGATGGTCGGAGAGCTCACGAGGCTTACCGGAGCGATAAAGGGAGATAGGCCTCGAGAGGCTAAGTATGCTGCTAACTACATGCAACGCGTCCTCAACCCACAGCAGGATCTCAGCAAGCTTATGTATGGGCTGAGGGGCCTTGCATACTGGATGCACATCAACCCGATCAAGTTCTTCGGAGGCAACATAACCAATGGCCTCGTGGGTGGCGCGACACAGCTGGTAACGGATGCAGGGAACAAAGCCTGGGGCTTTGTGCCTAAGGCCATGCACGACGCAGCGAGATGGTATGCTAAGCGAGAGGGACTTACAGCTGATGAGAACCAGTTCCTGGCCGGGCTTTTCGATAGCGGTGTTGCGAGACCACAGTATCTCGATGCTATGGGCATGAGGCTCAAGCAAGATCCCTCCGCCAGTATGCTCGCCTATAGATGGCAACAAGCAAAGAACTTCGTCTCTTGGCCCGCACGAACGAGTGAGATATACTCCCGACTCTATACTGCCCTGGCTGCCTATCGTGTTGCGAAAGCGGGGTTAGTGAATTCAGATCGGGCGATAGAGAGATTCGGTGCTGGAATAAAGGAGAAGATCGAGGGCAAGCCAACCGAGGAGCAATACAAGAGGCTCTCAGACTATGCGTCGAAGGTGGTAGATGATAGCCATATGATCTGGGGAGAGCTGAACAGACCAGAGCTGGTTACGCAGACGGGGGTGGTAGGTCGGCTCGGTGGCTCTGCGTTGATCTTCAGACACTACGCCCAAGGCCTGGTACATATGTGGAAGTCCATGTGGAAAGAAGGTAGGCCAGGAGATAGACGTGGGCAGATGGCTATGGCAGAAAGCATGGCTGTGCAGATGCTCCTGGGTGGGATGATTGGAGGGACGATCATCAGCTCCGCGTATGAAAAGTTCATGGGCACTAGCATGTGGGATGATCTGCGGAAGAAGTTCGGCACCAAGCCAGTGGATGCACTTAAGTATGGTCCCCTTGCACTCACGGGGTTCAACTATCATTCTTCCTTCGACATGGAACCTCCGTCTAGCTGGGAAGAACTCTTTGGCGTACCTGCGTCGATGGTGAGGAACTACCAGAAAGCTTGGCAAGCGGCGGGAGTAGGGGACTATAAGCGGGCGTTTGAGTATGCAGTGCCACTCAAGATCGCACGCGATATATCCGTAGGCCTACGGCAGCACACAGTCGGGCTGACGACTGCAGGAGGCCGAGCTATTCCGGGGCCTGGAACTGGACGGGAGCCTTACAAGACCTCGACCTTCGATATGATTAAGCAGTTCGGTGGCTTCACTCCACTCGACGTTACCAGGCTCCAAGACACGCGGCGCGAGGTACAGAGTATCGAAGCAAGGCGTCAGGCTAAGCAAGACGAACTGGTGACTCGCTATATCAACGCACGCCGGGCTGGAGACTGGGCGGAGATAGACGATATCTGGGCTGAGGTTGCAGAGTGGAACGACAAGTGGAGGGAAAAGGGTGTGCCTCAGTTGACACTCCAGCTCCGCACAGCTATCAACGCCCGTATGAGACCAGAAAAGCCCTCCAAGAAAATGCGAGGGCTTGCAAGAAGGATGATGCAAAGGGCACTGGATGCGGAGCTGGAGCTGGCGGACTAGCTCGGCATAATAACTCTACTCTCCTCCGCTTGTGCAACCAACAACTGACCAATGGAGCAGATGGCAATAGTAAGCACTGCCATCTGCTTCGCAAGAAGATCTTGAGAGTTAGATTTCTGACCATTCGGATCGAGCTTTTCGATATGCTGGACTGAGCTCAGTAGACAATTCCCTAAGTTCTGGCTTATACCCGCCTTATCCTGCGCTGTTAGCGACATGCTTTCCTCCTATGTAAACCCGGTTTACAAAGCCAACACTTTGTAGAGTTTCTTAAAAGCTATCCTCGCTGGTGGATCGAGGCGGTCGTAGTCTCGTACCAAGGAGAGCGCATCCCGGAAGGCCACGACGAGAGAGGCCTCGGAGAGGCCCATAGAGGACATCAGGGTGGTAGTCTCCTCCAGCCAACGTACATGGGCTGGTGAGAGCCAACAGTCTGTGCGCTGTTCTTCGATGTAGTACTGGCACTCTGCCTCATGTTCATCCGTGCAGAGGCAGGAGTGGATGAAGTCCACAGCACGCTTAAGCTCATTGGAAGGCCGGCTCGCCGCAATTTGTAGGAATTGTTCTTCTGAGACTAGGCCTTCGTCAAGGAGAAAATCACAGACGTTGCGAAGGGTGTCAGTGGAAAGTTTGGTTAGATCCATACTATATCCTCTCATAAAACTCGTTGGGGTTAGGTCCTATCCATTCGACAGTATGCACGTTTCCTGTCATCATCGTCCGTATCATGCCAGCGTTAGACATCTGCTGCAAGGCCTTGTCGATGCTGAAGCCATCGGCGTCATGGAGGAAGCGATTGACCAGCTCAGCATAAAGCACCTTCCGCTTGGTTGCGATGATGGACTGCATCCTGGCGATGAGGGAAGCAAGGCTGGACTTCCCAATGCCTTTGAAGACCTGGAGCATGTTGGCCTCGGCTGCTGTAAGCACCCGTAAGGCCCGCTCGAAGTGCTGAGGCCGCAGGATTAGTGTACTGCTCTCGCTTGCACCGAAGATCATGGAGAGCTTGAGCACATGGTTAGGACGACGCTCCAGATACCCAGCGAGACGATCATCGTCGAATGGTGGGTGATCGTCTTGTTGTTTATACCAGGCTTCGTAGACGTCGACGAAGTCCGGAGAGAGCTTGAACACTCCCGCCATTAGTCCAATCTGCTCGAGATCGTGGATTAGCTTTACATAAAGCTCCTCCTTATATGTGGGCCTAGGTATGACGCCTCCCTTTCCTGGGGCGTAGACAAAGATCATACGACTGGTCAGGCCGCCACCTATAGCATCCTGCGGCAAGGTAGTTTGGAGAAGCGAGGGAGTCGTCGCACCAAAGAGGTTGACCCAGATGTTGATGATGGCGTCTGTTCCTTGATGCTTGGTGTCGTAAGTCCAACGCTCCCGGCAGTCGTACCAGTCGGTTAGGTCGCTCATGAGCTGCTTGTTGTCGTAGCCGAGAAAGACCGTTAGCTCTTGAGAATATATGGTGAGAGAGCTGTGGATATACATATCTCCAGCTTCGCCTATGTGGGTATCGCTGGAGATGTTGAGTGCTCGTATGAGTGCTTCCCGTGTAGTGGCCTCAGCACTCATACGGATGTTAAGATCGCGGAGCATCTTGTAGCCAGGCCCCATCGCTGTGCCTTTGCGCCCACCGCTCGGTGCGACGAGGACGACGTAGATGTTTGGATAGAGTGTTAGGGCTCCAAACTCCAACACAACCTTCCGCCGGAGGCAAGCGGCGATACAGGAGATAGCAGTCCACAGCTTGAACTGCTCCGCCGGCTCGGTGTTGGAGACGTAGTCCAGATAGACATCTATCCAGTCGGGAAGCTGCCGAGTGGTCATGATGCTACCTTTGTAAACCCGGTTGACATAGCCAAGAGGTTGGATAGGAGGGTTGCTTCGTCTGGAGCCGGGAGGTCTTTCAGCCCACCAGGGCCTTTGCCCATATGACCAGTTGATATCTGTATCTCAGCGGGAATGACAAAGTTCTGTAACTTCCAATGCAGCGGCGTCTCGAGGTTCTTCTTGATCTTCCAAAGCATCTCCGCATGTCGTTCCAGCGGGATGGCTTTAGGTATCTGGAAGACGATCGAATCGTGTACCTGAAGAAGCAGCTCGACCGGAGAAAACTCCAGCTGATTGAAGTAAACGTACTCGATTCCCCTTTCGTTGATTACGTCTGCGACGGTGGACTGAGGGATGTAAGAGTACGCACTCTTGAAGAGATCGTCTCCCCAGCGATCCAGGAAAAGCCGCTTGCGGCCGAGGCAGTTGGTGACTGTTCGGCCCTGCGAGAGCATCTGGCGGACCTGGGCATGAAAGCCCTGACGCACGCCGGGATAGGCTTGGTGATAGCGGTCTACGATATACTTAGCCTCGCTCTCGGGGATCTCGTAATAGAGCGAGAACGTCCGATAGCCCAGGTCGTAGTTGAGGCCGTGATTTGCCCGCTTGCCCCATTGACGTTCGTCAGAGGAGATCTCATCAATGGGCTTGCGGTAGATGAGGCTGGCTGTTAGCTTGTGGACGTCCTGACGTTCTTCGAAGGCCCGAATCATCTCATCAACAGGGCCAACGTATGCTACGATGCGGTTCTCGGCCTGCGATAGATCAATGTTATAGCCAATATAGCCTTCGTCAAAAAGCATGAACTGTCGGACTTCATAAGGGATGTTTTGTAAGTTCGTACCCGTGCCAAAGATAGTCTGCGAAGATGAAAGTCTGCCAGACTCGGTACCAACTGGATTGAATGAGCAGCGTAGGCGACGGTCGGTGTCAAGTTGAACATCAAGATACGTACCTTTGAGTTTAGAAAGCTTGCGTATTTCCAAAAGGATCTGCGCTTCGACCACACCTTTACGCGTCAAACGTTTGAGGGCGTCTGCGTTGACACTATCACCTCCAGTCTTGCGATTCTTATACGGAGTATGGCCTTTCTTTCCATAGAAGTAGTCCTTTAGCTGCTTAGGGCTGTTAGGGTTTACCTCCTCGCCGCACCAGGAGTAGAACTTCTGCCGGAGCTCGTTGATCTCCTTCTCGACACTCTCGGCAGCAAGCTTCATTCCCTCCGCGTCCATGCGGATGCCACGTTCCTGCATGAAGGAGAGAGGCTCGATGAGATTGCGCTGGCGGACGTAGGTCTCGTAGTTACCTTGCTGCACCAGCTCCGTAATGAGCTTGGGCCAGGCATGGTTGGTGGAGAGTACGTCCTTGCAGTTATAGAACCACAGCTGCTTCCAGTCCATAGTGAGTTTCTTCCACTGCTTGCCTTCGTCTTTGTAGTACGGGATACGGGTGTAGAGGCTCGTGATGAAGTCTAGGCCCTTAGGGAAGTCTGGATAGAGGATGCCCTGGGCGATCATAGTATCTTCGACGTTGTGCGTCTTTATCTGATGACGGTGGAGGAGGAAGAAGGTGTCGAAGAGTATGTTCTGCCCGCGCTTCACGATGTGAGAGTTGGAGAGGATCTTCGTTATGGCTTTCCATATCTCCGCCTCCTGCTCGGGCAGCCAGTAGTTGCCCTGCTCATTCAGGAAAGGTATGCAGAAAGCCATCCCAGCTGATGGGGCGAAGCCAATGCAGGAGACTTGGTCTCGATAGACCTCGATATCCACGTCAACGACAGGGACTTCACGCAGTATATAGGAAAGGAAATCAATAGTAGAAGAATAATCCGGAGCTATCCGCATCTCCATCTCCGGTAGTGCGATGTCTGGGCTCTTGCTCTCCTCCCTCGCACGTTGGAGATCGTGCTGGATCATGTAGCGCCACAAATACACACCTGTCGGTGGCAGTACAGCTCTCGGATGAATAGTAGGGACAACTTTCCGGCCAGGCAAGAGGGTCGATTCGAGGATACTGCCGCGTAATTTCAATATGCCTGTCCGCTCCGTCAAAGCCCATAGGGCAGTGTTTCCCATCGGAACGAAGACGTTCGCGCTGCATGATGAGAGTTCCTCCATCAGATAACACAGATAAGAGTTAGTCTTGGGATTGGTTATGCGTGGGCTCTTGGCTTTGAAGTCTATAAAGTGCGAGATATCATTGCCAGGCGGCTGCTCCTTGATGACGTTGGTCAGATAAAGCTCACTCTTGGTGAGGCTAGCGGAGTGCAGTATACGGCTGAGCTCCTGGCCACTAGCACCGACGAAAGGCTTTCTCAGCTTCGCTTCGTTGGTGCCTGGGGCCTCACCGATTATGCAGATCTTACAGTCAGCCCGAGGTCCCTCGCCCGGGACCTGGATATAGTCGAGTCTGGGGGTTTCCACTTAAACCTCCTTATAGGTGCGAACGTAAAGCCCGACGTCTGCGGCAATGCAAAGGCTGAGAGAGTCATAGCAGCCAGGGAGATGGACTATCGCGCGGATGCCTGCGTTGATGAGAAGAGACGTGCAGTCCTTGCAGGGATGTACTCCATTCAGATAGAGCGTTGCACCCAGTGTGCAGACTCCATTCCGTGCTGCGTTGGCAATGCAGTTAGCCTCGGCATGGGTGGCGCGACAAAGGTCAAGCCTCTCACCACTCTTGCAGCCCATGAGATGCCGAGGGCAAGGATCGCAGTGCAGGACCCCTCTCGCTGGACCGTTATAGCCCGTGGAGATGATACTTTTGTCGCGGACAAGTATCGCTCCGAATCGGCGAGAGAGGCAATGAGATTTCTTGGCAATCTCGATGCAGATGTTTAGAAAATATCGATCCCAGTTCATCGTCTTTTCTCCTCTTCTTTTCGTTTGCAGAAGTCTGGAATCTGCCTGTTGATCTCCTCGATAAACAACCGTGCCGACTCGGTGATACTCCCGCCTTCAAAGCGGAACTCCCGAGTGTCATGGTCATAGATGAGCATTCCTCCTTCTCTCTATGAAGGCATTCAGCTTCTCTTCAAGCCTGTCCAGTTTGCGTTTCTTCCAGGGCTCTTGGGTAATTGCCAGCCTATAAGCCTTATCTCCATAGGCGTAATGTGCTCCATAGGATGGCCAAGTACAAAGCGGACATCGGGTCGGGTCGCCCTTATATATCCACTCACAATGCATACAGACTCGTAATGTGGCTGGCTTCATCTCTTCCTCCTATGGCAACCGGGTTTACATAGGATCGACTTCAAGCAGCTCCATCACAAGAGCCTCAAGCAGGAGGGAGTAATTGATGTTGTCCGTTAGCTTCTCTCTCCATTGCTCGATGGAGTAGTGAGTGGGGTCATTGCAAAAGTCTGCAATGGCGACCATGTGTTTAGACATCATACCCATCAAGGCCCGAGGTGCTGTGCAGGACTGGAGGGCTGCGGCTTTCTTGAAATTAGAGAGTCGATCCATACCAGGGGCGTACTCGTGTGCCTTGGCTGTGAGAATGTCTACGCATTTGTTAAGCCTTGTGTGAACTACTTTGTTAAACTCTTCAGGTTTCATGTCTAATCCATCCTTTCCAGTAGGTTTTATGGCTTACAAGATCGAGGCAGATATAATAGCTATCATAGTCCGCCTGACTACAGATAAAGCAAGCTAGGCTTCTGCCGTCAGTTTTCTTCGGCCGCAAGATCGCTGGACCAAGATGACAGTGTGGAGCCGGGATCTCCTTGGGGCTGCCGAGCTGAAACTCTGGCTTGAGCCAGCAGAGGTTGTAGCGTTGATAGTTACAGGGATTCCCGTCTCGAAACCGATACGCAAAGTGTTCGACGCTCACGTCAGGGAAGAGAAAGTATAGTGGCGTTACGCCTCTGTGGATAGCGTAGGACCATGTACGAACTTGCCAACGTCGAAGAGCACCACAGCGCGCTAGATACCACTTATGCGGTACGAGGGCGGGGTAGTCTTCGTCGTCGCAGAGTAGAACTTTCTCGCTGTTGTGGATCTTTATGGCTTTCAAGACAGTAGTCCTTATCCCTATGCAGCTCGCACGTAGCAATACGCCAGTAGGCGTAGGTTACGAACTCGGCCCCGCAGACTTTACAGAAGCGGCTGACTTTCACCGTATCAGCTCGGAGGCTTGTACCACGAAGCCCTCTTTGTAGGAGGCGCTGAGTTCAAAGCCGACTGCGTTCATGGAGAGAGTCTCCGCTGCAATGAGAGTCTTGCCGCTACCAAGGAAGGGAACGAGAACTCTGCTGCCCTCCCAAGCAAAGGTGGAGATGATCTCTTGCATGAGTTCCAGTGGACGTTCAGTTGGGTGAATCTTTCGCGTCGCCGGGACGGGGTTGTAGGCGAAGACGTTGGTTCGACCTGCGCGGGCCAGCGTAGGTGCGCCTTTCCATGCGTAGAAGAAGCTCTCACAGGCGTTAGCCAGGTAGCGACTAGGCTGATTGGTCTGGCCGATGGGCTTTATCCAGTGGCCGGTGAGACGGGTGGCTGCGAAGTTGTTCTTCTCCAGCAGCTGGTAGAGGACCTCGAACCAGGGATCTGGGGCGTGCCAAAGGAGCAGCCAAGAGTGCTCAGACATAACACGATAGCATTCAGCGAGAGTGCGGTCGATGAAAGCAACGTAGTCCTTTGCGAGGATCTCGTTGTAGTCCGCTCTGCGTGCTGTGAGATCTGCGGCATTGGTAGTATTTCGCTTTACATCGTGCAGAGCAATAGCGTAGGGTGGGTCTATCTCCACAAGATTGAAGCAGCCGTCGGGGAGTTTCTTTACTCCATCGAAGAAGTCCCCAATGATGTAGCGGTCGATGAGGCCCTTGAGTTTGGATGAGGGCTCGCCGTCGGCTTGGGAGATGGTACGCTTGGCTAGCTCCGCCCGTATGAGAGTCTCCTGTGCCAGCTTGAGCATCTTGTACGCGTCTTTTTTCGTCTTGCATCCTTCGAACAGCTCGGGATTGGCTGTTGAGGCTTCACTGAGCTTAACGTCGATAGCCATCGCAGTAGGCGAAATGCCCAGCTCTTTTGCAGTGTTTCGTATTGAGGCCCCA
>Ga0302250_1002246_pt1 | contig 12389 bp, 8 predicted proteins | sample AAG_RA_Asp_MG_FD_193536 | JGI IMG/M metagenome (GOLD analysis project Ga0302250, IMG submission 193536) | Enriched activated sludge microbial communities from anaerobic digester in WTTP, New Holstein, Wisconsin, United States - AAG_RA_Asp | ecosystem: Engineered > Bioreactor > Anaerobic >... | reverse complement strand
AAGCCGTCCTCGGACAGGGTCTCGACGGCCAGGCTTCCGACCCCCACCTCGGGGCTCCCGAAGCGATCCTCCCGGCACCGGAGGAAGAGGCTCCTTCCCGTTTCGACCCCGGTTCCCTGGACCCGGAAGCCGGTCTCGTACACCAGGGGGGTCGCCGGATCCCGGTCGTCCTTCGCCAGCAGCGCCTCCCCCGCCGTGGGCCAGGCCAGCACCAGCGCCGCCTGGGTGACCCGGGCGGTGAACCGCTTCTCGGCCCGCCCCATCCGGCCGCAGGAGTCCCGTCCCGTCGCCACCAGCACGTAGCCGCCGTCGGCCGTGCAGGACAGGCCCGCCACCCGCCAGAGACCCAGTCCGTCCGGGGTCGCCTCCCCCGCCGGTTCGCCGTTCAGCGTCACCTGGACCGTGCCTCCCTCCGGGAGGCCCGTCGCGGTGCCTGCCGCATCCCACTGGAGGCCGTTGGTCGGATCGAGGTCCTGGTCGTCGGCCAGGGTCAAAAGGTCCTTCTCGGGCTCGGTCAGGGTGATCTCCGGGTCCACCAGGTCGGCCACGAAGGGGACCTGGTCCAACCGGGCCGTCCGTTCCGGCGACGCCGCGTCGGAGACCTCGGCGGTGACCAGGAACGGGAGGCCGTCGGGGACCTCCCCGTCCCCGGCCAGCGTCAGCGTGAAGACCGCGACCCCCTGGTCGTCCAGGGGGTTCGGCCCGGCGGTCAGGGTCTGATCCCCGACGGTGATCTCGATCCGGGCGTCGGTGCACGTGAGGTCCGGGTTGCGGACCTGGAAGCGGACCTGGGTCCCCGGTGCCTCGGGATCGGCGTCCTCCAGCCAGCAGGTGCCGTTGGTCGGAGCCAGGACGATGCCGCAGCCCCCGATGTCCACCTGCACGGTCTTCGCCGCCTCGGCCGCCTGTCCGGCGGCATTGGTCGCCACCAGCCGGACCTCGTAGCCCGCGGGGTTGTGGGTCAGGGTCACCGGTTCGAAGCGGACGATCCCGGTGCCTTCGTTCCCCGCCGCGACGTTCCCGGAGGCCATCCGGTTCCCGGCGATCCACAGTTCGACCGGACGCCCGGTCTCCACCTGCCGGGTCGTCGCCTCGATGGCGACCTGGAAGCCCGGGGTGGCGAGGTAGTCCGGCAGTTCGTCCGTCGCGACCAGTTGCACCACCTCCTCGTCCTCGCCCTTCGGACCGATGGCGGTGACGAACACGAAGGAGATCTCCGGGGCCGGCGGGGGCACCTCCCCGTCGGGGACCAGGTCCGCCCCGTCCGGAACCAGATCTCCCTCGTCCGGGACGGAATCGGGAGCGAGGTCGCCGCCCGGAAGGTCCCAGACGTCGGCGGCCGGGGATCCCCCGCCGCCGCAGGAGGCGACAAGGCACGTCGCCGCGAGGGCATGCACCAGTGTCCCGAAGCGCATCCAGGGCTTCCTCATCGCTTCCTCCGTCCGCGTCGTGGACCGATCCCGGAGGGGGGCTCCTCGGGGGCCTTCCCGACCACCTCCAGCACTCCTCGTTGTCGCAGCGTTTCCAGGAAATCCTGGAGGTCGCGTTCCACCTCCGCCTGGGAGGGGGTGTCGAATTTCTTCATCACCGCCCGGGACAGGGAAGAGAGGGTCCGGCTGCCGCGGGTCAGCAGGGACAGCACGAAGGATCCCGAGGGGTCGGTGACGGAGTGGAACCGGCCGTCGGCCGTGAGCAGATAGTGCTCTCCCTGCCAGTGGCGGTGAACGACATCCTCCCGAATGCGATAGGGACGGTCCATCGGAAATAGCCTATCGGATGCGGGGGACCTCGTCAAAAGGGACGGGAGCCAGTTCTTCGTCGCCGAAGGCCTCGAAATACTCCCTCCAGACCCCTTCGCATTCCCCCCGGAGGGAGCAGCGATCGCAGGCCGGGGGATGGACCTTTCCCTCGACGGCCCGGTCCCGGGACCAGTCCCGGGGGTCCTGGTCCAGCTGGTGCACCTCGCTCCGGACGTGCCGCCGGTAGTGCCACTCGCTGGCCTGGGGGGCCCTGGGACCCAGCAGGCACAGAGGGATGGCCTCGGTGACCGCCTCGCATCCCCGGTCCTCCAGCAGATCCAGCACCCTGAGCACCCGGGGCACCGCGTCGCGGTACCGGGGAACCACCGCCTCGAACTCCCTTCGGGCGTTTCCCAGGGCGTGGGGGAAGGTCCAGTTGAACCGCCGGACCCCCAGGTCCGCGAAGTCCCGGGCGATGTTCCCCAGGTCGTCCAGGTTTCGCCGGGAGATGACGGTCTTCAGGGTCACCCGCTCCCCGGCCCGGAGGAGCCCCCGGATGGCCTCCCGGGTCTGGAGGAAGGACCCGGGAGCCCGGGTCACGGCATCGTGGACCTCCGGGGCGGACCCGTGGACTGCCACCACGAACCGGACATCCAGGCCCGCCAGCCGATCCCGGACCTCGGGGATCGACAACAGCCGCCCGTTGGTCTGGAGCCCCACCCGAAGCCCCAGGGCCCTGGCGGCCCGGACCAGTTCCGGCAGATCCTTTCGCAGGGTCGGTTCGCCGCCGGTGAAGGTCACCACCCCGATGCCCCGCCGGGCGGCGTCCCGGATCTCGCGGGCCATCTCGGCGGTGCCCCGCCAGTCCCGCCCCTTCCGCCGGATGGCCTCGTCCCGCTGGTCCGCGATCACGCAGTGGATGCAGCAGTTGTTGCAGGCGTAGGACATCTTGACGTCCAGGTGGGTGACGCCGTCCCGGTTCGCCGGCGGGACTCCGCACGCGGCATCCTGGTCCGGCGCCGGCCGGTCGGGGTTCAAGGCCGGACCTCCCGGAGGAACCGGGCCGCGTCCTCGGGCGGCGTCGGGTTGATGTAGAAGCCGCTTCCCCACTCGAAGCCGGCGGTCCGGGTCAGGCGGGGCAGGATCTCGATGTGCCAGTGCCAGTCCATCTCGATGGTGGACCAGTACCCGGCCCGGCGCTGCTGCAGGTAGTAGGCCGGCGCCGTGTGCAGGATGAAGTTGTAGGGCGGGTCGTCCAGGGCGGCCTTCATCCGGCGGATGACGTCCCGGAGATGGCGAGCCAGGGCCATCGCGAGCCCGTCGTCCATCGTGGCGTAGTCCGCCTGGTGGCGCACCGGGGCGATGGTCATCTCGAAGGGGAACCGGGAGGCGTAGGGGCACCAGGTCACGAAATCCGAGTCCTTCGCGACGATCCGGGACTGGGTGTCCAGTTCCTGGGCGATGATGTCGCAGAAGATGCACCGCTCCTTCACCGCGAAGTGCTCCCGGGCACTGGCCAGTTCCATCGAGACGGTCCGGGGCGTCACGGGCGTGGCGATCAACTGGGAATGGGGGTGTTCCAGGGAGGCCCCCGCCGCGGCGCCCCGGTTCCGGAAGATCAGGATGTAGCGGAACCGGACGTCCCGCTGGAGGTCCAGGATGCGCTCCCGGTACATCCGGAGCACCGCCGCCACCTGCTCCACCGGGAGATCCGAGAGATCGAGGTCGTGCTCGGGGGTCTCGATGATGACCTCGTGGGCCCCGATGCCGTTCATCCGGTCGAACTGCCCGACGGCCGCCCGTTCCAGATCCCCCTCGATGCGCAGGGCCGGGAACTTGTTCGAGACCACCCGGACCAGCCAGTTCCCCGGGCGGGCCGGGTCCATGAAGGCCCGGATCTGGGGCGGCGTGGCCTCCTCGTGCCCCTGGCAGAAGGGGCAGGCCTCCCGGCCCGTCCAGGTTCCCTTCTCTAGGCGGAAATCCTGGGGGCGGCTGGCCCGCTCGGTAGCGATGATGACCCAGCGCTTCTGCACGGGGTCGTGGCGAAGCTCGGACATGCGATCCTCCCCAAACGGCTCCGGGGCCCGCGTCAGGCACTCCAGCTCGAGAGGGCCAGGCGCACCGGGTCCACCTGGAGGACCAGGGTGCCTTCCCAGGGGAACCGCTCCTCGGGCAGTTCCCCCTGTCCCATCTCCACGAAGAATTCCAGCGTCCGGGGTCCCGGCCGGTCCTCCTGGAAGAACGACAGCGGAATGGCCGCCTCCATCGTCTCCTCGCTGGCGGCCCAGACCCCCTCCGGCGTCTCCCCCCGGGGGTCCTGGAGAGACCACCGGCACCGGTCCTCCTGGCGGGTCACCTCGAGGGTGGCCTGGACGGGCCGCCGGAAACGCACCCGGACCCACTGCCCCGGTTCCAGCAGGCGGCTGCCCCGGAACCCCTCCACCCGCAGGTAGAGGTTCCCGGCGTCGTACCCGAAGCGGACCGCCGAGATCCGGGGGTCCAGGCGGTGGATCGACCCGTGCTGGAAGGAGGCGGACCCCGATCCGACCCACTTGAAGTACCCCCCCTTCCGGCCGTCGATCTCCGGCCGGATCAGGGCCGTGGGGGGCTGGATCGGCAGTACCGGCTGCTCGGGTCCCACGGGGCGGTCCAGGGCCTCGGGCGCCGGCAGTCCCAGTTCCCGGTAGAGGGTCCGGAGGTTCTCCCGGAACAGGAAGTCGAACTCGGGCTCGTGGATCGACGAGTGCCCCTCGCCGAACCACCAGAACCAGTCGGAGGCCTCGGCCCGCATCAGCGTCCGCTTCACCCGGCCATCCTTCTCCGGCGGCAGCGGTCCCACCTGCCGCACCACCTCCAGGGCCTCGGCCAGGTAGCACCAGGCCCGGTTCTTCACCGGGTCCCCGATCCAGGTGTTCAGCGTGCCGTCGATCCAGGACCCCGTCGCCAGCTGTTCCAGGGGCTTGCCGGGACCGTGGCGCTCCAGGTACTCCGAAAAGGTGACCGGCTCGGCGAACCCGCTGTCGCAGATGGCCCGGTAGAGGTCCTCGAGGAACGGGAAGCCGCCGCAGGGGTAGTGCTCCCAGGCGTTCTCCCCGTCCAGGGCGATCACCACGACGGCCCGGGGGTCCTTCCAGGCGTCGGCCCGGTGGCGCAGTTCCTGGAGGAAGTGCCGGACGGCCTGATCCCGGGGCCACCGGCTGTACACGAAGCCGATCTGGTCCGACAGGAAGTGGTCCCGGAAGAAGATGCTGGTCCCGGACCAGGAATGGGGCCTCAACCGCTCCGAGGCCGTCCAGGACCCCCCCAGGGATCGGCGGAGGATTTCCTCGTCGGTGCAGATCCAGGCAAGCCCCCGGGAGGCGATCAGGTCCGCCGCCTGCTGGGAGACGGCCCCCTCGGCGGGCCAGAGGCCCCGGGGCGCCTGTCCGAAGATCTCGGTGAAGTACCGGATGCCCTCGTCCAGCTGCCGGGCCGCCTCCTCGGGGGCCTGGAACCGCGCCGAGGGGAGTTCGGTCTCGGGCCGGGCCTCGAGGGCCGCCTGGGTGGAGAACAGCAGGGGGAGGATCGGGTGGTGGAAGGGGGTGGTGGAGAGTTCCACCCGTCCCTCGTCCCGGAGTTCCTTCCAGGTGGGCACGATGCGCCGGATCTGCTCCTGGCCCACCGACACCAGCGTTTCCAGGTCCTCCCGGCGGAAGCCCCGCTGCCTGCGGGCGATGGCCGCCACCCGGGGGTCCTCCTGGAGGGTCGGGCCGCACCAGGACAGCAGGAAGAGGACCTCCAGGTCCACCATCTCCCGGGCGCCGAACCGGTGGATCACCGGGCCCAGCGTCGGGGCCCCGTTCCGCAGTTCATGGAGTTCCCGGTACCTGGGGAAGCGATGGAACCAGACCTCCTGGTTCACGGCGAAGCAGGTGCGGATCAGGAACTGGCGATCGGCGGCGCTCAGGACGTCCGGATCCCGGAGCATCAGGCGCAGGGTGCGATCGGGAATGGGGTCCTCCGAGAGATAGCGTTGCAGGGACTCCAGCAGCGACGGGGTGAAGTTCACCACCGTCCGCATCTCCGGGACCCGCCGCTGGACCTCCCCCATCTCCACATAGTCCTTCACCCCGTGGAGCCAGGTCCAGGGGAGCATCTGCAGTCCCGACCGGGGGTCCTCGTAGGAGGGCTGGTGCATGTGCCAGAGAAAGACGACCTGGAGGCGCCGCTTCATGGAGGGGAAGCATAGCATTTCCGGTCGAGGATGCGACCTGCCGGGACGGAGGTGGGGCCGGATGGGCTACAATCGACTGCCGCGGACCCAGGGGGAATTCCCGGAGGTGGAACGTGAACCAGCAGGATGGAACGTGCGTGCCGGTGCCCGCGGGGCTCACCGGGGTGGTCGATGCCCTCTGCGCGGCCCATGACGGCCTGACCCGCCTGGGCGTCCGGGGCGATGGGCGCCTTCCCTCCCGGGAAGCCCTGACCCGGGTGGTCGAGGACCTCAGGGCGGTGCTCTTCCCAGGCTACGTCGGGAGTCCGGATCTGACGCGGGAGGGGATGCGCTTCCAGGTCGGTGCGACGCTGGACCGGGCCCTCCGGGAGTTGCAGGAGCAGATCCGGCGGGGACTCTGCTTCGCCGAGTGCCCCCCTTCCCGGGACTGTGCGGCCTGCGACCGACGGGCCGAGGAGATCACCCAGGCCTTCCTGGGACGGCTTCCCGAGGTCCGGCGGCTGCTGGCCACGGACGTCCAGGCCGCCTACGAGGGAGACCCGGCGGCCACCAGCCCCGACGAGGCCATCTTCTGCTACCCGGGAATCCTGGCGGTGACCTGCCAGCGCCTGGCCCACGAACTCTACCGGCTGAAGGTGCCCCTGATCCCCCGCATCATCACCGAGCAGGCCCATTCCTGGACCGGCATCGACATCCACCCTGGGGCCTCCATCGGCGAGCGGTTCTTCATCGACCACGGCACGGGGGTCGTGATCGGCGAGACCGCGGTCCTGGGCAACAACGTCCGACTCTACCAGGGGGTCACCCTCGGGGCCCGGTCCTTCCCCCTGGATGATCAGGGACATCCCATCAAGGGCATCCCGCGGCACCCCGTCCTGGAGGACGACGTGATCGTCTATGCCGGGGCCACGATCCTGGGCCGGATCACGGTGGGTCGCGGATCGGTGATCGGGGGCAACGTGTGGGTCACCCGGGACGTGCCGCCTGGGAGCCGGATCTCCCAGGAGAACCGTTCCGGGGGCCATCCGGGCGACCTCTGAGGAGATGCGGGCCCGCGGATGCCACCGCGGGCCTTTCGGCGGTCCCGGCGAAAGGTGGAGGGCAGCGTGCGGTGCCGGTTGCGGCAGCGAGTGGCCGCGTGGCCGGGGGTGCGGTGGACCATCGCCCTGCTGCTGGCGGTGGCCGTCCTGGGGGCGATCGCGCTGCTGGCGGAGCCGGCGGGCCGCCGGGTGGCCACCCGGGAGGTCCGGTCACGGCTCGAACGCCTGTCGCTCCGCCTGGAGCGCCCCGTGGAGATCGGGTCGGTCGAGTTCGGCTTTCCCGATCGGCTGGTCCTCCGGAACCTCTCCCTCCGCCTCGATGACGAGGGCCGCGACTTCGTCCGGGTCTCCCGGGTCCGGGTCCGCTGGTCCCTGTGGGCCTGGATCCGGGGTGAGCGGCGGCCTGCCAGGGTGACCCTGGAGGGTCTCGAGGCCGGGGTGTCGCTGGTCGAAGGGCGCCCCGAGGCCTGGGTCCAGGCGGCCCGGCGGCTCCGGGGCTCTGCCGGTCCGGCGTCTTCCGTCCCGTCCCGGGACTTCGAGGACCTGGGGGTGGAGGTCCGGGACGGGGCCGTGGAGGTCCGGGACGGCGGTTCCGGCGAGGTCGCCTTCCGGCTGGCCCGGATCGAGGCGGAGGCCTCCCTGGACGGGAAGGAGTGGCGCCTGGAAGGCCGGGGGGTCCTCGAGGGGTCCGGCGATGCATCGTCCTCGTGGACCCTGGAGGCCCGGAGGGATGCCGACGGGGGCCTGCTGGCGGACCTTCGGACCGAGGGGGGCCTGGTGCTGCCCCGGGTCCCCGGGTGGACCCTGCCGGCAGGGGTGTCGGCGGGCCGGGTGCTGGCGGAGCGGCCGGCCGGCGGGGAGACCCTGCTCTGGACCGTCGAGGACCTGCGCCTGGACCATTTCCGGTGGGAGGAGGTGCTGCGGGACCGGATCGAGGCGGTGGATCACCTCCGGATCGGGGAGGCGAGAGGCGTGATCGCCCCGGGGCGGGCGGGTTCCGGGGACCGGTTCGCCCCCGTGCGGGCCCTGGTGATCCAGGGCCTCTCGGCGGAGGTCCGGGTCGGAGGGGCCTTCCCGGGCGTGTTCCGGCTGTCCGGGGGCCGCCTGGACCTGGACCGGGACGAGGAGGGGGCGATCACGCTGGCGATCCAGGGAGGGGTGACCTCTCCCGACGGGCGGGAATCCGGGGGCCACGTCACGCTGCGCCTGGGGCCCGACGGGCTTCCCCGGGAGGTCCGGGGGCGCCTGGCAGGCCCCGTGATCCCGTGGCTGCTGTCCCAGGCGGACCGCCACGTGCTGCCCTGGCCCGGCGGGACGGCGGACCTCCGGTGGTCGGCCGAGGGGGACGGGCGGCGATTCCGGTTCGAGGGGGACGTGTCCGGGACGGGCCTGTCCTACTTCTGGACCAAGATCTGCCTGGTGCCCCTGACGGACCTGGCCTTCTCGGCGGTCCTGTCGGGGGAACTGGACCTGGACCAGGATCGGGTCTCCCTGCGGCTGGATCCCTGGAACGTCGGCCCCGCCGTCTATGGACTGGAGGTGTGGCTCGAGCGGTTCCGCCACCCCCAGCCCAAGGTGGGCGTCCGGTTCACGGTCCCCCGCCAGCCCTGCCAGGCGGTCGCCTCGTCGATCCCCCCGGCCATGATTCCCCGCCTGGAGGGGATGCGCTTCACGGGATCGATGGATCTGGACCTGGAGGTGACCGTGGACCTGGCGGGGCTGTCCTTCGTGTCCGGCGGTCCCGTGGGAAGGACCGTCGTGAAGGGGGCGACCCTCCGCTTCGACGGGGACCTGGAGGGGTGCGAGGCCCGGACCCTGGGGCGCCAGGTCCGCCTGGAGAGCCTGGACGGGCCCCTGGTCTTCCGGATCCCCCCCGGGGAGAAGCCCCGGGAGGAGCCCCCCATCGACGTGGGGCCGGGCACCCCCTCCTACGTCCCCCTGGAGCGGATCCCCGAGGCGGTCTGGCAGGCGGCCCTGGCCACCGAGGACATGGGCTTCTTCAAGCACCAGGGGTTCAAACTGGGGCTGATCCGGCGGGCCATCGTGCTGAACCTGGACCGGGGATGGTACGTGTACGGCGGCAGCACGATCACCCAGCAGCTGGTGAAGAACCTCTTCCTGTCCCGGGAGAAGACCCTGGCCCGGAAACTGGAGGAGGCCATCATCGTGTGGCAACTGGAGCGGCGGCTGACCAAGGAGCGGATCCTGGAGCTCTACCTGAACGTGATCGAGTTCGGCCGGCGGATCTACGGCATCCGGGCGGCCTCCCAGGCCTACTTTCACAAGGAGCCGGAGGACCTGACCCCCCTGGAGGGGGCCTTCCTGATGGCGACGAAGCCGGCCCCGGTCTATGCCTGGAAGGTGTATCAGAAACGCCAGTTCAGCCGGTGGTGGGTCGATCGGCTCCGGGGCATCCTCCAGAGGCTCTGGCAGGAGATGCAGGTCCTCGACGAGAAGGCCTACCTGGAGGCGGCTCCCTACCTGCCGCTGTTCTGGTATCCCGAGGAGGGGATCTACGCGTACCCGGCGGTGGACCCGTCGCTGCTGGTCCCGCCGGGGATGCCCACCGAGTTGCCGGGGAAGGCCCCCGAGCCCCGGGACGATGCCCCGGCGGGCGGCGAAGCGATCCCCTCCCCCCCTTCCCCCTGAAGGGTCCCCTCCCTCGGGCGGATCCGGGCCAGCAGGGCCTGGAGGGCCGCCGGCGTGACGCCCTCCAGGCGGGCCGCCTCCCCCAGCGTGGCGGGGCGGTGCTGCCGGAGGCGGTCCCGGACCTCCAGGGACAGCGAGGGGATGCTGCCGAAGTCCAGATCCGCCGGCAGGGGCAGGGACTCGAACCGCCGGAAGCGTTCCACCTCCTGCCGTTCCCGTTCCAGGTAGGCCGCGTAGCGCACCTCGTGGACCAGGGCCCGGGCCTCGTCGGGCCGGAGGGCCGAAAGCGTCCCCGAGGGGTCCCGGGCCGCCAGGTCCTCGAAGGCGGTCGCCGGCCGCCGGATCCATTCCCGCATCGTCAGGCCCTCGGGGGGGCAGGGCTCCCCCGGGGGCAGGTCCGGGGCGCGCAGCCGCCGCCGGGCCAGGAGGTCCCGGGCCCGGGCGATGCGGTCCCGCCGCTGCTCCAGGTCCCGGATCGCCGGGGCGGGCAGCAGGCCCAGGCGGGCGGCGACGGGGGACAGGCGGTCCCAGGCATTGTCCTCCCGGAGGTGCAGCCGGAACTCCGCCCGGGACGTGAACATCCGGTAGGGCTCCGACACTCCGTGGCGGGTCAGGTCGTCCACCATCACCCCCAGGTAGGCCTCCGCCCGGGAGAAGGTCAGGGGCGGGAGGGACCGGGCGTGGAGGGCGGCGTTCGCGCCGGCCAGCAGGCCCAGCGCCGCGGCCTCCTCGTAGCCGGTGGTGCCCAGCACCTGGCCGGCCAGGAAGAGTCCCCGGACCTTGCGGCAGTGCAGGGAGGCATCGACCTCCCGGGGGTCCACGAAGTCGTACTCCACCGCGTAGCCCGCCTGGGTGATCCGGGCCTCCTCGAGGCCCGGGATGCTGCGGATCATCGCCTGCTGGACCTCCAGGGGGAGGCTCGTGGACAGGCCGTTGGGATAGACCTCGTCGCGGTCGGCCCCCTCGGGTTCCAGGAAGACGTGGTGCCGGTCGTGGTGGGCGAAGCGCACCACCTTGTCCTCGAAGGAGGGACAGTACCGCGGCCCCTTCCCCTGGATGCGGCCGCTGAACAGCGGCGCCCGGTGCAGGTTGTCGCGGACGACGGCATGGCAGGCGGGGCCGGTCCAGGTGATGTGGCAGGACCGCCGCGGCAGCGGGACCCCGGGGAGGGGCCACAGGCTGAAGGGGACCGTGGCCGGCTCGTCGGGCTGTTCCTCGGTCCGGGACCAGTCGATGCTGGAGGCCAGGATCCGGGGAGGGGTGCCGGTCTTCAGGCGCCCGGTCCGGAGCCCCAGGGCCCGCAGCGAATCCGTGAGGCCGATGGCCGGCGCCTCCCGGATCCGCCCCCCGGGGACCGACCGGTCGCCGAAGTGGAGGATCGCGTCCAGGAAGGTCCCGGTGGTCAGCACCACGCTCCGGGCCGGAAGGATGGTCCCGTCGGCCAGCACGGCCCCCTCGACGGCCGATCCCCGGAGGGCCAGCCCCCGGACCTCTCCGGCCATCACCCGGACCCCCTCGGCCGTCCGGACGAACTCCGCCACCGTGCGGTTGTAGTGCCGGCGGTCGCACTGCATGCGGGTGGCCTGGACGGCGGGTCCCTTCTGGGTGTTCAGGACCCGCCCGTGGATCCGGGCGGCGTCGGCGGCCCGTCCCATCAGCCCGCCCAGGGCATCCACCTCCCGGACCAGGTGGCCCTTCCCGATGCCCCCGATGGAGGGGTTGCAGGACATCCGGCCCAGGGCCGAGGGATCCTGGGTCACCAGCAGCACAGGGCAGCCCAGGCGGGCCGCGGCCAGCGCCGCCTCCACGCCCGCGTGTCCGCCTCCGACGACCAGCACCTCGGGGTCCATCGCCGGTCCCTCCCGGGGGAGCGGAGGATATCATGCGAAATGCCAGGAAGATCGCCGAATCCAGATTGCGTTGCCCCGGGAATGCCGGTAGGTTGCCTCTGCCTGTCGGGGAGGGGGCCATGCGACTGACCCGCGCCACGGAATACGCCTACCGGGCCTTGAGGTACCTGGGGACCTGCCGCGAGGAACGCTGGTACTCGATCCAGGAAATCGCCGTCGCCGAGGACATGCCGGTGCAGTTCCTGGCCAAGGTGATGCAGCACCTGACCCAGGCGGGACTGGTCCAGTCGGCCTGCGGCAAGACCGGCGGCTACCGCCTGGCCCGGCCGCCGGAGGAGATCCACATGGCGGACGTCTTCCTGGCCATGGAGGGTCCGCTGTCGGTGAACACCTGCCTGATGTACCCCACCGAGTGCCGCTTCCGGGAGCACTGCAAGGTGCACCACGTCTGGGAGGAGCTCCAGCAGGCCATCCTGGGGGTCCTGGGCCGCCACACCCTGGCCGAGGTCCTCCCCGACCAGCCGTACCAGGTCCTCTCCCGCCGGGGGAAGGGCCGGGGCCGGACGGGGGTCCGGGCCGCCGCGAGGCGCTGACCCCCGCCCGCTCCAGGGCCGGACATCCGGGTCTTCCTGTCGGTTCCGGGCAGCCCGTCCGCTCGCCGCGCGGTTCGAACGGATCAGCGGGGGTTGTAGTTGGGGGGCTCCTCGGTGATCTGCACGCCGTGGACGTGGCTTTCCCGGAGCCCCGAGTCCGTGACCCGGACGAAGACCGCCTTCCGGTGCAGTTCCTCGATGGTCCGGGTGCCGCAGTAGCCCATCCCGGACCGCAGGCCCCCCATCAGCTGGTACACGACCCGGGCCAGGGGTCCCTTGAAGGGGACCCGTCCCTCGATCCCCTC
>Ga0302250_1002243_pt1 | contig 12399 bp, 6 predicted proteins | sample AAG_RA_Asp_MG_FD_193536 | JGI IMG/M metagenome (GOLD analysis project Ga0302250, IMG submission 193536) | Enriched activated sludge microbial communities from anaerobic digester in WTTP, New Holstein, Wisconsin, United States - AAG_RA_Asp | ecosystem: Engineered > Bioreactor > Anaerobic >... | reverse complement strand
CTGAACCCGACAGAGTTTACGATCCCGCACTGGGTATTGCAGCGGTCATAGATGCCACAGTTCTAAAAGCCACGGCCAATAGCCAGGAAGTGATCGATCTCTGCCAAATCGCCAATCGATATCAAACTGCCTCAGTTTGCATAAACTCCCATTTTATACCCCTTATCAAAGCAGCTCTGGATGGTGTAAAAAGCTGCACAGTTATAAACTTCCCCCTGGGATCAGGCTCTGCTTCGGCCATTGCCTCCGAAACTGAAGCCGTATTAGACTTGGGAGTGGACGAGGTGGACATGGTGCAAAACCTCAGTGCCCTGTTCAGCAATGATCAGGAATCAGCTTTAGCCAGCATCCTTGCCGCATCCAGGCAATGTATGAAACGAGGAGCTTTGTTGAAAGTAATTCTGGAGACTTGCTATTTGTCCGATACTCAGATCATCACAAGCTGTCTTTTGGCAAAAAAAGCCGGAGCCCACTTCGTAAAGACCTCTACTGGCTTCGGAACTGGCGGAGCGACAACCGAACATATAGCCCTGATGAGAAAGGTGGTAGGACCCAAGCTGGGCGTGAAAGCATCTGGAGGCATAAAAACCCGGGAAAGCGCACTTGCGATGCTGTCTGCGGGTGCCAACCGCATCGGTGCCTCGAGTGTAACCGCCCTGTTGTAAGGATTGCCAATGAAGCTGCAAATCGCCGGATTCAACATTGATAAATGCCTTATCGACAGCCTGAATAATCCCACGGCCACGCCGGAAGTCATTTCTGCGGCTTATGCCCGCATCAGCCGAAGCTTAAAAAACATTGATGATTTGCGTAAGGACGCCCTGCGTGAGATAGACAAGGCACGCATCTCAAATACCAATATCATCTTTGAGATGGGACACAGCTCCGTAGCCGAGCATGCTGTTTTCAATCTTGATCTTATTGGTATTTCCAGAGCCTTGACTGATGTAGTCCAGCGAAGCAGAATTGCCTCATTTACTGAAAAATCCCAACGCTATGTCACCTTTGGTAAAGATTATGTTGTGCCGGACGAGTTTATTAACCGCCCGAAACTGAAACAACCATATAAGGAACTGATGAATGAGCTCTTTGCGGAGTACGAAGCCAGCTTTACCGAGCTCTGTGCTCATTACGAAAAATGCAGCCCAAAACTCAAACCACGGGAAAGAGAAGCCCTTGCCAAAGAAGACGCCCGTTATATTTTACCGCTTTCCACAAAAACCCAAATGGGCATAACCATGAATGCCCGCAGTATTGAGAACCTCCTGCGACGCTTGGCAAAATGCCCTTTGCTGGAAGCAGCGGAACTGAAGAATCTGCTCTATACTGAAGTGGCAAAGATCGCACCATCGCTGATTCGCTATACAGAAAACGATGGCTACATAGGACAAATAGATCTAGAAAAAGTGGGATTTTCAGGATTTTTGCAGCAGGAACTACCCTGGGTTCAGGAATTAGACCTTCAACAGAAGGTGAAAATCCTAGGAAAGGATAACGAAGCCGACGATCATATCCTCACCGCCCTGATCTATCAACAGGGTGAATTAGGCTGGAAAGAAACCCGCGACACGGTGAACCGCCTACCCAGAATCCTTAAACAGCAGCTCTGGAATCAGGTTTTTTTCAAATTGAAACCCTGGCATAAGCTTCCCCGAGCCTTCGAAGTGGCAGATTTCCAGTTCGAATTAAACATGAGTGAAAGCTGCTGGGCTCAGTTTAAACGACACCGCTACTGCACTCTGCTGCGTAAAGGCGGATACTCTAACCTGGGCAAAATTCCCGAAAGCATTGTGATTATCAAACGGCACAAAATCTGGCAAGAACTTCAAAATAAGGCCAATCAACTGCAAGCCGCTTTACCTATCCATCTGCGCCAGCTTTCTCCTTATTTTCGCCTGAATGCCAGTACGATGACCGTTTTTGCAAAGCTTAACCTGCGTGAGATATATCATTTCATCAGATTACGCAGTGACATCCATGCCCAGTGGGAAATCCGCGAACTCTCTGACCTCATGGCAGCTCAGATCAGGAAAGTAGCCCCCAATGCTGCAAATCTGCTCTGTGGAAAGAGCGATTTTCCCCAGGGGCCGGCGGGTTGATTGAGGGAGTATACAACTGCCTTGAATTATTCTAATTCCCTTATTCCCGGCCTTTTTTGCAATGAATAGACCCCCAATTACTCATCATCTACTCATCATAAAAAGCATGGTATGAATATGATGGGAAAACACTTGGATTGCTGGCAACCAAGCGATACCTACTAAATAATTGATCTTCGGGCTAAAAATTAGTAGTTGGGATTCTACATAACGCTCTGCCCGCGAACCATTACTCGTCCCCCTTTACTACTGCTCTCCCGGTAGTTCCGCTGCTTCTGGCGCAAACTCCTGCAGTTTGTTATACAGGGTTTTTCTGTCTATCCCCAAGATTCTGGCTGCCAAGGCTTTATTATTCTGCACGGAATTCAAAACGGCCATTATGTGCTCCTGCTCCACCTGTTTCAGGCTGCGATTCAGGTTTTGGTTATGCTTCAGACTAAACTTCAGATGGGGTGGCAGGTCAGCCGTCCTGATAGTTTGCCCTTCGCAGAGAATCAGCAACTGGTAAACAAGATTCTCCAGTTCACGCACATTGCCCGGCCAGGCATAGGTAAGCATTGACTCCAAGGCAGCGTCGCTGATTTTTGGAATGGATAGGGAGTTCTCCTTGGCATACTTCTCCAAAAAATGCATGGCTAACGGAATGATATCTTCGGAATGCTCTCTGAGGGGCGGTACGTTTATAGGCAATACATTCAGACGGAAATAGAGATCGTCGCGAAAGCCACCTTGTTTTACGAGCAGAGGTAAGTTTTTATTCGTTGCAGCGATGATTCGTACATTTACCCTACGCGGAGTTTTGGAACCAATCATATATACTTGTTTATCCTGTAAAACCCTAAGCAGCTTTACCTGCATTGAGAGCGAGGTTTCGCTGATCTCATCCAAGAAGATGCTGCCACCATCTGCAGTGAGAAAATATCCTGCCCGAGTTTCTCCCGCCCCGGTAAACGAACCCTTCATATAACCAAAAAGCTCAGCCTCCAAAAGGCTTTCCGGTATCGCTCCACAATTGACGGGAACAAAAGGTGCCTTACCAACCCTGGAATGATAATGAATCGCTCTGGCCACCAATTCTTTCCCGGTACCGCTTTCTCCTTGAATCAGCACAGTGGCGTTGTTGGTGGATGACTTATGGATGCGGCTGTACAATTCCTGCATGGCCTGTGATTGCCCGATCAGCCCATAAGGGTTCTGCAAAACAGGCAATGACTGCTTATGTAATCTCAGCTTTTTAATCGCCTTTTGTACCGCAGTCAGCAGTTCTTCATCGGTAAAAGGCTTGCTCAGATATTCTTCTGCCCCTACTTTCACAGCTTCCACGGCACCCTCGATGCTGGGATAACCGGTGATCATAATAACCGGGATGTGGCTGAAGTTGCTGCGTAAATGCCTGATCAGATCAAGCCCTGTGGTTTTTGGCATCTTATAGTCGGTAAGCACCAGGTCGATGCTTTCCTGCTCGATAAGAGGCAGCGCCAGGCTGACTTCGGAAGCCGTATATACCTGCCAGCCAAAGCTTTTCAACTTTCTGGCAATCATCTGTAATGTATCGGGATTGTCGTCCACAATCAGAATTCGTTCAGGATTCTTGCTCATGATATGCCTTCATAATTATTGTAAATACGGTTCCTGCCCCGGGCCTGCTGGATACCTTGATTTTTGCGTTGTGTGCGCTGATGATACCATGCACTACGCTCAGACCCAAGCCTGTGCCCTGGTCGATGTCTTTGGTTGTAAAGAAGGGAATAAAAATCTTTTGCAAAACTGTTTCGTCCATACCCAAGCCTGTATCGGCGATTTTTATCTCCACATTTTTTCCGGAAGTATGAGTAGAGATCGTAATCAATCCCCCTTTGGGCATTGCTTGCATGGCGTTTACGCTCAAGTTTACCAAGACCTGGTGCATCTGGCTGGGGTCAGCCACCACCTTTGGCAGATCAGGCTTCAATTTTCTTACGATCTGAATCCCCTGTTTTTCGCATCGGTTCTCCAAGAAGTAAAAGCCATCCTCTATCAATTTGTTCAAATCAACTGGAACCGTCTTGGGAGGAACCTGCCGTGAAAATAGCATCAGTTTTCGGACAACCTCCCTGGCATGAAGTGTGGCGTTTATGATCTTCTGCATATCCTGTTTGGCTTCTGGAGAAAGCTTGTATTCGCTTACCACAAGCTCAGAAAAACCTAAAATAGCCGATAGAGGTTCGTTTATCTCATGTGCTATTCCAGCAGATAGTTGGCCTATTGTAGCTAAGCGGTCTGCATGCCGGAGCTGTTCCTGCATTTTGGCGTTGTATTCCTGAATGCTCTTGCGCTCAAGAATTAAGGCAATCTGCTGGGCTATGGTTTCGATAAGTTTGAATTCTTCAGGAAGCAGCTCGTAATCGCTGCTTTCGGGATAAAACACTTCCAAGCTCCCCTTGGTTGAGAATTGGGTTTGCAAGGTAGCGCTAAAAAAATTCGCACTTTGCCTGAACTCGGGAGTTGTGAAGCAGCGGTTTTCCACTTTAAGCCGAACCGACGTGATCTCTGGGTATTGCATCGCCGCAGGGATAAGGTCTACTACTGCTTGCAGGATCTCTTTCGTATCCAGTTCCAGGCTAGAAGATAACTCCGCGATGCGGTAAAGGCAGCTAAGCTCTTTAATCCTCTCTTTCAGGGCATGAACGCTATCTTCAGCGGGATAATCAGAATAATGGCTTCCCAAGCTAACCCCCAAAAAAATCAAGAAGGGGCGAGATAAACCCGCCCCTTTCCAGAAACGGGTTTATCAGATGAGACCCAGGTCCATCATGGCATTGGCAACTTTTATGAAGCCGGCCACATTGGCGCCTCGGACGTAATTTATAAAATCTCCTGATTTACCGTGAGTAACGCACTGTTCATGAATGGCCTTCATGATACCGTGCAGTTTGCTGTCCACTTCTTCACGGCTCCAGGAAATACGCATGGAGTTCTGAGTCATTTCCAATCCGGATGTGGATACTCCACCGGCATTGGCAGCTTTACCGGGACCATATAGAATCTTGTTTTCAAGGAAGATTTCCACACCTTCTGGCGTTGTAGGCATATTTGCACCTTCTGAAACGCAAATACAGCCATTTTTCACTAAGGTCTTGGCCTCTTCCCCATTGATCTCGTTTTGTGTGGCACAGGGCATAGCGACATCGCCCTTGATTCCCCAAGGACGCTCGCCGGGATAATACTTAACGCCAAATTCGTCGGCATATTCACTGATGCGGCCGCGTTGGACATTTTTAAGTTCCATCAGGTACTGCCATTTCTCGCCTTTGATACCATCAGGATCATAGATGAAACCGTCGGAATCGGAAGCAGTGACCACTTTGCCACCCAGTTGATTAATCTTCTCGATGGCATATTGAGAGACGTTTCCGCTTCCCGATACCAGCACAGTTTTACCATCCATGCTCTGGCCGCGGGTTTTTAGCATTTCTTCGGCGAAATACACTGCTCCGTAGCCCGTAGCTTCAGGACGAATAAGGCTTCCGCCCCAATCCAGACCTTTGCCTGTCAAAACACCGGTGTATTCATTCATGATCTTCTTGTACATACCAAACATGAAGCCGATCTCGCGCTTTCCTACGCCGATGTCTCCAGCCGGAACATCAGTGTTGTGCCCGATATGACGATAAAGCTCCAGCATGAAGGAATGGCAGAATCTCTGTACTTCATCATCACTGCGGCCACGGGGATTGAAGTCCGATCCGCCTTTTCCACCACCCATAGGTAGAGTGGTGAGACTGTTTTTGAAAATCTGTTCGAAGCCTAAAAACTTCAAGATGCCAAGATTCACGCTGGGATGGAACCGTAAACCACCCTTGTAAGGGCCAATGGCGCTGTTAAATTCAACCCGGTAACCGCGGTTTACCACAACTTCACCAGAATCTGTTTGCCAGGGAACACGAAAGATGATAATTCTTTCAGGTTCCACCAAGCGATCGAGAATCCTGGCTTTGCGATATTGCGGATTAGCTTCATAGACATCCCAGATGCTTTCCACAACCTCGGTCACTGCTTGGATAAATTCAGGTTGATCGGCGTTTTTTGCCGATACCTGATGGAGAAATTCGTGCATGGTCATTTCACATACCTCCTGTGTTTTTCTATCACATACACTATTTGTGTTCACCAATTACAGTCTTATTTCACTTAAATACGGCTGCGTTCTTTCCGTCAAACAAAATTTTCATTTTTCTCTCACTTTTTTTCACCGAGAAGAATTTACCCTCTCTTAGCGATGGCAATGAATTCAAGTAATCCCAAGCGATATAATCGTCTTGCTCGTTTACTGTAAGATATGCCACGCTCATACTGAAGAGGTTATGAAAAAAATGGCTTCCCTGGCTTGCTTCGATGGACATATTAGGAAGGAGAACCTCCACTATTGTAGCTACATTGGTGATCTGGCTCCAGGCAACCGGTATGCCCAAAAAGCGATCACTGCTGCCCCAGCGGCCAGGCCCGATCAACAGATACTTTTCCGGCTTCAGGCTTTGGTTTATCTCGTCCAGTTCTGCTGCCATCAATTCTGTTTTCACAATGTCGAAACGCTCCGGAGGCAGATATACGATCGTTTCAAGATCTTCTTCTAGAGAGCTTCCCAAAGCATAAGATGAAAAAAGCAGCAGTTTATCTCTCTTGTCCAGCCAGTTCCTAAGGTCCTGGCTATAGAGGAATTTATTCACGGTTATAGGCCGGATTTGAAGAAGATGAAAACTCTGCTGCCTGGTTTTACTATCGATATCGAATGCAAACTCCATTTCCACCTCGCAGCCCAATACCTCGCGTCCCAAATGCAGAAACTCCCGCAATATCTGCGCCAAAGGCGCTTCATTGTAATGCAGAATGTTACGATAAGTGATTACCCTGGGGCCTTTTGTATAAGAACCACTGAGAAACTCCCTATTCTCATGGTCCCATACTGAGGAGATAGATTGCAATTCACCTTCCAGCAAGCTTTGGTTCACTCTGATCCTCGTCAGCGTGCTATCTTCTCCTCCGAGCAGGTCAAACTCCCGCAAGGAGAGATTCAGTGCATAGAAATGACGTTGTGCCCCCTTTACAATGTCTACGGCTGGGAACATATCCAGCTTGGGATGGGAGGGACAGAAGGCAAAAGTTCGTTCGCGCTCCACGGCGGTTTTTCCCAAGCCAGTGGAAAGCGTTACTATACCCTGCTCGTGAGTCATGTTCACCGCTGGATAATAATTGTAGCTCTGCGCCACCCCAGAAAGCATAGGATAATAATGATCCCCATGCTGCGATCCGGCCACCTTTTGGATAATCACCGCCATTTTTTCTTCGCGGGCAGGGATATTAAGGGATTCACGGTAAGCCCTGGCATTCTTGAGAAACATGGAAGAATATACCAGCTTCACCGCTTGAATCAACTGACCAAGTCTAACCCGCGCATCACTGTGGCTGTTTGGGATAAGGAATGTGCGGAAAACCCCGGCAAAGGGATTGGTGATATGATCTTCCAGTACAGATGAGGACCGTACGGCCAAAGGAGAATCACACTTTGCCAAAAGACTGCTAAGAGCAGAAATGCTGCGTTGGGGTAATTGAGCTGAGAGAAACAACAGGTCGATCTCTTCGTCGCTTAGCTTATCCAAAGCCTCCAAATCGCTAAGCTCAGGATTGAAACTTATGAATTCATCGAAAATGCCGGTGGCCAATACTGCAGCCACTGGTACGGATATTCGGACTTGGGGAAATTTTTCCGCGATGTGGCTATAACGATTCAACACGACATTCAGAAAGGCAAGTCCACGACCCTTGCCGCCGATTGAGTCATCGCCGATTTTGTAAATCAGATTCAGGTCAAAATCGCTTTCATCCGTGAAGTCTTGTATCTTTTCGCGCCTTCGATATGAAATCAACGAAGTGACTGCCTCCTCCAACCAATCTCTTGTGGTAGCTGAATCCTGGTCTAAAGGTACATCCTGAAGAAGCAAGCATAGAGCCGCTTCGGCATGAGTAGCCAACCAAGCGTGAAAATGCCTGTTTTTAAAATGATAGTTAAAGGAATCCAAAGATAAATCTCGAATTACTTTGTGAAAGCCTATCAGGCTGTTTGCTTCGTTTACTTTTCGGCCATTGGGTTCCCTAAAGATGAATTTTCCAAAGCCGGTTTCGCTTTGCAGCCAGCGCCGAAGCTGAATCGAAAGCCCTGGCAAGTCCTTGTAAAGAAATTCTCCCTCGTTGCTAGACACAATATCTCTGTACATAGGATTGAAGGACTGCAAAAGAAAGGGTAAGCTGGGACTCTGCTTTCGGATATACTGAAGAAGCTGAATACCGCCATTGGCATGATACTCACCTCTGTAATGATAATTTATGTTGCTAATAATGCCGATGATCGAAGGAGCATGCTGTTCATAGAATGCAACCGCACTATGATAATCATGCATTAGCACAATCCGCGGTCGGGCATTCAGATACAGGTTCTTGAACATGCTTTGGTGCTCGTTGCGGATCAGTCCCTGACATAACTGCATGATCTGCTCGTATAGAACCGGCAAGAACTGCGAATAGTAAGGAATAAAAGTTTCCACCACCATTATTATCGGGATATCGTAAACCGTGCTGTCATGCGGAATATTTTGAGTTTCTTCCCAAAGCTTTATGATTGTGAGAAACAGCTTTGAATCGCCATTCCAATAAAAAAAGTCCTGCACCTGGCGTAAATCATCCACATGGTTTTCAATAAACATCAAATCTTGAGGAGCACCCAGCAAAAAATATACAGGCAGTTCAGGATGGCTTCGCTTGATCAATTCCAAGAGCTTCAGTGAGATCAATCGCATCGATGCCAAATGGATTATGATTAGTTGAATCTGCTCCAACTCCAGCAGTTTTAGGGCGCTTTCCAAAGAAGACGCATGAAAGATATTGGGCTGGGTGCTGAGGTTCAATAACCGAAAGTCCTCTGTCACTTGCTCAGCCAGAAAACCATCTACTTCGAAAACAAAGGAATCGTAAAGCGAAGCGATCAACAATATGTGATCGACCTTGTTTGGCATAAGGGATTCCAAAAGAGCGGTTTCCTGTGCCCAAAAGTTTGTGGGAAACATTTTCTCTCGCTTATTTGTGAATCACAGCCAGGCCGGTTTTTCCATCCATCCGTACAACCAAAGGATGTTTGAATTCCAGATGAACGAAGAACTCACCCCTTTCTTTTACCGGTTGCGCCAACAGCCATTCCATATCTACAAAATCTGTCCTGGAAACGAAGGGAATTGTAAAATAACCCACATTCATGGCCACCAGATTGTGAAAGAAATGCGTCCCTTGGGAAGCCTCCACGATAAAATCTCTCAGTCCGGTCTCCAGAATAACCTTGGCACGGTTAATCTGTGGCCACCTGACCGGAATCCCCAGGAACCTATCTCTGGAACCCCAGCGCCCGGGTCCGATAAGGATATAGCGCTTACCATGCTCAGCCATTTTTTGGTTAAAGCGTTCTACCTCTTCCTGCATTTCCTGGGTTCGTGTTTTATCAAAACAAGCGGGATCCAGATAGATCACATCGGTCAGATCGTTAATCACGCCATTGCCCATGCCATGCTCGGTATACATCAGCAGATCGGTTTTTATCAGTTTTGCAGCGTCAATACGATAGGCATCTGCGCTTACGCTAAGCGGACGAATCTGAAGGATGTAAAAGCTGGGTTTAAACTTATAACGCTGGTCATAGTCCAGATTCACGGCAAATTCGATCTCGACAGGTATACCCAAAGCGATCTCGCCAATTTCCAGCAATTCCTCCACGATTTTTGCCAGGGGGAAGTAATTGTGTTTCAGGATATTGGAGAAAGTCAGCACTTTCATGCCCTTCTCTTCAAGGTTATCGGTAAGCCTATAGTTCTCGTAGTCCCAAACTGATGCCAGATATCGCAGACTTCCATGCTTGTCTGCTGAGCGGATATTGAGTTTCTCCAAAGTGATTTCTTCTCCTTTCTTCAAGTCAAAATCTGCCTTGGATAGATCTAGTGCATAGAATTCTTTTTGAGACGAACGCATCATTTCTTGTTGGGGAAGCATATCTGTTTGAGGATATTTTGGGCAAAACCGGAAATTCAACTTGCCTTCCACCACCGACTTCCCCAAGCCCAGAGCAATGTTTGCAATTCCGTCGGTATGAGTCATATGAGCCGTAGGGTAAAAATTGTAGCTTTGAGCGACGCCGGATATGTGGGGATAAAAGAAGTGCTCTCCTTTCAGGCAGCCAACCGTTTCCTGGATTATCACCGCCATCTTCTCTTCTTCGGCCTTGAAATTCAAGGCTTCCAGGAATGCTCTGGCTTCTGAAAGATAAACTGAAGCAAAGACAAGCTTGATCGCATCCATCAATTGTCGCAGACGATGCAGCTTATCAGGATGGTTGTTTGGCAGCATAAAGGTTCGGTATACTCCTGCCAAAGGCTGAGCCTGAGAATCTTCCAACAGACTGGAGGAGCGAACTGCAATCGGATATTGCACAACATCCAAATATACTTCCAATCTCGTTACCAATTGATCTGAGAGCTTGCCTGCAATAAAGATGGCGTCGATCTGATCGTCGCTTTTACCTCCAATTTGCCCCAAAATATCATTCCGCTCCACAAACTGGTCAAATTCAGCAGTCCCAATTATCGCCGTGCTGGGCAGAGAGATTGAAATGTCCTGGAATTTTTTCTCATAGTCCATCGTACATAGAAGTGCATTTAAAAAGGCCAATCCGCGCCCTTTTCCTCCCAAGGAGCCTTCGGTCAAACGGATGATCTGATTCATTTCGCTAAGTGAAACAGCATCAAAATTGATAATCTTACCCCGGTTCTTGTCTATCCGTACAGTCCTGAATATATGATAAAGAAAGTCACGCAATTCTTCCCGGCTGTCAAAGTCTTCCACTTTCATAGGTCTTATCTTTTTGGCTATCTGCACTTCTCCGTGGGCAATCAGCCAGTTTGAAAAATGGTTGAATTTGCTATGAAACAACAGCGATTCATCTGGGATCTGCAGAATTTTGTTCTCAAATTCGGCGATGTTTGCAGCTTCTTCGATTATTCCTCCGTTTCTATTACGAAATATAAAATTGCCAAAACCCAGGTTGTAAACCATATAGCTCCGCAATTCTGCAAAGAGCTGTTTGGAATTCTTGTTCAAAAAATGCACTCCCAGTTCTTTTGCAGTAAGCTCGTTCTCACTTTCTGAAGACTGGAGAATGATGGGTAGATCTGTATTTTTGCGTTTGATTTCTCGAATCAGCTTAATTCCTGCCTCAGCATCTTCTTCTCCCCCAATTTTATACCGAACGTCAGAAATCACGCAAAGCAGGTACTCCCGGTATTTCTGATATAGCTGGATCGCTTCATCGTAGTCGTGTGCCATTAGCACTTTGGGGCGAATACGCATTCTCAAGCGTTTGTTGATGTCGCTTACTTCCTCTTCGATAAGTTTTTGGGTTTGCTTCATCACTGCTGAATAGAGCGACGGAAGAAAAAGCGAGTAATAGTGAACAGAATCCTCCACTAAAAGGATCACCCTCACCAAACCATGGGTGGTGTCGTATTCCACGTTCATTTTATCTTCCACGCTTTTTACCATGGCTAGAAATAGCTTGGTGTCCCCATTCCAGAGAAAAACGTCGTCGATGTATTGCTTTTCCGCTGCATGGTTTTCCCATATCACATAATCAGAAGCCACATTCAAAAGAAGCAAGACTGGCAGGTCAGGCTGTTTTTCCTTGACCGCCTTGGCCAACTGGAAAGGCCCGATTTCTCCAATCCGCATCATAGTGATAACCAAATCGAAGCTTTGTTCATTAAGCTTCTGGAGGGCGTCTTCGCCAGTAGGGACGCTGGTGATTCGGGGTGCTGTGGTTAGATTTAGTTGTCTGTACTCGCCAAAAATCTGTTCAGAGAGTCTGCCATCCTGTTCAAAGATAAAGGCATCATAAAAAGTGGAAACCAAGAGAATGTCCCGCACCCTTTTTTGCATTAGCTGATGGAATATATCCTCGCCAAACTTGAATTTGTTATAATAGTAGTTCAGTTCTTCCAGTTTCATTACACAACCTCAGTGCTTTTATGCAGAGTCATGTTCACGAAAATGCACATATCCTGTCAATCAAATTCTCTATTGCCGGTTTCCTCATCCTCGGTTTCGGTTCTAAGACTGATTCCTTTCGTGATTTTCCCAGTATTCCAGTCTTATCGATCTCTCTGCCTTATAAACCCATATGACCACTGTGACATGTGATTCTGATTTGAAGGTTTGGGTGAGACTTTGTAAC
>Ga0302250_1002242_pt1 | contig 12412 bp, 8 predicted proteins | sample AAG_RA_Asp_MG_FD_193536 | JGI IMG/M metagenome (GOLD analysis project Ga0302250, IMG submission 193536) | Enriched activated sludge microbial communities from anaerobic digester in WTTP, New Holstein, Wisconsin, United States - AAG_RA_Asp | ecosystem: Engineered > Bioreactor > Anaerobic >... | reverse complement strand
CGATGGCGCCGACTGGGCGGCCTTTGGTTTCAAGCTCGTCAAGGACGGCGTGCAGGGCCTGGACGAAATGCGACCGTCCCGGCTGGATATCGAATGGATTCCCGGACGGGATCAGCCCTATTACTTCGGCGCTTTTCTCGGCCAGAAGCAACTGAGCGTGACCGGAGTGGTCAGGGCCGATGACCGCGCGGAGTTGCGGGATACGCTGCTTCTGCTCAAAGCCAACCTGGGCACTTCGCTGAGCGAGGCCAGGCAACTGGTCTTTGGCGATTCGGCAGCCTATTACCAGGCGATTTACGACGGGACTTTTGAAGTGAAATTTCTCGGCTCGGCTTTGACGGGCAACGCCGCCCTGGTCACGGTTGGCTTTCTGGTCATCGCCGACCGCTGGGTAACATAGAGGATATTTGGATTATGGCTCTGTTGTTCGAAATCGTCTTTGCCGGTGAGGACTGGAAAAATTTCGGTTTCACCGTGGTCAGGGATGGAATCAAGGGCATTGAGCAGATGCGCGATGTGCGGCTGGATATCGAGTGGCCGCCGGCCAGCAATACCCCGGTTATTTTCGGCAGCGAGAAAGGGGAGTGGCACATCACCGTCACCGGACTGGTCAAGGGCTCCTCCAGGAGCGACCTGAAAAGCAAGCTCGAATCGATCAAGGGTACGCTGGCCGACAGCCTGACCGCGGCGCAGGAGCTCTATTTTGGCGACCAGCTGAACCTCTGCTATGACGCTGTGTACGACGGCACGTTCAGCCTGAAGTTTCTAGGCTCCGCGCTCAAAACCCGTGCAGCGCTGCTGACGGTAGGATTTTTGGTCTTTGATGAACGCGCCTAGAAGCGGCGAAGGCCCGAAATGGCGGGATTTCAAATGCTACTCTTTAATTTTCTTACGTTAAGAAGAAATCCATGGCGTTTAAAGACACGCTAAGCCGCGGCCGCCCCTGTGGTCACTCACTTTTTAACACATGGTATAAACCATTATTAATAAAACGCTGAAAAATGGCCCTAAAAAGTTTTTTGCGAAAATGGGGAAGAGCTGCCCCTTTAAAAGAGCAAAAGGTCGAAAATCATGGCATTCGGAGATTACAATTACAAGCTGGAGGTCTACAATCAGGCCAACAGCAGCAAGCTCTGTGAATTCATCCGGTCCGATTTTCTCGCTGGCGAAGTGGTGCAGGAAGTCGACGGCGAGGAATCCCTGACCTTTCAGATTCCCAAGACGCACGCGAATTTTAGCCACCTGGTCAAATTCAACGTCGTCCGGCTCTGCGATACCCGGGCCGGGACCTATGTGGTTTACCGGATAAAGTCGGTCAAGGTCTGGCGGCAGCGGCAAAAACTGTTGGCTGAAGTTTACTGCGAGCATTTGAAATACGACCTCGCGGGCATGATCATCAATGCCGAGAAGCAGTTTGTGCAGGAAAACCCGCGCACGATCCTGGATTATATTTTGAGTTTTTCGGACGGATTTACAAGGGGCACCTGTCCGGGCGTCACCTATGCCTATACTGATTTCAGCATTTCCTTTGAGAGCTGCATGTCGGCGATCAAGCGGCTCGCTGAAACCATAGGCTTTGAGTGGGAGGTACGGGCGGGAGCAGCGCCGGATTACAAGGTAGTGGATATTGAACGGATAGGAACCGGCGAGTCGGTCACCATCCAGTACGGCACAAACCTGAAAAGCATTTCCCATAACTCCCAGATCGGCTCCGACTTTGCCACGCGCCTGATTCCGCGGGGCGGTGCGGCGATGATTGAGCAGCGGCGGACCAACCCGATGGTTGCCGCTTATATCAAGCCGGGCACGATGGATGTCGCGGGAGCGGCCTTCATTGTCAAGTCGTGGAACAGCAGCACGCGCTGGCTGAAAGTGACCAGCGCGAATCTGCTGGCGGCTGACGGCACGCTCAATGGTTTCTACGCCTTTGTGTGGGGCGAGAAGGTGGCGATTCTGGACAGCAAGACGGCTGCCGACGGAGATGAGATCCAGCTGGAGTCGAGCCCGGGCTCCATACCTTCAGGCGAGTTGGTCTACATATATACGGACGAAGATAATCCGATGGACTTTGTGCCGAACGTTGCGCTGGAATCAACCTGCCTGCGCACGGAGCAGATTTTCACCTGCGACGACTTGCCGGATATCCTGAACGTAGCGGGGCCGGAGGGTTACAGCGACCTCTCCGGCGCCTATGCGAGCGGCCTCTGTCAGGGCTGGACCAAGATCGGCTCGCCAACGGTCACCGAGAATCCGAATGCCGATTTCATCCGCACCGGCACAAAAAGCCAAAAAGTGGTCGCATCCGATGGAGAGGGGATACTGAGGGCCGTTGACTGCGGTTCGGCTACGGCGGCTTCGTTCTACATTTGGGTCTATGTCCAATCCATCACCGACGGAGTCAAGCTGAAGGTCCGGCTAAAGCTCGGTTTGGAGGATGACTATTTTCCCAGGAACGCCGACACCGGGGAGGATGAGGCCTATGTTACCGAGATGGGCTGGAGGCAGATCATTTGCGAAGGCGGCATCCTGTCAGGCGCAGGGTCGCATGACCTGGAGATCCTGGCCGTCGGCGGTTCGGTGACTTTTTACCTGGATTCGGTCATGGTGCAATGCAGCGAATATATCACCGACGAGGATAACTTTTATGCCTGGGATACGCGCGTCGTGCTGTGGGAAAAAGCCGTCGCCCGGCTGAACGAGGTCTCCGCGCCGAAGGAGGATATCAACCTGGAAATCATTGACCTGTACGAGGCTGACCGGGATACGTATTACCCTCAACAAATTACGCCAGGGACGGACCTGGAAATCGTCGATACCGCGATGGGTTTTGACGTGACCGAAGTGCGCACGAGGCGCAAAACCTGGAATCTGATCAAGCCATGGGAGTGCAAGCTTGAAGTCGAGGGATGACCTTGCCAGCAAGCTTTTCGGGCTGGCAACAAATACGTCGAAAACGGCCACAACCGCGACGGCGCGGGATAACAACCGGCTTTCGCTCGGCAGGGCGTCGCGGATAACGGCGCCGATGATCCGGATGCGGGACGAGAATAAGGCCCTGACGGAGGCAAAATCGACCGGCCATACGGTCTATGCCGATTACAAGGATTCCGAGGCTATCGCCGCCGTCGAAGGCGAGCCGGACCTTACCCTGTCGGCCACGCAGATGATCATGGGGGCCGACCAGGACATCCTGTCCTCGATTATAACCCTGCAATTTGGCACGCCACTCAAGGTGAATGAATTTGCCTACATGGGGTCGGTTTCAGGCACGGGCTCAGGCAAGTTGCTGCAAAACGCCCACGACTGCGCTTTCACCGATGACAATCACCTGATGGTGTCAAGCCGCGGGTCGGACAACGCGGTCACCGCCTGGCAACTGCTGAAAGCCCGGTATTCGAAACTGATGGGCGCGGTGCGCGGGGCCGGAGCGCCTAATTTCATGGACGACGGCGTGGTCTGCCGGACCCATCCAACGAAGCAGTGGGTGGCCTATGCGGCCTATATGGACAACGCCGTGCATGTGGTGGATGTTTCAGATCCCAAGGCGCCGAAAATCATCGGGACCGCGCGAGGCACAGGCGGCGCGGAGGGCTATTATCTGAATCGTCCGCATTCGCTTGTTTTCTACGAGGATTGGCTGGTGGTGGCCGCCGGCGAGGACGCCGCCCTCTCGGTCATTGACGTCAAAGACCCGACTTCCGAAACCTGGATGGGATGCCTGGGAGCCATCCAGGGGGCGCACGGAGCCAATGGCTGTTACCTTTACGGCGTTTCGGATGTGGCGCTCAAGCAGATCGGCAGCAGCATCTACGCTTTCACATGTTCGCGGCAGGATGGGAACAGAGACGATCCGGACGATGAAGACTCGGCCGGATGCCTGCAATGCTTTGACATCACCGAGCCGACGGTGATCGCCCTGGTTGGCGGCGCGTATTGCGACCAGGCTCCCTATGATGAGGCGGGTTCCTGGGAACTGGAAGGGGGGACGGGCATCGTGATCGACACTGCGAATCTGGTCTACATCTCGACCCGCTGGCAGAACCGGGCGACCCAAACCTATGACTCAGGGCTGGCGGTAGGATCCCTGACCATTTTTGATGTGAGCGATCCGGCTAGCCCCGTATTCAAGGGCTGCATTGCCGGACGAGGAACCGGGGCGACGGTGGGGAGCTTTCCTAACGGCGTCTATCTCGGTGAAGGGCACTGGGTTTCCAAGCACGGCGACATCTGTGTCGTGTCGGCTTTCAGCGACGATTGCATCACCTTGATCGATGTGACAGATCCGACCAGCCCCGTCCAGATCAGTTACGCGGGAAGCGCCGCCGATTACTGCAACGGGCCTGTCGGCAATGCGGTCTCAAGCGACGGAAATCTGGTCTATGTCGCCTGCTGGTGGAGCTCCGCTTTCCTGATCTTTGACATTTCAACGCCCGCAACCCCTGTGCGGATCGGCGGCAAGACCGGCGTGGGCTATCCCTACTATCTGGAAGGGGCGCACGGGATTTGCCTGTCGAGCGATGATTCCTACGTCTATGTCTCCAGCCGCCGCTCTGATGACGCTTTAACCGTCTGGACCTCGGAGGATGGCGTGCGGCTGGAATCGACCTATGTGGGCTATTTCACCCATGCGGGAATGCTGGGGCCGGTGCGAATTGACGTGGACGGCAATTACTGCTATGTCGCCGCCAGGGACTCCAATCGCATCCTGAAACTGAACATCGCCACCAAGTCGTCGCTTTACAATGCCGGATCCATATCAGGGGCCGGCAGCCCGAATTACCTGAGCCAGCCAAACCATGTCCTGAAATCCGGCAGCTATCTTTACGTCGCCTCAGGAGGCGACAACGCTATGGTGATCCTGAATGATGTGGCCGGTGATAATTCCCCGACCCTGGCCGGAGTCTATACCCATTCAACCTACTGCAGCGGAGCGATGTCGGTGCAGGTTAACTCAGCGGGGACACGAGCTTATGTTGCCGCCTTTGGCGGCTCTCGGATTACGGTTCTGGATATTTCAACAAAATCAGCCCCGGCCTACCTGAATTCCGTCACCGGCAACGGCGAGCCGTTCTATCTGAACGGCATCAGGGACCTGCTTCTGATTGATGACAAGTACCTTTTCGGCGCTTCAAGCAATGACGACTGCGTGGTGATGTACGACGTTTCGGCGGTTGACGCTACAACGCCGCCCCGCCTGGTCGCGGTCTTTGCCGGAGCCGGAGCGCCGCAATATTGTGACCGTCCCTACGGGCTGGCGCTATACGGCACGGATGAGATCCTGGTCGCCTCCTATACCGACAATTCGATCAATCAGCTCACCGTGGATGAGGAGAAATTTACCCGTGAGAACGTGATTTTCGGGGCCGGCTATTACTTGACGGGGGCCACCAATCTCGCGGTCGGCGCCGCTCACAGCAAAACCTACTTCGCCTGTGCCGCCTATACGGACAATGCTTTTTCTGTTTTCAAGGTGTCCGAGATACAAACCGACCGCGAGGCTGGCATCCGCAGTAATTTTGGCCAGATAGAAGTTAAAAGCGCCTTCGGGCCGTGGACAAAGGTGTAAGATGAAAACGGTCAGACAAATATCAAGCGCCGGTGTGGAGCTGATTAAAAAATTGGAGGGATGCAGCCCTTACGTTTATGAGGATCAGGGCGGGTATCCTACCATCGGCATCGGCCACTTGCTGACCAGGACCGAGAACGTGACCGGGAAAATCTGCATCAACGGAGAACCGGTCTATTATCAGCATGGCCTGACCGAACAACAGTGCATTGGTCTGTTAAAGCAGGATCTTGCGGTGCCGGTGGATACGGTCAACGAAGCCGTGCTTGTGCCGCTGAACCAGACCCAGTTTGACGCCCTTGTGTCGTTTGTCTTTAACATTGGCTGCGGGAATTTCAAGAAAAGCACTCTGCTGCGGGTGTTGAATTCCGGCCGCTATGAAAAGGTCTCCGAGCAGATGAGGCTGTGGGCTTATGTCAAAGAGAATGTCAGCAAGGGGCTGCAGAGAAGGAGGGAGGCTGAGATCAAGCTGTGGAATAGGCCGGCCAGGGAGGAATCTGCCGCCATGTACCGCTTTCTCCCGATTGATTTTATCGATCTGCCCGAGTCGCGCTTTCCATGGCATAAACGGATCCTTCAGTTATTCAAGAGTCGGCTGCCATGAAGATCCCCGAGTCCTTGAAGTTCATCCCGAAAACGTTGGGTGGGATCGCCGTCGTTATTGTCGGGTCGGCGATAACCTATATCCCGAAGGTCGGAGAAATCGCCGGCAACGCAGTGATCAGCGCGGGCGTAATGGTCATCGTTTATGGCATCACGGACAAATTTGCCAGGGCAACCAATGGCGTGGATGTCTGGAAGAATGAGAAGCATATGCTTGAGAAAATGCGCGGTTGGAAGAAATAGCCAGAAATCATGAAAGGAGAAGGCTATGGAAGCAGTAAAAGTTAAAGCCATGGGGATCGGGGTCAGCCTGGATTGGCTGATCAAGCTGTTGATGCAATTGCTCCGCCAGGTGCTGGACCAGGTGATTCCCGGGGAAGCTCTGACCAGAGACCTGAAAAAGGCGGTCCGGACGCTCTATTATCTGGCCGATGAGTGGGGGGACGAGTTTGTCGCCTCGACGCCCAACGACCTAGATGACCAGGCGCTGGCCGAGGTCAAGGGAGCATGCGAGGACATGGCCGACGAGGGAGCTTTTGAGCTGCCCGCCGCTCCTCCCTTGTGAGCCCCTGATATAATTACCCTCCCCCTCCTCTAAGAGCCCTTCAATCCCTCGAAACGCGGTTGAGCCATCAGCCGCGTTTTTTGTTGCCCGAAAATGAAAATATTTTCAGTCGCCCTTTCAGCTACTATAGCTTATAAACTATGCAAAAACAATAAGTAATGAGCTATTTACTTGCATTTAAAAGTAGTTAATACTATGATATTATTGGATATAAGAACTACTCAACAATGCGAAAGGGCACTACAATGAAAACCTACCAGCTGCAGCGCATCGAAACGCGGATCATCCGCGAACCTGAATTCAACGACAAACTGACACGCATCCAAAGCTCCCAGGACGCCTACCAACTGGTGAAGGACCTGCAGGATGAAGCAGTCGAAAAACTGGTCACCATCTTCATGAATGCCCGCCACGACGTGCTAGCGCTGACGGTTCTCTTCAGCGGCGGGACCACCGAATCGGTTGTCGATCCGAAAGTCATCTTAAAGACCGCACTTGATCTGGGCGCCTGCGCCTTCATCCTGGTCCACAATCATCCCAGCGGTGATCCCTGCCCGTCAGCAGAAGACAGAGCGATCACCAAGAAAATCGCCACCGGAGCAGGATATCTGGACCTGCGCATTCCGGACCATTTGGTCATCGGCTTTGACAAATACTACAGCATGGCCGATGAAGGAATCATGCCGAATTAGTATATACATACGGAATTTGTAATTTAGCGACGTTGATATTTTGACTAATATCTAGACTTTTAAATCTTAGGTTCGAATGTGATTTTCAAGAATGGCTCATAGCGGAACATGGAAAATATCGGAGATATCTTTTCTGCGTTCTTTCGAAAAAACAAAATTGATCTTGTATATATTAAATAAATTACATATACTAGTTTCAATTGCTAGCTGGGGCTGATTCTATGGTGGGGTAGGGGATGGGTCAGAATTGCAAATCAAAGCACAAATTAAACCATTTATGGTGGATTAGTTTGTGCTTTTTTTATTGAGCATACTGTTTTACGCTTTATCACAACTAACCAATGATTTGGCAATGGTGTTCTATTAAGTTGTTATCTTCTGAGGTAAACATGGAAAATATGTTCATTAATTCAAATGAATATGACGAAATGAGGAATCCTGGCAGAAATGTCACTCGAGTGATAGCGCAAATGTACCCTTTTGAAGCCAATCCGATGATAGGGATTTCTTCAAAACTAGTAGATAGTGTCATTAACGATATTAAAGAGTTACGAAGACAAAAAAATCATGGGTCAAAGATCGATTGTATAAGTGTAGCAAAAGATGATGGTATGTCCTGGTCAGCAGAAGCACTCTATCAAGAAATTAAAGTTAATTTCCCAGAATACAATATATGGTGTTTTGGCAGCAGTATTAGAGTAGGGAAATTGCCAGCAATCGCAGAATATGTCGGGGAAAGTCGATTTTTAAGGACTGCAGTGAAATTTAAACTCACTTCTTCTTTTTTAGTCTTTCGATCATGGATGACTCCTTTGTTAATATTGATTATGTTGATGATAGGCATAGTTTACAGAGCTATGAAGCTCGCTATTGCTAATACCTTTTCAGCAAAATCTACGTTTGATATTTTTAATGATCCATCATTTTATGTTTTGGCCTTTTTACTTGTTGCCAGTAGTTTATTAACGAAATTTTTATTGTCGAAACTGGAAACTAAAACTAAATCAAAAAGTATTCAAAATTTTGTTGAAAAGTTTGATGAGAATAAATCAAAAATACCTTTCGCCAATTTCACTGATAAAATTGCTGAAATGATGCGAAATTTAGATTTCCCTAAAGTTATTATAATTGATGATTATGAGACACTAGACCCTACAAGTGAACTGGTATTGAATACGTATATTAAAAAATACATTAGTGATGGGTACGGACTTGAATACTGGATTATTTTTGAACACGAAACCGGGATTAGGTTTTCTACGCATGTGTTAGAGGATTTAAGAAATGACAATTACCGTAAAGTGAAGTTTTTTAAGCAACTGCCCTTACGTCCATTCGAAAAAAACGAACTTGCAAAGGTTGTTGGCAAGCCAGAAAGGGCAGAATTTTCCGCTGTGAAATGGATTTGCCATGAACATAAAAGCGATTCGCGTGTCCTGAACTTGTTGAAAGAGAAAAAAAATCTTACTGACAACCATATTTCGAGAAGTGCTTTCAATCTTTTATATTTGTTGTCTTTTAGCAGCCATCCTGGCAATATTAATCTACCTGTTTCATACATCCTTAAAAATTTTACTAAAAAAGATTTATTGCGATCAGAAATATTACGAATTGCCCTCAACGGAAGTAATTTAACGAAAAATGAATTCAGAAACGATCTGAGTTATATATTTAAAAAGTATGAACCTTTCCTTTTAGTATCGGATAAAGATGACGATAAATATTTTTGCTGTAAAGCTGAGGTTCAAAATTGTCTCCAGGAGAAGTGGGATGAATTGGGATTAGATACCCCGCAGATCAACCATTTATTTTGGGCTTATTATTGGTATGATAAGCAACAAAGCACAACAATTCAACCTAGCTTGATAAAAAAGTTGAGTAGTCATCTTATTCAATCATTTCCTCTTTTTTTAGATAAGGTTGACGAAAAAAAACATAAAATACATATATTAAAGATAATTTCATTTTCAATTAAGACTAACTTAGCCATATGTTTATTTGATAATTTAAAACAATTAGTAGAGTGTGCATTGGAAATCATTGAATCGGAAGATTTTACAGAGGAGATTGAAGATAAGCACAATTTGATAAGAGAAATATGGGAAATCTATTCTGTTATCGGTGATCCTGATTTACTGTCTTATCTTGTAAAAGTCTATATGACATTATCTGTAAAAATTCCAGAAGAAAACGAAATAGATTCATTACAGAAACTATTTTATCAATCCTTAGATATTGAGGCAGAGATAAGAAAATATCTTGTGGCTAGCCATGTCGAATCAAAAAAGAGAAAATATGAAATTGGAATAAATACATCTAGATACTTTGAAGTTATGACAGGACTATTTTTATCAATAATATTTCCATTTAATGAGAATTGTCAAGCTCCTTTAATCAATAATTCCTATTCTTTATATCGAGATGTTGATTTAGATTTAATAGAAAAGAGCTTTTTAAAAATCAATTTGAACTTAGGCAGTGTTAATGCTATTGATATTATAACATTATCGCAGGCAATTTGGAATTCTTGTTTGACTTTTTACAATTCACTTTATATCGAGAGTGCAGGCATAAATAAAATCATAGATAATCAGAATAGATTTTACTTTTTGTTGAGCAAGATAGAAGAGATCTTTTATCTAATTGCTGAATTACAGGAACTATCTGAGGCAAAGTCCGTGATCACAAGAAATAATTATTTAATGAGAGGATTAACTCATGAATTAAGCGGTGTATGTGTTGCTGCAATTGTTCTCTCTTCCAATGCTCTAAATATTCGAAATATTCCTATTGAGGAAAAAGCATTAAGTTTAATTGATGACATATTAACTTATTGCAGCGAATTAAATGATATGGCTTTGCCTAAAATAAAGAATATTAATGATTTAATTAATTATAGTATGATTAAAAAAAATAATGATCTCTTTGAAATGAGTAGAATTGTATACAAACAATTTTCAATGGATAATATTGGCTTATCTATAAATATTAAAAGAATCCATTATAACATACTACTGAAGAAGAATTTGAGCAATGAATATGGTACTATTCAGGCCTATATCAAATCTATAGGCACCACGATTAATGATAAAGGCTATTATGGAATTGTAACAAACTTTCTTATTGCATTTGGACTACGTTATTCACACGAGCTATCGAGCTACCAATTATTGCGGACCGCTGAAAACCTTATCGATTCAAAGATTAGTGTTGGTCTAAAAAAGACACTATTACTTATGGTTCTATCCCACAGTATTGTTATCAATTATAATCCTGAAAAATTACTAGCAATTATTCTAGAGAGTGATTTGAACGGAAAAAACTATTTATCGGAATATTGCAATGAAGTCGACATAGATATTGCGCAATATTGCATAATACGCTTATCGAATCATATAAGGGATCTTTCGGATGAAGCGCTAGTAAATAGCTTTGTTTCTACAATTGAAAAATACCTAGAAAGTGCTGATAAATCTTCTGAGGGCTATGTAACAATTGCTCTTCTTATGCAAGAACTTGATATAGAGAGGCAGTCAGAATCTTATGACAACAATCTATTGCTAGAAAAGATAGACTGCTGGAAAACCTATAGAAATAATTGGGTATATGCATCCCTATTGAACATCATTCTGTCAAGAAATATCTATAATGATGAAATTGAAAAAATGTGTTTGGAAATACTAGATAGAGATCCTTTAGAAGATCAAGCTTGGTCTTATTTTTTTCTATCATTAGATTTTACATGCAGATTAATAAACAAAGGTAGGATTGACAGGATTGCCATCCCATTAACTTATCTAAAGCATAAAATTCCATTTGTGGAACCATACCTAAGGTGCGAACACTGCATACAGGCCTATGAATATCTTTGGGAATTTGACCAAGAAAATCGCACAGCATACGGTAGCAAAATAGATTATTGGCATCAAACGAAGCTTAATAGGGATAATTTGGAAGTAATACCTCAATTGGTTAGAGAAGGCAAATATTTCAATATTTTTCAGGAATATGTCAATATATTTCGTCATTATGGTATAATGCCTGAAAGTGCAAAGGCGGAATTTCACAAAAGGCAAATAATGTCTTTGGATGAGCGTATCGAAACTCTTAGCATGTGGATCTCTGAGGGAGCTACGGTCCCTGATGCATTAGTCTTAAATAATGGTAAAATGAACATCTCTCTTGAATTTTATTATTTAGGGCATATATTATTTTCAACAGATATTGATGAAAATGAGAATATTCACCAATATCGAGTTCTTTTTAATGAGGAAGCAAAAAGAAAAATGTATCTTTTAATGGATATCATTATTAACCTCGAGTCTTTACCAAAAACGATTAAGGGGTTGATGTATAGCTACTCAAAGAGATTTGAAGATAGTTCAATTTCTTATGACTAGTGACTTATCAAGCTATAATTTCGGTTTAATTTAATTTGGTGTTAATTTTGCATATCAATTGTGAACCTTTAACAAAATAAAACGCAGTGGCGTTTTCTCCCTCGCAGGTGGAATTTAAGCTTATAAATTAATAAGGTTGTATGTGTATTAAATTTGTAAAATATCATAAAAATAACATAAAATTGAGAAATTACTATTGTAATTTAATGGATTACGTGTCAAAATCTGTGGTATCATAATCCATAGGTCGGGGGTTCAAATCCCTCCGCCGCTACCCATAAGATCAATAAAAAGACCAGTTAGATCAAATGCTAATGGCCTTTTTATTTTCTATATAGGGCAAATTCAGGCACAGGCCTTGGCGTCAACGGGAGAAATCATTGCGGGATTAATTTATGGAAGGTTTGTGATAGACGCTTAAGTATTCATCGGGAGTACAAACAGTCAGGTCATTAATTGGGGGATCCTGAAAAAGTCGCAGCGTTGAAATTTAGTGTATCATGACAGGAAGATAGCCCAACCAGACAAGAATCTGGGCCATTCTCCGGCTTGTAGGCCGCCCTGCAAAAAGGCAAAAAAATGGTCC
>Ga0302250_1002241_pt1 | contig 12414 bp, 13 predicted proteins | sample AAG_RA_Asp_MG_FD_193536 | JGI IMG/M metagenome (GOLD analysis project Ga0302250, IMG submission 193536) | Enriched activated sludge microbial communities from anaerobic digester in WTTP, New Holstein, Wisconsin, United States - AAG_RA_Asp | ecosystem: Engineered > Bioreactor > Anaerobic >... | reverse complement strand
CAATCCCTTTAAGAAGGGTCGTTTTTCCTACACGACGAAGACCTGTGAGAAAAATGATATCTTTATTATCGATATAACCTTCCAATTCATTCAAATAAACATCTCTTTGAATGGCATTCAAGACAAATGGTTCTTCCCACCAAGGGTTAGATTTGTAAAAAAGTGCTTCCCTTTTTATTCCAATAGTATAAAATATTTTATAAGTATACTATATTGTAGTATGTAAATCAATTTGCTTTTGTGCATCATCTATATTTAATGGTTTTACTCAGTACCTTCTTATAAAATACGTTTGTACTATGAGGATGAACAAGCAACGCGGGATGCCTAACAACAATGATGATAAATATACCGGATGTTTTTAACAAATTTTTAGAGTGTCAATCTTGTAATTCCAGTGCGCTCTGCCAAATTGGCCGAGGACCATTTTCTATCCTATATGTTCACTATATTAACCTTAGCATAGCTAAAAAACAACGGTTGGTTTTTAGCTATGCTAACTAGCAATTTGGGTTATTTAATTCTTTCATATTTTCACATCTTGATTGAAGAATTATCTTTAAGTATTTATATTATCACTTTTGACAAATAGCAAAATGTTCACTATAATAAACAATAAAATATTTAAAGATTAATATAATGAACATATAGGATGAAAAATGGCAAAAGAAAGAGTTTACTCAAAATATGCTCAAGAAGCTGCTTTTTTGATGGGACAACAGATAAAACTTGCAAGAAAAAATCGAAAATGGTCCTCGGCCAATTTGGCAGAGCGCGCTGGAATTACAAGATTGACACTCCAAAAAATTGAGGCTGGTGATATGAAAGCTTCAATTGGACTTGTATTTGAAGTAGCAGTTATCGTTGGCGTACCACTATTTGATGAAGACAAGCAACAGTTTTCTACTAATATCGAATTAATTCAAAGTAAAATTCAACTTTTACCAAAACGAATTAGAAGCCAAAGAAAGGTTGTGGATGATGATTTCTAGCCAAGATAATAAAGAGGCTTATGTATGGATTTGGCTTCCAGAGAAGACGGAACCTGTTGTTGCAGGAAAGCTCGAAAATGATGGAAACTATATAACTTTTAATTACGGAAAGAGCTATCTTAAGAGATTAGATGCCATTGCGATTTATACGCCTGAACTTCCATTGCAATCTGGTATTTTACCCCTTCTTAATGGATTAAGTATACCAAACGCTATTCGGGATTCTGCACCTGATGCGTGGGGAAGGAGAGTCATTATAAATCGTAAAATGGGACTTAAAGGGAACGATACTGATACGGCTGCTTTAGATGAAATAACCTATTTACTTGAATCTGGTTCAGATCGTATTGGTTCGCTAGATTTTCAGTCCTCTCCAACTCAATATATTCCAAGATCAGCTCAGAATGCAACGTTAGAAGAATTATTAGAATCCGCTGAACGTGTACAAAATGGTATTCCCCTTTCGCCTGACTTAGACCAAGCGTTGTTTCATGGAAGCTCAATAGGAGGGGCCAGGCCAAAAGCATTAATTGAAGATGAGGACACAAAATATATTGCAAAATTTTCAGCTAGTAGTGACTCTTACAGTGTTGTAAAAGCTGAATACATTGCTATGCGGTTAGCTGCACTTTCTGGATTAAATGTAGCACCCGTGAAATTGGTTCAAGCATTAGGAAAAGATGTCATACTTATTAAGAGGTTTGATCGTTATAAAGTAAAATCTGGATGGGCGCGCAAATCAATGGTTTCTGCTCTAACTCTTTTTGGTTTAAGTGATATGATGGCACGCTATGCAAGTTATGAAGAATTCGCAGAAATTATTAGACAACGCTTCACCGAGCCAAAGGCTACTTTACAGGAACTCTTTGGAAGGCTAGTATTTAATATTCTGTGTGGAAATAATGATGATCATGCAAGAAATCATGCCGCTTTTTGGAACGGAAAAGATTTGACACTTACTCCTGCATATGATATTTGTCCACAGGCCCGTACGGGCAATGAATCAACACAGGCAATGAAAATAGTGGGTAGTAATGGATATAGCCAACTGAAAATCTGCCTTGCGGCTGCTCATCACTTTTTACTTTCAGAAGAGGAAGCAATTGAAATATTTACCACATTTCAAGATATTATTCGTGACAATTGGAATGATGTTTGTGATGAAGCCCAGCTTACAAAAATAGATAAGTCTTTCTTTTGGGGCCGTCAATTCCTAAATCCATTTTCAATTGAGTATTAGGTGTCAAACGAAGTTCAGCAATAGGCATATATTTTTAAAGATAAGCTCCTATTTTAGGCTTTTAAAAGAATTTTATATGGCAAAAATTGCACTTCGCTGGACAGTATATTTGGAAGTACATTAACGAAAGTACAATGAAAAGTACATTAAAGACATAGATTGTACTGTTTTGTATTAGATTGAACTAGACGATGCAATATAATAGAAGCTCTATTCTATGGGCTTTTTTAGACTTTGTTGGATTGTGTTAAACGAAGTGGTGGTGGTGGAGACGGAATCGAATATTGATCTAAAACCCCTATTTAAAGGATTTTAGATCATATGAAAAACTTAATGTACCGTCAAATGTACTGTCAAAATATTTTATTTGAGTTTAGATAGATAATCTTTTTCTAAGAAATTAAAATAAGCTGTTTCTCTTTGCTTGAGTGTTGCCCAGACCATACTGTAAATTGCTGTTCCATTATAGTACCAGTAGTCTATTTTAACATCTACGTCATTTTCACTTTTATATTTTTGTTTGAGAGCATTCATAAAAGCAATATCTTCTACACCATGAAATTTTTCAAATTTACCAATGATTTTATATGGTTTAGATTCATGATCTAATAAAACTGTCAAATCATTTAATATTGATTGGTTTTTTGCATTTTTAAACTCTTTCTTGCAACTATCTTTTTCGCATTTAAAACCTTTTTCAGTTAGTTGTTTTTTGTCCATATTGAAAGTTATTTCTTGCATAGACCAGTCGCTAGCTTGAAGAGTAAGAGCACCTAATAACAAAATAAAAGGCATTTTCCTAAACATATTTTCTCCTTATGTAATATTACTTCTAAAGATTATTGTATAAAAAAATACTTGAAAACTATATTTCATCTCTCTATAGGGCTCACTACACCACTACAAAATGCTCTAAAACACCTATACGGCAGTGCTTTTAAGCACGTAGTGGCACTCCCTACATTTCACTACAGTAGTGATTTGTAGGGGTTTTGTAGTGAAAGTGTAGTGATAGAAAACCCTTATAAATAGGGCTTGTAGTGAGTGTAGTGTATAGTCTTAGATACCAATTGTTTTTTACAGCTAAATTTATGATATTACTAAATAATATTCCTTTAATATAGATATGGATAAGATTTTTGAAATCAACTTTTATAATAAAGGGCATAGGATGGAAATAGTAATTGGAATTTTGGATATTTTGACTCAACTATTTTAGTCAATTTTCCTATAGTATTTGTTGCAACCTTTGCAAGTTCCAGAAAAATTTTCTGGAACAGCCGATCTACAACATCTTACATTGATTATTAGATTATGATTTACACTTTATAAAGCTGTCCATCTTTATCTAAGATTTTTTTGGTAAGTTGGAGATTGTCGAGAGCATTTTTAACCTGATCACTTTTGAGGCACCATGACAGATCTGTAACAAGCTTGCGAAGTGTTATACCTGGTTCTTTACTGATCTTATTCGCCACTCTGATTTCTGGTGAAATTTTTCCACTTTTTGAGTTTGTATATAAATTGATTTGACTAAAGTGGTTCTGATCAAGAAAATCTAAGAATTGATAGCTGCGTTCGCATGCTTCAAATGAAATAAGATTATTTTTTTGGTCGTTTTTTTCTACGTCAAGACAAATCTGAAAAATTGCGGCGATACGTTGCAAAAAGGTTAATTGTCGTACTGTCAAGCCTGCTCCATCGTCTTGAAGATAAAGTTTGTCCAGATATTCTTTGTTAATTTTTTCATGAAAATCTTGATAAAACTTTAGCGCTAAATTGTCAAAGCTATAATGTTTATTGGTTGCCGTTTGATGAAATCTTAGTGCGAAATTTGCAACCTCTGCTTCTTCTTTTAGTGTTAGCTCATCTTTTAGCGGTATTGATTTAATACCGCTAAAAGTAACAAGGAACCTATTTAAGGCACCATTTTGGATCATATCTTTTATATCTTGGTTGCTAAGATTAGAGTCGCCTAAAGTGCTGCTTGCAAAAACTCCTAAACCTTTAGCTTGAATTAGCGTCGCCCTGCGATCTTCTTTCAAACGGCGTGTGACAAATGTCCCAGAGTCAAATATACCCATTAAAGCACGGATTAATGCTTGTTTTACGGTATCATTTCTTGACATTTTGATCAACATACCAAGTTCATCTAGGAAGAAAAAAGGGCTTGAATTGTTTGACAACGACGCCTCTAATCCTTCTGCACTAGCACTCTCAAGGAAAATATCTTGAATATTTTTTTGACCCTGTTTAAGCTGCGTAATCAACTCACTTTCGCGCCATTGCAATAGATATTTTCTGACGGTATTCGCAGCGGCACTTTTCCCAGTACCGCTAGGCATAAAAGCAGCAGCATATATGATCAAAGGACGACCTTTCCCCTCATTGGTAAGCGATACGGTAGTACCGTTTGCAAGGCTTGCTAATCCTGCGAGAGTAGCTACACTGATAGTGTCTATATGGGTTTGAATAATGTCATCAAAGTTCTTAACTATAAATGCTAAATTTTTAGGTAAATTGTATGTGATTGACATTATAGTTTTCCCTCTTTTTTTAATTTATCTGTACTTTGCAAGAGTGAGCACATATAGTTGTAGCGATATATTACGCTGTCTCGATGTTGTGGCCAAGCTTCATGCACTGCTTGATAATGCTCAGGGATAGATTGAATAGCTAGACATGCCGCACATTGATGATATGGATATGTACCAGTTTTATTAAACAGTGACCAAAGTAAATAAGCACCATCGACACTAAGCCAAATATGCAACCAATTACGGTCATACCAATTCTCTAAATTTATACCTAAATCTAATTTTGACATGAAGTTATTGAACTGACCGCAGCATGGCATTACATGATTCTCAAAGTTAACATAGCATGTAGAGAATAGAAATGAACAACCAGCTTGCCGAGAAATATCAATCAGCTTTGGTTCATTATTACGTATTTCTTTTGTCTTCCATGTAATCCATTCTATTTTATCAATGATGGTACCTTTGAGTTTTTTATTAGTGATAAGATTTTGGTAAACAATATTGTTAATGTCGGTTTCACAGTCAATTTGTGTGTAAATTCTTGCCATTTTGCAAGCATGAACGGCATTAACTATAGATTTTTCATCAACGAATTTTTGGTGATCAAAGCCTGTGCTAAAACAGACATCGCCAATACCAGAATTTTTAATTTTTGCTGCTAAATTTTTAGCATACTTAAAATTTTTACCCCAGGAGCCATTAGACATTAATGAAAGATTGTAAATACCTTTTGAGCGTGCATATTTCGCTGTTTTAAAAACATCGTCTCTTCGAATTAATGCTTCTCCCCCCGTAAAGCAAATACCATCGGGTAACTCCCAACCAAGACTTAATGCCTCATCAATTCTAGCTATCATTTGCTCAGCAGTTAAAAATTGCAATTTTTTAGGATTCGGATTAAATGCGCCACTACAATTAGTGCAAGCGGCCGTACATTGGTTAGTGACCCCAAAAGTAATATTAGTAGGATGTAAGTTATACATGAAAATTATCCTTTTTCATATTGGGCTCAAATCAGAGCCCAATAAAAAACGTAGCCATAGCTGCAATGATTGTCACTATGGCTAAGGCTATCATGGTATTAATCGCAAGATGCACTATCTTGCATTGTTTTTGTTTTTTAGGGCTCTCGTCGCATGGCGTTGTTGCCCATTTGATTATTTTCTTAAACATTTTTAATCCTTTTAATCATACTCATAGAGCCATTTCCGTGAGCTCTTCTTCGGCCTCAATAGCTTCAGCCTCGGCTTTTGCCTCCTCTTCTCCACCTTCTATTTTTGCACTCCGGTCTTGATTTTCCTCCTCTGTTATATTTTCACACTCGTCTTCTACTAGGGAGATATCATCGCTCTGTTTCTGGTCGAGACTCATATCTAGCTCTTCGCGCTGCTCAAGCTGAGTCTCGATCGCTTCATCAACGATTTCTTTGAACGTCTCAAGCTGTTTGTAAGCCATATTCACATCGTTTGCATTCTGAGAATGCATGCACACATGCGAGTGTATGACACTCTGTCCATCGTGCACCGCAAATGAGAACTCAAAGTTCTTGCCGCTCTTTTCTGCCCACGACCACATCGCATCTCGCGTGATGCTGACCATCTCCTGTTCGGAGATGCCTAGTACGGGATCTGGCGATATCACGATTCGCCTCATACCCTGTATGTCAGTCTCTTTTAGCTCGGTCTGATAGGCTCTGAATTCAGTTCGAGTCATGCGTTCGCCGTCGCTATTGTATGTATTTGACAATATCTCACCACGTTCTGCTTCCGCCACTTCTTTGTTTTCGAGCTGCTCTTGCGACAATGAGCTATCACGATTTTGATAACTCCCACTTGCGACTGCCTTGGTTGCAGTCGTTTGGATTGCATTTTTTCCATGCGAGTTGCCATAACCGCTTGCGGCGCTTGCCTTAGAGCCTGCTCCGGCACCTTTAGTGTAGTTGGTTTTGACAGTGGCAAAATGCCCACCGCTATTGCCACTGCTAGCGGTGACAGCGGGAACTGTGCTTATGGGTTCTCGTGTCTCTTGCGATATCGCAAGCATGTTGTCGGTCACTTCGTGTGTTATGTGGTCGTTTTGCGAAACATTATTATTTTTTTGGCTTTGGGTAGTCGTTGCGGTGCCATTGCCACTGGGTATACGTATACTACCGCCACCACTTGCCCCGCCACCTGTCGATGGCGAACTGCTAGGAGTATCGATACTCCCGCCCGCACCGCCACTGGGTTGAACTTCCCGTGGCTCTTTTTTGCGCCACGGTCTAGCCATTGCGCAGATCCTCGATTGCTTTTGCCTCGGCCGCATTCACGACTGTGCGTATTTGATCATCGCTCATATTGTTTACCACTTTGGTCATATTTAAGCTCAACAGGCTTACAAGTGTTGCCTTTTTGTGTGTTTTCACTTGGATGTTTGCAAGCCGATTTGTATTGCTTTCGAGCACTTTTTCAAGCTTTTCAAGCCTTTGAATGACCATATTTTTTATCTGCTCACCTCGCTCCACATTTGAAAATCCAGTGATGATTAAACGCTCAAGGGCTTCGCTCCTTGTGATTTGCAATGCGGACGCAAATGCGTCCACCTGTGACAATATGTCGCACGACAAACGTGCCGATATTTTCGTGTTTTGAGCCATTTTTGCCTCCATTTTGTCCGACATGTAATTAGTATGTCGGACAGTTGTCCTACGGGCGAAGCCCGTGCCTTTCGCTCTTTGCTCTTCAAGTGTAGGACGAATGTCCGAAACGCTTTATCTTGCAATCAAAAAAAATAAATCACAAAAATACGCACAATCCCACTATCTCTATATCCCTGACAACAGCAAGCATTTGCTCCCGAGCGGCTACAGCCGCTGCCTCTTTACAGGTCGCAGAGACCTGTAACTCGTAGTAGCCCAATGGGCTAGCGACGAGTAGGTATACGGTGTAATCTTTCATTTTTACCCCCCCTAAAATTCTAGAATTAAATCTTGATTTGATTGCTCAACAATATTCATATTTTCATCTTTTTTTTCAGCAGGACAATCGCCGAAAAAAGGTGGCTCTGGTGCAACTATCTGTTGCGTTTGATTCGGTATTTTGAGAATCTCAAAATTAATTTGAGTCAAAATGTGTGCTGTCTGATAGTATGCGCACAGCTTAGGTAGGCTTGAAATTTCGCTGGACAAAACCGCCTTCACCGTCTTCGAACTCGCGCCTATGCTATGCCTTGTGCTTTCCATCTCGTGACCCTTTGAGACGCTGAAATGTGTCTCTTCGACCTCTTTTTCTCCTAGTATTTTCTCGATTTTTCCCGAGCTATAATCGTCCCCTAGGCTGAAAATTAACTTCGTTTTTGAACCCGAAAGTATGGCATTTGTCAGATTTTCGCCATACACTTCTTTGATTTTCGCGAGGTTCTGGCTCGCCAGAACAAGGCAGGCTCCTTTTGAGCGGGCTTCCGCTGGAAGCTGTTCAACTAGTTCTGGCGCTTTCCCGAGTGTTTGAAATTCGTCCAGAAATAACCATATGCGTCGATCTAGCCTAGTCGGCAATGACCTTATTGCTCGACTTATGAAACTGAAAAAAAGCTTAAAATATACTCGATTAAGCTCTTGAGTCTCGGTCGGGTTAACGATGAAAAGCCTTATATCCATATTTTCATCTCGCGATTTCTCTACAAAATCAGAGATAGAAAAACCAGAATCGCCATGATAGAAATTTCGATTTTTCAACCGTGTGAAGTATCGATTCGCAGTAGCCCAAGCACTCGCACCTTGAGCGTCCTTCGTTAAGATTGAGCTCACACTGATACCATATCTACGGATTATGCCAGTGTTTTCGCACGCCTCGCTGAATCGCTCGGCGGTATCATTTCGAAGTAGAAAAAGGATTAAATCGCAATTTGTTGGGCTTTTCACAGTGTGAATGACCGTCAGAAATGCTGCTTTCAGGAGCATTCTCACTTGTTCTTGAAAGTGCTCACTCGTCGAATTCATACTGTCTGCGCTACTTATGACGATATTCGAGACGGCGAAATCAATGTCGGCCTCGCTTCTCAGCTCGGCCATCAGATTCCATCGTAGGCATCTGACATCTCCAGTGTGAAGCAGATAATCCTGCCCATGGCGATAGTATCGCCCGAAAAAGTCACCCGTAATACCATCCTTTACATCGTAGATGATCATTGTTTCTTTCGCTTCTTCGACTTGCTCAATGATGCTCAATATAGCTTGAGTTTTTCCGCTTCCTTGTTGGCCAAGACATAACGTGCCCTCGCTCTCGCTCGGGCGAGGAAAGAGCACTTTCTCACGACCTAGGCATATGCGATGTTTTGCCGTTCCGAAAATCGATTTTGTGGAGCTTTTGAAGGCTTTCTCAAGCTCTTTGTTTGCGTTTCGAGGGCTTTTTACTTCGCTCCCTCTTGTTTTCGACTGCTCTATTTTTTTGTTCTTTATGAAAAAAAGAGATAAAAATAATACTATAAACGCTGGAATGATTACATATGTTAAGAAAAAATTAAGAATGTATCCAAACTTTGCGTTTGCATGTGTGACCAGACTCAATGGTTGCCAGCCATAGTGAACTGCGCAATATACGAGCGCGAGGATTGGAAAGATAATGAATGATTTAAGCCCGCCACCTGGCTTAACTTGCGCGTGCATTTTCAGCTTCTTTTTGCAATTTTTGCGCATATGCTGCTGGGTCTGCTATGTACTCAGCTAGATCACTCTGTTTCCATCTTGGGCTTTTATGCCCGATGTAGATTGGCTTCGGAGCCTCGTTGTTCTTCACTAGCTGTCTCCAGCTACCTTCTTTTTTCTGGACAATCTCGAGAACTTTTTCCAGTCTGTGCAGAATTTCCATTTTAATCCTCCTTGTGCTATAATAACGATAAACACTTTATATTGTGTTTATTTGTGTTATTATATGTTTTAATATATTTATTTAAGCTTAAACAATGTGTTAAAAGGAGTTATTTTGAGTGAATTTGAGTTTTATTTTGAAAAAATGATGAATTTTTATGATTGTTCGACGATTAAAGAACTTGCAGCCAAAATCAATACCTTACCGTCTACTATCTCGAACTGGAATCAGCGTCAATCGATCAGTGCGCTCAAAAAAAAATGTCGTGAACTTGGTATTTTCGGAGATATTTTTAGTTCCAGCGTGCAAAATAATTTTCAAAATGCAAATTTGAGTGGCTCTTCTGTTGGGGTTGAAATTGGTTCAAGTCACAAAACCATCAACAACAATCAAAATGATTGCGGTTGTGATGACGAGCTCGTAAAATCGCTCATGAGAGAGTTGTGTAGAAAATATAAAGATGATATGGACACACTTAAAACTTTATTATTTCAATTGACAATTCAAAAGTCATAAAAATGGGTAATAAGGATAATGTAATCAATAATTTTCAAAATGCAAATTTGAGCGATAATGCAACGGGTGTAAAATTCGAGAACTGCCCAATTGAAAAAAATATCACCCAATATACACTCACTTTGGCAAAGCTCGAGTGTATTTTTGGCAAACCAAAATTTGATTCGCAAAGATTGATTCAAGTGGGTGCACGTGTACTCGTCTATTTTTGGGCTTTTATAGTATCTGTATTTTGTATTATAGTAGCATCTTCGCCTGAAAAAGTTCAGAGTTTTAACGATCTATTTTTCGGATTAAAAGGTATTTTTTATATTATTGCTGCTGCTATTTTTTTGCTTATTTTTCTTGTATTCTTTTTCGAGACCTCTTATCGCAAACAAAAAATGAATTTGACACATAAATCACGCAGTACCATTAAAAAAGGCTTTATCCTTTATCTCTTTATTTTTTTCTTCATCACGCTCATGTATATTTTTACTGGCTTTCATAAACTTGCCTTTTTGTCATTCATGGTATTTACGTATCTTTTAATTGTTGGGGTATTGACTAAAAAATTATTTGTATCTATCACAGGAGAGCAAAGCAGAGTTTTTGCGAAGCAAAAAAAGCTTTGATCCGACAAGCGATAGCGCGTCAGAAACTTCGAAAAACTTTTTTAAACGTAGTGATTTGTAGGGGTTTTGTAGTGAAAGTGTAGTGATAGAAAACCCCTATAAATAAGGCTTGTAGTGAGTGTAGTGTATAGTCTTAGATACTTTGTTTTTTTAGCACATCTAAGTAGTCGCTCCACCATTGCATTAATACTCTTCTCTCTTTTAAATATTCAGCATGATTGTATGCAGCTTTTACTCCACTTCTCTCTGCATGTGCTAGTTGTCTTTCGATAGCATCGCTATGTATTCCATGTTCACTTATTTTTTCATTCATCAGGGTTGAAGCCATAGCTCTAAAACCATGGTATACCATTTCTTCTTTGCTATAGCCCAATCTTCTAATGGCTTGATTGAGTGTATTTTCACTCATAATTTTCAGATTTGATATGTGAGAGGGAAATACATAAGTACTACAATGTGCACTGAGGGTATAGGCTTGTTTTAATATAGCGATTGTGCAATCAGTTAAAGGCACAATATGGGGGTCTTTCATTTTCATTTTATGCGCAGGTATTTTAATTTCCCTTTTCTCAAAATCTACCTCTTTCCATTCAAGAGCTCTAACGTTATAAGAGCGCAAAAAAACATAAGGAGAGAGAGTTAGGGCTAACTTTGTACTAATATTGCCTTTATAGCCATCTATGGCTCTTAAAAGGGTACTTATTTCGTTTGGATCTGTAATTGTTGGATAGTGGTTTTTTTGTCTAGAGGGAAGAATCACTTTTTTATCAATATCTGCAATAATATTATGCTCTACATGTTCTAGCATAACAGCATACTTCCAAATGCTATTTAGCATGTTTGAAATACGATCAGCTGTTTCTGCTATATCTTGTGATTGTAGAGCTTGTAAGAGATTTATAATATCGATACGTTTAATCTCTGTAATCTCTTTTGTTCCTAGCGCCGGGTAGATATGATTTTTTAACCAAGCCGCTTTTCTCACATAAGTGTTGTCTGTGATTTTTCCTTTATGAAGTAAGAGCCATTTATCAGCGATATTTTTAAATAATGGATTGTGTGATGCTTTTATCTCTTTTCGCTCTTCAGAGGGATTAATCCCTGTGTTAATCTTTTCTTTAAATTCTTGCCTTAATTTACGCGCTTGAGCTAGAGTAGTTTCAGGGTAAGTTCCTAGAGAGATAGTTTTGCGAGATCCTTGAAATCTGTAATCTAGCCTCCACTGTTTTTTTCGTCCAGGGCTATTCCATACGATTAAATATAATCCATCACCGTCAAATAATTTGTAATCTTTTTCTTTTCGCTTAGCATTTTTTATATGTGCTTCCGATAGCGGTGTGATAGGCTTTCCCATAATAAATGACAGTACTTTTTATTAGATTTTGACAGTATTATAGCATGTACTGTCAAAAGTACTGTCAAAATTTTTGATTTATAGTAATGTTAAATGTTAGTAAATAAATGTAAATAAAGTGAAGAATCCCTTGTTTTAGGGCTTTTAAGATGTTAAATGAGATTGTTTGATTGTATTTAAAGAAGTTAGTGGTGGCTGGAGACGGAATCGAACCGCCGACACGGAGATTTTCAGTCTCCTGCTCTACCGACTGAGCTATCCAGCCACGCTTTTGAAGAGTTGAAATTATAGCTTAAAAACTTTAAGCCTAGCTT
>Ga0302250_1002239_pt1 | contig 12437 bp, 10 predicted proteins | sample AAG_RA_Asp_MG_FD_193536 | JGI IMG/M metagenome (GOLD analysis project Ga0302250, IMG submission 193536) | Enriched activated sludge microbial communities from anaerobic digester in WTTP, New Holstein, Wisconsin, United States - AAG_RA_Asp | ecosystem: Engineered > Bioreactor > Anaerobic >... | reverse complement strand
TAACGGGCAAAGGAACTGTTTATCCTTTGGAAATAACTTCGAGATTCGGATCTGCGACGAATGAGATGCAGAGTGAAATTCAAAAATCTCCCTGGAACGAGTTTTTATTTGCTATAGCCAAGGGCGAGAATTATAATTTGAAATATAAAAAAGGATATGGCATCAATGTGGCTCTGACTGTTTCGCCATTTCCTTATAAGACCTCAGATAAAAGCCTCAGTCAAAAAGGGGTTGGCATTTTTTTCGAAAATGATTTGACGCAGGAGGATCTATCCCACGTCCATTTTGAAGAAGTTTCTGCCGAGAAAAAAAATGGCAAAGACAGCTATTATATTGCCGGCAATACTGGTTATGTCCTTTATATAACTAGATGCGCCGGCACCGTGAATAAAGCAAGGAAACAGGCATATGACATTATTAGTAAAATAATTATTCCGAAAGTTTTTTACCGGACCGATATTGGTTTGAGATTTATAAAAAAAGATCGGAAATTGCTAAAAGAATGGGGATGGGTATGATTTATGACAAATGTATGAAATTAGGCATAAAGATAGGGCTAAAAAAGAGCAAAAAATACATAGGCAGCTGCTGCGGCAATAGCTTCGTAATCTTGGATTGCCGGGGCGAAAAATTGGATAAGAAAGCCAAGGCTGATTTTGCGGTTGAAAATATAAACAAATACGGAGTTGATTCGGCTCTTTTTCTATGCAAATCAAACTGCATGAATGCCTTTATGGAAATCTATGAGAAGGATGGTTCAGAATCAGATTCTTGCGGAAACGGGACGATTTTGATCGCATATCTGCTTGATTTGAACGATGGGAAAATAGAGATGAAAGACAACGCCGCAATAGTAAAGGGCGATTCGGAAAGGCAGTCGATATCGATGAGCGTGAAATTTTCAGAAATAAGAAAGACAAATGGCGACAAAGACCGCTTGTTTGTCAGAGTGGGAGAGCCTCATATGATTTATTTGGTTGATGATTTGGAAAAATTTGATTTAGTTGGAACGGGGGAAAAACTGCAAAAAGAATATCCCGGGGGAGTTAATGTGGATGCGATACAGAAAGTGTCTGATTCCTGTTATCTTATAAAAACTTATGAACGCGGGGTTTTTGCCGAAACGGATTCTTGCGGTACGGGCTCTATGTCTGCTTATTTAGCTATTTCTTATTTTTGTGGTAAAGTATATGAAGAGCCAATAGAATTCAGAAGTTCCGGGGGCAGCCACTGGGTTTCAAGGGATGGCAATATGCTGAAACTAGAAACTTTGAAAAAGTTTTGCAAAATAAAGGCGGTTTGATTTTAAATAAAAAGACTAAATTTTATTTGCATTCTAGTTTCTAGATCAAAGACCATTTCTTTTTTTCTTCAAATCAATCCTTTTTCTCACTTTTTAAAAAGAAATCGATCAAATATAAATGCAGTTGACAATTTTTTGATTGTGCGATATGCTGATAATAGCTTTAAAAATGTCAAAACCTGCGGTTGGATCCTGGTATCGCTTGGCGGTGTCCAGGATTGGGTCCAGCTAATTTGCCGATAAGGCGAAAAGGTGGCTTTTGCGCTAGTGAGAGCCCGGCAGTCCTCCGTAATCAAGGGATAACTGATGTCGTTTGCCAATGAGGCAGAGACAGAGTCAGTGAAGTGGTCTTAATCCGTTTTACTGACGGATTTTTTTAATCCGTTAGAATAATTAGGCAGATTGAGACAAAAAAGGTGGTACCACGGGATAACCTCTCGTCCTTTTGTCTAAGCTTCGGCTTGGGCATGAAGACGAGGGGTTTTTATTTGACCTCTTGGCTAGATTATTGTATGCTAGCAAGTTCAGTTCTTTGTCAATTCATCACGTTAGATATTGTTCGTTAGATTAATCGCAAGATTAGAAGGGAGAAAAAAGTGAACAGTCAAGAAAAACTCTCGATGGTTTTGGAAGCTCTGAAAAATGAGCAGGGAATTACCCTTGGCGAACAACTTACGCTTGGGAATGTCTGCAAGAGTATTTACAGGGGGAAAATATCAGGCGAAAAAGTTGTCATCAAAATCGGCATCAGCGAACCAGAGCAGGAGGAGATTAGGAGAAATATCCTAGGGTATCAAGAAATGAAGATGATAGGGGCGCAAGCAGTAATTCCGCAATCATTGCAGTGCATATCTGTGTTGGATCTGCCCGTAATTATCATGGAAGATTGCGGATTAGATTTCTGGCATGCCGTTCAGCAATCCCACAATCCCGCATCACTCTACGAAAAGTTGGTGCAAGAACTGTTGTCGCTTTATAAGGCAACCAAAAGTGCGGCGGAAAAAGCTGTCGTTTCTCTGGAATCAATCAGAGAAAGGCTTGTGCGTCAATACGAGTAGCACTTATTTCCCTCTTTCTCGCATGATGAGGCAGATGAACTCCTCGTAGATAAATTTAGGAAGGAAGACTTTGAGAAATATCTGCCACAACATTCCTGTTTTGCCAGTTTTGATTTCACTCCTGAAGATGTATTTGTATCTTCTTCCGGTTTGAGATACGCCGATCCATTGCCAAATCTTCTGGGAATTCCAGTTATTGATCTCGCTTGTTTTGCAGGGGTCGCGAGAGACGCATATCATCTGCCTGGTTCTAGGCTTGGGTATATGGTTCTCAGAAAATTAGCCTTGTGGGAAGTTCCTAAGATTATTGGCTTAGGTTCTGAAGAATGCGCACGACTGTTCTTTTTTGGAAGAGCTTTGCAGTGTTCTCTGTCCAGTCGATTCAGGATTGAGAAAGATTTTCTTGCAGCGGAAAAATTTTATCGTAAAAGCAAGTTTTTTCTGGGAAAGTTTTTGAACGAACAATAAGGTGCTTACAAATGAGGAGATGGAATGGATAATAAGATCATATTATTTTTCTGCAAGGGTAATATTCATCGTTCTGTGATTGCTGAAATATGTCTTCGCCAAGAACTGGAAAAGATTGGGCTGAGTGCGCGATATGAAATAATATCTCGTGGCATTCAGGGTTGTTGTGGTACAGTGAAACCTAAGTATGCCAACATGACGCATTGCGAAACGGAATGGTCTCTGACAAAGCCGGTTTTAGAAAAACTGGGAGTCGATTTTTCCGAAATTGCCAAGCGCATTGCAAGGCCTGTTTCAGAAGATGATATCCGCAGAGCAAATATCGTTTTCGCGATGGAATTGGCGATATTGGGGAAAAACGGAAAACATTTTCCTCTTAGTCTTTTTTCCCAATTTCCTGATTAAACCTCAAAAATGCATTTCTTTGGGGATGTTGAGGGAAATAGTGAAGAATTTGTTGATTGCGAAGGCTCAAAAGATCAAAACCTTCATGAGCTAGTTATCACGCAGATTATTTCTGTCATAAGGAAAAATATCAGTCAGATAATATTTAACTTCTAGATAAGAGCAAACCGTTGTCAAAATTCCAACAAGGAGGACGTACTATGTTGAAGATAAAAGAATGTCTCAGGGAATACAATCGTGATTCGTACTTGTGTGAAACAAGCTTGCCGCTTAATCTGTCGATGTCTGTAATTAATTGCGAGGTCGGATACAGTCCATTTGGTTGTTCAGTGAAAATGCTTGAACATATCAAGGATTTTGATTTTTCTCAAGTGGCGCGTTATCCGGAGATGTTTTATGCAAGAATGCTCAAGCCGTTGATTATGAATCGTTTTTCGAATGCAAATCTGGATTCAGCTAACATTTTCTTTGGGCATGGCAGTTTCAATCTTGCCGAAAGAGTTATTCACAAATTCGTGGTACCAAGGTCAATGCTGGGATATGGTCCTCAATTCAATGAAATTCCTACGGAAATGGAGGCAGCTGGAGGAAATTATAGGTCAATTCCCATGGTAAATGATTTTCAATTTCCTCTTCAGGACATCTTGTGTCAGATAAGGAAAGATGAGGATTCAATGCTTTATATTGATAATCCAAATAATCCTACTGGATACCTGATACCTTTAGAGAATGTGGAACAAATGGTCAGAGAGGCTGAAATAAACGGAATCATTGTTATTATAGATGAAGCTTATGGAGATTTTGTCTCGGATGACTTTTCGGCAATCAATTTGGTCCGGAAATATTCAAATCTGATAGTGATTCGTTCTTTTTCCAAAACATTAGGACTGGCTGCTCAAAGAATCGGATATATGGCTATTTCTGATTCTCTTGTACAGGATTATTTAAAGGTCGATGTACCGTTTGAACCAGCACTTGTAGGCGCTGTAATGGCACGGTCAGTACTTGAAGATCGTGATTTTTTAGGCGACGTAATAAACAGGAGCGGTTCATGTAAGAGAAGAATATTGACAGCGTTGATCAATAAAGGTATTCAGATACTGCCTACTCATCCTGATGTTTCTATTTGTATGATTCATAAAACAGGCGTCAATCTTTTTGCTCATTTTCAAAAAATGGGAATTAAGGTTGAAAATGGATCTTGTTACAAAAGAACAAACAATCTCATGGATCATTCTTTTTTGAGATTACGCGTACCTAATGAAAGCGAAACAGAGGAGGTGGTTAGAAGAGTAGAGTGCTGTGATTTTGAAGGATAGCAAATCGGCAGGAAACGAAACTTTGTTTCCTGCCAAAACAATCTGGATATGAAGGAGAAAAAACATGAGAATGCCTGTGGAAGTAAGGATGATAACTGCTGCAGATGACTTTTTAGCTATAGAAAATCTGCAAAAAATGGCATGGGAAATGGGCGATGAAACAACTGTTCCATCTCATGTACTGCAAGCATGCTGTAAATACGACGCTGGATTTTTGGCTGGAGCTTTCTTTGAGGGCAAAATTATCGGTTTTGTCTTAGCGTTTAAAACTGAAGACCAAAATGTTTATTACTCTCATATGATGGGAATTGAACCAGCGTGGCAAAAAGGAAAAAACGGTTTCAGCGTAGCGATGCTCTTAAAGGACTTTCAAAAAAAAGAAATACTTAGAAAAGGAGCGGACTCGATAGTGTGGACATTTGATCCTTTGCTTTCGGTTAACGCCAATCTCAATTTTCATAAGCTAAGAGTAGATGTCATTCGCTATGAACCTGATGCATATGGCGAAACAAGCGAAGTGGGTATTTATGCGGGAATGCCAACGGACAGGGTGCTTGTTCGATGGTTTCTCAAAGGAAGTAAGCGAGTCTTGTCTGTAAAAGATGCTATTAACACGTATTTGATTAGTAGTCCCGATGAAATTGAAGGTTCGTATTTCAGAGTCGAAATCCCTCTTGATATTCAGAAACTTAAAGAGGAAGACATAGATTCAGCTCGTGCGGCTAGATTAAAGCTGAGAGAAATCTTTCTCGAAGCGTTAAAAAGGGGTTATAATGTAGAAGACTTCATTTGTCTTAAAGAGGAAGAAAAAAACTATTATGTCTTTTCTGAAGACGATAGTTCACCTTGCTGAGAATAATTTTGATTCAAATCTATAGCCCATAGAATTTAATTTAATTTTTTATGGGCTACATCTTGAGTTAAAATAATTAATATAAGGTCATGTTAATTAAAAAAATTGAAATAATATATATCAAGCTACCGATGAAAATTGTTTTTCAAACCAGTTTCGGAAAAATAAAATATCGGCCGGCTTTGATTATAAAAATGATTGATTCGAATGGTAATATTGGTTATGGAGAAGCATCTCTTTTAGATGTGCCGATTTCAGAAAACGAAACCAGCGAGGTAGGTTTAAAAATATTAGAGGAAAAAGTCATTCCAATTATAATAGGCATGAATATTAAGTCTGTATTTCAATTGCATTTTCTTCTGAAGAAATATTTTAAAAATTTTCCTGTTACGCTCACAGGCATTGAAAGCGCATATCTGAATCTTTTTTCAATAAATAAAGGAAGGTCATTGGTAGACTTATTTCATGGAGAAAAAGATAAAATACAAATTGGCAAAAGCATAGGAATCCAAAAAAATAAAAATAAACTTTTCGATTCTATTGAAGAAGGAATTAGAAGTGGGTATAAAAAAATAAAAATAAAGATAAAACCCGGTTACGATATTGACATTATTAAGGGTGTGAGAAAACGATTCCCATCATTAAGCTTTGCAGTTGATGCTAACGAGGCTTATTCTAAAAAAGATTTGCTGTTGTTTAAAAAAATGGATCAGCTCAATCTTTTTATGATTGAACAACCATTCAAAGATAATGAGTTTAAATTGCATGCGGAATTACAAAAAATGATTAAAACGCCGTTATGCCTTGATGAAAGCGTAATTAATATTAATACTGCGCAAAAAGCAATAAAAATGAAGAGTTGTAAAATTATAAATATAAAACCTGCTAGAGTAGGAGGATATGTCAATGCTATTAAAATACATAATTTATGTCAGAAGCACCGGATGCCCTGTTGGGTAGGAGGCAGGCTTGAAACAGGGCTTGCAAAAATATTCAATTTGTCACTGGCATCTTTATCAAATTTTTCATTTCCTTCTGAAATAACTCCAGCTGAATGTTTTTTAGTGGAAGATATAATTTCTACAAAGATAAATTTCAAGAACGGAGTAGTAAAAATTCCAAAATTGAAAAATAATCAAATTAGCTTAAATGATAAAAAATTAAATAAATATACCATATCTCGTAAAATATTTTTTGCTTAGGGTAAAATGTAGTGACGGTAAAATGTGGTGCGGTGTATAGTTGACAGTTTTTGCTATAAGGGAGTATTCTTAATTATTATAACGAATGAAAAATAGTAAAAATACAAAACCAAAAGGAGAAAAAATCATGAAGTACATTAACAAAAAAAGATTGGTGGATGTTTTTTGCGAATTAGCGCGGATTCCAAGTCCTTCGGGACAGGAAGAGAAAATTACTAATGTTCTGATAGGGAAGCTTGAACATCTTGGGCTTACAGTGCAAAAAGATACCTATGGAAACATCGTTGCCAAATTAGCTGGAAAAGGTGAGTCTATTATACTTTGCGCTCACATGGACACGGTTTCTATTGGAGAAGGCAAAAAAATAAACCCTGTCGTAAAGGAAGACGTTATTACTAGTGACGGGACGACTATTCTTGGCGCGGACAACAAGGATTCGATTGCGGCAATAATTGAGGCTCTAGTCACAATTAAAGAAAATGGATTGTCGCATAGATCAGTCGAGGTTGTTTTTACTCGAGAAGAGGAAGCGATATCAAGAGGCGCGAAAAATTTGGATTTATCAAAGCTATTGGGAAAAGAATGCATCATCTCGGATAGTTCTGAACTCTATGGCACAATCACTGTTAGCGCCCCCTATTGTTTTAGATTTGATATTGAAGTTATAGGAAAAAGAAGTCATCCAAAAGAACCAGAAAAAGGAGTAAATGTTGCTGCCATTATGGCAAAAGCAATAAGTCTGATGCCCTTAGGAAGAATAGACGAGTTTACAACTTCAAACATTGCATTTCAATCTCTTGGATTAAAAGGAATCATTGACAATCCCGAAAAAAAGATCGTTGATCTCTATACGGAAAATCGTAATACTGTTCCGGATTTAGGAATTATTTTAGGAGAAGTTCGTGGTGCCAAGATAGAAACGGTAACGAATTCTCTGTCTCAAATAGAGTCGGTTTTCAAGGAAGTAGCTGTTTCACTTGGTGGAAATTCATCATTTAAATATGATAAACTGGCTGACGGGTATTTTTTTGAAGAAAGTGACCCGTTGATTTCCATGGTATCAAGAATAGTATCTGCACAGAATGTTCCTATTCGCTATTTTAATTCTATAGGTGGTTCAGACGCCAATATTTTAAATGCCAGGGGAATTAAAACTGTCGTAGTTTCGTCAGCGCATAGAGATAATCATAAGGTTACTGAGTATCTTGTTATTGGTGACCTTATGAAACTGGCGAATTTTTATGTTCAACTTTTAACAAATGTAGAATGAAGAGTAGGAGTTGACAAAACGACTTCGTTAAGGATAATATAATAACACAAAAGCTGGTATAAAAGGAGGAATGTCATGACTCTTGAACAAGCGCAAGATTGTCAAGAAATCGTTCACTGGTGTGTAAGAAATGTCGGAAGAATGCGGTCGGAAGATAGGACACAAGAGGAAATCACTCGGGCTTGCCTGAATCACATTTCTCCTCACGAGGAGACCTGTATTCATCCTGATGTTGTTTGGTACTATGTCGAAATTTGTTTGTCTTAGCCCTTTCTTTTTCAACCAACCCTTATTGCGGGCGTGTAGCTCTAATGGCTAGAGCATCGGACTCCAAATCCGACGGTTGGGGGTTCGAATCCCTCCACGCCTGCCATACCTTTCTCATTGCAGAAAGGTTTTTTTATTTCCAAAAAAACAAGTTGCCAATTTAAAAAGCAGGCTTTGCATAGTGCGTGCAAAACCTGCGAAGGTGCTCTTAATAATTTAGGACAAGTTTTCTTGTCTTTTTTTACCAACCCGCACAGAGATCTGAACTCTTGCCCGAAAGAGCAGTAATCATTTCGTCAATTAAATCCATGGTTGTATGGTTCATAACAACGATATTCCAAACCGTAGACTTTTCCGAGTCGAAAGGTCTTGAGAGATCAGCTGGAAAACCCTCATGAATATGCGTGATGTACGTGTTCCGCAATGCTTCGGGTATGCTTCCTTTCACAGCAACGATGTTGATGTCGTTATGAAAAGTTTGGAAACTAGCACTTTCCAGTTTTAAGCGAATAGCATGTGCTATGGAAGTAAGCCTATTGGCGAAGTGTTCGTAACCTTCTTTGCCGATTTTTCTCATAGCAGCCCAGCAACTGAGAGCCATTGCGCCAGAACGTGAGCCACATAGGGTGCAATCATTGCCAGGAATGTAGGGAGCGATGGATTTCACTCTCTGGAACATGCCGCGTCTGGCCAGAATAATGCCACTGCCATAGGGCGCCAGTCCCATCTTGTGTACGTCGATCGTTATCGAATCGACATGCTCATTGGAAAACCCGATTTTGGGCAACCATCCGATAAAAGGCACTACGAATCCTCCGAAAGCGGCGTCCACGTGAAAGTGGATATTGACCTCGGGGTTTTGTGCCTTGGTATTTCCGATGATTTCATTCATGGCCGGAATATTGTCTACCGACCCGAGCATGGTTGTCCCAGCGTTGCCTACCACCACAATGTTGGTGACTCCGCACCTAATCAATTCGTTGAGTTTTTGCTCGAACTGGTCCAGTAGAAGATGGCCGTTGTTGTCTGTCCCGAGAAGGTACAGACCGCTTCCGTTTTCATTGGGTTCGATCCCGATACCCAATACATTGGAGGCTTTTACGACTGAGTAATGGGTGAGGTATGAGCAGACAATAGCGCAGGATTGCTGGCGGTGAGCATCTCTGCCCATCCAGCAGCCGATCAGATTCGCTTCAGTTCCGCCGGAGGCGATGTAGCCATCAACTTCATGAGTATCAGCGTCCATGAGATCGGAAATCATGGCAATTACGTCGCGTTCGGCATCTTGGGTGCCACTGAAGCCGATTTCGCAATCGCACATGTCCTTGTTGGTGTGCATACCGATGTTATTTGGATGACGATCCAGATACTGGCTGTAGACTTCGACAGAGATCGGCTCCGGACAAGTTCCGGGAAAGCCGATCACCTTGTCCTTGCCATAACAGATGTTCCGTTCCACGAAGCTTTGAATCTGGGAACGAATTTCTTCATCTTCAGCCGAGCTTTGCCATATAGGACGCGGCTTGTTTCCGAGGCAAGACTCCTTGTGTCTGTTCTCCTCTAGGTTGCTACAAATAGGGCAGTTTAAGGGAGTGTTTTCGGTGGAGTTGACCCCGAACTGAGTGTTGCAGTTTCTGCACAGGCATTTTTCTTTGCTTTTGCGTACTACAACGCTTTTGCTGGCCTGGATGACTTTGCCGCATTGCGGGCAGCAAACATTGCCGTCGCTGTCAGGCTGTTCATCGCCGAAGTTTAGATCGCAAACATCGCAGTAAAGTTTTCCGAAGTTTTTGGCTTGTGCAAGCATTTCTTGTCTCCTTTACGTTTTGGATCTTGAGTTTATGCCTTAATTACGCCAAAATACCAAATTTTTTCCTCTCTTTCTGAAATAGTTTGTAAGTTAAAGAGCTTGTGTTTCCTTGATTTGGAGATTAAAGCAATCGAGGGCCTTTGTCAATGTGAAAGCAGTTTTCATGCAGTTGCTTGACAAGGTCATTAAAATCCGCTTGAATAAGTAGAACATCAGATTGTATGGATAATGTCGACTGTAATGTTTCCAGTTGGCATTAAAGAAAATTCTTATCAAACAACAGGAGGCAAAAGTGGAGAAACAAATTGTTCTTTCAGGTATCAGGGCAACAGGGAAATTGCATCTGGGAAACTATGTTGGTGCAATAAAGAACTTCGTTGACTTATCCAGGGACGAGACAAAGAGATGTTTCTACTTTATCGCAAATCTGCACACATTAACAACGCATACCAATCCGGCGGAGCTTCGGGAAAGTGTCAAGGACATCGTGCGCGATTACATTGCGTGCGGTCTGGATCCTGAAGTGGCTACGATTTATGCCCAGTCCAGTATTCCAGAAATCACCGAGCTGTCGTGGATTCTGTCTTGCATCGCACCGCTCAATCTTTTGACCATCATGCCACATTTCAAGGAAAAGCGAGACAAGCTTAATGAATCCGGTATTGCCGAAAACGCTGGTCTTCTGACTTATCCGATTCTCATGGCAGCCGATATTCTTTGCGTGAAGTCGGAGCTGGTTCCTGTCGGTGAGGATCAGGCTCCGCATGTAGAATTTGCTCGCGAGCTGGCCAAGAAGTTTAATGAAGCTTTCGGAAAGCTGTTTCCGATGCCAAGTTTCTTCGGGGGAGCCGGCCTCAGACTGCCCGGACTCGATAATCGAGGCAAGATGAGCAAGAGTGAAACTTCCAGTGTCATATACCTGGATGACAGCCCTGATGTTGTATGGAAAAAACTCAAAGTGGCAGTTACTGATCCCCAACGTGTCAAAAGACATGATCCAGGCAATCCCGAAGTATGTAATATCTTCACGTTTCATCATGCCCTGGAAACACCCGTGAACAATATCATTCGGATAACCAAGGAATGCAAAAGCGGAGAGATCGGATGCATCGAGTGCAAGGAAATCCTGGCGAAAGTCGTCAATGAAATTCTTGCGCCAATCAAGGAGAAAAGAGGACGTATCATCAGTCTTGGGGCGAGCTACATTGACGAAGTCATGCACAATGGCGGCTTGCGAGCTCGCAAGGTAATCCAGCAAACGGTGGCCGAAGCCAAGGAATTAGTGGGAATTCCTTGTTATTAGCCCGTGTTGCCCAAAACAATATTAAGCAATGCAAACCAGCCGGTTTAATAAACTCGGCTGTTTTTATTTTTTCTTTCCTCCTTTATTTTTCTCTTCTGATGGTTTTTTAGAGCCAAGTCCGGAGTGCTATGCGGATATAGTCGCGTTTTTAATGTTGTGTTATAATGTATTTGTGGCAAGTGATCAGAAAAAACAATGGAAATATGCTGAAACTAGAAACTTTAAAAAAGTTTTGCAAAATTGAATCCGTATGATTTTATCTTAGCCAAAATTAGATTTCTAGATTGTGAAAAAAATAAAAAAATAATATGGAATATAATTTAATATCAAATGTAGAAAGTTGCCATATTCAGTTGCCGGCCTTGCTTTATTATTCGCACTGGCCGTCAATCATTATTACGTTATTTTTTGGTATTTTTGTTTATTTTAAAAGTGGCCGGTCATTGCTTGGAAAAATATTGTTGCTTATTTCATTTTCTTTTTCGCTTTGGGCAATTCTTAATCTTATAGTATGGACAACTTTCGATAGCCAGACATATTCTTTCTTCTGGTCTTTTTTTGAAATACTTTCTGTCTTATTTTATTTTCTTGTTTTGTATTTTGGATACGTTTTTATCGAAGAAAAAGACATTCCTTTTGGAGCTAAAGTTATTTTCGCGGTCTTTTTTTTGCCGGTTGTTCTAATTTCATCTTCAAAATATTATCTAGCTGGATTTGATGCTGTTTCTTGCGATGCAATTATGAATTACAAATTTCTCTATTATGTTTATGCTCTTAGAGGAGCGGTTTTTTTGGGAACTTTAATTCTATTAATAACTAAGTATATAAAGTATAGAAAAGATGAAATAAGAAAGAATAAAATAATTGTTGTTGGCGTCGGTCTTGTCCTTTTGCTGCTGTCTTTTTTGGTTACTCAATATGCCGGCGATCTTATTTCCAGCGATTATTATGAAATGGAATTTTATGGGTTGTTTGCAATAGATGTTTTTGTCGGTTTCCTTGTTTATTTAATTGTAAAATACGAAGCTTTTAATATCAGGCTTATTGGAGCGCAGGCTCTGGTAGTTGCGCTTGTCATTCTTATCGGATCGCAGTTTGCTTTCATTCAAAATCCGATCAATATGGTTCTCACCGGCATCACGCTGGCTATTGCGGTTGGTTTTGGCTGGATGCTTATCC
>Ga0302250_1002238_pt1 | contig 12439 bp, 6 predicted proteins | sample AAG_RA_Asp_MG_FD_193536 | JGI IMG/M metagenome (GOLD analysis project Ga0302250, IMG submission 193536) | Enriched activated sludge microbial communities from anaerobic digester in WTTP, New Holstein, Wisconsin, United States - AAG_RA_Asp | ecosystem: Engineered > Bioreactor > Anaerobic >... | reverse complement strand
AAGTGCATGACCGGCAGACCCGCGTCCCCGGCAGTTTCGACCGCCTGCTGGGCAACCTGCGTCACGCCCGGTCGGCCGGCCTGCGCTGCGCCACGGTGGTCACGCCCACCGCCTGGAACGAGCACCAGATCGAGGCGATGATCGCACTGGGCGACGAACTCGGGGCACCCCTGCGGTTCCAGGGGCCCGTGGGCCCGCGGGCCAACGGTGACAAGGCGCCATTGTCCATCCAGCCCAGCCGGGCCACGTGGGACCGGGTCGAGGTTCTCGTGACAGAGCGCCGGGAAAGCGTCTCGGCGGGGTCCGATTGTCCCGCGTCCGAAGGTCCCCCGGACGCCGACGCCGAAGAAATGGCCTCCTGCCGAGTGGGTCTGGCCGGCCTCGATATCGATCCCTTCGGCAACGTGAAGCCCTGCATGCACCTTCGCGAAGTCGCCGGGAACCTGCATCAGCTGTCTATCGAGGAGATCTGGAACCACTCGTCCCTGTTCGCGCGGGTCAGGCAGCGCGCCATCGCCATGGCATCCGGATGGAACGGGGAACGACCCCGGCAGTTCGGCGCGCCGGTGTTCTGCATGGCCATCGACGAGATGTGCGGCGAGGAAGATGGGAGGCGTGTCGGCTCATGAACCCGGACCAGTGGAACGCAGCGGCGGGTCCCGGAGGCTGTCTCGCCGAGGCCTTGACCGATGGCGACGAGGTGGTCTTTCGCGTGGCCGGGGACTGCATGGAACCCGAAGTCGACGACCTGGCCGCGGTGCGGGTCAAGCGCGCCCGGTTCCTCGTGCCCGGCGATCTGGTGGCGTTTCGCGATCCGCAGCGCCACCGCCTGGTGGTCCATCGGTTCCTGGGGTACGTGCGGCGCCGGGGGGAGTGGCGGCTCCTGATCAAGTCGGATCGGGGCGCGGGGCCCGATCCCCTGGTGGCGACCGCTTGCGTGCTCGGCAAGGCGATCGCCCGGGATGGCCAGGCCGTCCGGGTTTCCGTGGCGAAACGGTTGCAGGCACTGGGCCAGTATGCCGCCTGGTGTCTGCGGGGCCTCATCCGGCGGGCGCGGCCAACGGCAAAGTAGCGCCCGCAGAAGCGCCCGTCCGGCGGACGGGCGCCGTGACACTCGGCAGAAAGTGACGGGATTCCGATCCACCCTCACCGCGGATTTGCACGTACCCGCGGGCGACTCGCTCAACCGTGCCTCAGGGACGGGCCGCGCCCGCTGGCGCGGCTGGGTCGGGCGGCGCCACGATCCATCGGCTCCTCCGAGTTCACGGATGAAGTCTGCAAGGTGAAAGACATAGGGTCCGAGCAGGTAGACACAGATCCCGTCGGATTCCCCAATTGGAGTTCCCATCGGAATTGTCACAACGCACAGTGCTGTTATGTTGTTTGTCAAGTTGATGTGCCGTTTGTGACACAATTCAGATGATTGTGAATTTTTTTATATACTTTCGGAAAATATGCATTTCAAAACCACATTTTTTAATTGACATGGATTTTTCTTACACATAAAGTCATGGTATTGTGCTGTGTATTTGAAATACAATATATTTAACTGAGTCAAGCCGATTTTTTCCCAGATTTGATTCAGCACAACATGCGGATCCGATCGGGCGACAGGCGGTCCTGTAGGCGTCGGGATGTATCCAGTGGTACGACGGAGCAAGGAGAAAGAGCATGAGTGAACACAACGAACGCAGACTGCGGCGAGTCGTCAGCCGGCTGTTGCCCGTGCTGGTGCTTATGCTCGCACAGGTCATCCCGGCCCCGGGCTCGGTGCCCGCCGGGTACAGCCTGTATTACATCCCGGGCGACGAAGCCAGCATGCGGATCGTTTTTGCGGAATCCATCGGGACACTGATTTTGGGAGATCCCGGGGGCATCACCGATTCCATGTACTCGGTGATCACCATCACCGTGTGGGCCGACAACACCCGCATCTACATCGACCACTGGGAGGACGGGTACGAGCTCGATTACGACAACCCGGACGCCACCGCAGACGAGGTGCTTCCCGTCATGAACAAGGGCGACGTGGTGACCCTGCTGAGCCAGGACGTGCCGAGCCTCCTCTCGGAGCGCTCCGACCCGTCCGACCCGTCCCCGGTGGACTGCGACTGCGTCACCGGCGTTCCGGGCCAGACCCCCGAGCCCGGCTGCTACTACGACGGCCGCGATAAAATCTATGTGGCGGGCGGCCTCGTCACCATCACCCGGGCCATCATGCCGGAACAAATATGCTACGATGGAAACGGTGATGGCGATTGTGACGACACCGGAGACACCAGTCCGACGCCAGCCGGAGCGTCCATCGGCGATAACAATGCGGCCACGGTGCTGGCCACCGCGGAAGAGGTCTACCCGGTCCAGCCGCAGCTCACCACCTACATCCTGCCCCTCGGCGAAGACCTGGCCGCCCGGGGTTACACCGACTTCACCCGGGTCTTCGCCACGATCCAGGCCACCGAGAACGACACCGTGGTCCGGATCGACTTCGACGGCGACGGCGTCTTCGATCCCATTGACGCTGACCGTGACGGCGACTGCGACGGCGCCAACGAGGGCGCCAGCGTGACCCTGGACGAGGGCGAAATCCTCCTCGTCACCAACGCCAGCGACGGCAACGGCGGCACCGCCTGCGGCGGCGCCACGGCGCTGAACACCCGGACTCTGATCCTGGGCACCGAGACGCTGCAGGTGCAGTACTTTTCCGCGCTTCCGAGCGTTACCGTGACGGCCAACGGCTATTCCGCCTTCCCCCAGGGCTTCTGGTTCCACGAATACTATGCCCCTGTGGACGGCGCCACCGGCGGTTATGATACCGATATCTTCCTCTATAACCCCCACGGCAGCGACATCACCATCCGCTACGAAACCACGACCACATCGGGCACCTTCACCATCCCGGCCAACAGCACGATCTCCTACCAGGAAGCGACCGGCGCCTATGTACCCACTGGCAGCGGCGTGTATTTCCAGAGTGTGGGCGGCGAGGTGTTCTGGGGGATTTCCGTGATCGACCCCGAAAGTTCTGCTTATGACTGCGGCTACAGCCTGGTGCCGTCCTACCTGCTGGACGACGAGTACCACCTGGGCTGGGCCCCCGGGTCGGTCCCGATCGGTGGCGACCTCAACGCTTCGGGTCTCTACCTGTGCGCCGCCCAGGACTTCATCACCCTGTTCGTGGACTACGACGCGGACGGCCCGCGCGCCGCGGTCCAGTATGACCTGGACCGTCTGGAATCCATCTATTTGACTGACAGCGTCGACGGCGACATGACCGGCGCCGAGATCTGGGCCACCGGTCCCTTCGCTGCGGCCTTTGCCCAGAATCCCGACACGGCGCCGACCGGTTTGCCCGGCCTGGACCTGGGCTACACCACCTTGCCCGGCGTGGTGGACTGGGTGGAACTGGTGTTGGACGTGGTCAAGGCCACCGATCCGGTGGTTGTGGGGACCGGCACCGGGGAAACCACCAAGTACACCATCACCGTCAGCACTCAGGATTTCGACCTGGAGAACGTCCGTGTCACCGACACCCTGGCGGTGGGCTGGATGCTCTGCTCCACGGGCACCTCGCCGAGCTGCGCGGCGCCGCTGGTCACCTTCCCCGACGGCACCACCAGCAACGACCTGCCGCGCGTCGACGTCTACAACGTCATCGACGGCCGCCTCGACATCAATGGCGACGGCTCGGTGACGACGGCCGACGACGGCGTCTTCGACGGCATCCCCGTCATCGACGGCTACCTGGACATGGACGGCGACGGCGCCATCACCGCCGCCGACGACGGCAGCGAGGTGGGCGCGCTCGGGATCAACGTGATCAACGGCGGGTTGGACACGAACGGCAGCGGGGGCGTCACCACCGCCGACGACGCCACCGGCTTCACCGGCCGCAACCTGACCTGGGACAGCGCCGTCTTCACCGGCGGCGCGGTGGACCTGGCCGCGTACCAGGAGCTCACCATCGAGTACTACGCCTACACCAGCGCCGGCCACGCCGACGGCTCCGTCACCCGGAGCCCCGTGGCCGCCACGGGGGACCGCGAGGTGGGCAACCCGGTGGTGACCCAGAGCTTCACCGCCACTGACACGGTGTTCAACCTGTACAGCACCAGCCGCATGTCCGTCACCAAGACATCCGACGTGGTCACCGCCGCCTACCCCGGCGACACCGTCACCTACACCGTCACGGTGACCAACGACGGCGCCACGCCCATCGAGAACGTGGCCGTGTACGACGTGCTGCCAAGCGAGGTGAATTACGTCTCCGGCACAATCTCCTACCCAGTACCAGCTGGCACTTACACCTATCGGGACACTTTCACGGCTTCAACCTACAGTAACTCCAATGGCACCGCCGACTGGACGACCTCCTGGAGCGAAGCCAATGACGACGATAGCGCAACAACAGGCAAGATGCGCATTGACACAACCAACACGTATTTGAGGTTTCAAGGGACAAGCACCACCGACACTTTTTACATCGAACGAACCGCTGATCTCACGGGTATGACTAACCGAAGCCTGGTTTTCAATTACTCAGAGAATGGTACCCTTGAATCCACAGATGGGATGACGGTCACTGTCAATGGGGTTACGGTGCTCACTACGTTAGACGACTTCACACCTGGCACCTACAACAACACCACGCCGCTTGAAACCATCATTGCTGGTACCAGCCCGGTGGTGACGATTCGTTTCACCGCCGTAGGTTTTGAGGGAACATACGAACACTGGCATCTCGATGACATCACCTTCCAGTTTGACCAGGCGGCCACGACGGGAACGGCCGCGTTGGGAAATCCACCCAACCTGATCGGCGCGGGCGACGGCTACGATTTGCCAGCCGGTGAGAGTCTGACGCTCACGTTTACAGTGACGGTTGATGACCCGCTGGAAACCGGCATCACCGAAATCACCAACACGGCGTCGGCCACCTGCACCCAGATCAACGTGCCCATCAGCGCGTCGGTCACCGACCCGGTGGTCAATCCGGACCAGGCCAGCTCCATGGTGGGCGACCTGGTCTGGCTCGACAGCAACGGCAACGGCCTCCACGAGGTGGGCGAGTCGGGCATCCCCGGCGTGACGGTGACCCTCAAGGACAGCTTCGGCACACCCATCCAGACCACGTCCACCGACAGCCAGGGGCGCTACCTCTTCACCAACGTCGTCCCGGGCGCCGATTACTACGTGGAAATCGATCCCGCTACGCTGCCGGCCGGCCTGGCGCAGACGGCGCCGGCGGGCCGCAGCGACAACCGGAGCAACCCCTTCGACCTGCTGACGTTTTTGGGCAACAACCGGGACGAGTTCAGCGCCCGCGCCTACACCAATAACAACGGCAGCGTGAACTGGGCCTCTAACTGGACGGAGACCGATGCCACCGGCGGCGGCGCCACGGGCGGCGAGATCCAGGTCACCACGGGCGGCGAGCTGCGGATCAACGGCGACACCGGCGGCGTGAACAACCTCATCCGGCGTTCGCTGGGCGTCCCGCCCGGCGCGGTGGCCGCGACGCTCACCTTCAATTACCGTACCACCGGTGTGGAGGCGGCCGATTCCATCGTCCTCCAGCTCAGCGAGGACGGCGTGAACTTCACCACCGTGGCGACCTACAACGGCGCCTCCACCGGCAATGCCACGGTCGATATCACCCGCTACCTCTCCGCCACCACCGCCATCCGCTTCAAGGTGAACGGCGGCTACGGCGACGGGGACGACTACTTCTTCATCGACAACGTGGACGTCAGCTACTACAGCTTCAGCGACTACCTGGATGCCGACCTCGGCTACGCCCCGCAGACCAACACCGCCGCCATCGGCGATCTGGTCTGGAGCGACGCCGACGGCGACGGCGTCCGCGACGCCGGCGAGCCCGGCCTGCCCGGGATCACGGTGCAGCTATACAGCGACACCAACGGCGACGGCCTCCTCGATGCCGGCGACACCCTCGTCACCAGCACCACCACCGGAGCCGACGGCAGCTATCTGTTCTCGGGCGTGACGGCCACCGGGACCGAGGACTACCTGGTCTACGTCGATCCCACGCAGGCCGCCCTGACGGCCATCTACGGGGCGGGGGACGTGGATCCCACCACGCCCAGCCTCTACCCGGTGGCGAACGCGGCCAGCGGCGGGCTCTACCTCAACGGCGACTTCGGCTTCACCGACCTGACCACGCCTTCCACCTACAGCATCAGCGACCGGGTCTGGTTCGACGCCGACGCCGACGGCGTCGTGGACGCCGGCGAGTCCGGCCTGGCCGGAGTCACCGTGGCCCTGCTCGACGCGAGCTCCAACATCATCGCCACCACCACCACCGGCGCCGACGGCACCTTCGTGTTCGCCGGCGTCTCCGCCGGCGTGCGCTACGGCTGGCGCATCACCGACCAGGCCGGCGTGCTGAACGACTTCTACGGCACCACCGCCGCCGCGCTGGCCGATTACTTCCAGATGCCCGGCGTGCTGACCGGCAACACGAACTACTCCGCCAACCCGAACTTCGGCTACAACCAGACCCGCAGCATCGGCGACCAGGTCTTCAACGACGCCAACGGCAACGGCGTGTACGATGCCGGCGAGGACGGTTTCGGCGGGGTCGAAGTCCGGCTCTACCAGGACACTGACAACGACGGCGTGATCGATGCCGGCGAGCCACTCCTGGCCACCACCACCTCCAGCAGCACCGGCGCCTACCTGTTCTCGGGCCTGACCAACGGCAACTACATCGTCAGCATCCCCGATCCGCCCACCGGCTACACCTTCACCGGGACCGACAGCGACGGCACCGCGGCCGGCCACCAGCTCGCCGCGACCATCGCCGGCGGCAACTCCGACCTGGACGCCGATTTCGGCTACGAGGCCGACACGCCGCGGAGCTTGACCGGACGGATCTGGGAGGACCTGGACGAGGACGGCACGATCAACGGCAGCGAGGCCGGCCTGGCCGGCGTGACGGTGACCGTCTGGCTGGACGACGGCGACGGCATCTTCGAACCGGGCACCGGTGACACGCTCTTCTCCACCGAAACCACCGACGCCTCGGGCAACTACAGCTTCACCGGCCTGTCCGACGAAGTTTACTTCGTCCAGCCCACCGACCAGGGCGGCGTGCTCAGTGGCTACTCCCCGACCTACGAGTACACCGAGGGCATCACGGCCCCCTTCAACGGCTACGAGCGGGTGGACCTGACGGGCGGCGACGCCACCGGGATCCACTTCGGCTACCGCAAGGACGTCATCACCTTCGTGCTCGTCGCGTCGTTCCAGGCCTACGCCGAGGGCGGCCGGGCGGTGCTGGAATGGGACACCGCGGCCGAGGCCGACAGCCTGGGATTCTACGTGGAGCGGATCGACCCGGCCACCGGCGAGCGCCATCGCCTCGACGAGGCGCTCCTCCCGGCGCTGCTGGAGTCGCGCACCGGCGGGGTGTACCGCTTCGCCGACGAGTCCGCCGCCCCCGGCGAGACCTGGATCTACGAGTTGATCGAGGTTTCCACCGAGGGCCGGCAGGAAGTCTTCGGCCCGTTCACCGTAACCATCGGCCCGAAGGGGCCGGGCGCGGTGCCGGGGCTCCTGGACGGCCGGTTCAGCCGGACGCCGCGGGCGATGGCGCCCGTCGACCGCGCCCGCCTCGAGGTGGCGCGCCAGCGGCACGAACAGGCCTTGGCAGACCGCCGCGCGCGGTCGCTGGACGGCACGTTCAAGGCCGCCTCCCCCGCGGGGAACAGCGCCAAGCTGGCGGTCCGGGAGACCGGCGTGTACTTCCTCTCCTACGAGGAGATCGGCCGCCTGCTGAACATGAAACCGGCGCAAACCGCCGCCCTGGCGGGACAGTTCCGGTTGGCGCTGAGCAACCGGGGGAAGCCGGTGGCCTACTCGCTTCACGGCGCGTCCGGCATCCTCTTCTACGCCGAGGCGCCCGACGGCATTTACGCCAGCGATAACATCTACTGGTTGAGCATGGGCAAGGGGTCCGCGATGGCGGTGCGGCATCAGGCGCCGCTCGTCGAGCCGACCGGCACGGAGACCTTCAAGCGAACGGTCCGGGCGGAGACGAACCGCTTCGCGGCGACCACCATCTTCACCGATCCCGAGTCCGACTACTGGGTGTGGGATTATCTGATCGCGGGCACAGCCGGCCAGGATCGGAAGACGTATCCGCTGGCCAGCCCCGGCCTGGCCGCCGACGAGACGGCCATCCTGTCGGTCCGGCTGGTGGGCGGTTCCGAGTCCGCCGCCGATCCGGATCACCATGTCCTCATCACGCTTAACGGAATGGCCGTGGGCGAACACCAGTGGAACGGGACCGCGGTGCAGGATCTGGGCTTCACCGTCGCCGCCAACCGTCTGGCCGACGGCGACAACACCGTGGAAGTGATCAGCCTGCTGGACGCCGGCGTTCCCTACAGCGTGGTGATCGTGGACCGCTTCGAGTTGAGCTACCCCTCGTTCTATCTCGCCGATGACGACCGGCTGGCCTTCAACTCCGACGACGCCAGCGACTCCTTCGTGGAGGAGAGTCGGCGGGCGCTGCTGGCCGGCGGGTTCAGCACCCCCAACATCCTGGTCCTGGATATCACCAATCCCAAGACCCCGGCCCAGGTGAGGACCTCCCCACCGGTGGAGCTGGACGGCGGCTACGCCGTCGCCATGCGGCCCGCGAGCCACGCGCAGTATTTCGCCTGCACCCTGGAGTCACTGGCTCCGGTGGCCGACGCCTACCCCGACCAAAAGTCCTACCTGACCAGCCGGAGGAACGAAGCCGACTACCTGGTGATCACGCCGCCCGAGTTGCGCGCGGCCGCCGAAGCGCTGGCGGAATACCGGAGCGACCGATCCCTGAAGACCATGGTGGTGGATCTCGAGGACATCATGGACGAGTTCAACGACGGGATCCAATCGCCGTGGGCCATCCACTCCTTCCTGTCGTTCACCCACCGGTTCTGGGACCAGCCGCCCGCCTACGTGGCGCTGCTCGGATCGGGCACCTATGACTACAAGGGGTACCAGACGCACGGCGACAACCTGCTGCCGGTGGTCATGGCCGGCACCCCCCACGGCCTCTTCGCCTCGGACAACCGTCTGGCCGACATCGAAGGCTTCGACGGCCTGCCCGATCTGGCCATCGGCCGGATTCCCGCGGTGACCGAGGAAGAAGCGCTCAATTACCTCGACAAGATGGCCGCTTACGAGGCGTCGCTGGGCGCCGAGTGGCGGAGCCGGATGCTGCTGCTGGCGGACAAGCCGGTGCCGGGGGCCGATTTCGGCCAGGACAGCGACGCCCTGACCTACGTGTTGCCGGAGGGCGTGGCCGTCGAGAAAATCTACCGGCCCGGATTGACGCGCGACATGGCCCGCAGCCGGTTCATCGGCGGCCTCAACGCGGGCGCCGCATTCGCCAACTACTTCGGGCACGCCGGCTTCGACCGGCTGGCCAGCGACGGCTTGCTGACCCTGTCCGACATCAACGCCCTGACCAACGCCGAACGGCCGGCAGTGATGACGCTCATGACCTGCCTGGCGGGGGTGCACGAGATGCCGGGCTTCCGGTTCCTGGGCGAATCCCTGGTCGTGGCACCGGGCGGTGCGGCGGCGGTCTGGTCGGCCAGCGGCCTGTCGGAGCACCTGCAGTCGACCATTCTGGCCGAGTCGTTCTACCAGGACGACTTCAACGCGTCTCCGCGGACCATCGGCACGCTGGTGGGCGCCGCGCTGCAACGGTTGAACGTGACCCATCCCGGCACGTTCATGCTCGATGTGTACACCCTGTTCGGCGATCCGGCCCTGCGGATCGAGTGAACGTCGACGGCTTCTTAGTGACTGAGCCGGCATCCGAGCGTTCGGTGATGGATGATGTGGAATAGCAAGTACGTTCAGAACGAGAACGTGATCACGCGGCAGTTGGCCGAACTGACGGTGCTGGTGCCCATCCGCGGGCAGTTGGTGGATCTGCAGCAACTGTTCACCCTGAATCCGGTGGCCGAGTTCATCTGGCGCCGGCTGGACGGACGCACCCCGATGGAGGCGATTCTGCGGGCCGCGCTGGACACGTACCAGGTGGAACGCGAACAGGTTGCGGCCGATGCCGAGTCGTTCATCCGGACCCTGCTCCAGCGGGAACTCATCGTCGAGGTGCCGTGACCATGGCTTGCCCCCAGGTCGAGTGGTCCGCCGATCCGACGCATGCCGAACGATTCCGGCAGGTGGTGGCGCGTCACCGCCTGCCGGTTTCGGGCAGCCTTGAGCTCACCCGCCGGTGCAACCTGCGATGCCGGCACTGCTACCTGGGCACCGACGGCGAGCGCCTGCCGGCGGGCCGGGCGGAGCTCGGGACGGACACCTGGCAGGGGATCCTGGACCAGATCGTCGACGCGGGGTGCCTGTACCTCCTCATCACCGGCGGCGAACCGCTGGTGCGGCCCGATTTTGCAGACATCTACACCCACGCGAAGCGGCGGGGGATGCTGGTCACCCTGTTCACCAACGGCACGCTGCTGGACGAGTCCGTGCTCGATGTCCTGACCGACTTGCCGCCCCAGACCGTGGAGATCACCCTGTACGGAGCCACCGCGCCCACCTACGAGGCCATCACCGGGGTGCCGGGTTCTTACGACCGCTGCCGCGCGGGCCTCGAGCGGCTGGCCGAACGCCGGCTCCGTTTCCGCCTCAAGACCGTGCTCACCCGTTTGAACATCGGCGAACTCGAGGCGATGGAAGCGCTGGCCCGGCGGTTCGGCGTGAAGTTCCGCTTCGATCCCGCCATCTTCCCGACATTCGGCGGGGACCGCGCACCCCTGGACCTGCGGGTGGATCCGGCGGTGGTTGCCGACCGGGAGCTGGCGGACGAGGGACGCCGGCGGGAGTGGACGGAATTCTTCAGGCGGCACCACGAGCCGCCGGCGACTGACGACGCGTTCAGCTGCGGCACCGGCGTCGGCACATTCCATGTGGATCCCTTCGGGCGCCTCTTTCCGTGCGTCATGGTGCAGCGGCCGGCCTACGACCTGACCCGCGGCGACTTCGCCACCGGTTGGCGGGAAGTCATCCCCGGAGTACGCACGCTGAAGATGGCGGCCGGCCAGAAGTGCCGGACCTGCCGGGATATCAGTCTCTGCGGGTATTGTCCCGCCTTTTTCGAATTGGAAAACGGATCCCCCGACATTCCCTCCGAGTACCTGTGCGCGCTGGGACAAAACCGGGCGGACCGGATCCGGAGCATCATCAACACGGAGGCATGACGCATGCGGGAAGAGACACAAGAGAAGCTGCCATACGAGAAGCCCGAACTGGGCGTGATCGAGCTGGTGGCGGAGGAAGTGCTCACGACGGGCTGCAAGATGACCCAGACCGGGCCCGGCTCCGTCGGCGTCTGCGTGTCGGGCTTCAACCCCTGCTTCAACAATACCGGAACTTCCTGACCGGCCCGCCGGGAGTCATGGATATCGAGATCGCGGATTTCATCTTCGCGTTCCCCCCTGAACACGATTATCCGGTCCAACCGATCCCCGCTCTGTTTCAAACGTTCCGGCGGACGGCGGGAGTCGCGCCGCCCGTCGCGCCGATCGAGATGCGGCTCGTCCTCCGACCGCCAGCGGAGGGGACAGCTTTCCACCCGGTCTTCACCTGCGGCGAGCACTGGGCGCTCTTCCGGGACGGAGACGAACACCTCTTTGCCAGCATCGCGCGGGAAGCCGGTTCACCCGTCTGGACGGCGCGCATCACCGCAGACTGCCGCCGGATCACCTACCATGCCGAGGCGGCCCTTCTCCGGGATGGCCCGGCGCCAGTGATCGCCCACCCGGTGCTCTACCCCCTCAACAAGCCCCTGCTCATCCACATTCTGTCGCGGCACTGCGGCATTCTGGTTCACGCAGCCGGCGTGAGCCTCAACGGGCGGGGCGTCGCCCTGGCCGGCCGGTCCGGTGCCGGCAAAAGCACCCTGGCCCGGCTGTTCGCCGATTCCGGTGCGCACGGCCTCCTGAGCGACGAACGAGTCGCAATCCGGGAGTCGGCGGAGGGATTCCGGGTGTACGGAACGCCCTGGCCGGGCGACGCTCACATCGCCCGGAACGACCACGCGCCGCTGCAGGCGCTGTTTTTCCTTGCCCACGGCGACCGCCATGAGACCGTGGCGCTGTCGCCGTCGGACGCGTTCCGGCGCCTGGCGGCCGTGGCGTCCATCCCCTGGTACGACCAGCCGGTTGTCCCCGCCATGCTCGACTGGGCCGGTCGGCTCCTCCGTCAGGTGCCGGCGTTCGAGCTGCGGTTCACCCCAACGGCCGATGTGGTCCCCTTCCTCGAGCGCTTCGTCGGTTCGGTGTGACAGTCAACAGTAAACAGTGAACAGTGAATAGCGCTGGTAGCGGCCGGCGCGGCGCCACGCACGGTTGGCGTGCCTAATGTGGCCATCCCGACGGGTTGACCCGGGCGGGAG
>Ga0302250_1002235_pt1 | contig 12443 bp, 6 predicted proteins | sample AAG_RA_Asp_MG_FD_193536 | JGI IMG/M metagenome (GOLD analysis project Ga0302250, IMG submission 193536) | Enriched activated sludge microbial communities from anaerobic digester in WTTP, New Holstein, Wisconsin, United States - AAG_RA_Asp | ecosystem: Engineered > Bioreactor > Anaerobic >... | reverse complement strand
GCATTCGACCGCCAAGGTCGTTGACGGTAAGTCGGTGGGGCTGCGAGGCATTGTCATTGACATGACGGAAACCAAGAAGCTCGAATCACAGCTTCGCCAGGCCCACAAAATGGAAGCCGTCGGCACGTTGGCCGGAGGCATTGCTCATGATTTCAACAACCTCCTGCAGGCTGTCCAGGGTTATGCGGAGTTGCTGCTGTTGAAGAAGACGGAAGCGGAGCCGGAATACCAGATCCTGATGGAGATCAGCCGGGCAGCGAAACGAGGAGGTGAGCTCACCCGCCAGCTTCTCGCGTTCAGCCGCAAAGTGGAATCCAGGCTTCAGCCGCTGGATCTCAACCGGACGGTTAACGAGGTCAGGTTGCTGCTGGAGCGAACGATTCCCAAAATGATCAGGATCGACCTGCATCTCATGGGCAACCTTCATTGGATCAAGGCCGATCCTTCGCAGGTTGAACAGATCATGATGAATCTCGCCGTCAATGCCCGGGATGCCATGCCGAAAGGCGGCACGCTCACCATTGAAACCCGGAATGTCATCGTGACTGAGGAGGATTGCTCCAGCCAGCCGGAGTTGACTCCCGGCAGCTATGTGCTCCTCACGGTCAGCGACACCGGCCTGGGAATTGAAAAGACGACCCTGGAACATATCTTTGATCCCTTCTTTACCACCAAGGAAGTCGGGAAGGGCACGGGCCTGGGTCTTGCCATGGTCTATGGCATCGTCAAGAACCACCGAGGGACTATCCTCTGCAGCAGCGATCCGGGGGCGGGAACGGCCTTCAATGTCTATTTCCCCGCGATCGAAAGACCCGACGCAACTCCCGGAATCGTCCCGGCGGCAACTGAGCCACCACGGGGGAGTGAGACCGTCCTGCTGGTGGACGACGATGACGCTGTTCGAGAGCTGGGGGAAAAGACTCTGCAGATGTTTGGGTACACCGTGATCACCGCACCGGATGGTGCCAGCGCCCTGCACATCTATGGCAAGGAAAGAGACCACATTGATCTGATCATCCTCGATTTGATCATGCCTGAAATGGGTGGCACGCAATGCCTGCAGGAGCTTCTTGAGATGGATCCCGAGGCCAGGGTTATCATTGCCAGCGGCTGTGCGGTCGAAAGGGAGATCGAGCAGGTGACGAAGAGCGGGGCGAAGGCCTTCATCAATAAGCCTTACGACATCCAACAGATGCTCACCGCGGTTCGAGGAGTTCTGGGCTGAGCACCGGAGAAGAAACCTTCCACTAAATCATGCAACCTCCAGGCGGGTCCACTCTTTTTCGGCGGCAGCAGAAAGCAATCAGCGCATAATCCGACCAAACGGAGGACTGCCCGGTCCACAGCCAATTTACTCGTCATGGTACTCCAGCAGTAAATGGCTCGCCAGGATCATGGCCTCGAATTATTGAGATTACGAACGGCCTCCCAGCACTCCTCCTTCTTGCACCACTCCGTAACATTGCGACCGGCAGCTGATGCTGTAATGACATCGCTGATCCTGCGAGACCAGGATCTGAGAGTATTCTCAAGCTCGACGGAAGTCTTCTGATCATCCCAGATCTGTCGTAGACTGAGACTGGGCCCTCTCAGGTGAGACAGGTATGCAACCAGGTAGGTAACAATGTTCGCTCGGTAAGCAGGGAACTTCTCCTGCCTGACTATCCGCTCAGCCTGCCTGAAAAGAATTGCCTTTGCTATGAACTCACGATACCAGTCCTCATCAGGTTTCCAATCCGGGCTGCGTCTGTGAAGCTCGGTAGTAAAAGCCAGGAAATTCTTCTGGGCACCTCTGCTGACCACGTGTGGCAGCTGATCCCAGCTGTTTATGTATTTTGCAAGATCCGTCTTGGTGAACCGGCGCGAGCTTGGAGTTCTTTCATCGAATTTCCGCTTTTGTGCCGGGGTTGTTGCCTCCCGGCTCTTGGCGACCTGATACTGGCCCCGTGCTCTCTCATAGAACCATCTCCCCTGCTCTCCAGGACACCAGACAGCCGTTGAAAGCCTCTCAACTTCGATATGAAATGTATGGTTGGCAGAGAAGTCGGCTACCTGGATCACATTTTGGCTGTTGGCATAGAGTGAGATCCTTGGAACAATCTCATCAAGTTTCTCCGGTTTGAGGAGAGTTGTGATCTTGGCCGGCACAAAAACCCGGGAAATATCGGCCCGGTCAATCTTCCTGGCCCTGTGGAGAGATGCTGTAGTCTGCCCGCCGTTCACAATCTGCAATCCCGTTACTGACCGGATGGCCAACTGGCCATCATCACCCCGAATAATCTGCAGGCTGTCTGCTGTGGCAGAGATCCCGTTATTGTAGGCCATGAAACGGTCTGGCTCCTTTTTGAGAGTCTCCCGGATGCCTTTATTGACCTTTCCTTTAGCCTGAAGAAAAGATCTCACGTTGAACTCGAGCAGTCTGGGACCGTATTCATCGTAGATGCGGTACAGAACCTCTGCGGGCATGATCAGCAGATAGGCGTTGTAGTCCTCGGCCGCACGCGGCATGGCCACGCACGGGAGCGGCGAACCAAACGTTCTCTCAAAATCGATCTCGATGACATCCCTGGGCAGACCCGCTTGCATGCTCCTGAAAAGCCTTTGCGCGTCCCAGATCTCAAATTCGAATGGAACGGGCAGACCCCTGAGTCTGGCCCTTCTAACATCCTTAATACGGCTCAGGCCGTCAGTCAGGACAAAAACGCGGACACGGCTCAGATCTGATACAACCTCATGTATTCTGGATGTCATGGCAAATGCATCGGAGGCCGCTTCCATCTGCTGATGAATCCCTCTCCTGGCCGCATCGAAAAATCGGATTGCCTCCTTTGCCGCTTTCTTGACTTCTTCGACGGAGGTATTTCCAGGTTGCTGGTAATCAGAAAAGAGGGAGGTGAACAGATCCAGCGTGTCGCCATCATCATTCACTGCAAATCCATTCACTTTGAATGTGCTTCTTGCGGTCCGCCCCTCAAAGTGACAAACCTCGGCATTTTCAATTATGCCCATCTCGGACAGATGATCGAGGACATACTCCACAAAAACATTTTCCTTGAAATCCACCGCTCCATCGTTACCAGAGCCCCCACTCGCGCGGTCGTGGACTTCTGCGTTTATCCTCTGTATGAAACGAAGCAATTCGATATCTTCTGTCATTCTAGTCTTCGAGCATCGTGTTGCGCACTCTCTCAGCGTCCAGCTCAAAAGGGAGGCAGGCAGAAAATTCGATGCCGTATGAACCTGAGAGAACACCCGTGCGAACTTCAGAAGCACGGATCCTCGGGAAGTCTCCCGTCACTTCAAAAAAGCAGACACTTCGCACAAGATATCGCCGGCCGGAGTATAGACCTTCATGGATATCAAGATATCCTGCCTCAAGGAGGCTCTCATTAAACATCATGACAGCGGATCGATCTTCAGAACCGAGTTTGCCGCGGATTCTCTGGACCAACTCGGGCAGAGTCAAGCCGGAAACACTGCCGGTATCGAATGTCATATGACACAAAACAAGCCGCTTAACGCGAGTTTCATCCAGTTGTGAGAGGCTGGAAATCTTAATAGGGCCAGGAGGCAGGATGGTCGTGCTCTTTACTTCAATGGAACACCCCGGAAACTCGAAATCCTGAACACCTCCCGCTGGGCCTTTCCAGGACTGCACTGCACGAAACGGCGATACCCTCCCGATAACATTCTCCGTCAAAAAAAACAGTTCAGCAAACAGGCCAATCTGTTCCTCCAGCCCGAGCCCTTCCGCTCCATATCTCTTCATGAACTCCTGCCAGATCCGCAGCCGCAAAAGGAGGGCTTGAACAGCTCTCCGTTCTGAAGATGCCTCTGCGATAGTCCCCGCCACATCCTGACAAAGCACTTCGAAGACCTCCCGGAAAACCCGGTCTGACAGCAGCAGGCAGAGGCGAGTCCGTCCACCGGGTCCGGGAACTGCGATTTCCGGCGAGAGCACAAAACCTCTTGACGAAGGATAATCAACATCCGGCGGAATGGCGGAGGATGCAAGCTCAATCAAAAGAGCAGGCGTCGCGCCCGGTTCAAGGATCGCTGCTCGAATGTCGGATATGGCATCTGGGAAAATCCGTCTGGTATGCCAACCAGGCTCAACGCGTGGTTCTTCAGCAAGATCTTTCCAGAGGGAGCCTGGCTGGTTCACAGATCACCCCCGTATTCCTGGCTCCAGTAGGTATTGTTGACCCTATAAGTCACAGTGCGAGCCTGATCACTGGTCGGGAAGCTGATTCCGAAACCGATAACCGGAATCGCCTCCTCGATCTGTGCTGTAGATGGAGAGAGAGGATAAAGAAGAAGCAGGCCGGTGCCGGGATCACGTTGAGCTCTGATTCTGGGTCCTGATGGAGAACCGGGGACCTCCCTTCGGCCGGAACGGGCCGCATCCTGTATTGTCTGCATCAGGGCAGCCTGGTATCGGTCAAGATTCAGATCGATAGCTTCATCACGAGGCGACAAAAGGCGTCTGATAAGGTAGCGCCCTTCATTTCTTTGCTCCTCTATCGAGAGGTTCCGTTCGTTGGGAGAACGCCTGAGCAGGTTGATATCCAGTCCGCCAATCTGAGCCCGTTCACCTCCTTCAGCTCCAGAAATGAGAGCTATGGTCCAGCTTTGAAGTTCTCCGATACTGTTCTGTCTTTCGACATAATCAGACAGCAGGCGGGCATCAACCTTCTGATTTGTCGGGTGGGTGACGACCTGGCTGAGGAATGAGAGAATCTCGGTCGCTGGTACTCCCGTCCAGAGGCAAGTGTCCGACCAGCTGTGAACTCTGCCACCTGGACGATTACGTTGGGGGCTTGTTTCAGGCGGTGGCCCGAGTCTTCTAAGCAGAGCCTCAGCGGCTCGATAATTCCGATCGAGGTTCTCACCGCCTCGATAAAAGACAACGGTTTCTGAGACGGAGCCTGCAAAAGACAATTGAAGCTCGATACCCGTCCTGAGTTTGACTCTCGAGGTGATCATCATTGCAGGATGGGACTTTACCCTCAGACCGTAGTCCCGTGGGGTTCCACCTACCGCCGCCATCTGATCGAACTCCTGCCTCAGTTCCTCATTGGCCTCAGTGATGTACTGGAACCACTCATTGAGTTCCGGTGTCGTGTAGAGACGGCACAGATCCAGATAACCGGGCCGGTACCCGAACCAGCGCCCCATCTGCATGAGGGTATCGTACATTCTTGAAGCTCGTAGAAAGTAGCTCACCGTGAGACCTTCAAGAGTGAGGCCGCGGGAGAGCTTGTCACCACCAATGGCTATGACGTTAAGACCGCTCTCTCTGTTGGTCTCATAGTCCAGGACGTCTCTGGCTGAGCCGTTGATCTGACGCACCTCGATGCTGGAGACTATCTGACCGAGCAGAGGTTCTATGCTATCCCATGACATCGCTGGATATTCCGCATCCTCGAAGGACTGCGTTGTGGGTATGAAATCTTCTTCCCAGAGTTGACGCAGTTCAGACAGAAGCGTTCTGGGGAATCTGCCATCTCCGCGGCGAATTCTTCGACGGATAGAGCTGAGCTCTTCACGAACCTGATTGGAGACCGCCTGCTGTACGCTGGTGAAGCGTGTTACGTGAATCAGCATCGAGTTGTGTTCTCGCACCTGACCACGAGCCAGCCTGGCTGCACAGACTAGCAGAAAAGAATGGATGGCTCGCCGCAAAGACGGGGGGATTTCAGGCTGGCCATCACAAAGTGGCCGGTGCCCGTTCCGGTGGCGGGGAGGGACCCAGCCACTGCGCTCTCCCGGATCGAGAGAGTCAGCGTGATCGGTAACCTGTCTCACCAGTGGAAGCGGTGGAAGGCCTCCCGCACCATCCTCAGAATCATCGCTCAGGCCAAAGATCCTTACCGGCCCGGCATAGTTCGAGGGGGCAGGCAGGTTTATGATGAAGCTGCCGGGGAAGATGTCGTCGCCTACCTCGGCTGTGCGGGCACGTTCATGAATAAAGATGTTGGCGAATGGAGTGGCAGTGTAGCCGACGTAGGCACTCTTTTCAAAGTAGCGAAGCAGTCTCCGGACACATGCGTTGATGACCGTCGGATCATGATCAGGGTCAGGCTGACCGTTTTCATCGAATGCCTGCTCGTTGGTATCAACCGATGCATGATCGGCCTCATCATCGATAACGAGCAACGGAACATCTGTAACCACGCGCCGTCCCGTTTCAGGATCTGTACTGTTTGCTGCCCATTCCACCCAGGCCAGAAGATTCTGCAGCACTCGGGCGTTCTTCTTCACCACAAAGAGCAGGGGCCGGCCACCGGGGTTAATACTGAAGTTCCTTGCAACTGCCCGGCTGAAATCCCCCCGTTCACTACGGTTCGTAATGGTATCCGTTCGCAGTTCAGGGTCCATGGTGCCGACCCCAATTGGACGCAACCCGCGCCGCTGCGCCTCGCGGGGAGGCATGCTCTCATAGCCCAGGAACCCCTCATCGAGGCGCATCTGGGTCTGGCTGCGAAGGTTATTGTGAGTTCCAGCAAGGACAACGATAACCTTGTAGCCGGCATCGGCGGCTTTACAGATGAGGCCGTTGTAGTTGGCAGTCTTTCCTGACTGGACATGGCCAACAACCAGCCCCCGCCGATCCCAGGGTCCCTGGCGCTGAGGATCTTCAAGAAGACCGAGCACCCGATCTGTGATTTCATCGAGCGCGTCAATGCTGCCCGGGGACCATCTGCTGCCGAGATACAACCGATATCTATTTCTGTATCTCCATGAGATTTCACTCCGGCGTTGAGGCAGCCAAGGGACATGATTCTCTTCATCAACGAGGGATGTCTCCCGCCCGATCCAAACGCTGAACCTGGCCTCCAACTCCCTGATGAGCCTGTCTCGATCGATTCCCTGCCGCCATCCGGGATCCATGCCAAGAACCGTGTCCACTCTTTCTGCAATGAGTTCGTGCGTAAGAGGACCATCATCGGTCCTCGACCGAATGAACATCTGTGCTATCCCGAGAATATTCTCGAAGTCACCGTTACTCAAAAGTCTCCCTCCCCCTGTGCGCTATCGGAAAGTGACATAACAAGATCTGGGAAGTTGTGGAATGGTTCAGTCCTCAGTAGATATTGGCGTGCCTCGTCAGGTGACATCGTCAGTACATTCACCATATGATCATAGATAGACTGAACTACCTGGTAGACGTCATTCTCTGAGCTGCTGCTGAAGGCTTCATCCTGGATGGCACCTCCTTCTATGGTGTCGAGCCAGATTTGCTGGACGGGAACAGTTTCTTCTATTACCCGCAGCATTGCCTCAATCCTGCTTCTGAGTTCTCCAGAATCATTAAGGACCGACTTGACAACGGGATGGCTGCGACTGATGCGGTAGCTGATGTGGTCCTTTGTTTCGATGATCTCCCAGGCTCTCTGGAATTGATCGACGCCCGCCCTCCTTCCGTAAGTACCTCGATGAGCAAAGATCTGCCGAGCCTGGTTTCTCACCTGATCTGCCAGATCTCTGAGGCGGTATCGCAGGTATACAGGAGGACGCGCGGCTGACTTCCGGATATCAATTCTCCAGTGCGCATCGGCGGAATTAGTAATGTCAAGCCGTATACGCGCAAGCTTGAATGGTTCTTCTTTGGTCCACATTCGCCGTATACCCAGTCCAAGCCAGCTGCCGGCGACAAGCATTCTGCGATTTCTATAGATGTAAAAGCCCTGCTGCGCAGTCCAGCCCTCAGAACCCCCTCCAAGGTTGAAGCTTGCTTCGTCCAGACGGTCCTTATGCGGAAGTACAAACCCCTGCAGCTCAACAGGTCCTACCGAGGTGAGAATCCGCTCCATCGGAGTGCTTGTTGTACTGGGATGGTCCCTCATGAAAGGATCCCAGGCTTTGACCCTCTGTGACTCTGAACTGCCGTTGATGAAAATGTTGAGCTGCGGTTTTGGACCTTCCAGGAACCTGTGGAAAATCATGGAGAGATGCTGTTCGACCTTGTCTATAAGTTGCAGGAAAGACTCATGGGCTTTCCTGTCATCGGAGGAGCAGTCTCCAACCACCCGGTCCAGGTTCTCCCACAGCACTATTGTCCCGTGATCGAAGTCCTTCAGCGCGTCAATCCGCCCCTCTGATCCGGCTCTGGTTTCTTTCAGGAGCTGCCAGTCGTTTACTCTGGACACATGGTCCAGATCCCAGCGGCGAATTGCCATTTGCCCATTCATGAGAGATGCTACGGTGAGATTCCGGCACTGCGAGAATGAGGCTGTCTTGAGGCCAAGGCCGAATCGTCCGAGATCGTCGGGGGAGCGCTCTTCCAGTGGGTTGCGGCTGCCGGGGCACATGGCGTTTCGAAGTGTATCTTCCGTCATCCCGCATCCGTCATCAAGGATAGAGATGCAGGAGTCACGCCCGTCCCACCAGAAGTTGATCCAGACATTCCGGGCACGGGCGGTTATGCTGTTATCGATCAGATCAGCAATTGCTGCCTGTGTGGTGTAGCCGGCACCTCTCAATGCTTCGATCATTGAAGAGGCCGGCGGGGCAGCTATGTCGTAATCCGGAGTCGTAATATGATCATGTTTCATAATGACTATAGTCAAACAACTTTGGTTTTTCTCAGGAACAAGTTGAGCTTCTGATGCGCCCCAGCAGCCTCATGGGTAAGAGTGCAGATGGTAGAGAAATTTCTAATTACAAGTGCTCCCTGAGCAAAAAAAGTGCCAGGAAAAACCAAAGTTGCATCAGTATACATGCTGTTAACTCAAACCATTTTCTACCCAAGAATTCGAAAAGGCAAAACTCATCGAAAAAGGGGTTCACCGGGCATCAGGACTGCCGCAGCAAGACCATCCCCGGACGGGACGCATGGCGTGCAAACCATGCCTGCAAGTCCACAAGTGCCTGGCTGCGAAACCGTGCATAGGGCTTCATCTCCTCAGCCTTATCCAGTCCGAGTGAGACAAGATGGCGAGCGCTGAGATAAATGTTGTATTTTTCAGGAGCACGTCGCTTTCCTTTCAGGAAAATCGGACCAATTTCCCATATAAATTCCGCTCTCGGATTTATCTTATTTCGCTCACCTGATGGAAGTGCGACCCCGAAGATCAAGCGGGCCACGCGAATGTTCTTCTGAGCGTGGTCACAGTTCGCACCTATCTCAACGAGGACAGGAATGGTGACGCCTTCCAGCTGGGTTGCTTTTGCCGCTGTTTCAGGATGCCCCTTCTTCCCTTGAATGAAATCTTCAATTAGGCGTCTGCTGTCTGGCAGCCATTGTGGCCTCTTTTTGTTTGGAAACACGTACAGATTGCCTCCGGTAAAGCGTTGCAGGCCTTCAAAGGCAAGATGCAGCAGAGTATTGACCCTGGCTTTCCGATCATTCCCACAGTCGGCTGAAGCACGCAGTATCTCTTCTGAGCTTTGAACCAAGGCCGCAGAAAGGTCCGCAGCATGGCTTTCCATGCGATCAGCGTACAAAGGTCCCAACGAGCCGTAGACAGCACTCAGACACGTATCCGGATCCAGGTGCCTGTCCGCCTGGGCACTGGCCATCGCGTGCAGGAGCTGCAGGAAATGCTTTTTCCAGCTTTCACGAAATTTGGTTCTATCTTTGGTCTGCGGGGCCACCAGAGCTGACAGTCCGTTGGTCACCTCCGTAGCAGCCAGGAAGCACTTTTGTTCCCAGCCCTGGAGAAAGAGAACCGGACTGAACTGTCCCAATGCCTCTGCAAGTTTCTCAGATACTACCGAGAGACTGAACTCGCCATCTTCACTCTTGCATTGCGTCTTCGTGAGCATGAGCGAAAGGATCGGTTTGGGAACATCTTTCTCAGAAAAAACCGACTTCTCAAACTTTTCCAGAAGCTCTGCATGGTAAGTCCAGGCAATGACCGTATACGGCCCATTGTCGGATCTCAATATCCTCCTCAAGCAGTTTAGAAGAGTCGATATCTTCGATTTGTCTGAAACTCCACCGCCTGTCAGATCCATGTCCAGGATTGCCAACCGTACTCCTCTAAGGCGTCTGTCATCTGATGGAAGTCCCTGGGGGTTGCCATCAAAGAACGCAGCAGGCACGCCCTCCTTTGCGAAAGCCTTCAGAATTGGCAGAGCTTCACTTTCCTGATCATCAACCACAATTACTCGGGCACCGGGAAGTCCCGTCATTTCTCCGCACCTCCAAAAACCAGCGCTACAACGGCGCCATCAAACTCATCTGGCAACGCCAGATCTCCAGACTGCGGAAATTCCAGTCGCCCACCCTGGGCCTTCATGACCTGGTCCGCTATGTGAAGTCCAAGACCCATGCCCTCTGGTTTCCTGCTGATAAATGGTTCAATCAGGTATTCTGGGGGATCAAGAAACCCAGTCCCATTGTCGGCAACAACTATTGCAGGTCCGCCGGAAAACTCCTTTGATGTCCCGATATATATCCTTTTCTTGTTCTTTGCCTCTCCCCACTTTGTGTCCAGCCACCATATGGAGTTGTCTATCAGGTTCATGATAGTGGAGATTGTGAGCCGTCGACTACACTTGACCTCAAAGTCACCCTGCTGCTTGTTGACAACGATCCTGATCCCGTGATTCTTCAGCCTGAGTTCCGTATTAAATATGGCTCTTGAAATAATGCCGCTGGCTTTTTCACGGGTTGACCCCGAGCTGCGTATGAGGGCTGCAAAGCCTTCTACCAGGTCTGCAAGGTGCTTAGCCAGAGCACTGATCCGCGGTCCAGCCCGTTCCTCCCTGACTGCTCTGACAAGCTCTTCAACTCCTTTCTCCACCTCATGGATTACGACCGAGAGACTGAGGCCGGCGCTTGCGCTGGTCAGGAACCGATTGCGTATCAGCAGGAAATCTGACTCTATCCTGTCGAGATATGTCCCAAGCTCTTTCGTAAGATTCTTCTTCTCTATGAGCTCACGTACCTCCGCGAGATCCTGGAGAACGGGTTCCTTGATAACTTTGCTGCTGTACGCGTTCCTTATGCGTGTCTTGTCTTTGTTTCTTTCGGCTACTATATGATTGACGGCTGCTACCACCGCCTCCCTGAAAGCGCGGAAAGCACCATTATTTACAAATCCCTCCCGGTTCGTCTTTTCCACCAGACCGGAACTGTCAGCCAAGCTGAGTGATACTGCTCCTATCACGAGGTTGTTACTGATGCGACGGGTGGGAACATTTACTCTTCGTCCTCCCAGATCCAACCAGTCATTGCCGGGTTCACCATAGTCGTAGATGCGGATTCCATCGCGGTATACTCTTATGCCGCCGTTTTCTGCGAGGAAGCTCTTAAGTCCCTTCTTGTCCGTTACTCCAAGAGCGAGAATCTTTGGATCCAGGTCGAAAATAAAAAGATCCAGATGCACCGGACCAACTTTGCGCTTAAAATCCTCAGCATCTTCGATTCTTATCGTCGTGCCTGTGCTCTCCTGACGGGGAGACACCTTGTCCATGGCCGAAAGTGGCGTGAATTCATAGTGATAGGAGAGCTGATTTCCCTCTATATCGGAACTTGCTCTGAAGAGAGAGTACTCCAGAACCTCCCCTACGGTCATCAGGCCTTCCAGCCATTCGGCTTTCTCAGTAAGAACGAGTTCTGCCTTGAATTCCCCCTCGCTCCCAAAAGGTGAACAGATGGAGGTCACAGCCCTGTACAGGTCGCGGACTATCCCCCTGGACCAGATGTTTCTGAGATCGGTTATCTCGATTCTGGTACCGGTCTTGCTGCCGGTAAAAACCTCCGGTCTGCGTTCACTGATGTGAACGGGTACCTGCTCGAGGTATGTATGTTTTCCGAAATCCGTCCAGTTGATTTCAACGACTATCTCCGGATGGCCTGCTTTTCGGGTAATGAGCCTCACGTGGCTGCCAAGCTTGTGGGCTGCAAAGCGCCCAACTCCTTTTTCCCCGAGTGGCAGTCTCCTGAATCTTTTCGTTCGTTCTCCGGCCCTCCTTTGTTGGTCACGAAAGTCAGTTCCAGGCTCAAGCCAGACTGTTGTCACCCTCTCATAATCCATGCCTGTGCCGGAATCCTCGACCACAATGCTGCCGTTGCGCATTTTCGTCAGGTTTGACATGGTCACTGTGGCATCGGGGGAATCAGCGTCGTAGGCGTTCTTCACCAGTTCGAAAACCGCAATGCCCGGATCACGGATAAGCTGATCCCCCAGCAGAAGAAGCATTCTCGCTCTGGGTTTGAACGGCAGACTGTCTGATCGGTACCCCTTCACAGCACCTTCCGATCCTGAAAAATGAGAAATCTGACGGCAATTTCTACTACAGAAGGACATACGGCGGATACCAGCCGTTTCAGTCAGTCCTTCCGACTTATCCTTCTCTATACTGCATTCCTGGCTGTGTGCCTATGTGCATTCAGGGAACGTTCAATTTTCCCATCACACAGAAGAAGTCCAAGCAGACTGTATGACACGCAGTCCTTTTGACGGCCTCGGTAATCGCTGCGGAGTCCC
>Ga0302250_1002232_pt1 | contig 12456 bp, 8 predicted proteins | sample AAG_RA_Asp_MG_FD_193536 | JGI IMG/M metagenome (GOLD analysis project Ga0302250, IMG submission 193536) | Enriched activated sludge microbial communities from anaerobic digester in WTTP, New Holstein, Wisconsin, United States - AAG_RA_Asp | ecosystem: Engineered > Bioreactor > Anaerobic >... | reverse complement strand
ATTTCGGCATCGCCAAGGCGATCCAGCAGGAGAAAGACGCGGCCGCGGCCCATGCCGCCACCCAATCGGGCGGCGTCGTGGGCACGCCGGCCTACATGAGCCCCGAGCAGATCACCCTGGGCGAGGACGTGGACACCCGGACGGACATCTACGCCCTGGGCATGACGCTGTACGAGCTGCTCACCGGACGGGGTCCGTTCGAGTCGGAAGGCGCCAACCTGTACGAGCTGCTGTTCGCGGTGCTGGAAAAGACGCCACCCCCGCCGGCCGAGCGGTTTCGAGCACTGGGCGCCGCGCGGGCCGAGGCGGTGGCCGCGGCCCGGCAGCTGACGGCCCGGGCGCTCCAGCGGGAGCTGGCCGGTGACCTCCGCTGGATCGTCACCAAGGCGCTGCAGAAATCGAAGCAGGACCGCTACGAATCGGCGTCGGAACTGGCGGCCGACCTCGAGCGCCACCTCCACCGGCAGGCGGTGCTGGCGGCGCCGCCCGCCGGTTATCAGGCCGGACTGTACCGGTTCCAGCAGTTCATGCGCCGGCACACCGTGGGCGTCGCCGCCTCGGCGGCGATCCTGCTGCTGCTGTCCGGGATAACTGCGGTCTCCATCCGGTACGCCCTTGTTACCTCGCGCCAGGCGCGGCAGATCCAGACCGAGCGGGACCGCGCCGAGACCATCACCCGGTTCCTGCTGGACATCTTCAAGTTCGCCAACCCGTACGACGCCCGGGGCGGGGAGATCAGCGTCAGGCAGCTGCTGGACCGCGCTTCGCGGCGGATCCGCTTCGAACTCGCTACCCAGCCGCAAACGAAGGCCTCGCTGCTGGAAGCGGTGGCGAGCACCTATGCGGGACTCGGTCTGTACGCCCCGGCCCGGATCCAGCAAACCGAAGCGCTGCGGATTGTCGAGAGCAACCTGGGGAAAGATCACGCAACCGTGGCGGCAACCCTGGGCCAACTGGCGGGTTTGGAACTCAAGGCGGGAGATCTGGTGGCGGCCGAACGGCAGGCCACCGCCGCCCGCCGCGCATTGGAAGCGCGCGGCCTGACGCAGGACACCCGGTACGCCGCCGTGCTGCAGACGCTGGCTCTGGTCCAAAAGGAACAGGGCCGGTACGCATCCGCCGCGGAGTTGCTGCAGCAAGCCGTGGTCATCAACCAGGCGGCGGGTGCCGCGGCGTCCGAAGTCTTGCTGGACAACTGGCACAATCTGGCCAACGTCTACATCGAGCAGGCGGAGTACGGGCGCGCCGGGGAATTGATGCAGCGAGTGCTGGATGAAAAACGACGGGTTTACCCGGGAGCTCATCCCTCGCTGGCCCAGAGCATCAATGACCTGGCGGTGGTGAAGCTGCAGCAGGGCAATTTCGCCGCCGCGGAGCCGCTGGCGCGCGAGTCCGTCGCCATGTTCCGCCAGACGCTCGGGGACGAGAACCCCGAGCTGGCGCACGCTCTGAACAACCTGGCTTCGGTGCTGGTCAACCAGGGCAAGTTCGAGGAGGCCGAAGCGTGCCAGCGGGAAGCCCTGCGGCTTCATGAGGAATTTCTGGGACCCGACCACTACATCGTGGGCAAGAGTATTTACAATCTGGCCTTCATTCTGGACGGCCGCGACGACACCGCGGCCGAACGCCTGTATCGGCAGGCGGTGGAACTCCTGCGCCGCAGCGTCGGGCCCGGCCACGTGGAGGTGGCCACCGCCCTGCACAACCTGGCCGCCAACCTGGACCGTCAGGGGAAGTACGCGGCGGCCGAGACGGCCAGCCGCGAGGCGCTGGCCATTTTCGGCGAGGCCGTGGGCGAGGCACACCCGCTGTTCGCCGTGGTGCAGCGCGGGCTGGCCCGGATCCTGCTGGATCGCGGCCGGCTCGACGAAGCCGGCCGACTGCTGCGCGAGGCGGCGGCCCGGCTGGAGGCGGCTTTCGGTCCGGAGCACTGGCGGGTGGCCCAGGTGCGCAACGACCTGGGCGAATACTTCTGGCGGACCGGTGACCGGGCGCAGGGCGAAGCGCTGCTCCGCGAAACATACGCGGCGCTCCGCGACAAGAAGGGGCCGGACGACTACGACACCCGGATCGCTGCCGAGCGCCTGGCGCGCGTACGCGCAACCGCCGGCCGCCTACAGGAGACCCCGGAATTGAATCGCTGAGCCAGCCGAAAGGAAGGCCGTCGTCCGTCCCAAATCACCGGGACGGGGTTCCAAACGCTCCGTCGGTGGGATCAGTCGTGGTCGATGACGATGGCCTGGACGGGGCAGGCGTCGGCGGCTTCCTGCGCCTTGGCGGTCACGCCGAGCGCCGCGTGGTCGGGGTGTTTCGCCACCGCCACGTCGCCGTCCATCTCGAACACCTCGGGGCAGATATCCGTGCACAGAGTGCAGCCGGTGCACAGGTCGGGGTCCACGTACGCGTGCTGGCCCATGGTCGCCTCCTGGCGGGTCGATGGTTCAATTGTAGCACGGCCGTGCGCCGCCGGGCCGCTAGGGGCGGACCGGAACCCAGAGCAGGGTGAAGCCGAGCACCTGGATGTCGGTCTTTTCCAGCCGGACCGGCAGCGTCTCGATCTCCTCCACCCGGCGGTTCGCCTCCTGTTCCAGCCGGGCGATCTGTTCGGCCAGCTCCTTTTCCATGGCGGCGACGTCCGCCTCGAGGTCCTTCACCAGTTGCGATTTGGTTTCGACCGACTGGGCGCTGGCGGAAGTCATCCGGCGCTTGCTCATGGCGCCGGAGAACGCCCGCCGGCTGCGTGATCCCAGGAACATGCCCAGGATGCTCTCGCCGGCGTTGACCAGCTCCTCGTTGCGCCGTGCGGCATGGGCCTGCTCCTTGTGGGCCAGCTCGATCCGGGCGCGCTGCAGGCGGTCACCCAGCGTGTTGAGCTTCTGCTTGTAGCGGGTCTCCAGCGTCCGGACCTTGGTGTCGACCTCGTCGTCGGCGGCGGCGCGGCAGCGGGCGACGAACGCGTCGCGGCTCTCGCCGGGCTGCGAAACCAGTTTCAGGGCGGCGTGGCGTTGTAGCTCGATGGCTTCCTCGCGCCACACGTCCTCGAGCACCGTGTCCGTCAGGGCCGCATCGGCTTTCCGGTCCAGCCACGAGGCCGCCACCGGGGCGAAGCGGGCGCCGGCGGCGGGCGGCACCGACAGCGGGGCGCCGGCCCAGACGGCGCTCAGGTTCTCCCAGACCGGTGTCGCGGCCGCGTCCAGCGGACCTGCGGCGCGGTAGAACTCCTGCTCGGCGAAGAAATGGTGGCGTTCCTCGTCGAAGACCGCCTTCACCCGGGCCAGGACGTACGGCGCGTAGCGGAAGGGGAGCGCCTGGGGCACCGCGACTTTCGAGAACAGGCTCTTCATCTCCTCGTAGTGGGCGGAGCCCGGCGCGAGGTACACCCGCGGCCAGGACGGAAAGACCTGCGGCTCGGCCGGCAGGTCGCCGTCCAAGCCCGCGGGTGCGGACGGGACGGGTGCGCGCGGCCCGGCATCGGCCGGTGCCGCCGCCGCGGCGGGCGCCGGAACCGGTCCGACCGCGGACGGCTTCTGCAGCACGCCCGTCGTGTACAGCGCCGCCACATTGGCCAGACTCATGGGGCCGGCCAGGTAGCTCATGGCCCAGCGGGTCGTGATGAAGGCCAGCGCCGCTTCGTGGACGTTCTTCACCAGGAACTGCCGCTTCTGGAGCGCCGACATGGCCGCGTCGGTGTCGGCGCGGCCGGGCCCGCCGCCGGCCAGCTCGAGGCCGTCCAGGAGACGGGCCTTGTCGCCCTCGGCCTGGAGGCGGCCGATGAACCAGGTGCCCATGTTGGTGAGCCCCTTGTAGTCCACGTCCACGGGGTTCTGGGTGGCCAGCAGCACGCCCACGCCGAACGCCCGCGCCTGCTTCAGCAGGGTCATGAGCGGTCCCTTGGCGGCCGGGTTGCGCGGATTCGGGGGCGCGTAGCCGGCGATTTCGTCGAAGTAGAGAAGGGCGCGCAGGGCGTCGGAGCCCTGCTGGCGCCGCATCCAGGCGACCAGCTCGTTGAGCACCGCGGCGACGACGAACATCCGCTCGGCGTCGCTCAGGTGGGCCAGGTAGAAGATATTGCACGGCACCCGGCCGCCCCGCTCGGCCAGCAGCGCGTCCATGGCCAGGGGCGAGCCCTGGCGCCACAGGGCGAAGGACGGTGCGGCGACGATGCCGTTGAGGGTCATGGCCAGCTTGCGCCGCTGGGCGGGCGGATACAGCTCGTCCACCGGGAAGATGCCCAGCTTGGTCACGGGCGGCGACTGGATGGCGCCCAGCAGCGACTCCATCGTCACCTCGTGCCCCTGGCTCCAGAAGAACTCCAGGATGTTGGCGAGCAGGATGTGCTCGGGACTCTGAATCGGATCGGCCTCGATCCCCACCAGTCCGAGCAGGGCCGACGCGGCGCCGCTGACGCGGTCGGCGCGCCGCTCCGGATCCCCCAGGTCGCCGCGATCCGGCTGGAGCATGCTCAGGACGTTGAGCGGCTCGCCCGCGGACGAGCCCGGGGTGAAGACGCGGAAGGCGGCCAGCTCCCGGAGCTGGCTCAGCCGCTCGGATGCGACGGTCCACTTGGCCAGTCCGTCGCGCCACGAGGCGGCGGTCTCCGCCGCCAGTTGCGCCGGCTCGCATCCGCGCCGGCGCGCCTCGGCCGCCGAGACCCAGGGGGCGAAGGCCGTCGCCTCGAATCCGGGGAACTGGAGGCACAGGTTGGCCAGGTCGCCCTTGGGATCGAGGATGACCAGCGGGATCCGCTGCAACAGCAGCTCCTCGAGCAGGACCAGGGCCAGACCGGTCTTGCCGCTGCCGGTCATGCCCACGATCAGGCCGTGGGTGGTCAGATCGTCGGGATCGTAGTGCCAGGGTCCCTTGGGCGCGCCGCCGGGTGCGTCCAGCGAGGCCCCCACGTACAGTTTGGCGTTGACCACGGGTCACCTCCCTCGGAATCCGGAGTTGTCGACTTCTCAGTCTATCCAATTTTGGACCGGCAATAAATCATAAATCGCGCCGCCCCCGCCACGGGCGGCCGGCCGGGCGATCCATTCCCCGGCCTCGGGAAATGTCAGGCCGAACCGGCCGGTTTGCTTGCCGCAGCAGCGCTTTGTGATATAATGCGTTTTACAAGCGCTGGGCTGTAGGTGACGCCTTGGCGTCACCGTCGGAAATGACGGGGACTCCGGCGAACCGATCTCGGACAGGTTGCGGGTGGCTGTCAGGAATCTTTCTCCGGCGGCGCTCATCTGAAACCGGAGAAGGAAGGGCGGCGAGTGCGGCCGGCTGAAACTCCAATTCACTGGGATCACGTATGTCGAATAACTGGAAGGTCCAACGAAAGGAAGGGCGGGTGTCTATCCGGGTGCCCATGACCATGGAGTTCATGGACGAGCAGGACACCATCCGCTCGGTGGCCATCATCGCGGAAAACGTGTCGCGCAAGGGATTCCGCTTCTCGTTCGAGGATGCGGACAACCTGCCCGCCGAGTTTAAGGTGGGCCGCGAGTACGAGGTCAACCTGTCGTTCGGCCGCAAGAAGGTGAAGGGGATCATCGCCATCGTCTGGAAGAACGGCGAGATGCACGGCGCGTCGTTCGTCGAGCGGGAAAAGGGCTGGGTGGTGAACTAGCGCCGGCCCGCCCGGCCGCCGCCATTTGTTTTTTCCCATTGTTTCCTATACAATACCGGCTTTCGGATTCCACCCTTCGAGGTGCTTCATGATCACCTGCGTGCGGGGCACCCGCGACATCCTCCCCGACGAGATCCACCTGTGGCACCTGGTGGAGCGGGAGAGCGCCGCCATCTTCAACCGGTACGGCTTCGAGGAGCTGCGGCTGCCCATCTTCGAGGTGACCGAGCTGTTCGCCCGAGGGATCGGCGACACCACCGACATCGTCGAGAAGGAGATGTACACCTTCACCGACCGGAACGACCAGTCGCTGACCCTGCGCCCCGAGGGGACCGCCTCGCTGGTGCGCGCCTACATCCAGCATCAGCTCTACAAGGACGGCGGGACCCGCAAATTGTACTACGCCGGCCCCATGTTCCGCTACGAGCGGCCGCAGAAGGGCCGCTACCGCCAGTTCTACCAGATCGGCGCCGAGGTGCTCGGCCCCGACAGCCCCGGCGTCGAAGCCGAGGTCATCGACATGCTCATGCTGCTGATGGACCGGCTGGGCATCGGCGACACCCGCCTCTGGATCAATTCCATCGGCTGCCCCGCCTGCCGGCCGGCCTTCCTGGCCGTGCTGCAGGAGCGGGAGCAGGCGACGGCCGGCCGCCTCTGCGCCGACTGCGTCCGCCGGATCGCCGTCAATCCCCTGCGGGTGCTGGATTGCAAGAATCCGGACTGCCAGGACGCCGTCAACGCCCTGCCGAGCATCCTCGACTATCTGTGCGCGCCGTGCCGGTCGCACCACGAGCGGCTCAAGAAACACCTGGGGCTGCTGGGGATCGCGTACCACGAAAACCCCCGGATGGTCCGCGGCCTGGACTACTACGTGAAGACCACGTTCGAGATCACCTCCGGCGCCCTGGGCGCCCAGAATTCGCTGCTCGGCGGCGGCCGCTACGACGGATTGGTGGAGCAACTGGGGGGGCCGCCCACTCACGGCTTCGGGTTCGCCCTCGGCCTGGACCGGTTCGTGCTGGCCCTGCCCGAGGCGGTGCGCGCCGGCTCGCGGCCGGTGCCGGACGTCCACCTGGCGCCACTCGGCGAGACGGCCCAGGAGCTGGCCCAGGTGGTGGCCGCCCGGCTGCGCCGCGCGGGCTTTGCGGTGGGCCAGGACTTCCAGGACCGCAGCCTGAAGAGCCACCTGCGTCACGCCAACCGCATGGGCGTGCCGCGCGTGGTGATCATCGGCGACGCGGAAGCCGAAGCCGGCCAGGCCGCCCTGAAGAGCCTGATCACCGGCGACCAGATCCTGGTGCCGCTGACCGAGCTGGAGGCCGTCCTCCGGCAGCAGCCCGCCGAGAAGGAGTGACGCGATGAGTCTGCGCACGCACACCTGTGGCGAACCCGACCTCGAGCTCGTGGGCCGGGCCGTGACCCTGGCGGGCTGGGTGCACGCCCAGCGCGACCTCGGCAGCCTGCTGTTCCTGCAGCTGCGCGACCGGTACGGCCTCTGCCAGGTGACGTTCTACCGGGACCGCGACACGGCGCTCTACGAACGGGCCGCCGCCTTGCGGTCGGAGTTCGTCATCCGCGTCCGGGGCCAGGTGGCCGCCCGCACGCCGGAGAACGTCAATCCCCACATGCCCACGGGTCGGGTGGAGGTGGTGGCCGACGAGCTCGAGGTGCTCAGCCCGGCGGAGCTGCCGCCCTTCGAGATCCAGGACGAGGTCCGGGCCTCCGAGGAGCTGCGCCTGAAATACCGCTACCTCGACTTGCGCCGCGCGCCCATGACCGCGAACCTGGTCCTGCGGCACCGGGTGGCCCTGGAGATCCGGCGGTACCTCGACGCGCAACGCTTCCTGGAGCTCGAGACGCCCTTCCTGACGCGCTCGACGCCCGAGGGCGCCCGCGATTACCTCGTGCCCAGCCGGATCCACCACGGCAAGTTCTATGCCCTGCCGCAATCGCCGCAGCTGTTCAAGCAGCTGCTCATGATCGCCGGCCAGGACCGTTACTTCCAGATCGTGCGCTGCTTCCGCGACGAGGATCTGCGCGCCGACCGCCAGCCCGAGTTCACCCAGGTGGACATCGAGATGAGCTTCGTCACGCGGGAGGACATCATCGCCCTGCTGGAACCCATGATGCAGCAGGTGTTCCGACTGGCGGGCGTCGAGGTGCCGGCGCCGTTCCCGCGGATGTCCCACCGCGAGGCGATGGACCGCTTCGGGTCCGACCGTCCCGATGTCCGCGCGGGGATGGAGATCCACGACCTGTCGGACTGCTTCCGCGACGGGCCGTTCGCCGTGTTCGCGCGGATCGTCGCCGATGGCGGCTGCGTCCGCGGTCTGGCCATCCCCGGCGGCGCGAAGTACTCCCGCAAGGATCTGGACGGCCTGCAGGACGTCGTCAAGGCCTGCGGCGCCGCCGGCCTGGCCTGGATCCGGCCCGACGACGGTAAATGGAAGTCCTCGCTGCCGGCGGCCGTCCCCGACGGCGTGAAGGAACGCGCCTTCCAGGCGGCGGCCGGCGCCCCCGACGCCCTGGTCGCCCTCGTGGCCGGCCCCTGCAAGACCGTGAGCGAGGCGCTGGGCACCCTCCGCCTCCACGTGGCGCGGCGCGAGGGCTGGCTCGACGACCGCGACTTCCGCTTCCTCTGGGTGGTGGATTTCCCCATGTTCGAGTACGACGCGGCCGACGGCCGGTACTACGCCTGCCACCACCCCTTCACCGCGCCGGCGGACCCGGAGTACGCCGATCCGGCGGCGGCGCTGGCCCAGGCCTACGACCTGGTGCTCAACGGCACCGAGATCGGCGGCGGCTCCATCCGTATCCACCGCGAGGATGTCCAGCGCAAAGTGTTCGGCACCCTGGGTATCGGTCCGGCCGAGGCGCAGGAGAAGTTCGGCTTTTTCCTCGAGGCGCTGCGCTACGGGACACCGCCGCACGGCGGCATCGCCCTCGGCCTCGATCGCCTGGTCATGGTGCTGGCCGGCGGCAAGTCGATCCGGGACGTCATTCCCTTTCCCAAGACCACCTCGGCGATGTGCCTGTTGTCCGGATCGCCGTCGACGGTGGCGCCCGACCAGCTTCGCGAACTGCACCTCGCGATTTCCGGAGGTGGCGATGGGCAGTGACCTTCAATTCCTGAAGCAGTCCGAGCTGTTCAAGGGGCTGCCTGACTCCCTGCTGGAGGACGTGTACCGCCGCGGCTTCATCCGCCGCCTGGGACCGGGCGAACTGCTTTTCCGCGAGGGCGAACAGGGTTTCAGCCTGTTCGTGATCCGCGGCGGCGTGGTGGAGATCCAGAAAGCCAAGCCCAACGACGCACCACCCGCCGTGGTCGCCTACCTCACCACCGGCGAGTGTCTGGGGGAGATGGCCCTGATCACCGGCCGCCCCCGCTCGGCCTCGGCCCGGGTGCCGCAGCAGGCCGAACTGCTCGAGATCCCGCCGGAAGCCTACGAGGAGCTCATCCTGAGCAACAACTTCTTCCTCCGGCGGCTCTGCGAGCTGCTGGCCTGCCGGCTGGAGAGCGCCGACACGAAGCTGGCGTCCAGCCAGGCGGGCAAGGAGCTGCGGGGCAGCCTGCAGTACTTCGACGTCGCCACCGTGATGCAGACGCTGATCAACTCGGGCCAGAACGGCGTCATGGTCATCGAGACGCCCGACAAGCGCCGGGCCGAGGTGGTGTTCGCCGCCGGCAAGGTGCTGTACGCGAAGATCGGGGTTCTGGAGGGCGAAGAGGCCTTCTACCAGATCTTCCAGCACGACCTGACCGGCGAGTTCATCTTCCGGGGCGAGCAGGTGGACTCCCTGACCTTCGAGGCGCCCATCGAGAAGAGCCCCATGAACCTCCTGCTGGAAGCCATGCGGATGAAGGACGAGTTGCTGGTGTTCACCGCCGAGATCTCCGATTTCGCCCAGGTCTTCCGGCCGACGCGCCCCACCCTGGACTGGGACGACGAGGAGACGCTCGACAGCGCCCTGCTGATCTGGATGAAGATCACCGAAGGCGCCAACCTGGCGAAGATCCTGGCCGACGTGCCGCGCTGCACCTACAACACCCTGGCCATCATCCGGCGGATGCTGGACCAAGGGCTTATCCGCTGATGTCCGCCTGGCTCAACCTGCCCAATGCCCTGTCCGCCAGTCGGGTGGCGGTGTTGCCGTTCATGGTGTACGCCATGGCCGGCTCCCACCGGCTGCTGCTCCTGGTTCTGGTCGGCTGGGTGGCGCTGAGCGACTTTTTCGACGGGCTGGCCGCCCGCCGGCTGGGCCAGGTGTCGGACTTGGGGAAAGCGCTGGACCCGGCCGCGGACAAGATCTGCGCCCTGGTCCTGAGCGCGGCCCTGGTTCTGTACACCGATTTCCCCGCGTGGGCCATGGTTCTGCTATACGTCAAGGACGGCCTCATCGCCCTGGGCGGCTGGCTCATCTCCCGCCGGGAGCGCGTGCCCATCGTGCCCAACTTCTGGGGCAAGGCCGCGGTGTTCGCCGAGATGGTCGCGTTCTTCGCTTACGCCTTCGACCTCGAACCGCTGCAACGCGACGCCCTCTGGGTGATGACCGGCTTTGTGGCGGTCTCATTCGCCACCTACGCCGCGATCTTCGTGGAAGTGGCGCGCGGCCGGCGCCGCGTGGCTGACGTCGTGGCCGCGTACGGCAGCTACGGCCTGCCCCGGGGCGACCGGGCCCGGGAACGCTGGATCCGGGGGCTGATCCTGGCCCTGTGCGCCGCGCTGCTCCTCCGGCTGGCCTGGCTGATCGCCGCCCACTGGGCGGCGTTGCGCGTGTTGCCTTGAGTCATGGAATGCGCGACGCCCGGCCGTTCGGGCCGTCGCTCCCTGCCCTGCCCGCCGCCCGCTGGATCATCGCCACCCCGGGCGGACGTGTCCGCCCGGAGGCGATCACCCGGCGAGCGCCCATCAATGGTCGTAGAAAACCCCGGTGGGCGAGGCGATGTCCACCCCACCCTCACAGCGCGTGCCCCAGCTGGGGAACGCGCTGTCCCACCTGTTAAAGCGGAGCCCGATGGTGCACTTGTCCTCGATGAACAGGTCGCAGTGGTGGTTGCCCATCAGCACGTTACCGCCGGTGCCGTAGTACAGCCCGCCGCCCAGGTCCGGGTCCGCTTCCGCCCCGACAAAAACGCCGATGGTGTTGCCGGTCAGCGTGCAGTCCGTGATGACGGTCCGCCCGCCGATCAGCTTGATCCCGGTGCCGGCGCAGTGCAGAAACCGGCAATCGTTCACGCCGATGGTGGTATCGGCGTAGATGCCGTGCCCGATCGGGTTCATGATGGTCACGTCGGCGATGAGCCCCCGGTTCTCACCCGTCACGGCGCAGCTTTCAGCGGAGCCGGACGGCGTGCTGCCGCCCAGGATAAAGACAGAGCGGGCGTCCGCACCCCGGATCAGGACACAGTATTTCAGATAGATGGGGAAATCCTCGCCGCTGTCCTCGCTGTAGAGCCCGGGCAGCAGGTAGATGGTCCAGCCCCGGTCGGCGACGGTCTGCGCCTTCCGGATGGTCTTGAACGGCCGGAGGAACGACCCGTCATAGACCGAATCCTGGCCGATGATCGGGCTCACGTAGATGATGTGGGAGTTCCGCCACGGCAGGATGTCGTGCACCGCGGGGAGAGTGGAGAACAACCGGCCCTCGATCCGCAGGGCGGCGGCCGCCATGGGTTGGGACGCGGTGATCTTCACGAAGCCTTCCAGCTCGGTCACGCCGGGAAACAGCGTGGCACCGGTCAGCAGTCCCACAAACTTGCCGTTGGCGGGAACGGGTACAGTGCGCGTGCCGACCACACCGCCCTCGGCGTCCAGCAGTTCGAGAGTGGCGTCACCGGCGGTCTTCGACGGGTTGACCAGGGCGACGCCCGTGTCCCGGCTGGCCGCCGCGGCGACGGACACCGGGAGGACGCTCCACACGTCCGGCATGGCCGGCAGCACTCCCGCCGAGGCGACGGGGGCGGCATCCACGGTGGCGGCGTAGGTGGCCGCGATAGCCGCCGGCCCCGGGCTCACCACCATGGCCCAACCGCTCTCGATGACGGTGCTCTGGCTGGAGAGAACGACCGTCTGGGTCTGGTACGGGCCGGTCCACAGATCCACGCGGCTGTAATTGCCGAGGTTGGTGGGCACCGTCCACGCGGCGCCGTTCTCGCGGTAAAAATAGATCAGGATCCAGTCGGTCTGGTCCGGCACCAGGTTGGTCGCGTTGATCGTGGTGGTGTAACCGCCGCCGACGACCACATGGGGCAGATACTGGACATCTGCGGCGGCGAACCCGGCCGCCAGCAGGATCAGGATCAGGGCAGCCGCAACTCTCATGGGGCACCCCCGGTGACAAGCTGGGAATATTATAGCACGGGGGTGCCGCCGTCGGCCGCGGGGGGCACGCCCGGTCAGTCAACCAATTGGAGGTTGCACCGGCTGCAGCCGATCCGTGGGCGCGGCTCGCGGTCTGCGGGAAATGGGGTGGACCGGGGATGGTGCCGCCGAAACCCGCGGCTTCAGAGCGTCTTCCCGCCGTCCATGCCCTGGCACATGGTGGTGGACAGGTAGCGCTCCCCGCGGTCGCAGCAGACGAAGACGATGTTGCCGGAACCGATCCGATCGGCGACCTGCAGGGCCGCCCAGTAGTTGGCGCCGGAGCTGATGCCGCCGAAAAGGCTCTCGCGCTGCGCCAGCAGACGGGCGTACTCGATGGCCGTGTCGTCGGGGACGTAGATGTGCTCGTCCACCCAGCGCTCCTCCCAGATCGGGGGCAGGTAGCTGCCGTCGAGGTGAAGCAGGCCTTCGATCTTGGAAATCCCCTGGGTGGGCTCGATGGCGATGACGCGGGCCTTG
>Ga0302250_1002231_pt1 | contig 12458 bp, 10 predicted proteins | sample AAG_RA_Asp_MG_FD_193536 | JGI IMG/M metagenome (GOLD analysis project Ga0302250, IMG submission 193536) | Enriched activated sludge microbial communities from anaerobic digester in WTTP, New Holstein, Wisconsin, United States - AAG_RA_Asp | ecosystem: Engineered > Bioreactor > Anaerobic >... | reverse complement strand
CCCCGCCACCGTGTCCTCGACGAAGACGAAGTCCCGGGTGGGGTGCAGGGCCCCCAGGCGCAGTTCGGGCAGGCCGGCCAGCAACTGGCCCAGGATCGCGGGGATCACGGCCCGGGGGGACTGGCGGGGCCCGTAGGTGTTGAAGGGGCGGACCGTCACCGCCGGCACCCCGAAGGACCGGTGGAAGGACTCCACCAGCACGTCGGCGGCGATCTTCGACGCCGAGTATGGCGACTGTCCCTGGAGGGGATGGGACTCGTCGATGGGAACCCGCCGGGCGGTGCCGTAGACCTCGCTGGTGGAGGTGTGGACCAGCCGGGCGACGCCCACGTCCCGGCACGCCTCCAGGACGTGCAGCGCGCCCAGGACGTTGGTCTGCACGTAGGAGGCGGGAGCGTGGTAAGAGTAGGGAATCGCGATCAGGCTGCTCAGGTGGAAGACCACCTCGCATCCCTCGACCGCCTGCCGGACCCGTCCCGGGTCCCGGATGTCCCCCGGGAACGCCTCGATCTCCCGCAGGATCTCGGGATCCAGGAACGGGGCCTCCAGCCAGCCCTGCCGGCCCCAGGAGTTGTAGTAGCAGAAGGCACGGACGATCGCCCCCTCCCGGGCCAGGGCCTCGACCAGATGGCTCCCGATGAAGCCGTCGGCCCCGGTCACCAGCACGCGCCGCCCCTTCAGGTCCATGGAACCTCCTTGCCCTGGAGCGAGGCCAGCAGGTCTGCCGCGCTCCGATCCGGATCCACCCGGGCCCGGAACCCCAGGGCCCGAAGCCGGGACACGTCGGCCACGGCCACGGGCACGTCGTCGGGCCGGACCCGCTCGGGGTCCTTCTCGATCGCCACGCTGCGACCGGACGCCCGGACCAGCCGCATCACCCGATCCCCCACGGACTCCCCGACGCCCGAGGCCACGTGGACGACCTCGCCTGCGCCGCCCCGTTCCATCACCAGGACCAGGGCCCGCGCCGCGTCCCGGACGTCCAGGAAGTCCCGGACCGTGTCCAGCCTCCCCAGCCGCAGCACCGTCGCCCCGCGAACCAGTTGCAGGGCCGTCGCCCCTGGAAGGGACCCGGGTCCCTCCCCGGGCCCCGTCAGGTTGAAGAGGCGGGCGACCACCGCCTCCAGGCGTCCCAGGCGGACCTCCCGGCGCACCAGTTCCTCCTGGGCCGCCTTCACGACCCCGTAGAACAGCCGGGGAGCCAGGGGGTCCGATTCCCCGATGCGGCCATCCGGGGACGCCGGCACGCCGTAGACCGCCGAGGACGACGCCAGCACCATCCGCGGTCGCGGCTCCTGTCCGCAGGCCCACTCCAGCAGCCCGATCGTCCCCTCCAGGGTGTCCTGCATCAGCGCCTTGCGCCCTTCGGCGTCCCCGGGCTCCCCGACCCGTCCCGCCAGATGGAAGACCCCGGTCATCCCGCGGGGGTCCAGTCGCCCCCTCCAGGATCCCGGATCGGCCAGATCGCCGACCACGTCGTCGGGATGATCGCCGGGCCGGAGGTCCAGGCCCAGCACCCGGTCTCCCCGCTGGCGCAGCAGGCGGGTCAGGGCCCGCCCCAGGAAGCCCCGGGATCCGGTCACCACGAACGTGCCCGCCAAGATCCGCCTCCCCCGCCGGTTTTCCCATTCGGGTGCGGTCATGTTACATCAATGCGGAAACCGACCGGGAGCGTCGCTTGGTCGCCCGATCGAGGCACGGCCGGCTGCCGATGGTCCTGTTCGTCGATTCCATCGACGACCCGAACCTGCTGGAGGCCGGTTCCAGAACGGTGTTGCGGGAACTCGTCGGCGGACTGGTGCCCCGGGGATTCCGCTGCCTGGCGGTGATCCGGGGCGAGGGACGCTTCCCGTCGTCCCTCCGGTCCCTGGGGGCCGAGGTGGTTCCCCTCCGGGCACCCCGGGGCCTTCCCCTGTACCGCCGCGTGCGATCCTGGGCGGTTCCCTCCCCCGGGGGATTCGTCACGCAGGCCTTCCTGGCGCCCCAGGCGGTCGCGTACTGGCGGGACCTGTTCCAGGACATCCGTCCCGATGCGGTGTACGTCGCCCATCCCCTCGCCCACGTGCTGGCCGGCCTCGGCGCCTGGAGGGCGTCAGTCCCGGCGGTGCTGCACCTCCAGGGGATCCCCCAGTCCTCGCACCGGCTCAAGATGATGCTGCCCCTCTACCGGGCCCTGTGCGACCTGTCGGGGGCCACCGTCGTGGCCATTTCCCGGGCCGTGGCCGATGCATACGGGGGACCCCCCGACCGGCGCCCCCGGGTCATCCCGAACGGGGTGGACACCGACCGGTTCCGCCCGAGGCCGCCGATCCCCGACCGCATCCCCTTTCCGGCCGGGACCCCCGTGGTGGGATGGGTGGGGAGCCTCGACGTCCTGAAGGGCGTGCAGCACCTGCCGGCCCTGGTCCGGGAGGTCCGGAGGCGGGTCCCGGAGGCCCGCTTCCTGGTAGTGGGGTCCGAGCCCCACGAGGAACGGGGGATCGCCCCCACCGACCCGGCGGCCCGTCCCACCCCGCTGCTGCGCGGAGTCCTCCAGGCCCTCGAGGAGGCGGGAGACCTCCCGGCGGTGGCCTTCCTGGGCCGCCGCACCGACGTCCCCGAACTGCTGCGGGGGATGTCGGTGCTGGTCCACCTGTGCCGACAGGAGGGGTTCGGCCTGGCGGTGGCCGAGGCCGGGGCGACGGGCATCCCTGCCGTGGCCTACGCATCCGGCGGACCGGCGGAGATCCTGCTCCACGGGGTGACCGGCCTGCTGGTCCCCCCGGAAGAGGGAGTCCAGGGCATCGCCCGGGAGGTTTCGAGCCTGCTGGAGGACCCGGCCCGCCGGCGCGAGATGGGCGAGGCGGCCGTCGCGCGCATCGGCCGCCACTATTCCCGGGGAGCGTTCCTGCAGGCCTTCGCGGACCTCTTCCTGGAACTGGCCGATCCGGACCGCCGGAAGGCGGAGGAGGGTTGAGATGCAGGCGGTCGTGCTGGCCGGCGGACGGGGAACCCGTCTCCATCCCTTCACGGTGTCGTTCCCGAAGCCCCTGGTCCCCATCGGGGACCGCCCGGTGCTGGAGGTGCTGCTGGCGGGGCTCCGGGCCGACGGGGTGGACCGGCTGGTGCTGGCCGTCGGGCACCTGGCACCCCTGATCGAGTCCTACTTCCAGGACGGGGCCCGCTGGGGCGTGCGGATCGAGTACCACCGGGAGGACCAGCCCCTGGGGACCGCCGGTCCCCTGGGGACCATCCCGGACCTGGACCCCCAGTTCCTGGTCGTCAACGGGGACCTGCTGACGGACCTCTCCTTCCGGGAACTGGTCCGGCACCACGAGGCCACGGGGGCCGAGGTGACCGTCGCCCGGCACCAGGTGGACCACCAGGTCTCCCTGGGAGTGCTGGAGGTGGACGGCGAGGGGCGCCTGACGGGCTACCGGGAGAAGCCCGTGATCCGCTACTGGGTCAGCATGGGAGCCTACGTGTTCCGGCGCGAGGTGGTCCGGGAGTTCGTGCCGCCGGGGGTGCGGATGGACCTCCCCGACCTGCTCCAGCGGGTCGTGGCCGCTGGGCGGCCCGTCCACACCTACGTCCACCCGGGGACCTGGATGGACATCGGGCGGCCGGAGGACTACGCCGCCGCCCAGGACCTGTTCCAGCGCGATCCGAACCTGTTCCTGAAACAGCCCTAGGGAGGTCGCCCACGTCGACGCGATCGACCCAGCACGACCGGTTCGCAGTGGCGGCGACGCTGCTGGCGGCCGTGGCGCCCGCCCTGGCGATGGGAGGGGGACGGCCCGACTGGCAGATCCTGGCCCTGGCCCCGGTTTCCCTGGCGGGCCTGGCCCTGGCCTGGCGAACCGCCCGGGGCCACTCCCTGGCGATCCCCTGGGCGCCCCTGATCTGGATCCTCTCCCTGGGGGTCCTCTCGATCCTCCAGGCCCTGCCCCTGGGGGAATGGGCCCCGGCGATGCTGGGCGGCCCGGGACACCGGAGGGCCGATGAGGCACTGGCGCTGCTGGGAGTGCCCCGCGGGCACCGCGCCCTCTCCCTGGATCCCCCCGGAAGCGTCGCCTCGGCGGCCCGGGCACTGGGTGCCGCCGGGGTGCTGCTGGCTGCCGGTGCCCTGTCCCGCCAGCCGGGATTCCGCCGGCGCCTGCTGGTCGCCATCGGGGCGCTGGGGCTGCTGGAGGTCCTGGCGGGGGTCCTCCAGGGCCCCCTGGGCGTGCTGGACCTCGGCCCCTTCTTCGACCACCCCTTCGGAGAGGGGATCCGAACGACCCTCCGGAATCCCAACCACGCGGCGGCCCTGTTGAACCTGGCGACCTTCTGCTGGATCGCCTGGGCCATGGACCCCGGCCGTCCCGGCCTCGGGACCCTCGGCGCCCTGTTCGCCCTGGCCACCGGAGCCGGATCGCTGGCCACCTGGTCCCGGGCGGGGGGCGCCGTGCTGGGAACCCTGCTGCTGCTGTTCCCCCTGGCCCTGGCCCTTCGGAGGAGCCGGGACCCGGGGCGCCGAGGCCCCGGGCGACTGGACGTGATCCGGCTGCTGGCCCTCGCGCTGCTGGCCCTGCTGCTCCTCGCGGCGTTCCAGCAGGCCCTGACCGCCGCCGGCCAGGGGTCCCTGCTCCCGGAGCGTCCCGAGACCAAGAGCCTCGCCTGGGGGCAGGTCCTCCGCATGATCCGGGATCATCCGCTGGCCGGGGTCGGCCGTGGGGCCTTCGGAATGGCCTTCTGGGCCTACAACGACGTCGCCCCGGGACACCTCTTCGACTTCGCCGAAAACGGCCCCCTGCAACTCGTCGCCGACCTGGGAATTCCCCTGGGCCTGGCCCTCGTGGCGGGGGCCCTGGGAATCCTGGGGATGCTGGCCGCCCGAGGGCTCGCCACCCCCTCGCTGCTGGCGGCCTGGTTCGGCCTCCTGGCCGTCGCGATCCAGAACCTGGCGGACTTCAGCCTGGAAATCCCGGGCGTCGCCCTGCCCTTCGCCGCGCTGGCCGGCCTCCTCGCTGGCCAGCGGCCCCCGGGAAGAGGCCCGGGACGGGCTGCCGGAGCGCCGGGCCGGACCTCTCGGCCGGGGGTCGCCGCCGTGCTGGTGATCCTCTTCGGCCTCCCGTCGGCCCTGGCCATCTGGGCGGCTCCGGAGCAGTACCGGTCGGCCCGGCTGCGACTGGCCCGGGCCCTCCCGGCGTCCGTCGCCGATCCGGACTTCCAGGCGGCGGTCCGGCGGGAGGCCGCATGCCATCCCGCCGATCCCGAAATCCCCCGCATGGCCGCGCAGCGGGCCTTCCTCGCCGGGGACCTGGAGACCGCCTTGCGGCTGGACGAGGCGGCGCTGCTGCTGGCTCCCTGGCACCCGGGGGCCCGGCGGGACCGGATCCGGGACCTCCGGGCCGCCGGGCGCCTGGAGGAGGCCCTGGAGGAACTCCGGGACCTCTGGGTGCGGGAACCGGCGGACCGGACCCGGACGCTGGACTGGCTGCTGGCCTGGCCGGTGCCGCCGGAACTGCTGGCCCGCCACTTCTCGACTCCCCGGGAACTGCTGGAGGATCTGCGGACCGCGATGAAGCGCCGAGGACTCCGGGGACCCCTGGTGGACCTCCTGAAGGCCATCCGGGATCGGGACCCCGACCGGCCGGAGGCCTGGGAGGCCCTGGGCCGGGAGGCCCTGGAGGCCGGGAACCTGGCCGAGGCCGAGGAATGCGGCTGGTGGCTCGTCTCCCGCCTGCCCGAGGCGGCCGCCGGGTGGTACCTGCTGGGACGGGTGGCCTGGGAACAGGGACGCACGGTCGAGGCCCTGGCCCTGTTGCGACAGGCCTCGGAGGACCCCGAGGAGCCCGGGGACGCGGGCCTCTTCGAGGGCCGGTGCCTGCTGGCCCTGCGACGCTACGACGACCTCTCCCGGCACCTCGAGGCCCTGCGCCCCCGGGTCGGCCGGGACCCCCTCCGACTGGCCCGCTGGCACCTGCTCCAGGCCTCTCTGGCCGATCGCCTGGGCGCCCCGAACCGGGTGCTGGAATCGCTGAACCAGGCGATCCGTTCCTTCCCCGGACTGGCCGAAGCCCGCATCCGGAAGGCCCGCCTGCTCCGGGAGATGGGCCGGCTCGAGGAGGCCCGGCGGGAAGCCGAGGAGGCCCGGCGCCTGGAACCGGCCAACCCCGCAGTCGAGGAACTCCGGAGATCCCTGGGATGCGGCGATTCGCCGCCGCCCCGGGGTTGCGATGCCTGGGCCGCGCCCTGACCGCACGCCACCGGAGATTCCCGGGATGCCTCGATGCGGCCTTTCCAGCAAACGGGACGTTCAGGGCTCCGCCGGCTTCCCGCCGCAGGAGGGGATCGGAAGCCCCTCGAGGACCGCCAGCGCCGTCTCGTACCGCTCGAAGGGGGGCATCAGGTACAGCCCCTGGACCCGGGGCAGGAAGATCCGGGCCATTTCCTGGGCGATGCGGACGCCCTCGGCCCGGGCCTCGGCGCCGCTTCCCGCCTTGCGCATGCGGTCCCGGACCTCTTCCGGGATCGTGACCCCGGGGACCTCGTTGTGCAGGAACTCGGCGTTCCGGTAGGACGCCAGTGGCAGCAGTCCCATCAGCACCGGGACCCGGATCCCCTCGATGGCCTTCAGGAACCGGTCGAGCACCCCGGGATCGAAGACCGGCTGGGTCATCACGAACTCCGCCCCCGCATCCACCTTGGCCCGGAGCCTCGCCACCTCCCGTTCCAGGTCCAGGGCCGCCGGTTCCGCACCGCACCCCTTCACGAAGGACGTCGGGACGTCGAGCCTGCGGCCCGAGGGGTCCACCCCCCGGTTCAGGTTGGAAATCAGCCGCAACAGCCCCACCGAGTCCAGGTCGTAGACGGTCGTGGCGCTCGGGTAGTCCCCCAGTTTCGCCGGGTCCCCGGTGATCACCAGGAGGTCCGACAGGCCGAGGCTCTGAGCCCCCAGGAGGTCCGACTGGAGTCCCAGGAGGTTCCGGTCCCGGCAGGTGACGTGCAGGATCGGGTCGAGGCCCAGGCGATCCTTCAGGATCACCCCCAGCGCCAGCGGCGACATCCGCACCGTGGCCCTGGGCCCGTCGGCGATGTTGACGAAGCGGACACCCCCGTCCCGGAGCATCCGGGCCCCTTCCAGGGCCCTGGCCGGGTCGGTCCCGACGGGGGGGTCCACCTCCACGCTGACCACGAAGGATTCGGCCAGGCAGCGCCCCAGGGCCGATCTCCGATCCAGGGGCACCGGGGCCCGGACCTCGGGATCCTCGTGGCCGGCGCCTTCGACCACCGCGACCATCTCGATGCGGCCGCCCCGGACCATCCGCACCTCCGAGGACACCTGCCGGATGTGATCCGGGGTGGTCCCGCAGCATCCTCCGACCCCCCGGATCCCCTCCCGGACCCACCGCTTGGCGTGCTCCCCGAAGTACTCAGGGGTGGCCATGTACATCACCCGGCCCTCGATGCGCCGGGGCATCCCCGCGTTGGGCTGCACCAGCACCGGTCGCCCGGCCCCCGTCATCCGCGGCACCACCTCCGACAGCACGGCCGGGCCCTCGCCGCAGTTCGCCCCCACCACGTCGGCTCCCCACCGGGCCATCCGGTCCGCCGCCACCTCCGGCGTCAGGCCGTCCCCGGTGCGCCGATCCTGGTCGAAGACCATCGTGGCCAGCAGGGGCACCCCTGGGCCGACGGCGCGGGCCGCAGCCAGGGCGATCTGCATCTCCAGGGGATGGCGGAAGGTCTCGAAGAGAATCCCGTCCACGCCCGCCCCGACGACGGCCTCGAGGGTCCGGCGAAAGACCCCGCGGATGTCCTCCAGGGAGGAAGGGTCCGTCGGGTCCGGCACGAGCCCGCTGGGTCCCACCGAGGCCACCACGAAGGCCCGGCCCCGGCTCACATCGCGGGCCAGGGCGATGCCGGCCTCGACGATCTCCCCGAGGCGGGCCTCCAGCCCGTGGCGGGCCAGGCGGTTCGGGTTGGCCCCGAAGGTGTTGGTGGTCAGCACCTCGGCGCCCGCGGCCAGGTAGTCTTCGTGGATCTTCCGGATCAGGTCCGGCCGGGAGACGTTCAGTTCCTCGAAATTCCGGTTGATGTAGATCCCCCGGGCGTAGATCTGGGTTCCCATCGCCCCGTCGAAGACCACGGGTCCCAGGGCCATCCGTCGAAGCAGTCCCTCGGCCATCCCTGCCGCCCGGTGAAGCCGCCGGGAGTGTAGAGGCGACGGGCACGGGGGTCAATCGGGGCGGGGCCGGAGTACAATGGGGCGGCCTCCGGAGGAACCCCCGTGTCCTCGACCGGGAATCCTGCAGCGATCCCCACGTCCCTGGAATCCGGGAACGAACCGGTGATCGGGCTGACCCTGGGAGACCCGGCGGGGGTCGGACCGGAACTCGCCCTGGCCGCCCTCAAGTCCCTGCCGGAAGTCCGGCCGGTCCGGCTCTACGGCCCCGGCCCCCTGGTGGACGCCATCGCCCGGGCGGCCGGCCGGTGCGAAGCCTGCCCCACCACCGAATCGATCGACGGGATCGAGCCGGGGCGCTATTCGGCCGCCTCGGGGCGGGCCGCCCTGGCCGCCCTCGACCGGGCGGCCCGGGACCTGGCGGCCGGGGGCATCGGGGCCCTGGTCACGGGCCCCCTGGACAAGCGGGCCTTCCGGGACGCCGGGGACCCGTCGCCCGGACAGACCGAGTTCGTGGCCAGGGTTTGCGGGGTGGACCGGTTCGCCATGCTGCTGGCCGGGCCCCGCCTCCGGGTGGCCCTCGTGACCCGCCACCTGGCCCTCCGGGAGGTCCCGGACGCGATCACCCCGGGCGCCGTCGTCGAGACCGCCCGCCTGCTCGCCGACCACCTGACCCGGTTCGAAGGAATTCCCCGGCCCCGGATCGCGGTGCTGGGGATCAATCCCCACGCTTCGGACGACGGGCGCTTCGGGGACGAGGAGGCCCGGGTGCTGGCCCCCGCGCTGGACCGCCTGCGGGAGGACGGCACGGCGGTCGAGGGGCCCCTCCCGGCGGACACGGCCTTCCACCGGGCCTGGGAGGGGGAGTTCGATGCCGTCGTGGCGATGTTCCACGACCAGGGGCTGGGCCCCCTGAAACTGGTCCACTTCCGGGACGCGGTGAACGTCACCCTGGGACTGCCCCGCCTCCGGGTCTCCCCGGACCACGGGCCGGCCTTCGACCGTGTGGGCCAGGGCACCGCGGACCCCTCCAGTTTCCGGGAGGCCCTGCGGCTGGCCGCCCGATCCTGCGCCCGGAAACCCGGATCGCCGGGGTCTTGACACCGTCGCCAAACTCCGCGATATCGTCATTCATCTGTCATTGGCCGCTCCTCCCGGCGCGGATGCCGGAAGGGGCCCTCTGCAACAAGGAGGTACCGTGAAGATCCTCGTCACTGCCAAGCGGGTCACCGACCCCGACGCCAAGATCCGGGTGAAACCGGACGGCACCGGCATCGAGACTGCCGGACTGGAGTACAAGCTGAACCCCTTCTGCGAAAACGCCATCGAGGCGGCGGTCTCCCTGGTGGAGAAGCACGGAGGCGAGGCCGTCGCGGTGACCATCGGCGGCCCGGAAGTGGAACAGAATCTCCGCACGGCGCTGGCGATGGGCTGCGAGCGGGCCATCCGGGTGGAACTCCCCGACGAGGCCCTGGACTCGGACCTGGCGGCCCGGATCCTGGCGAAGGTCTTCGAGGCCGAGAAGCCGGACCTCTTCCTGCTGGGCAAGCAGGCCGTGGACGGCGACTCCAACCAGGTGACCCAGCTGCTGGCGGAGTACCTGGGACTGCCCCAGGCCTGCTTCATTTCCAAGATCGCCATCGAGGGGTCCGAGGCGGTCGTGACCCGGGAAGTGGACGGCGGCCTGGAGTCAATCGCCGTGACGCTGCCGGCCATCGTCTCGGCGGACCTCCGCCTGAACACCCCGCGCCTGCCCACCCTGCCCAACGTCCTGAAGGCCAAGCGGAAGCCGATCCAGGTCCTGGCCCCCGCGACCCTGGGCGTGGACGTCTCCCTGAAGGTGGTGACGGAGCGCTACGAGGCTCCGCCCCAACGGAAGGGCGGCATCCAGGTGAAGACCGTCGAGGAGCTGATGGACAGGCTCGTCAACGAGGCCAAGGCGATCTGACCGCCGGGGACGGCAAGGAGGTTTCGCATGGGTACCACGCTGGTGATCGCCGAGACCTTCGGCGGGAAACTTCGCAAGTCCAACCTGAACGCCATCACCTTCGCCCGCACGCTGGCGGCGAAGACCGGGGGCGACTTCGCCATCGCCCTGGTGGGGTCCGGAGTGTCGGGCCTGGCCGGGGAACTGGCCGGATACGGGGCCAAGGCCATCCACGTGGTGGACCACCCGGGTCTGGCCCAGTACCTGGCGGCCCCCTGGGCCAAGGTCGTCGCCACCCTGGCGGACGAAATCGGGGCCACGGCCGTGGCGGCCGCCTCGACCACCTTCTCCCGGGACCTGCTGCCCCGGATCGCCGCCCGCCTGGGCGCCGGCATGGTCAGCGAGGTCCTGTCGGTCGTGGGCGAGGGGGCCGAGGTCCGGTTCACCCGTCCGATGTGGGCCGGCAACGTGGTGGCCACGGTGGCGGTCAAGACGCCCCGGATGGTCTTCGGGGTCCGGGGCACCGAGTTCGACGCGGCCCAGCCCACGGGCGGGGCCTCCCCGGTCCAGACCCACGCCATCGTCCCCGAAAACGACGGCAGGCAGCGCTACATCCAGTTCAGCCCGGTCGTCTCGTCCCGGCCGGACCTCGGGGAGGCCGCCGTGGTGGTCGCCGGGGGCCGGGGCCTGAAGGATGCCCAGGGCTTCGCCCTCCTGGACCCCCTGGCGGACCTGCTGAAGGCCGCCATCGGAGCCACCCGGGCGGTGGTGGACGCGGGCATCGCCCCGAACGACCTCCAGATCGGCCAGACCGGCAAGGTGATCGCGCCGCAGCTCTACATCGGCGTGGCCCTGTCGGGCGCCATCCAGCACCTGGCCGGCATGAAGAACTCCAAGGTCATCGTGGCGATCAACAAGGACCCCGAGGCCCCCATCTTCTCCATCGCGGATTACGGGCTGGTGGCGGACGCCTTCAAGGCCGTGCCGGAACTGGTGGAACAGATCCGGAAGGTGAAGGGCCTCTGACCCTCCCGCGGCCAATCCAGAGACTTCTTTTTTCCCGTTGGTTGCCCTTCCAGACTGGACCGCGCTGCCAAGGCGGCGCCGTTCGGAAACCAGCCTCTTCGCAGGGTCGTGAACTGCACCGCGGTGGTCCCGGCGGCCTTCCCGGGGGACCCGGCGGACACGCCCCACTCGGTGCATAGGGTGGCGGCCCTCGGCAACCACTGGCGGGTCACCCGGGCCGCGATCGGATCCCAGGTCGCCGAGACCCGCGAGGTGGACGCCGGGACCGGGGCCGAGATCCCCTGACCCTGCCGGGCCTTCAGGGAGCGGGTGCCATCCGCTTCCAGACCGTGTCCCCGGCCACGAACCGCACCGGCTCGCCCCCGGGTCCCATCTCGACCCGGAAGGACCCGCAGTCCCCCTGGATCTCCCAGACCTCGGCCGCCTCTTCCCCGTCCCCGGAGGCCTTGCGGACCCGCCCCTTGCCGATCCCCTGGGATCGGCTGCCGACGCAGGAAAACTCCCCCTCGTGGCGATCCCGGACCAGCAGCCAGGCCAGCACCGGCTGGTCCTCCTCCAGGGGACGGACCCCCTCGGCCCGGCCCAGGGAGGTCACCTTGGGCTTCGCGGTCCCGACCCCCTCGTGGCGCAGCCGGATTTCGCCGTCCAGGGCGAACGCGAACCAGTAGAGCGCCCCTCCCTTGCCGACGTTCTTCCAGCGCTTGTACTTCCCGAGCGTCCCCCCGGGGCCCAGTTCCGCGTGGCAGCGAACGGCCGGCGACCCGGGGCGGGAGGCCTTCAGGGCCTTCGTCCCCTCGAAGGAGGCCGCCACCGCGAAGATGCCCTCCGAGTCCACGACGGCGTTGAAATCGTAGCGTCCGACGGGATGGCCCTTCTTCTGGACCTCGAAGGCCCAGGGTTTCCGGGACTGTGCCGAGGCCGGCACTCCCATCGCGATCCCGATCAGGGTCCCCAGCAGCCAGCGCTTCATCCCGATTCCCTTCCGGCCCATCCCTGCCGGCGATTCTAGAGGGAACCCTCCGGGTCGGCCAGTTTCTTCCCGTCACCGGGCGACGAACGCCCATCCCTCCAGGCGCGAACCGAAGCAGGCGGCCGTGGGGTCATCCAGTCCCCGGGGTTCCGGGTCCAGTCCCAGGACGAGGCGCATGTGCGCGACGGTGTAGTGCCCCACCACGGGCCAGCCGTCCCAGGGGGCCAGGGTGCCCTCCTGGCAGCCGTCGGACCCCAGCGCCTCCAGGAACTCCGGCACCGCGACGCCATAGGAGACGGCCATCGCCACCAGTCCCCCCAGGTCCCGGCCGATCGCGCAAAGGTCCGTGAAGGCCAGGTGGCCCGCCCGGTCCAGGGAGACGAAGG
>Ga0302250_1002228_pt1 | contig 12467 bp, 10 predicted proteins | sample AAG_RA_Asp_MG_FD_193536 | JGI IMG/M metagenome (GOLD analysis project Ga0302250, IMG submission 193536) | Enriched activated sludge microbial communities from anaerobic digester in WTTP, New Holstein, Wisconsin, United States - AAG_RA_Asp | ecosystem: Engineered > Bioreactor > Anaerobic >... | reverse complement strand
CCGACCCCAGCCTCGTGCGCTACGTGAACCTCACGGCGCAGATCATCCCCCACTCCTGCGGCAAGTTCTCCCGCCAGGAATTCGGCAAGAGCAACATGATGATCGTCGAGCGGCTCATCAACCGCCTGATGCAGACCGAGAATAATACCGGAAAGAAGCAGCTGGCCATCCGGATCGTGCGGGATGCATTCGAGATCATCCACAAGAAGACCAAGCGCAACCCGATCGAGGTGCTGGTCGAAGCAATCGGCAACTCCGGTCCCCGCGAAGAGACCGTCCGCCTGAAATATGGTGGCATCAATGTCCCGAAGTCGGTCGACACCGCGCCCATGCGCCGGGTCGACACGGCAATCCACTTCCTCGCTGAGGCAACCCTGAAGGGATCCAGCTCCGGCAAGAAGCGTGCAAGCGCGGTCCTCGCTGACGAGATCATTGCCGCCTCCAAGGGCGACATGAAGTGCTACTCGGTGGGTAAAAAGGAAGAACGCGAGCGGATCGCGAAGTCCGCCCGGTAACCACATCTTTTTTCGAGGTCATTTTCATGGTCCGCGGCAAAAAATCCATTGAGCGCGTCACTGAGCTCATGAAGGATCCGAAGCACATTCGGAACATCGGTATCGTAGCGCACATCGACCACGGCAAGACCACCCTCTCCGACAACCTGCTCTCAGGTGCCGGTATCATCTCTGAGGAACTCGCCGGCAAGCAGCTCTTCATGGACTCTGACGAGGAAGAGCAGGCCCGCGGCATCACCATCGATGCATCGAACGTCTCGATGGTCCACGAGTACGAGGGCGTCGACTACCTCGTCAACATGATCGACACGCCCGGCCACGTTGACTTCGGTGGCGACGTCACCCGTGCCATGCGTGCGGTGGACGGCGCAGTCGTCCTCGTGGACGCGGTCGAGGGCACCATGCCCCAGACCGAGACCGTGCTCCGGCAGGCATTAAAAGAGCAGGTCCGCCCGGTCCTCTTCATCAACAAGGTCGACCGGCTCATCAACGAGCTGAAAGTCGACGATACCGAGATGCAGATCCGGCTCGGCAAGGTCATCGACAAGGTCAACAAGCTCATCAAGGGCATGAACGAGGAAGCCTACAACAATGGCTGGAAACTCGATGCCTCGAAGGGTACTGTTGCCTTCGGCTCCGCGCTCTACAACTGGGCCGTCTCGGTCCCGTTCATGCAGAAGAGCGGCATCTCGTTCAAGGTTGTGTACGAAAAGTGCCGTGCAGGGGACATGAAATATCTGGCCAAGAACAGCCCGCTCTCTGAAGTGGTCCTCGACATGGTCGTACGCCACCTCCCCAACCCGCTCGAGGCCCAGCCCCGGCGTGTCAACGTCATCTGGCACGGGGACAAGGAGACCAAGGAAGGCAAGTCAATGCTTGCCTGCGACCCGAAGGGACCCGTTGCGATGATGGTCACCGATATCTCGTTTGACCCCCACGCGGGCGAAGTCGCCACCGGGCGTCTCTTCTCCGGCTCCCTCAAGCGCGGTGACGGACTCTACGTCATGGGCGCAGCCAAAAAAGAGAACCGGCTCCAGCAGGTTGGTATCTTCATGGGCCCGAAGCGTGTCGAAGTCGAGGAGATCGTTGCCGGCAACATCGCCGCAGTCACCGGTCTCAAGGACGCGATAGTCGGTTCAACCATCTCCAGTCTCATGGAGATGACCCCGTTCGAGTCGCTCAAGCACTATTCGGAACCGGTCATGACCGTTGCGGTCGAGGCCAAGAACATGAAGGACCTGCCGAAGTTAGTTGAAGTGCTCCGGCAGGTTGCAAAGGAAGACCCCACCCTCAACATCTCCATCAACGAAGAGACCGGTGAGCACCTGATTGCCGGTATGGGTGAGCTGCACCTCGAAATCATCACCGGCCGTATCAAGCGCGACAAGGGTGTCGAGATCATCACCTCCCCGCCGATTGTGGTCTACCGTGAGACTGTCACCGGTAAGGTAGAGAATGTCGAGGGCAAGTCCCCGAACCGGCACAACCGTTTCTACTTCACCCTCTCTCCCCTGCCCGATGAGATCGTCGCCCTGATCAAGTCCGGCGATGTCTCGATGAACCAGCAGGCCCTCGAGCGCCGCGACGTGCTCATCAAGGCCGGTATGGACAAGGACGAGGCAAAGAGCGTCAAGGACATCAAGGGCACGAGCATGCTCATCGACATGACCAAGGGTATCCAGTATCTCAACGAGACCATGGAACTGATCATCGAGGGCATCCACGAGGCCCTTGCAGGCGGTCCTCTTGCGGACGAGCCGGTCCAGAACCTCAAGATGGTCTTAACCGATGTCAAGCTCCACGAGGACGCGATCCACCGCGGTCCCGCGCAGGTCATCCCCGCAGTCCGTGGCGCCATCAAGGGCGGCATGCTCCTTGCAGGCGACTCGCTCCTCGAGCCGGTCCAGAAGATCCAGATCACGGTCCCGATGGACCAGATGGGTGCGGCAACTTCCCAGATCCAGGGCCGGCGCGGCCAGGTCTTCGACATGCAGAGCGAGGGCGACACCATCACCGTTGCCGGGAAGGCACCGGTCGCCGAGCTCTTCGGGTTTGCTGGAGACATCCGGTCCGCAACCGAAGGCCGTGCGATGTGGAACACCGAGTTCGCAGGCTTCGAGCTCGTCCCGAACAACATGGTCAAGGAAGTCGTCATCGGCATCCGCAAGCGGAAGGGTTTAAAGGACCAGATGCCCCAGCCCAACGATTACCTCGCTGTATAAACAATCCCAAAACACCCATTACCCAGTCCCATTTTTTATACGTTTTTTTTTGAATTTCCTCGTGAGCGAAAGCGGGGGCTGTCCGTTCCGGGTTTCTCGGTTTTTTATTCTCCCGTACCCGGATTGGATAACCCGGAGGATCTATCCTATAATGCGAAAGATAATACAATTATTTAATCGCTGCATCAAAGTTTTCCGGTACATGCCAAATAAAAATCCTTCATCGTATCCTGCGAAGATCCGCGGGGTGGTCTGCTGAGCCATATCCGGCGCCCGCGCCGGGCGCTTCCCGATGCACTTCCCATTGCGCACCGGCGCGGGAAGGTGCAGATGGCGGAGCCCGGCCCGGAGAATATGTATCATTTCACGATCATTTCCCCGGACCTTGTGGCCTTCGTTCGCGTGAAATTTATTCCGCGAATCCTTGCGGGGCCGGCTGACATTGTTGCCGAATTCCGCGACGCGATCCAGCGGCTCAGTGCGATCGTGCAGGCCGGTGTGATCTCACGCGAGCTCTGGCTCCGCTCCAAGCATGGAACGTGGCGGTTCTTCCGCGTGACAAAGGAAGAACTTGTAGAGCTGGACCGGAATGGAGAGATGCTCCCAAAAACCGGTAAGCCGGACACGTGACGCACTCCTCCATCGGAGAAACTTCTGTTTTTGGGATGGGGAAATCCGGGCCCGTACAGGGCTCCGATTGACCCTTTGGATCGATCCAGAGGGAATAATTCCGGAAAATGGGGGAATAAATCCGGCAAAAATCCGGTTTTATCATCGGAGACGGGAGGTCACGTACGGACACATTCTTTTGGCCGAACGTACGATAAAACAGGTACTAGCTCATGGCACAGGACCCCGGATCAGGTCCGGTGGAGTTTGCCGGCCCCCAAAAAAGAGATACTGATCCCTGCTGCCGGGCAGGGTCGTTGCTGACGGATTTACTCCATCGTCGCCTTGACAATCACGACATCTTTTGCCGGCCGGTCCTCGCGAAGGGTCTTGGTCTTGCCGATCTTGTCGACAACGTCCATGCCTTCAATGACCTTTCCGAATGCCGGGTGCCGGCCGTCCAGGAAATTGTTGTTGACCAGGTTGATGAAGAACTGGCTGCCGCCCGTGTTCGGGCCGGCGTTTGCCATGGAGATCGTGCCGCGGTCGTTCCTGTTGCCGGGCGGGAACTCGTCCTTGATCACATAGCCCGGCCCGCCGCGACCGGTCCCGGTGGGGTCCCCGCCCTGGATCATGAACCCGTCAATGACCCGGTGGAAGATCACGCCATTGTAGTATCCTTTCTGTACGAGGGTCTCGAAGTTACCGGCCGTGATCGGCAGATCGGCTGCAAGATCGATCCGGATCGTACCCATATTCGTTTCGAGCCGGGCAATTTTCCCGGATGGTGCTGGCGATGTCATGGTATCGTACCGTACTATGGGGGTTCCGGTTATATGAAAATACGCGGGAAAACATGAAAAAAATAGAAACGAATTGAAGGGGATCAGATCATCGTGGCGCGGATGATGGTCACGTTCTGGAGCGGGCGGTAGTACGGGTAGCCATTTGTCTCCACCTTCGTGATCGCATCGACAACATCCATGCCTTCGGTCACGGTCCCGAAGACCGGGTGTTTTGTGTCCAGGTAGTTGTTGTCAACGGTATTGATGAAGAACTGGGAGCCGCCGGTGTTCGGCTGGCCGGTGTTGGCCATGGCAACGGTGCCGCGGTTGTTCTTGTTGGTGCCCGTAAACTCGTCATCGATCAGGTACCCCGGTCCGCCGCGGCCGGTGCCGGTGGGGTCTCCCCCCTGGATCATGAACCCGTCAATGACCCGGTGGAAGATGACGCCATTGTAGAACCCTTTCTCCACCAGCGTCTCGAAGTTTCCTGCGGTAATCGGTTTTTCCGGGCTGAGCGCGATAACGATATCACCCATCGATGTCTCCAGCCGGACTTTCTTTCCGGCAACAAGAGTCACTGCCGGAGAAACTGTTTCTCCTGGGGTGGGGGTGGCAGTCGCTGTTGTCACGACCGGTACCGGGGTACCTGAAGGAGTGGACTCCGGGATCACTACGGGGGCGGACTGCGTGCATCCTGCTGAGAGGACGAGGGCCAGCAGAAAGAGCCCGATGACAGATAACGTTCTGAACGATAACATCCCGGTACTGTGGGAAGTTTTGGAAAAAAGAAGTTTTGGGCCTCCTGTGCAGGAGGAATTATCCGGACTTTGTCTCATCATCCTTGCGGCCAAACCAGAAGATGGCGCAGAGTGCAAGGACGATCGCCACCAGTCCCGTGACAAGGATGATCGTCCCCTGCGAGGTAAACTTCGTATACTCCTGTGCCGAGACATCGATCGCGAGGACCGCAGCTGTGTTTCCGGTTGAATCGGCCACAGAATCATCGATGGGGGCGTACGCGCTGATGAACGAACCGTACTTTGTGGTGTACGGCTGCTTCGAGACGGTCGGGCCGGAGAGTGCGAGGAAGATCACGTCCTGGTCCGGCGCGGTGGACACCTCGCCGATCCGTGCCGAGCCCTGCGGGTCCTGTACCATCAGGTCGTCCACCAGGAAGACCGCGGTCTTGTTCGGGTAGACCTTCAGGATATAGGCATTGAGGATATGGTCATCCATGCTCCGCATGGTGTTGAGTCTCTCAACGAGCGCCAGGTACTCCGGGGCGTTCTCGTTGCCCGGGGTGATGTTCGCAAGTTCGTATCCATGGACCTGCGTGGCCATGACGCCCGCGGTCGCTTTCATTCCCCTGTCGGTCGCGCCCTTGAGCGCATCCTGTTCGCCATTGTAGGCATACAGGGTGAGCGCCCCGATGATAATGATCACGAGGATCGCTGCAAGGTACTGGTGAGTGGATTTCTGGCATGAACACTTCATTTCAGGTTCGCCTCCTGAGAGCGGCGCCCGCGACAACCGCAAGCGCGATCCCTCCAAGGACTGCCGCAGGTGAGAGCGGCGACGCCGGGGTCGGCGCCGGGGCCGGCTGCATCGTCACGGTCAGCGGGGTGGTCTGCCCGGATCCCACGATGACGGACTGGGTGGAATCTATGTACCCGGTATATTTCAGCAGGACCGTGTGCTGGCCTGCCGCTATGCCGGTGAGCGTTGCCGGGCTGTAGCCCTTGAAGAGGTTGTCGACATAGATCTCGGCCCCGTCCGGGGTCGTGGTGACCTGGATCGAACCGGTTGCCGGGACCGGTGTCGGGGAGGGGCCGACCGGTGTCAGGGCCGCGTTGATGGAGGTGACCACGTTCGGCTGGACATAAACGGTGTTCATCCAGTCATTGTAGCCGGATGCCGTCACCTTGAAGAGATGGTTTCCGCCACCGACATTGTTCAGGGTCAGGGTGCCGGACGAGGGGATCGTCCCCTGCCCGGCGCTGTCCATCGATACCATGGCGCCCGGGAGGGAGAGGACCTTCACGGTGCCAAAGGATCCCGGCGGCATGACGGCATTGATGTTCTGGCTGCTGCCGGCATTGACGTATACGGTCGTCACATAGTCGCTGTAGCCGGAAAGGGTGAGCCGGAAGGTGTGGCTTCCCGGGTACAGGGTGACGGTCACGGGTGCCTTCCCCTGGTAGTTGTTGTCGGCATAGACAAGGGCGCCCGTGGGATTCGAAGACACCGAGACCGTCCCGGTGCTGCGGGGCGGGGGCGGTGACGGCTGGAGTGTCGGGTAATAGGTGGTGGTCTGGCCGGCTGTTATCGTGACGACCCGGGTGTCGGGAGTGTACCCGCTCAGGGAGGCTTTCATGGAATAGGAACCGGGTGCAAGACCGGGAATGGTCACGGGAGAATACCCGTAAAAGTTACCGTTCATGTAGATCGCGGCGCCCGACGGGCTTGACTGGGCGTAGATGGTCCCGGTGGTCACCGGCGGGGTTGTGGTCGGGGGCGTTGTTACCGGCTGGAGGTTTGCATTGACTGCCACGTGCTCGCCGTCCGCGGGCATGTGGGAGGGTGCACCTGTCCAGGAGGTGTACCCGGATTTTGAGACAAGGATGGTCGTCACCGGGCTCCCGGTGGGCGAGACCCCGACCGAGAGAACGCCGGCGGATATCTGGCCTTCGTAATTGCCATTGAAGTACACCGAGGCGCCGTTCACGTTGCTGTACACGTCAATGTACCCCTTCCCCCCGCCGACTGATGTGGGCTCGATCGTTATGGTCGGTTCCGTTGTCACGACCGTCGGGATCGTGACCGTGGGTTCGGTTGTCGGTGGTTGTGTGGGCTCCGTTGTGGGGATCGTGGTGGGAATCGACGTCGGTTCCGTGGTAGGCAGTGCGGTTGGTTCTGTTGTCGGTGCGGTGACCGGCTGCAGGGTAAGTGTTGGCTCGGTCGTGGCAGTAGTGGTCTCCCCGTCGGCGGCAACCGGTACGGCGACTGCCATACAGAAAGCGCACAGAACGAGGATGATGAGAAGTACAGAAGGATTCTTCAAAGGTATCTCTTCCTGTACTGGTACATCAGGAAAAAGCGCTATTTATGTGATCCGTTATTTTTTACCGGAACGAGGCAACGACACGTGCGAGCCGGTGCATCCCCTCCGTGATCTGCTCTTCGGATGCTGAGGAGAAGTTCAGCCGGATCGTGTCCGTGCCGCCCCCGTCCACATAGAACGGGAGGCCGGGGAGCACAGCGACCTTGTCCTTTACCCCCCGGTCGAAGACCGCACGGGAGGAGAGGCCCGGAGGAAGGGTTGCAAGGAGGAACATGCCCCCCTCCGGGCTGGTGTGGGCCAGCTGCGGCATGAGGTCATCGAAGAGCTCGCACATCAGCCGGCACTTCCTGCCGTACACGGCCACGACCGTCCGGATATGGGCATCGAGGTCGTGAGTCGCGAGGTACCGGTACAGGATCTTCTGGCAGAGGAAGTTGGAGTGGAGGTCGGCTGCCTGTTTGACGACATTGAACTGTTTCAGGACTTCGGCCGGGGCAAACATCCACCCGATCCTCATGCCGGGCGCAACGGTCTTGGAGAACGAACCGGAGATGACGCACTGGTCGGGAGCATAGCGTTTGACCGGCAGCCGGGGTTTTGCATCGAAGAAGAGTTCCCCGAACGCGTCGTCCTCGTAGAAGACCGTGTCGCTGCCGGAAAGGATCTCCGCGATTGCTTTCCGCTTCTCCTGCGAGTAGGTCCGGCCCGAGGGATTCTGGGAATTGGGAATCCCGTAGAAGAATTTCGGGCGCCTGGATGTGACCAGGTCCCGGAACGCCTTGGTGTCCGGTCCGTTCTCTTCGAGCGGGACGGTGTCGATCACCGGCTCGTAGAGCGAGAAGGCCTCGATCGCCCCGAGGTAACCGGGCCGTTCCATGCCTACGTGGTCGCCCGCGTTCAGGAAGAGCTTGGCGAACAGGTCGAGGCACTGCTGCGAGCCGTTGACGATCTGGATCTCCTCTGCGGTTGCCGGGATGCCGAGCCGGCGCCGGTAGCGATCCGCGATGTACTCCCGCAGCGGAAGGTAGCCGTCCGTGGTGGTATACTGGAGAGCGATCTTAGGCTCCTCCTCAAAAACTTCCCGGGCTGCCCGTGCGATCCCTTCCGTGTCGATCAGGTCCGCTGAGGGAAGCCCCCCGGCAAAGGAGATGATGGAGGAATCGGACGATACCCGGAAGAGCTCTTCGAGAAAAGATTTCGGCGCCCGTGCGACCCTGTCGGCGAACTGGTACTGCATGGTAAGACCCGTGGCCGCGCCCGTTTGCGGCCGGATAGTTCCGGTGCATTGGACTGCGGGAGAAAAAAAGGTATGGAAACGGGGTAAGGGGAAGGTCGGCCCGGCTCTTGCGGATTCCGCACCTTTATTACCTTGCCCGACATATTGACTGACCAGTCAGTTTACATGGTGTTCCCGATGTTGTACCGGACTGTTCCCAAATCAGGGGACCGGCTCTCCGCGCTCGGCTTCGGCTGCATGCGCCTCCCTTCAAAGGGCCGGAGTGTTGACGAAGAGCGGGCAATCCGCCAGATCCGCCACGCGATCGACAGCGGCGTCAATTACTTTGACACGGCGCCCGTCTACCATTTTGGCAAGAGCGAGCAGGTACTTGCAAAGGCGCTTGAAGGCGGGTACCGCGAAAAGATCCGGATCGCGACCAAGCTCCCTCACTGGGAGGTCTTCGAACGCGAAGACATGGACCGGATCCTCAATGGCCAGCTGGAGATCCTCCGGACCGATCACATCGATTACTATCTCCTCCACAGCCTTGCCGGGAAGAGTTTCCGGATCATGAAAGACCTCGGTGTCCTTGAATTCCTTGACGCTGCAAAAACGGATGGCCGGATCATCCATGCCGGTTTCTCGTTCCACGGGATCCTTGACGATTTCAAAAATATCGTGGACGCGTATGACTGGGACTTCTGCCAGATCCAGTACAATTACCTTGACGAGAAGATCCAGGCAGGCACCGAGGGCCTGAAGTACGCTGCGGCAAAAGGCCTCGCGGTCATGATCATGGAGCCGCTGCGGGGCGGCAATCTTGCCGGCCGGATTCCCGGGAGCGTTGACAAGATCTGGGCGGAATCTCCTGTAAAACGTTCGCCGGCCGAGTGGGGCCTGCGCTGGGTCTGGGATCACCCGGAAGTGACTGTTGTCCTCTCCGGCATGAATAACGAAACGCACATCGACGAGAACATCCGGGTCGCGGGCGAGGCGTTGCCGGGATCGCTCACGCCCGATGAACAGGCGCTCATCGGCCGAGTGCGGGACGAATACCGACGGTTGATGAAAGTCGGGTGCACGGGCTGCGGGTACTGCATGCCCTGTCCCGCCGGTGTCGACATCCCCGGCGTCTTTTCGAGTTACAATGCACACGCCCTCTTCCCGCATGACCCGGCGGGGAAGTTCCAGTACATCGGCCGGCATGGCGGGCTCATGGGGGAGAAGACCGCGGCCGGGCTCTGCCGGCAGTGCGGCAAGTGCGCGAAGGCGTGCCCGCAGCACCTCCCGATCCCGTCCCTGATGAAGGAGGTCTCGCGCGAGATGGAAGGGATGATGGACATCGCTGTCCCGGTCATGAAGGGCGGACTGTGGTGCATCAACCGGGCAAAACGGGTCAAACGGTTCTTTTTGGGGTGAGAAGTCGCATGCGTGAACCTTCGCCCGACAAGCAGGAAGCGATCCTGGAGACGGCGCTCCGGCTCTTCACCGAGCGGGGCTTTGCCGGCACGCCGACCTCACTCATTTCGAAAGAAGCCGGGGTTGCCACGGGGACGCTCTTTTTTTATTTCAAAACAAAGGAGGAACTCATCGACACGCTCTACCGTCGGGTGAAGAGCGAGGCGGCGCAGGCGATGGGCCGCGGCCTTGACGCGGAGAAAACGGCAAAGGACAAATTCTGCAGGCTCGGGAAGAATGCGGCCGGGTGGGGGATCAGGAATCCCGCGAAACTGAAGTTCATGGAGCAGTTCGCCCACTCCCCGTTTGTCTCCACGAGCGCCCACGAAGAGGGGATGAGCCATTTTCTCTTTCTGGAGGAACTTGTCCGGCAGGGGATTCGGGATGGCGAGATCCGAAATGTCGAACCGTCCGGCCTTTTCTGCCTGATGGCATCGGCCCTCTCGGGCATGATCGCCCATGCGCTCTCCACGGATGACAGAAAAGAGCGGGAACGGATCATCGAAGACGGCTTGGATTTCATCTGGTTCGGCATGAAAGCGTGAGGAGATGACAGTATGACAACAGTTCTGGAAGCGCGGGGCCTTTCGAAGGCCTATGGCGATGTACAGGCAGTGGACAACGTAACGCTCTCGGTTGAGGAGGGGGCGCTCTTCGGCCTGCTGGGCCCGAACGGCTCCGGCAAGACCACGATGATCAAGATGCTGACCGGGCAGACCCGGCCGAGCGGGGGATCGGCGCAGGTGCTCGGCGTGGATGTGACCGCGGACCCGGTCGGGGTCCGGGCCCGGGTCGGGATCATCCCCGAGCAGGAGACACCGCCCAGTTTCCTCTCCGCAATGGAGTACCTCCGGTTCGTTGCCGCGGTCCGGAAGATCCCGGATATCGAGACAAAAGCGGAGTGGTGGTTCGACTTCCTCGATTTCGCCGACAAGAAGAACGTGCTCTGTAAGGATCTCTCCCGGGGCACCCGGCAGAAGCTGATGTTCACCCAGGCTTTCATCCACGAGCCGGCGCTCGCGCTGATTGATGAGCCGCTCATCAACTTCGACCCGATCATGCAGGACCTGGTCAAGGAGTACCTTGCAGGATACGTGAAGAAGGGGAAGACGATCTTCATCTCAACGCACATCCTCGAGGTGGCCGAGGAGATCTGCTCGGAGTTTGCCATCCTCCACAAGGGGAAGCTGCTCCACAACGGCACCGTTGCCGAACTGACCGGCGGGGGCGACCACCTGCCGTCCTTCTTCCTCTCGCTTGTCCGGAAGGATCGCCATGCTTGAGCTCTTCCATGCCATGATGAAGGAGGAGTGGCGGGTCCATTCCACGATGTTTGGCAGCCTCTCGTTCGCGCTCTTCCCGTTCATGATCTTCGGGATCGCGTTCATGGGTGCGTTCCTTGTCCCGCTGATGCAGACAACAGTTCCTGCAGGAAGCCTCACCTTCATGATCCACGGGAGTTACCTGATGCTCGGGATCATGGTCGGCGGGTTCGGCCTTCTCGGGAACGAAGTCATGAACCGGCGCTTCGGGCAGGCAAGCCTGCTTGCTTACTCCGCCCGGAGCCTCCCGCTCTCCGAGAAGTTGATCTTTGCAAACTTCGTGGTCAAGGACACGGTCTACTACTTCTTCCTCTGGGTCCTCCCGTTCGGGCTCGGGTACCTCCTCGCCACTCCCTGGACCGGCGTCCCGCTCACATCAGCCCTGCTCCTGCTCCTCACGCTCTCGCTCGCGTTCCTCTACGGCCTCTCTATGATCTTCTTCCTCTCGACCGTGTATGCCCGGTCGAAGGTTGCATTCTGGATCTTCCTTCTCGCGTGTCTTGCGGACCTTGCAGCCATCTCGCTTGTCACCGGGGCAAACCCGGCACTCCTCTTCCCGCCCCTCCTGCTCGGCAGCGCGTTCACGCTGGAGCACCTTCTTGTCTCCTGCCTCCTGCCGGCATTCCTCTTCATCGTCTCCCTCTGGCTCTTCCTGCCGGAATCCGTGGGATCCGAGAAGACCTATCGTGACTCGTTTGGTCCGCTGGCAAAGCGCCTCTCGTTCCTGCCCAATCCCCCGCTTGCGGCAAAGGACACGCTCGACCTGTACCGGAGCGGGAGCATGATCGGCCAGACGATCTTCTCCTTCATCCTGCCCCTTGTCGTGATCTGGTTCTTCCTCTCCCTCCTCGGCCCGTTCTTCCCGCCCCATGGCCTTCTCATGATCTTCGCGATCACGGCCGGCGTTATTGCTTCGACCATGTACACGTGGGTCACGATGTTCGACACGTTCGGGCCGTATGCCTGCCTGCCGGTGGCGGTCAGCACGCTGATCGAAAGCAAGCTGACAACGTTTGCGATCCTCCAGCTGATCCCCGCGGCGTTCATCGCCGCCGTGGCGATCCTCGCGGGAGAGGCAGCGGTCCTTGTCCCCGCGGTTGTGCTTGGCCTCTCGGTCTCGTTCTATGCAGTCGCGGTTATGGCATGGCTCGCCGGGCTCTCGCCGAGTGTCATGGTTTATGACGTGAAAGTGCTCGCCTGGTATCTCGTGCTCACCGGGATCGTGCTGGTACTCTTCACCGCGGCAGCGTTCGCGAACCCGTATTATGCGCTTGCC
>Ga0302250_1002226_pt1 | contig 12472 bp, 12 predicted proteins | sample AAG_RA_Asp_MG_FD_193536 | JGI IMG/M metagenome (GOLD analysis project Ga0302250, IMG submission 193536) | Enriched activated sludge microbial communities from anaerobic digester in WTTP, New Holstein, Wisconsin, United States - AAG_RA_Asp | ecosystem: Engineered > Bioreactor > Anaerobic >... | reverse complement strand
ATTCGTTTCAGCCTGGTCCATAGTATAATCTCCCTTGTTGTTTTAATGGTGCCCGAAATTGGGCAACGCTGGGAGTTATACACTGATTTGAAATTTCTTCCGCCGCGTAGCGGCTTCGTCCAACGAATCACTCAAGCGGACGGCGGGAAGACGTCTGTTGGCACTTCTTCTGGCTCCCCGGCCCGCCGCCGCTTAGTTCCGCGTTATGTGTCCAAGGGGCATTCTCGATGATTTACGAAAAGTACCAGCGCAACCATGTAATCTTGCCGGGCCGAGAAAAAGCATTGGAGTCATTCCTCAAGCAAGATTACAAAGGGATGCCGCACAAGCTGAGGAACGCTGTCAGTTCCAATAGCGAGGACGCGCTCACTTGGTCATGTTTTGATGTCCTTGCGAATCTCCCATCTCTGGACAAGGCGGCTGCTTTGGATGAGATTTTGGAGGATTCATTTCGAGGCAATAGCCCTTTGTCTTTCAAGGCGCGTGGTCTCGATAGCAAGGACATCGAAATTCACGTCGGGAAGTCGTACACCGGCGCTTCGACCAAGGAATCTACCGAGGTGGACGCTAGTATTGAGGCGCCCGGCATACTGGTGTTCGTCGAGGCCAAGCTTTATTCCTCTGTAAGTGCGGCATCACTGCCTGAAAAGCCACACGACCAAATCGCCAGAAAATTAAGAGTGGGCCTGGATTCGCCAACCGGCGAAGAACGAGAATTCCATTTCGTATTCCTCGACATCGCGCCTGCCGACGTAATGTTCGAGAGGAGAGAAAAGGCAGAAGCGGTAGGGGCATCCGGTGGAGGTTACAAAGATAAGTGGCGTAGCGCTTGGCTCTTCAACTACTACAAATATGGGCGCAACAACAGCCTGCGCCCCTTAAAAGAAGCGCTTGATGGGATCAACCATCCACCAATTGAGATTGTGGCAAGCCGCATGGGCTGGCTTACGTGGGCAGATTTGTTCAAATGCACTCTGCGAGCAGTGCTCAGTTCTCGCGGGTGACACAGCTACATAACGAGCCATTCCACCGAACCCGGCAATCCGTGGAAGGTTCAACATCAGTACCGTTGTTTGGCACTCAGAACCATTCCGGCCGGGCCGGTGAATTCGACGTTGGCCTTTCCCTCAGTTGCAGCAGGTAACACACTCTGGGCGATAGTGGTAACGCTATGCGCCTATTCAAAAGGAAAATATTGATGGCTCGACTTTTCTTTTCATACTCCCACAAGGATGAAGCGTTACGAGACGAGCTGGAGAAGCACCTTGCCGGCCTGAAACACCAAGGCATCATTGACACTTGGCATGATCGGCGCGTCGAAGCGGGCGAGGAATGGGCAAAGCAAATTGACGACCAACTACGTACCGCCGACATCATCTTGTTGCTGGTCAGCTCCGATTTCATTGCCTCCCGATATTGTTACGACCTGGAAATGAAAGAAGCACTGCGGCGTCATGAAACTAGGGAGGCCAGGGTAATCCCTGTCATCCTTCGGCCATGCGATTGGCATGATCTACCCTTTGGCAAGCTCCAGGCAGCAACTCGGGATGGCCGTGCAGTGGTGAAATTCCCCACTCTGGACGATGGGTTTCTGGAGGTGGTTCAGGCCATCAAATCTGCTGCGAAATCTATCCATGGTAGTACTGTCCAGCTATTACCCCCCCAGAACTCCGAACAACCTGGTAAAAATAAGGCTATCCCAAGCTTCTCTGGCCCGAGGTCGAGTGATCTTCGTGTCCGGCAGTCCTTTACGGATCACGATCGCGATACGTTCATGATGGACAGCTTCAAATACATCGCAGCGTATTTTGATAATTCGCTCGCTGAGTTGGCCACGCGCAACCCTCATCTGAAGACCCAGTTCCGGCAACGGGATGCAAATAGCTTCGAGGCTATCATCTACTCGGATGGAAAACAGGCATCCAAGTGCGGCATCTGGCTGGGTAGCGGTTCGTTCATGAAGAAGGCATTTCCAACAGCTGAGTACATCTCAATCGGTGATTTTCAGTTCACTGGCAGCGGCCAAACAAACCTCGTTGATCCCGAGGAAAACGACCCCATCACAATTGATGGTGATCTCCCTGCGCTGTATGTAGTGCTCAACTACATTCACGAGAGTCTATCGCGGTGAAAGGCTCTAACCGGCAAAATGCAGCGGACCCGCCAATCCGCGGGGCTACAGCAGAAGAAGGCTATCCGCCGCTCAGTGCCGTCTTGGGCGGTCCGCTGATTTTAGTCGTTGGGTCTCCACCCCGCACCAAGGCCTTGACATACACATTTATTTGGGATCTAATGTGTATGGGACTATTTGGCTGGAGTGTGAATCATGAACAGACGTACGAATGTAGTGCTTGATGAAGATTTGGTTGAAGCAGGGCTGGAAATCACCGGCCTCAAGAGCCGTCGAGCCTTGATCGACTTTGCCCTGAGGGAGCTCTTACGAAGAGAGTCTCAGAGGGAGATCCTAGAGCTCAAAGGCAAGGTCCACTGGGAAGGGGATCTTCCTTCGATGCGTCAGAAGAGAGAATTTGAATGATGCTGGTGGATACCTCCGTATGGATCGATTTCTTTGCTGCTCGAAATACTGCTCAGGTAGCGCTACTTGAATCCACGATCGACCAACGGGTGGATCTATGCCTATGTGGGGTCATCCTCACGGAGGTACTCCAGGGTATTCGGGATGACAAGCAGTACATGCAGACTGAATCCGTACTTTCAAACCTCATCTACCTTCCAATGGATCAGAGCACATTCCTTCTCGCTGCCAATATCTACCGCACCATCCGCTCACGTGGGATCACCATCAGGAATTCAGTCGATTGTATGATCGCAGCCGTATGCATCGAGCATAAAGCAGATTTGCTGCATAACGATAGAGACTTCGACTATATCGCCGATGTCTTTGGCCTTCAGGTAGTGGGTAGTCGTGCTGTACAGTAAGCCCGTGCTCTTTTTGACTTCTTAGTCCCAATTTCGTGAAGCGGACGCGCGGGGACACGTGGTACCGTTTTCTTCAAATCTCTTGGCCGCGCGCCGCTTACGATCGTGTTGGGCAACAGACGCCAGGGTGGGACATGACTGACAACCTCATATCCGTCAAGGAATTTGCAGAAAGCAACGGCCTGCTCCGGCAAACCGTCTTCAAGGTTCTCAAGCGCCTCGGGATTGAGCCGACAAAGTCCCGTGGAGGGAGCCAAAATCGCGGACAGACAATCTCCTACATCACGGAACATGATGCGCGTTCGGTGCTGGAGGCGCTTACTTCGACTAGAAATCTCCAAAACGGACAAGATGCTGAAGAAACGGAGCTCCCTGAAGCAGCTCTCTACGACATCGGAGTGTTTTATTTGTTGCGCCTGGAGCCAGCGCACGATCCCAGCCGCTTCAAGGTTGGGTTTGCCAACAACCTTAACGAGCGCTTGCGGCAACTGCGCTGTTCAGCGCCATATACACAAGTGGTCAAGACATGGCCATGTCGGAGGCTTTGGGAGAAAACCGCAATAGAGTGTGTCACAGATGGCTGTGAACGTTTGCATACCGAAGTCTTCCGAGCATTATCCTTTCAAACTGTCGAGGAAAGGTGCATGCAGTTCTTTGCCCTGATGCCCCGGCTTGTCGGCGGCAATCGAGATAAATGCCGATAAAGTGCAAGCAGCAATTCTTCGAGGCCCTGTGATGCCCTCCTGCTGAGGATGAGGTATGAAATTCAAATGGGACCCAGTCAAGGCCCGGTCTAACTTACGGAAACACAAGGAGTCGTTCGAGGAAGCCCCAACAGCGCTTAAGGACCCAATGGCTGAGACGGGCTTCGACCCAGACCATTCTATGGGAGAAGAAAGATTCGTTACCTTTGGCGTCTCTGAAAGGGGTAGGCTGTTGGTAGTGGCTCACACTGAAGAAAATGATACTCTTCGAATCATCAGCGCGCGTGTTGCGAGCAAAGGAGAACGAAAGATATATGAAGAAGACTAAAGAAACCGACAAAGACGAATTGCGTGCCGAGTACAAACGGTCGGACTTCCCTGGGGGCTTCGTGCGTGGAAAATACGCAGAGCGGCTTTGCGAGTCCTCAAACATTGTCGTACTCAGGCCAGAGGTGGCTGAAGTATTCCCCAATGAAGAAGCAGTGAACAACGCACTTCTCTCACTCATAGAGCTTGCGCAAAAGACCACTAGCCCAACAAAACGTTCAACCGGACGCGCCAAAAGGCCGCGCGCCGGTTAGCTCGGTGTTAGGCATGAGGAAGCACGCAAGTCTCTGGAGCGAATACGTAGTCTCCCCGGGCACATGATCCCATGCCATGAGGGTCACTTGGACATCATGAAGACCCTTTCGGAGTGAGAAGGATCTACGGCACCTCTTTGGAGTGACGTCATGGCTGGAATCAAAAATCACACAACTGCATAGGCAAGGGCGTATGTATCTCAGTCAGCTTGAGCTCAACAATTTCCGTTCATTCTCCAACGAGCAGATCTTCTTCCAGCCTGGATTGACAGTTCTTGTTGGCGAAAACAACGGCGGCAAAAGCAACATTATCGACGCGATCCGTCTTCTTTCAACGCCTCTGAGCGGACGTCGGGAACTGTATTGCGAACAAACCGACATCCGTTTTGGCGTTACGCTGCGTACCTTCGAACTCCGGGCGACATTTAGCGGGCTGTCCCCGCCACAGCAGGGGCGGCTGCTTTCGGCGACGACAAGCGATACTCTCGAAGAAGCCTGCTTTGGTCTGACCTATGACGCCCAGGGCAGGCAATCCCATGTTCGTCCCACGCTATGGGCAGGCCGCTTCAGGGCGGTACCGGAGTCCGGCTCCCATGAGATGATTCGGCATGTCTATCTGCCGCCATTGCGTGACGCCAAGCGCGCGCTGGCTTCCGGCAATCCTGCGCGCATTTATGCACTCCTCAATCATTTTCTCGGCGACGACAATCCCGAGGAAATCGCGAAGAGTCTTGCACGCACGAGCAACCACCGAATTTTCACCGCCGTTGATACTGCCGTTGCGACGGGGCTTGAAATACTGACCGCCGGTGCCCGGCGGCAGGGTGCAGCACTAGGTTTCAATACGGATGAGAAGCTTATCGATATTGCACGAGACCTGCGGTTCAAACTCGCTGACTATGGGATAATGCCGGAAGACCTTCAATATTCCGGACACGGATTTGCCAACCTTTTATATATTGCTACCATTGCAGTCGAGCTCGAAAGTAGCGACAATGCCGAACTTACGATGTTCCTTGTCGAAGAACCTGAGGCCCATCTTCATCCCCAGCTTCAAGCCGCTGTCCTGAACTTTCTGGAAGAGCGTGCAAAAGAGTCTCTGAAAGCCAAAGACAACAAAGACGCGCCTGCCGGGCATTTGCAGGTGATCGTCGCGACGCATTCCCCCAACCTGTCTGCATGGCTTCCTAGCAAGAGCCTTGTCTTTGTCCGGTCTGTCGCGCCAGCGATCAAGAAGGGTGATGGCGGGGACGAACCGGCATCAGATGAGGTGGCAGAAGCCGCTGATCCTCAGGCGGAGGACAAGCAGCTGCGCCCCGAATCCCGGTGCATTCCTCTGGCAAAGCTTGACCTGACTGACCCCGACCGCAGGAAAATCGACCGCTATCTCGACGTCACTAAGTCGGCCGTGCTTTTTGGCGGCCGGGTCTTGCTGGTTGAAGGCATCGCCGAGGCTCTTTTACTGCCAGTCATTGCCAGACATTATGTTTTGAAAGACCGTCCAGCGGAATTTCGGATATTCCGATCGGCGGTCTTCGTGCCGATTGACGGCATTGATTTCCTCCCATACGCCAAGGCCTTGTTGTCCCCTTTTAATGGTGTGCGGATTGCAGATCGTCTTGTCATTGTCACAGACGGCGATAAACATACCGTAGAGACCGGGGAAGAGAGTCCCGGCGAAAAGCGCCGGTCCGAACTACGCTTACTTGCGACGGCCAAGAGCGCCACTGATGTTCTTGACGTGATTGTAAACACCTATTCGCTGGAAACCGAACTGGTTACCGCGTGCAATGCCGCATACATGAAAGAGGTGTATCTGGTCCTGCATCCGCGATCCGCAGCGAAGTGGGATGAAGCAATCGCCAGGGACGGTGATGCCCGTGCCAAAGCTATACAAGGGCTGTTCAATAACACGCCCAAGGGAGACTTTGCCCAGCTCTTGGCCGAGAAGGTCGCGACCAACAAGACATTCAATGTTCCCGCCTACCTCCGTGACGCCGTCGAAAAGCTGATCAAATGAGCCTGCAACCCTTTAAACCTACAGACCAACAGCACGAAGTGATCTGTCATGACGGTTCCGCATTTGTAATGGCCTGTCCAGGCGCCGGAAAGACACGGGTCATGACCGAACGCGCCCGACTATTGTTTCAGACCATGCCGTCAGGGCGTGGCGTGGCATTTTTATCCTTCACGCAAGCCGCAGTCTTTGAGCTTGAAACCCGGCTCAGACAGGAGGGGCTGCTACCCATGCCTGTCTTTCCGAATTTCGTTGGCACGTTTGACAGTTTCGTGTGGCAATTCCTGGTTGCGCCGTTCGGCATCAAAGAATGCGAAATGCGCCCCTGCCTGATTGCCGACATCGCCCAGCTTACGGTTGAGCCGTTCGCTGGCGCTCATCCATTGTCACTCTCCTGTTTTTGTCCGCAGACGGGCACCATCTTCGAGCAGGCGGCCAAGCGCGAAGGCTTCGATGTATCCCAAAAGCCAGATAGTCAGCTTCAAGCTTATACGACGGCCGCTATCCGGCTCCGGGCACGTTTACGAGAAAGGGGCCAACTGAGCTTTGACGAAGTGCGTGCCGTCGCGCTTGAGCGCCTGAAAGACCCCTTGCTGGCAGGTCGTATCGCCGCAGCACTGGCGGGTCGCTTTGGTGAGGTGATTGTAGATGAGGCGCAGGACTGCAATCCGGATGATCTGTCCATCATTCTGTGGCTGCGCGATTCCGACCTGCCCGTTAAGGTGGTTTGCGATCCTCATCAATCCATCTATGCGTTCCGGGGTGGCGTCACCAGCCACCTCTTTGAATTCGCAGACACTTTTACCGCGGACCAGCGAAAGGAGTTGACCGGCAATTTCCGGTCTGCACCCCACATCTGCAAAACCATCGCCCAGTTTCGGCCGCAGTCGGCACGTGGCGAGCCTGATGACGCCCTCGGGCCGTTAAAGAATGATACTGCACCTGTCCATGTTCTATCTTACCACGGTACGGCGGTTCCGGCATCGATCGGCACAGCCTTCTCCGCCCTGCTGCAAGAGGCCGGTATCGACACAAGATCCTCACCCATCGTTGCGGCAACGAAGGCGAGCAGTGCCGCCGCCGCAGGACAGCTGCCAACGACCAACCGGAGAGATCGCATTGTTCGGCTCGCCGAAGCCGTGACAGACTTTCATTTTGCTGCTGGATTCACGGATATGAGGTCGGCACTCGACGGGGCTCACAAGATTCTCCTGGAACTGCAAGGACACCTCTGCGGCTGCTCCTATCATCAATACCTCGCCGACAACGAGATTGAAGCGGCAAGCTGGCGTTCGAAAGTCATCTCGATCCTACGGGAGCTTCGGTTCGATCCAACCAAATATGCCGATGCGCGAGCGTGGCACGCCGCCGCCAAGAACCTTTTATCGAACGAACTCATGATCGAAGAAAGGCAACATATTTCCAAAAAGCTCAAATGGAATGCCGCACTGGATACCGCGCTTGCGGCTGTTCCCGCAGAAACGGCAATGCCCCGGACGATCCATTCGGTCAAAGGCAGGGAGTACCCGGCTGTCTGTGTTGTTACTACAGCATCCACGCTCAAAGGCATTCTAGATTTCCTGGAGACGGGCGAGCCTGCCGATAAGGCCGAGGATGCGCGCAAACTCTACGTGGCCGCCTCAAGGGCCGAAAAGCTCCTGGTTATCGCCGCGCCAAGAAGTCAGGCGAAACGGCTCATAGTTCACCTTTCCGGTCAGGGTGCGACAATAGCAATGAGGGAAATTTGAGTGCCGCCCGATTCAAATTTGGTTTCTTGACGGGAAAGAGTTGAAGGCAATGAAAAGGAAAAACGCGGCTGGTCCTTGCCAAACCAGGCAATGAACGCGACGCCCAAAAATCCGGGCACGCGTTATAGCCGCGATTCGGCTGCTGAGGTAGGCAATGGTGAAACGAGTATCACAATGATCACGCAGCCACAGATCGACGCACATACGGCACAGATCAGCGCTGAGACTGAACGCGTTCTTCGCGACTTCTTACGCGCTGCGGTATCACGTCTCTCCGGGACACTCAAGGATCAGGCACCAGAATGGGAGGTTGACTCGCGATGGGAACGCGGTCCTGATGGGCACTTCCGGGAGCACACGAGGCATAAACGGAAGTTGTGGCCGATGTTAAGAGATGAGTGGCTCCGCTCGCTGCCTAACTATGACACATGTGTCGGGCACCTGAAATCTGACCTGGTCGTCGGACCCCATCTTGACCGCTTGCTAGGAACTAACACCACAGCCTCACGCCTTGAGGCAGATAACATCCTGTGGTCCACAATCTACGCAATGCTTAACGACGAAGGCACCTTCGCATTCACTGATGAGCACTTCGACTGTAAATGGCGGGAGCTCGTCGAGCTTTTTGGCGCGGAGCGGATTGCGTTTAAGATGGTTGCACCACTTCCCCACTTGGTTGTCCCAGATTTCCCGCTGCGTCTGAACACTGATCTCGTCCTCGATCGCCTCACTCAGGATGAAGTGACGCGATGTTGCCAGGTTGGTCTGCTTCGGCCGGCATGGCAGCGCTTTCCGCTGATTAGCGCTGAGGTCGCAGTCGGCATTCGGTGGACGATGTTCTTGCCAAAACTGATCCGGACAGGTGATGAGCCGCGTGAGCGGTTAGACGCAGCGGATGAGGGTCGCTTCGGTAGTCGTCCTCTCTGGCGAGACGACCTCGTAGTCGACGATGTACTTTCGGCACTACGACTCTTTAAGCACACACAGGTTCGCACCGCAGGCCACGCAAGGTGGACCGATTCCTTTTGGTTGAACGCCGGGACGTCGTACCGAGTGCTGCGGCAGTGGCCAAACGGGGGGCAGTACGAACTGTCGGCAGGTGAAGTCCCGCAGTTCCTTGAGCTTTGGCATCTGCTAGAGGAAGGAGCTGCACGCTTCGGCTTCAGTATCCACCGCTTTAACCTCGCCTTCGACCGCGGACTCCTCGCCGACCGTATCGTCGATCTGGTTATTGCAGCGGAGTCGCTATTCTTGAGCGATCTCGATGAACAGTACCGTGGAGAGCTGCGTTTCCGCTTCGCGCTCCGTGCCGCGAAGTTCATCGAACATCCAAACTACGGGGAGCATGACATCTTTCGCGTGATGCGCCGAGCCTATGATGCCAGGAGTGCGATCGTGCACGGCGGCTCGCCGAGGGACACTCGCCTGCCCAACAACCAGTCCGCCATGTTGTCGACCTTCATAGACGCCATTGAAGAGCTTGTGCGGCTTGGGCTACGCAAGGGACTTTCGATGGGAGAAGACGGAAGGAGGATGCGCCAAGCCGAGTACTGGGACGCCCTCGTATTCTCGAACCCAGCTAGCAGCGAGCAGCAGGATTGACAAAGGAGGATCGGGAGGAAAAGGGAGCTGGAACCACGGCAGCATCGAACGTGAGAGCCTATGTCGTAGGGCCATGAGGATGCCAAGCGGGAGTCTATCCCAGGTCGCGCGCCAACGATGGCTTGAACAACGCCATGCAGTCGGACACCAAACCACGCCGGGATTATTCGGTTATCGGTTACAGGATCAGGGGCCATTGACGAATGACCGAGATGGACGCTGACCGGGATTTGATCCAAAAAGCCACCCCGATGACTGCGAAGACGCACGAAGGCATCCTTGTCAGCGATGAAATCCTGCGTTTTGCCTTTTTTGGAACGTCGCCCTTGGCGTGCGGGTGAACGGCGTTGAGGACCGTAAGGTTGTTGCCGGACGAGTGGAGAAAAGCCGCAATCCGAAAATCAGAACCTCCTCTGCAGGCGGGCGCGGAAGAAGATCGCAATCAGGTTCATGCTGAAAACCAGGGCGATGAGCACCAGCGCGGTGCCGTACTGGAGGGGGCGGGTGAGTTCGATTTCGGTGCCGGCGGTAGCAAGGACATAGATATGATTGGGAAGTGCCATCACCGGATCGAAGAGTGAGGTAGGCAATTGGCGGGTGAAAAACACGGCCGCGGTGAACATGATGGCGGCGGTCTCTCCAGCCGCCCGGCTGATGCCGAGGATGCAACCCGTCAGCATTCCCGGGAAGGCTGCCGGCAGTACCACCCGGTATATGGTCTGCCATTTGGTCGCGCCGAGGGCCAGAGAAGCTTCCCGGTAGGTTGCCGGGACCGCTCGGAGAGCCTCCTCCGCCGTACCGATGATCACCGGCAGAATTAGCGCCCCCAACGTCAGGGCGCCCGACAGGACACTCACTTTCATATTGCACCAGATCACGAAACACGCCAGCCCAAAAAGCCCGAAAACAATGGAAGGCACCCCCGCCAGATTGTTGATGCCGAGGCGAATCACGCGCAAAACCGGTCCGGGTCGAGCATATTCATAGAGATAGATGGCTGAGGCTACTCCCCAGGGAAAGGCCACCAGCATCGCCCCGAAGCTCAATAGAAAAGTCCCGACAAGGCAGGGGAAAATGCCGCCTTTGGTCATCGAATCCGTGGGAACCTGGGAGAGAAAGTCCCAGCTCAAGGCCCGCCAGCCGTTCCAGAGCAGGAAGGCGATGATGATGAGGAGCGCAAGGCCGTTGATCAGAGCCGCCAGACGGAACAGTCCGAACATTCCGAACTGCGCCCACCGGCGACCGGGGCCAAGTGAAGCACTCACTTTGCTTCTGAGCGAATCGCTCCTCGCCTTTTTCCGCAAACTCTCTGTCTTCTCCTCACTGGGTTCAGGCAGACTCTGGACGTTGCCCAGAGCAGCTCCCTCTGGTGTCATCTTCCGCCTCCTTTCACTTTTCATCTTTCGGGCGTCACGCCTGCTACAAGGTCGCGGCCCCCACCTGCTGGTGCTTCTGAGCAATGTAATCGGCTACCAGGTTGAAACAGAGGGTGAAGAGAAACAGCACGATCCCGATGGCAAACAGGGCGTAGTAGTGGTCGCCGCGAAACGGGGCTGTTACCACCATCCCAAAAAAGCCGATCACCACTGATGGCAGGGCTGCAAGCAACTCGACCAACGGTTTCACGATTTCGCGAATCCTGGCCGGTGCAATCTCGGCAAGATAAATGGCGGTCATGACGCCAAGGGGGATGGCCATGAGGGCGGAAAACAGGGTAACGGCGAGGGACGCCGCCAGGAGCGGCAAAATGCCGAAGTCCGGAGGCGAGGACGTGGGATACCATTCCCGGCCAAAGAGGAAAGCGGGCAGCGACACTTTCTTGAAAACCGGGAGACCCTCAACAAAAAGGAAGACGAGAATGAGGAACAGAACCAGAATGGAAACCGATGCGGTGAGAAGAAAGCTCAGGCGAATGGATTTTTCCCTGGCCTGTCGAGATTCCATGGACCATGCTCCCATGTAGTTATGACTCCAATCGGTACTGTAATGCGAAAGGGAGAGATCGGTTACCGAGTTGACTCTATTAGAATTCCTCGCTTCGCTCGGAATGACACCCCTGCTGCCTTGCCAGGGAATGGATTTCCTTGAAGGCGCCAGGTTGCCTGCTCATTTTCGCGTCCCGACCCTGTGCGCGTACAACAAACCTGGGACCGACTCGGTGTTCGGAACCGAGTCGGTCTCGGGTTGCAGTCGGCCTCGCTGTTACCATGAGCAGGGGGTTGCCTGGCAAAGCCTCGCCCGCGTCACCTTCCTGGCAAAGGGCGAAGAGGCTCCTTCTTCCTCGATATCAATAAAGCGGCACAAAACCGGCTTCCCGAACGAATTTCTGACCTTTCTGCGGATTGAGGATGTAGTTGATGAAATCGAGAACCTCCCCGGACGGCCAACCCTTGGTGAACATGAACAGCGCCCGCGAAATCGGGAACTTGCCGCTCAGCGCCGTTTCCTCATTGCCGGGAACGCCGTTTACCGTAAGCGCCTTCACACTCTTATCCACGTAGCCGATACCAAGATAGCCGATGGCGTACTTATTCTTCGAGACGGCCTGCGCGACGGCTCCGCTGGAAGCCTGGAGCAGAGCGCCTGCATAGACGCGCTCCTTCTTCATGACCTTTTCCTCCCAGACCTCATAGGTGCCGGAGGAAGTGTCCCGCGAGACCACCACGACTTCCTTGTCCGCGCCGCCCACCTCCTTCCAGTTCTTGATCTCGCCCATGTAGATCGCCTTTAGCTGAGCCATGGTGAGGTCTTTTGCCGGGTTCTCGGGATGGACCACGGGCACGATGCAATCATAGGCCACCGCGAACGGTACCGGATAGACCCCTCTTTCAAGAGCCAGCTTCACTTCTTCCTCTTTTAGAAACCGCGAGCTGTTGGCAA
>Ga0302250_1002224_pt1 | contig 12481 bp, 10 predicted proteins | sample AAG_RA_Asp_MG_FD_193536 | JGI IMG/M metagenome (GOLD analysis project Ga0302250, IMG submission 193536) | Enriched activated sludge microbial communities from anaerobic digester in WTTP, New Holstein, Wisconsin, United States - AAG_RA_Asp | ecosystem: Engineered > Bioreactor > Anaerobic >... | reverse complement strand
CGGGGCAACCAGCATGGATACCACCCTTCCAATCATTACGGCCTCATCGGGCAAGGAGTACGCCATCGTATCCCTGTTCCACGGAATTGTTCTCACCATTCTGGTCCCCTTTCTGGTAACGTTTATTCTTTCGCTGCAAAGCTGAAATTGACACCAACCCTACAAATAAGGAAGTATATTTTGGCTTTTGTTGTTTCCTGGAAATACCTAGCTATTAAGGGAACAAATCAAAAACAGCAATGGAATTGAGGCTAAATGTTTACGGATTACAGAGATTAGGGAGATGCACGTAGGTTCTGTCAGTACAAATTTCCCTAATACCCTTCGTTTTTACCGTGGTTAAATTCCCCTCTACCATAACATAAAGGGAAATAAGCAAAAAGCCAGATGCCCCTACTCGTAACGGAGCGCTTCGATGGGATCAAGGCGCGAAGCCCTAACCGCAGGAATGTAACCCGACGCTAAACCAACCAAAAAGGAAATGGCCAGCCCTCCAAAAATCCATCCCCAGGGAACAACAAAGGAGGTTTTGGCAAGTACCGACACCAGGTTTCCTACCAGAATGCCCAGGAAAACACCAAGCAACCCACCAATTTCGCATATCAGAATAGCCTCAAAAAGGAACTGCTGCTTGATGGTGGGTGATTTTGCCCCTATTGCCTTGCGCGTACCAATCTCCCTGGTTCTCTCGGCAACCGCCACAAGCATAATGTTCATCAAACCAACGGCTGCTCCAACCAGGGTTATTATCCCAATAAGGGTTGCTGCAATGGAAACAAACTTGAGGTTATCTATCAGCAACTTGGCCAGCGTGTCGCTTTTTTCAATGTTGAAATCGGGCTCATCGGTGGCGGAAAGCCTGCGAACCAGCCTAAAAATACCTTCGGCCTCGCCAACAGCTGCATCCATCAGCTTAGGGTCGTGGGGCTGAACAGTTATGCTGTAGTTCATGTTGGGACGTGAAAAATACGCCGCAACATTGGTGTAGGGCAGGAAAACTGTTCTATCGGGACCACCGCCAAAACCAGCCCCTTTCGATTTCAGAACCCCTATCACCCGGTACTTTCCGCTGCCCACGCTAATGAACTTGTCAATTGGATCTTCATTTTTGGGAAAAAGCTTACGGGCTACCTCGTTACCAATTATGGCAACATTTCTTCCATCGTTTACCTCGGTAACCGAATAGTTCCGACCCTGCGTAACATCCAGGCCCGACACCATCATAAAGTTTTCGTCAACACCCCTGACGCTTATGTTGGGGTTGGTTTTGTTGGATAAGTACTTGATTGTGCTAGCCCCTGTTGCGTAAACAGCTACGCTGACATTGGCTGGAAAATCAAATTTATCCTTGAACTCCCTCGCCTGTTGAAGGCTGATAAAGGAGTAGTTCTTGGTTCGATACTGGTTACCGTTTACGTTTACATGCATCCCCCTGCTCTGAATGGTAAACGAGTTTGCCCCCATGCTGGCAAATCCAGTGCTTATGCTGTTCTCAATCACCTTAATGGCAGTAATTATTCCAACCAGCGACATGATACCCAACGCAATTATCAGTATGGTAAGCGCAGACCGGAGCTTTGTAGAAGTAATAGACCGGATTGAAATTCGAAATGTTTCGTTGATTAGGGCGGCGTACTTCACAACACTTAAATTAGGTTAAACAAATAGTCAGCACCTCATTTTCTCATGAAAACATAAAACAACATCGTCTTAATGCGAAGCTATAATTTGATGGGTGTCCCACATCAAATCCTTTTCTTCTAAAGCATTGCTGTTTTTCATATGCTGCCTGTTCCGTTGAAAAACATTCAAAGTTATTAATTTATACCAATTTTCGTCCGAAAAGTTAAGGTCAATACAAAACCCTTGCAGCAGGATGAAGCCTACCCTGCACAGCTCAAACATTGCGGTCCGAGCCAAAATAATACTAGCTTTGCAACATAAAGACGCAGTGTTAAGATGAAAATAGAGGAAAGACTAAACGCGTTTGCTCGTTTGGGTGATAAATTTACCAAAACGCTATCGTGCAATGAAGAGTCGGAACTGGGTGCTGCCATTGAAAAAGCGCACGAGCAAAATCCATGGTTTACCCCCAATAACGTTCGATTTGCTTTAGCTACTATTGCCGAAAGCTGGCTTAAACCCGATGTCCTTAACAGCTGGATAGCGCGCTACCCTGAAGCCTGCTTCAACCCGCAGCATCCAGTTAACGTTGGTGTAATCATGGCCGGGAATATACCTCTTGTTGGGTTTCATGATTTTCTTTGCGTGCTGGCAACCGGTAACCGGATTACCTGCAAGTTGTCCGCAAGGGATGGCAACCTGATGAGGTCTGTGGCAAATACCCTGATCCAGCTTGAGCCGCGCTTTTCAAACCTTATAGCCATCACCGACGGCACACTAAGGGATTTTGATGCAGTAATTGCTACGGGTAGCAACAACTCCGCCCGATATTTTGATTACTACTTTGGGAAGTACCCATCTATTATCAGGGGCCACCGCAACGGAATAGCCGTGCTAACAGGAAAGGAAACCCAAAGCAATTTAACAAAGCTAGGAGAGGATATTTTCACCTACTTTGGCCTGGGCTGCCGAAGCGTTTCCAAGCTATTGGTTCCATCGGGGTATAGCTTTACTCCCCTGCTCGACAGCTTTTGCCAGTGGAAAGACCTAATCAACCACCACCGCTATGCCAATAACTACGAGTACCAGCGTGCAATTTTCACCATAAACCAAACGCCCCATTTTGACACCGGGTTTCTGCTGGTAACCCCTTCAGAGCAACTCGACTCTCCGGTGGGGGTACTTTACTACCAGGAGTATAATAAACTTGATGATGCTCTGAAGTACATTGGACAGCACGATAAAGTATTGCAATGCGTTGTAGGATTACCCGAGATTTACCCAAAAGCCATTCCCTTCGGATCGGCTCAAAACCCAGATATTGCGGAATATGCAGACGAGATCGACACAATTGTATTTCTTTCACAACTGCAGGCTCTTTAACTTTGAATATTTGCATTTATTCACTAAAACTGCTTATTTTGTAGCAAAGTATAAAGTATGATATACAAATTCAGAATGATATCGTCGGAGGACAGGGCATTCCTTCGGGATTTTGAGGTTGATGCCAATCAAACCTTCCTAACCTTTCATGAGGCAATTCAGGGAAACTTGAATTTTGACCCATCGCAGCTGGTATCATTCTTTCTTGCCGATGAACACTGGAATAAAGGCATGGAACTTACCCTAATAGACATGCAGAATGAGGGTGATATGGCTGCTATTCCCATGGATTCTGCAACCGTTGGCGAGCTGATGAAGAATCGCAAGGAACGCCTGCTTTACGTTTTCGACATATACACCGATCGTAGCCTATTTATCGAGCTGCTCGACATTTACGAGCCAACTCCCGGAGTTACCTACCCTATCTGCACTGCAGCAGTGGGCGATCCTCCACTTCAATTTGCAGGTAGCGACATCGAAAATTTCAGCCCCGAGTTGGCCGATGATGCTGGATTCGAAGATTTTTCCAATGAATTAGATTCCGACGAGGCTGGTAGCGACTCCATTGACGATTAACCCGCATAAACTCGGTATAAAAGCTTCATAAAGCATAGCTGAAACGAGGGCGGTTTTAGCCGCTTCCATGAAAAATAATGAGCTATAACGGCAATTTTTTGGTAATCCTGCTTGGCCCCACAGGAGTTGGGAAAACAGACCTGAGCATTTCCATTGCCAAGCACTTTGAAGCGCCCATTATATCAGCTGATTCACGTCAGTTTTACCAGGAAATGAGGATTGGAACTGCTGCACCCACCCCCAGCCAGCTGGCCGCTGCTAACCACTTCTTTATTGGCAACAAGTCTATTACCGAGCGGTATAGCTGTGGAATGTTCGAAGTTGATGCGCTCAACCTACTTGAAACCGTTTTTACATCAAGCAGAATTGCCCTACTGGTAGGAGGTTCGGGGCTTTACATCGATGCTGTAGTTAACGGAATTGACGATTTTCCCACTCCTGACCCCGAGCTACGGCAGGCCTTACTCAGCCAGCTAAAAAATGAAGGGGTAGCCAGCCTGCGAGCGCAGCTAAAAATTTTGGATCCGGAGTACTATGGAAAGGTTGACCTGAGGAATTCCCAGCGCGTGCTAAAAGCCTTGGAGGTTTGCCTGCAAACTGGTCTCACCTACACCTCATTCCTTACCCATCGGGCAAAGCCCAGATTCTTCAATTCAATTTTTGTGGGGCTTAACCGTCCACGGGAGGAACTCTACCGGCTAATAAACCAAAGGGTTGAATCCATGATGGCTGAGGGGTTGTTGGACGAAGCAAAAAAACTTTACCCTTTTAGAGAACTCAATGCCCTTAACACCGTTGGCTACCGCGAGCTATTCAGCTACCTCGACGGGCAAACAAGCCTCGAGGAGGCTATTGAACTTATCAAACGAAATACCCGACGCTACGCCAAGCGTCAGCTAAGCTGGTGGAGCCGAAATAAAAATATTACCTGGTTCCATCCCAGCCAGCTGACTGAAATTACGGAATTCATCGAAAAAACCATTGCCAGCTATTCAGCAAAAAATTAAAAAAATATGATCTCGAACGAAAAACCAAACTCCGAAATTTTTATCGAGCTGTTCACCGAGATTGAGCAAAGGCTCAAAACGATTTGCAACGACGAGTTCACCAGCAACTTCTCGGAGCTGTTAGCGAAAGCACGTGGCAAGAGTGGTGTGGTAAACCGTTATGCATCTGATTTAAAAGAGTTTGCCCAGCTACGCAATGCCATTGTTCACACCCGCCGCCAAAACTTCATAATAGCCGAACCCCACGATGATGTGGTGAGCGAGGTTATCCATATCCATAAGCTGCTAAGTAGCCCCCCAAAAGTATCGTCGGTTATGAAGCATAATCCATTTACCGTTTTCCCTGAAACACCAATTAGCGTTGTTCTAAACACCTTTGCTGAAAAAGGATTCATGCGCTGCCCTGTAGTGGAGCAGGGTAGAATTGTTTGCCTGATCACCGCTAAAACCATTTCGCGTTGGATCACCTCCATTAAGCAGGATAGGATTGAAGTGAATAACACCCCGGTTAGAAAGCTCGTCCCGTTTGCCGACAAATCAGACTATATGGTTATAGCTGAAAATGACGACATTGCTACTCTTCTCGACCTCTTCAACGAATCCATCAGGAAGGGAAGCTACCTTCAGGCAGCGCTGGTAACCCAAAGCGGCGAACCTCAAAGTAAGCTCGTTGGGATTGTTACGCCTAGCGACCTACCACTTATCATGGAAAAATTAAAGTAGAACCGGGCAGTAGAGTTTCGAGCGCTTTGATGAGGAGTTTCCTCAGAATCACGCTCGTAATAAGAAGTTGAATCACTGAAAAGATTTACTTTTTTTCTTCTATTTTTGCCAACTAGCTAATCATCCTACCTAAAATCTTAAAAATAAAAAAACATGAGCGACGAACCGGTTGAAAAAATTAAAGGGCTCCCTAAGAATGCCTACACCGAGCTAAAGGATGGCGAGGAGTACATTCCAATAATGCCGCCCCATAAAACTGTTCCCGAGGTTAACCTCTGGAGCGTAACATGGGGACTGGTAATGGCCATAATATTCTCGGCAGCAGCGGCCTACCTTGGACTAAAAATCGGGCAGGTTTTTGAAGCGGCCATTCCCATTGCCATAATTGCCGTAGGCCTGTCAACCATGGGAAAACGAAAGGGTGCTCTTGGTGAAAACGTCATCATACAATCCATTGGAGCCAGCTCGGGGGTAATTGTTGCAGGTGCCATATTCACCCTTCCGGCGCTTTACATCCTAAACCTCGAGGCGCAATTTTACCAGATTTTCCTATCGTCGCTTTTCGGAGGAATTCTTGGCATCCTTTTCCTGATACCGTTTCGAAAGTACTTTGTATCCGACATGCACGGAAAACTTCCGTTTCCGGAGGCAACAGCCACTACCGAGGTGCTGGTATCGGGCGAAAAGGGAGGCAAGCAGGCGCGCTTGCTTGTGGTTAGCGGTCTAATAGGTGGTATATACGATTTTATAATTGCCACATTCGGTTGGTGGAGCGAGGTGATTACCTCCAGGGTAATCCCATGGGGCGAAGCCTTGGCCGACAAGTCAAAACTCGTATTTAAGTTGAATGTAGGTGCTGCCGTTACGGGGATTGGATACATCATCGGACTGAAGTACACTGCTATCATTGCAGCAGGCTCGTTCGTTGGTTGGTTTGTTATTATCCCCATCATCAACTATTTTGCCCCTGGGTTAACCGCAGCAGTAGGAAGCAACATAACCGCAGTGGTGGGAAGCATGAGCGCCGAAGATATTTTTACCAACTACGTTCGACCAATAGGAATAGGCGGCATTGCCATGGCCGGAATCATCGGAATCATCAACTCAAGCGCTATCATACGTAAAGCCCTTGGGTTGGTGGTTTCAGAACTCTTTGGAAAGCATAAATCCATGCCCAAAGAGGAACTCCGTACACGCAGAGACCTACCAATGTACATTATTGCAGGAGGCATCCTGCTAACCACCATTCTCATTCTTATTTTCTTCCACTTTGGCGTGGTTCATAACCTTGCTCACGCCCTGATCGGTCTGGCCATAGTTCTTATAATATCCTTCCTTTTCACCACCGTAGCGGCCAACGCAATAGCCATTGTTGGAACCAACCCTGTTTCGGGGATGACCCTCATGACGCTCATCATCACCTCGCTGGTAATGGCTTCAGTAGGGCTTTCGGGAACGTCGGGAATGGTAGCCGCACTCATTATAGGAGGCGTGGTTTGCACCGCCCTGTCAATGGCAGGAGGTTTCATCACCGATTTGAAAATCGGCTACTGGTTGGGTTCATCACCTTTTAAACAGCAAACATGGAAGTTTCTTGGTACTTTCGTATCGGCCGCCACGGTTGGCGGAGTTATCATGCTGCTGAATAAAACTTACGGTTTTACAGGCAAAGATGCGCTGGTGGCCCCACAGGCTAACGCCATGGCTGCCGTTATCGAACCTATGATGAGCGGTAAACCTGCTCCCTGGCTGCTCTACGCTGCCGGAGCATTCTTCTCCCTGATACTTACCATGATTAAGGTTCCCGCCCTCCCTTTCTCCCTTGGTATGTTCATCCCGCTACAGCTTAACACCCCATTACTGGTAGGTGGAATAATTTCCCATATTGTTTCTACACGCTCAAAGGATGCTGCTGTTAACAACGCTCGTAAGGACAGGGGCACGCTGGTTGCCTCTGGATTCATCGCCGGAGGCGCATTAATGGGTGTTATTAGCGCCATCCTGAGATTTTTTAATGTGAACTATGTAAATGCCCAATGGTTCGAATCGCACTCGGCGGAACTGCTCGGGCTGGTAATGTTCCTGATACTCTGCGGCTACCTGATTTGGGAGAGCCTTAGGGCCAAACCCGAAGGGGAGTAGCAACTCATTTCTATACTCTCGATAGCGGCTACCCTGCCATCTTGCTGGCTGTGTATCCGCTATCTTTTTGTTATCCAGCATGTTATATGGCCAAAGCAACCAATATGCAAAGCTGCTTTTTTAACAATTCTATCGGTCAAAAAGAAATGAAAAAAACATCAAAGTTCCTACCTTTACCATAGAAATAAAGCAGAAAGATGATTGAGCAGCAAGTAGTTGACAGGATAATTGCCGCAGCAGACATACTGGAGGTCCTACAGGATTTCGTTACCCTTCGTAAACGGGGAGTTAACTACCTCGGACTATGCCCATTTCATAACGAAAAAACACCTTCGTTTACCGTCAGCCCATCAAAGGGAATTTACAAGTGCTTTGGTTGCGGAAAGGGCGGTAATGTGGTTAACTTCATCATGGAGCATGAGCATTTGGGCTACGTGGATGCGCTAAAGTTCCTGGCCAAAAGGTACAATATCGAGATTGTTGAAAAGGAGGCTACTCCCGAAGAGCTGGAACAGCGAAACGAGCGCGAAAGCCTTATGGTGGTTAGCGCTTATGCACAAAAGTACTTCAGCAACATTTTACATAAGCATTCCGATGGCAAGAATATAGGAATGGCCTACTTTCGTGAACGGGGATTCCACGACAATATTATAGAGAAATTTCAGCTGGGCTATAGCCTCGACCAGCGAAATGCCTTTACCAGAACAGCCCTGCATGATGGTTACAAGCTGGATTACCTGGTAAAAACCGGGCTGACCATAGAGGGCAAGGATGGTAACCCTTTCGACAGGTTTGCCGGTAGGGTGATGTTTCCAATCCACAGTCTGAGCGGACGGGTGATTGGTTTTGGCGGACGCGTTCTTAGAACCGACACTAAAACAGCTAAGTACCTTAATAGCCCTGAAAGCGAAATATACCATAAAAGCGAGGTACTCTACGGAATCTTTCAGGCCAAGAAGGCAATAACCCAGGAGGGTAAGTGTTTCCTGGTGGAAGGCTACACCGATGTTATTTCGCTCCACCAGGCAGGTGTGGAGAATGTAGTGGCCAGTTCAGGTACATCGCTTACCCATGACCAGATTAAGCTCATCAAGCGCTTCACCAGTAATGTTACCATTCTCTACGATGGAGATGCAGCTGGTATTAAGGCTTCATTAAGGGGTATCGACATGGTGCTGGAGGAGGGTCTAAACGTAAAGATTGTGCTGCTCCCCGACGGCGAGGACCCCGACAGCTTTGCCCGTTCGCATAGCGCTTCCGAAGTGCTCAAGTTTATTGATGAGCATGAGACCGATTTCATCCGCTTCAAAACACTACTCCTACTCGATGATGCTAAAAATGATCCGATAAAAAGGGCAAACCTGATTGGCGATATAGTGCAGTCCATCAGCGTGATACCCGAGGTTATCAAGCGTTCGGTTTACATTAAGGAATGCTCCCGGCTCATGGATATCGAGGAAAATGTTCTCTACACCGAGGTGAACAGGCAGCGCCGCAAACGCTTCGAGCAGCTGGTTCAACGCGAATCAAGGGAACCAAAGGAAAAGGAAACACCACGTTTACCTTCATACGTATCAGGTGTTGTTTGCGAGGAGCAGGAGAAGGAAATTATCAGCTTCCTGCTGAACTATGGCAGCAAAACGCTCTACAACAGCCAATCAGAGGAAAATAAGGACGATGAGATTAACATTACAGTTGGCCAGTATATTATTGACGAGATACTCAACGATGAGCTGGAGTTTCAAAACCTGGCCTACAAGATGATTTTTGACGAGTATGCCCAGCTGCTTTCCCAGAACCAGGCTGTTGACAACCGACACTTCATCAACCACTATAACCCACAGATAAGCCAGCTGGCGGTTGACTTGATGTCGAGCAGGCACAAGTTGAGCCGGATTTGGGAAAAACATAAGGCCGAAGTTACAGACGATCCCGATTTCCTGCTTCATGCCGTGCCAAAGGCTATTCAGGTTTACAAGAGCAAGGTGCTTAAGATTGCCATTAAAAATTTAACCGATGAGCTGACCCACCTATCAGCCCAGCAAAAAGATGAAACAGATGAAATACTCAAGCGGCTACTCGAGCTAAACAAGCTTATGAACTCCATGTCGAAGGGGTTAGACAGGGTAGTGCTTTAGAAACAGCAGAAAAGTAAACAGGAAACAAGGATAAAGAGATTTCAAGGTAAAGGATTCCTGATTCTAGAACCTGTCCGGCTACTGACGGAACTTGTCCGGCTACTGGCGGATTCACCCTTCGACAAACTCAGGGCAGGCTCCTTCGACAGGTGTTACAGTAAGTAGTTCGGCTGGCTCACCATAACACCTGTCGAACTGCTCAGGGTTCAAACCTGTCCGCCTACCGGCGGAACGTTTTAGTGTCCAACGGGTTAGTGTGGTGTAAAAACTTCCATAAAGCCATTTAACTTTTGACTTTCCCCCGCTCGCTTTCAAGCCCAATAATCTTTTTCTCAGGGAAAACTCTTGTGCATGAATTTTGTTCCCCTAATAAGAACAACATTTTAGCAGCTTACTAAAAGTGTAAAACCTTTTATACTTTTACAACTTTGAAATAGCTGGCTATTTTTAGTGAATCCTAAGGCAACAACGGAATTATCTAAACAATATGGATTTTGAGCTGACAATCATTGTTCCGGTTTATAACGAGGAGGACAACCTGGAACGAGTTTACCAGGAGCTAAGCAGCTACATCGGAACAGCTGAAAGGAAAGCTAAGGTGCTGTTGGTAAACGATGGCTCCACCGACGGCAGCCTTGCCAAGGTTAAGGAAATCTGCACGCACGACAACCGCTTCTTCTACTGTTCATTTGACCGTAATTACGGGTTAAGCGCAGCCATTAAGGCCGGCTTCGACTATGCCGACACGCCATGGGTCGGCTACATTGATGCCGACCTGCAAACCTCACCTCAGGATTTCAACCTCCTGTTTGAGTATGCCAACGACTACGACCTGGTTACAGGCGTCAGGTCTATGCGGAAGGACTCCTTTGTGAAGAACATGTCGTCGCTCATAGCCAACAATATACGCAGAGCCTTTACGCACGACGGAATGGACGATACCGGCTGCCCCCTTAAAATTATCAGAACAGAATTCGCCAAGCGTATTCCCATGTTTAACGGCCTTCACCGTTTCCTCCCGGCCATGATACTCCTGCAAAACGGACGCATTAAGCAGGTACCTGTGAGGCACTTTCCACGTGTAGCCGGCAAATCGAAGTACCACCTCTGGAACAGGCTCTTTGGACCCCTGATGGACTGCTTTGCCTACCTATGGATGAAAAAGAAGTACATCAACTACCATGTGGCCGAAAACAACATTCAACCTCCCACCCTATAACCCATGAGCAGCTGGATAATATACGCCATTGGGTTTATAGCACAAGCGCTTTTCTCAAGTCGGGTTTTCCTGCAATGGATTATTTCCGAAAAGCATAAAAAGGTACTCACCCCAAAGCTATTCTGGGAGTTGAGCTTGCTGGCGTCGGTGCTGCTTTTCATTTACGGGTACTTGCGCCACGACTTCCCCATCATGCTGGGACAGGTTATCACCTACTTCATCTACATCAGGAACATTCAGCTGGAAAATCAGTGGAAAAAATTTCCCAAATGGCTACGTGTTACCCTCTTCGTTTTTCCGTTCGTCATCCTGATATACGGCTACAACAACAACATCATGGACAGAGCCAACCTGTTCAATAAGGAAAACATACCCTTCGTTCTCATGCTGCTTGGGGTGATATCGCAGGTGTTGTTCACCCTGAGGTTTGTTTACCAATGGATATACTCCGAGCGGAGAAAAGAATCGTCGCTGCCCATGGGATTTTGGGTGCTAAGCCTAGCCGGTTCTACCCTAATATTCATTTACGCAATTTTTAGGCTTGACCCTGTGCTGCTGCTCGGACATTCAACCGGCATTATCATGTACTCCCGAAATATCTACCTGTTAAAAAAGTATGGCACATAGGTATCGTTACGAGTTGCTGCTGGCCATTGTAACCGGGATTCTGCTTCTGGCAGGCCTTGGTAAGATTGAGGTCAACATTATGGAGGCAAGGAACTTCACTACTGCCCGCGAGATGGTTCAGAACAGGGAGTACCTGTTGACCACCCTCAACGGTGAGCCCCGCTACCAGAAGCCGCCTTTGCCCACCTGGTTGACCACCCTTTCGGGAATGGCATTCGGTTTCGACTCACTTTTTACCCTTCGACTTCCGGTTGTTGCCATAACATTCCTACTGGTTTTTGCCTTCTACTTCCTTTCCATAGCGTTGGGTTTGTCAAAAAAACAAAGCTTCAACAACGCCCTTATCCTGATAACCTCTTTCTACATATTCTTTGGGGGAAGGGATAACCAGTGGGATATGTACACCCATGCCTTTATGGTAACCTCCATATTCTTTCTGTGGAGGCTACTACAAAAGGATACCCATCGCCTGGGCAATAGCATTGCCGCCGGAGTATTTTTTGGATTGTCAATACTAAGCAAAGGCCCCATCTCACTCTATGCCCTTTTCCTGCCCTTTCTAATCAGCTATGGCATGGTTTACCGTTTCCATCTTAAGGGGAAAGGCATCTACTTTATAAACATGCTTTTCATCGGATTGCTGGTTGGCTTATGGTGGTACGCATACGTTCGGTTGAAGGATCCGGAGTACTTCCGGGCTATAGTTGGACATGAGGCTGCAAACTGGGCCAGCTACGAAACAAAACCCTTCTACTATTATTGGAATTTCTTCATACAGAGCGGGTTGTGGACACTACCCTCATTAACCGCACTAGCCTATCCATACCTCAAAAAAAGGGTGGACAACCTCAAGGCCTACAGATTCTCGCTGCTTTGGACGCTGTTTTCAGTTATTCTACTCTCAGCCGTTCCCGAGAAGAAACCCCGTTACCTGCTACCCACCCTAATTCCAATGGCTATCAACACAGGCTTTTACATAGATTATCTTTTTCGAAGATTCAGCAAAGGTTTGCCAAGAGCCGAGAAGCTGTGGGTTTACTTTT
>Ga0302250_1002222_pt1 | contig 12483 bp, 14 predicted proteins | sample AAG_RA_Asp_MG_FD_193536 | JGI IMG/M metagenome (GOLD analysis project Ga0302250, IMG submission 193536) | Enriched activated sludge microbial communities from anaerobic digester in WTTP, New Holstein, Wisconsin, United States - AAG_RA_Asp | ecosystem: Engineered > Bioreactor > Anaerobic >... | reverse complement strand
GGAAGCGCTATTTTGACTTCTTTTACCGCAGCAGGAGGTGGCGTTTCGGGTGCTTTCTGGCTCCAAAAATTATAATTAAAACTCATGCTACAGCCTGAAAAAAGCCCTATACTTAGAATTGCCACTAACCACTGTTTCATCCACTACTCCTTAAAAATCATACGATAGTCTAGCAAAACAGTATTAATGTTTTACCTGTATGCTTTTGATTTTCCATAAAATAATCACACGTACTAAAAAAATACCGCTAAGCAACCCATAACACAGACTAATCCCTAGAATAAACCAAGGCTCAGAGACGATTTTTAACTCTCTTGCAAGCACTACACCTACCGCAAATTTTAACCAAAAAATAACCATCATAAGAGTGAGCCAAAGCCAACTTCCTTTTATCGCAAAGGCATTGCGCTCTTCTATATAAATTGCATTGTAAAACGTTTTTATACGAATACCCAGTGCCATTACGATCATCATACCGATACTCCATGCAATCACACCAATACCCATACCAAAAGCAGATGCAACACCATACATAGAAAAAAGTACCATCATACATGGCAATACAAACGCCTTAAAATAGGGCACAACACGATCACGACTCTGCATCCATCCTAATCCTAACAGTGCTACAAACAGTACATAAACCCATACAGGGATGTGCTGCAAAATCGCCATCAGCATCTAAACTCCTTTTTTGTATAACCTATTAACCATTTTATCATATAATAATGTTCTGCAAAGGAGGCGCCATGCAAAACGTGATCCTAGATATTGCTAAACATGCCATCCAAGATGGCTTTAACCATACTTCTACTATTGATAGAAAAGCTCTATTGGAGCTCTATCCCGAATTTGCTAAACCCAAGGCAACCTTTGTAACGCTCACACTTGATAACCAGCTTCGAGGCTGCATTGGATCTTTGATTGCACATAGAGCATTTTTAGATGATCTTATTCACAATGCTCAAGCTGCTGCATTTGAAGACCCTAGATTTTATCCGCTCAGCCTTGCAGAATTTTCACGCGTTCACATTGAAGTCTCGCTGCTCAGTGTACCTGAGGTGGTTGAGTATCGTGATCTTGCGGATTTAAAATCTAAAATTCATGTGAATGTGGATGGCATCATTCTTCAAAAAGGGAGTCGAAAAGCAACTTTTTTACCTCAAGTATGGGAACAACTTCCTTCTTTTGAGCTTTTCTTTTCACATCTGTGTCAAAAAGCGGGGTTAGAATCTAGCTGTTTAGAGAGCCATCCTGATATCTGGCGATACAAGGTCGAAAAGGTGAAATAATGGACTATTTTAAAGCTGAAGGTACACGTCTTGTGTGTTTGCTATGTGCGCATTATTGCCATCTTAAAGAGGGACAAGTAGGGATTTGTGGTGTCAACAAACATGTAAATGGTGTCATCAAAAATCTTGTTTATGGCCACCCTGTCGCTATGCACGTTGACCCGGTAGAAAAAAAACCACTGTACCATTTTTTACCCGATACCAGAGCATTTTCACTAGGCACCATTGGTTGTAACTTCAAGTGCCCCTTTTGTCAAAATTGGAGTATTTCACAAGAAAAAACGGTGCAGTCTAAAGAGTATTTTGAGCCTCGTAACATTGTAGAGATGGCGCTTAAATACGAATGTGCGTCCATCGCGTACACCTACAATGAACCAACCATCTTTTACCCCTATGCAAAAGATATAGCTATTTTAGCCCATGAAAAGGGCATCAAAAATATCTTTGTGACCAACGGATTTGAATCCTCTGAAGTGATAGATGATATGGTGGGCATCATTGATGCTGCCAATGTTGATCTTAAATCATTCAACCATGACTACTACAAAAAAGAGCTTGGTGGTGGACTAGAAGCCATTTTGGAAAACCTCAAACATTTCAAACGAAATGGCATCTGGGTAGAAGTGACTACACTGATCGTTCCAACGAAAAATGACTCAGATGCGGAGTTAACCTCCATCGCTTCGTTTATCGCTAAAGAGCTAGGAGAAGAGACGCCATGGCATATCAGTGCGTTTCATCCTGATTACCACGAACAAGGACTTCCTGCAACCTCTTTAGAAACACTCAAGCGAGCTGAGGCTATCGGCCAAAAAGCAGGGCTTAAACACATCTACATCGGCAATGTAGGGCTTGAAAATCCAACAAAATGTGCCAAGTGTCATACGATTTTGATCAAGCGCCACCGTTTTGAAGTCACTGAAAACTACCTTGTTGAGGGATGTTGTCCCAACTGCAAGACCAAACTCGTAGGAGTTTTTGATGAATAAATATAGAAAATCTGCCGTTGCTGGCATGTTCTACCCCGATAGTTGCAATGACATAAAACATTATATTGCCCATTTTGATAAAGAGATGCCAGCATTAAAACTCGATGTCCGACCTCGCGCACTTATTGTGCCTCATGCGGGTTATATTTACAGTGGGTACACCGCTAATCTTGCCTACCACTATACCGCTTCAAAACGTCCTTATATAGAGCGTGTCGTTGTTCTGGGTCCAAGTCATCGCATCTACATTGCCGGTGCTTCCATCGCCCTGTTTGAGGCGTACCACACACCTTGTGGTGAAATCAAAATCGACCTAGAGTATAGCCATGCCTTGCAGAAGAAATTTGCCTTTTTAGACTTTCACCCTATGGCACATGAAGAACACTCCACAGAAGTACAAATGCCCTTTATTAGGCACTATTTTAAACATGCAAGCGTTGTTGAAATTGTGTACGGAGACATCACCCATGGGGAGCTTTCAACGCTTGTTGACACACTCTTGCTTGATGAAAAAACACTCGTCGTCATCAGTACGGACCTTAGCCATTTTTACACAGAAGAAGAAGCCAACAAACTCGATACACTCTGCATCAATGCTATTTCACATCTCGACCTACACGCTCTCTCGCATGGGTGTGAAGCTTGTGGACTGACAGGCGTTAAAGCGATGGTACAAAGTGCACTTTCACATCAGCTAAAAGCACACTTTTTAGACTACCGCACCAGTTTTGCACGCACAGGTGATGATAGCAGAGTTGTGGGTTATACCTCGTTTGTTCTTGGTTAATTAAATAATGGGTACATAAATCTCAGTGCATAAACTCTTAGACTTCACGCCTAGAGTCACGGTTGCAGTATTTTTAAACTACCTTTTACTCTCAATATGCACGATCAACTCCTCAATCACATCAACATAATCCTGTGCATTGCCGCTGGCTTTTGCTGCAAGTATGGCACCTTCAATGGTTGAGGTGATGAAAAGAGCCAGTTTTGTTGTATCGCACGGCTTCATTTCTCCCACTTCGATGGCTTTGTCTAAAATAGCTTTGATATTAGCACGAAACGCCCCATAAATGGACTTCATCAACACATTAAAATCTTCATCGATGTTAGACATCTCCTGCACGATGTTAGCGATAGGGCATCCTCGTTTGAAGTCCCTTACAGATGTGTCGCGCAAACGTGTATAAAACTCCTCTAAAAATCCGCTCTTATAAGTTTCAACATAGCGGTATTTTTCCATGTTGCGCTTGAGTATCGTCTCTTCTATCGCAGAGAGTGCCATCTCTTTTTTATTGGCAAAAAAGTGGTACATGGAGCCTTTATGTACGCCTGCTTTGGCTAAGATATCAGAGAGTGACGCACCTTGATAGCCATGCGAAAAAACCTCGTCAAATGTTGCATTTATCAGCTTGTCACGTGTCGTTTCCATTGTAGTTCCTTTATAATTGGGTTGATTATAGCATATTTTTTGTCCACTTGACTAATCAGTCAAGAACTGCTACAATGCCTATTGACCAAACAGTCAAGGAGATTTTATGAAACGTGCTCTTATTGTTGTCGATGTCCAAAATGAGTATTTTGATGGAGGTGCTTTGCCCATTAGCTATCCACCTCATAGTTTTGAGCAGATCAAAACAGCTATTGCAAAAGCCCAAAAAGAGGGCATTATGACTGTTTTAGTGCAACATACCAGCCTCAAAGAAAATGCAGGCGCATTTGTGAGAGGAAGCCACTTGTGGGAATTTCACGATGACATCAAAGCCATCACGCCTAGCCTCTACATCGAAAAAAATCATGCCAGTTCATTCGTAGGAACAGACTTAAACTATAGGTTAAGAACGCTCGGTATTGACACCGTTACTATCATAGGATACATGACACAAAACTGCTGTGACGCTACTGCGAGGGATGCATCGCAACTAGGATATAATGTGGAATTTTTAAGCGACGCCAACGGAACTCTTGCTTTCTCCAATAGTGCAGGCGAGGTGAGCGCAGAAGAGTTACACCGCTCTTTTTTGGTTGCTCAAGCCTTTGGCTTTAGTCGTGTTTTAACACTTGATGAATGGATACCATTACTTAAAAAGGATTAATGCATGAAGATCGTTTTTTTAGACGCACAAACCATGGGAGACGATATAGACTTAAGTCTCTTTAAATCTTTTGGAGAGTTTCACACATACCAAACAACAGCACCATCAGAGTGTATTGCACACATCGCAGATGCGAATATCGTACTGACCAATAAAGTCGTTATTGATAGAGCTGTCATGGATGGATGCCCAAACCTACAACTCATTTGTGTCACTGCGACAGGAACAAACAATGTTGATTTAGCCTATGCGAGCCAAAAGGGAATCGCTGTAAAAAACGTGGTAGGCTACTCAACTGCATCTGTTGCGCAAACCACCATCATGTTGGCCCTTAATCTTATTGGTCATGCTACCTATTATGATGACTTTGTTAAAAAGGGTGGCTGGGTAAGTGCTCCAACATTTACGCATATTGAACGTTCTTTTTGGGAAATCAAAGGAAAACGCTGGGGTATTATAGGACTTGGAACGATTGGTAAAGAGGTTGCGAAGATTGCTACAGCATTTGGAGCAGAGGTGGTTTACCATTCAACAAGCGGTGCCAATAATGACGCCCTCTATAAACGTGTTTCTTTAGAAGAGATGCTTCAAACCTGTTCAATCATCACTATTCATGCACCACTCAATACTCAAACAAAAGGGCTTATCGATGCGAAAGCCTTACAAAGCATGAAAGAGGGAACTGTGCTTGTCAATGTAGGGCGTGGTGGTATCATCGATGAGGTAGCCCTTGCAAAAATCATTGACGAAAAAGAGCTTTATGTAGGACTTGATGTCTTAGAAGCAGAACCTATGCAAAAAGGACATCCACTCTTAAGAGTGAAGCATCACGAAAGACTCATCATAACACCCCATGTAGCATGGGCAAGTGTTGAGGCACGAACAGCACTTATGCGCCTCGTTGCACAAAACATTCAAACATTTCTAAACCATTAGGAGAAACTATGCCACTTATTAAAACGACTAAACCCGAAGACGCCACAGGTGAACTCGCAGAACTCTATGGAAAAATAGAAGCCATGAGAGGACGTGTCAGTAACTCTGCTCAAATTTTTAGTGCAAGCCCTGAGCTCATCAAACAGCAAATGAGTTTCATCGAATACTACATGGTAAAGCAAAAAAGCCTTTCAATGCCTTTACTCGCTTCTATTCGTATGCTTATCTCTGATAAAAATAACTGTAGCTACTGCGTTGACTTTAACGCTTCTATTTTAATTAATATGCTCGGATGGACACCTAAAGATGTTGAAGCGATGCGCGCCAATCCCAACGATGCAAAGCTAGATGCCAAAGAAAAGGCGATGCTTCTTTTTGTACTTAAAGCCGTTCGTACCCCTCATGATGTTAACGCTACGGATATTCAAGCCTTGCGCGACTTTGGCTACAACGATGGTGAGATACTCGATGCAACCAACCACGGTGCACGTATGTCAGCTATAGACATTATCTTCGATGCCTTTAAAATAGAAAAAGACTTTTAATAGGTGAGTGTTTTTTGGATTAGGTCCAAAAAACACTCATTTTTATCTCTTCATCCATAATTTCTCAAAAATAAAATAAATCTTTTCATTTAAGTAAAATTTAATTTATACGTGATTTGTATGTTAGTTGAACCTTTTATAATTCTGTTAACTTAATAAAAGGAGCTACCATGAAATTACCTACGCTATTAGCAAAAGGTTTGGCATTGAGTATGTTAGTTGCGACAGCAAGTTTTGGTTTTACAGAGGGAACTGATTATGTAAAACTTGAGAAACCAATTGCAAACGCTGATAAAACACTGATTAAAGTGTTTAGTTATGATTGTCCATTCTGTTACAAGTATGACAAAGCTGTCACACCTGTTATTGTTCCAAAATTGCCAGAGGGTATGACTTTTAGACCATTCCACCTTAAAACAAAAGGTAAGTATGGTGTTCAAGCAAGTGAGCTTTTTGCAACATTGATTGTTAAAGATCAAGACAATGGTGTTAAAACATTGTTTGATGAAAAATCACAATTTAAAAAAGCAAAAATGGCATACTATAACGCGTACCATGATAAAAAAGAGAGATGGGATGCTGGTGCTGAGAGTTTCTTAGAGACCGGTTTACAAGCAAGCGGTCTTAGCAAAGCTGATTTTGAAAAAGCAAAAGAAGACCCAAGAGTAAAAGCGATGATTGCTGAGTGGGAACAAAGCTATGATGTAGCAAAAATTCAAGGTGTTCCAGGATTTGTTGTTAACGGAAAATACCTCATTTATACAAAAAGCATTACATCACCAGATGGCATGGTAGATCTTATTAAAGAACTTTCAACAAAATAAGGATCTCCTATGGACTTTTTCAAAAACTTGTGGCAGGAGTTTAAATCCTGCCCTGTCGGTGCAATTGCCAAATGGCAAGACCAACGTTTACTATGGCTTATGATGGCAGCAGCAAGTATTTTTTTAATTCTAGTTGCTCATACATTATTTCAACATTATGTTTATATGAAACCTTGTGAGCAATGTGTTTATATCCGTTTTGCCTTTTTATGTATGGCTATTGGTGGATTGGTTGCAGCAATCAATCCTAAAAATATTGCATTAAAAATCATTGGTTATATCTTTGGTTTTTGGGGCATTATTCAAGGCATTATGTACAGTGTTAAACTCAATAAAATTCACCATGCGGCCCACAGTGATAACCCATTTGGTGTGCAAGGCTGTTCAGCAGAACCAAGTTTTCCTCTTGGACTCCCACTTGATAAATGGGCTCCAGATTGGTTTAAACCAACAGGCGACTGTGGTTTTGATGCGCCTATCGTTCCAGATGGTGTAGAGTTGAGTTCTTTACAACAATGGCTAGTTGATTTTTATGCAGATGGTTGGTATCTTATCCCATCACAGCATTTAGTCAACATGGCACAAGCGTGCTTATTTGCATACATTCTCTGTTTCCTCCTCCTTGGAGCAATGTGTGCAAGCTGGATTCTTAAAATGATCCAGTCTAAAAAAGCGTAGTCATTTTTCTATCAAACAAGCTTGCTTTTGATCCTTGCAAGCTTGTTTCTTCTTTATAAACTCTTTTGGAAAACATTATGAAAAAGTTTTTGATCTTTATCTGTATCGCGATATTTTGTTTTGCTGGAATGATTGCCATACAATCGTATAGCAGTGAACAAAAAACAGTACCTATCATCAAAAGCAAACCTCTAACCAATGCTTTTTTATCACAAAATATTCCTATTATTGACATTCGAACAGAATCAGAATGGCGTGAAACAGGCGTTATACCTCAGAGCCACCTCATAACATTTTATAAAGAAGATCAAAGCTATGACGAAAAAGAGTTTTTAGAAGCCCTTGCTACTGTTGTTAAGAAAGATGATACCTTTGTTATTTTATGTCGTTCAGGAAACCGTTCCTTGAAAGTGACTAATTTTCTCTTCTCAAAAGGATATTCACATGTCATCAATTTAAGCGGTGGCATTAACGAAGCGATGAAAAATGGTGTAAACACCGTTGCGTATCAACATCCGTAAGTCACGCATCGTTTATTTGTCTGGTCGGTACGTGATTTTTAACATATACCCTTGATTTTGGATATTATCAATAATTAGATCTTTACCCAATTGCTGCTTAATACGCAGAATTGCTGTGTGCAATGCCCCTTTATTGATGGATTCTCCGCTATACACATAATCTTCAAACATATCATAACTGACCAATTTTTCAATGTTATAACACAATAACCAAAAGATTTTATGGCTTTTTTGCGATAGAAAAATCAATTCATTATTTTTATAGATGGACTCCTTACGATAATCAATCATCACTTCAGGAGTGATCTGTTTTGTCGTTGATTTGATTTTTCCACAACAAAGTAACAATGAAGTTTGGATATCTTTGATTTCTAATGGCTTGCGTAAAAAGCTGCATGCGCCTTCTTGGATGCTACTGAGAATATTTTTATCTGTATCGTAGGAGGTCATGACAATAAATAGTTGATCTGGTTTAAGAGAGAGAATTTCTGTAATCATCTCAAATCCATTCATTTCAGGAAGGTGGATATCGGTTAAGATGATATCAACACGGTGCTGCTTGAAAAGCTCTAATCCCTCATAACCATCCTTGGCTTCATAAAAGGCTTCACAATAGGGTTTAAGTCCTTGCTTGATTGCCATTAACGTCATTGCGTCATCTTCAACGACCAGAACTGAAATCGTGCTAAGAAGTTTTAGGGTATTTAGATGCATACATTACTCTTTACATGTAAGATATTGAGCCATGCTCAAACGAAAGATCGTCGGATTACTTGAATGCTCTAGCACAAGATCACCTAAGAGTTTTTCTTGTGCCAATTTTTTAGCGAAAAAGAGTCCAAGTCCTGAACCTTGTCTCTTTTGTGAATTTTTTGTCATTGAAAAAAGAGTTTCGCTAGCACTTTCATCAATACCACCGCCCCAATCAATCACATCAATAATCACGTGAGCATTCTCTGCCTTCGTTGTAATCAAAATTTTTTTATTAATCGAATTGCCTTGTTTGAGTTCTTCTTCTAAAAGAGCATCTTTAGCATTTTGTAGTAACACTAAAAGAATCTGTTGCACAAAATTCTCAACAGATGTCATTGTAATGGGAATATCTTTATTTTCATTAACAGAAAAATTAATGTTATAGCGTACAAAATCGGTAAATACGATATGCAAAACGGACTTGATACAATCGTTCAAATCAAATGTCGTAATTTCTTGATTACAGCGATAAAAATTTCGAAAAATCGTCATCGTTTTATCGATTAGCTGAACCGATTTTTGACACGCTTGCACACTTTCTTCAAGCATATCCTGTTTAAGAACACGATTTTCAGAAAGCTGTAAAATATTACTTAACATGAGAGAGAGTGAATTGATAGGTTGACGTAATTGGTGATTAAACCCTGAAATTAACTCTCCAATTTCTGCGAGCCTAGAGCGGTGTTCTAAAAGAAATTCATACTCTTTTTGTTTGCGCTCAACTCTACGTCTCATAAATTCAAATGCACTACTTACAATAATTGCAACACATATAAAGCCAATAAAAAGAGCTAGCCCATGATAAATAATTTTTTGCAAACTTGCACCAAAGACTTTATCTTTATCCATTCCAATACCAACATACCATCCAAAATGCTTAATTTTTGTAATACTAATAATATGATTTTCCAATGTAATAGTTTGGGCTTCATTATGTTCAAGATTTATCATTTTTAAAAAATGACCTTCGATTGTATCTTTTGCAAGGCTTCCCTCAGAAGAAGAAAGTAATTTACCTTCTGAATTTATAATAAAATAATATGCTTGATGAGGAAGTTGTAATTTTTGAATTTTTTGAAAAATAGAATCTGCCTTAAGAACGCCACATAATACTCCCTTAAATTTTTTTTCTTCTAAAATAGGAGAACAGATATTCATTGTTTTTTCTCCTAATCTAGCATGCTTTGGCATAATTGTAATAGTTGTTTTCATACTATTCTTTGTATCGTTATACCATTGTGTTTTAAGTGGTTCTATATAAAGAGGGGGTCTGGCTACATATAATTTATTTTCTCGAAAATCATGTACCTTCGATGCATCTGAGAAAAAATAAAAATCTTCTACCAAAAGCTGTACTGAATCAAAATAAGGGTTTTGATATAAGAAAGCTTCAATAAATGGTATTAAATGAGTTTCATCATAAAGAGTTTTACTCTTATCAATATATTTTATACTGTTCTCTACACTATTAATCCGTTCTTCAAGCCATGAACGTATTGTGTAATCTATATCTTTAGAAATAGCAATACGATTTTTTTCTACTAAGCTTTCAAATTCTTCTTGCATTTGAAAAAAGCCGTTCAGCATCACTAATAAAAATATAACAACCGATAAAATAATGATGTGATATATTTTATAGTTTTCTAAATTTTGAAATAATCGATATAAAAATAATTTCACTTTTCCCTCTAAATAAAGCTTCTTATTTCAATTATATCACAGACATTATAACTATTTAAAATCAATATTAAATATTCAATTTATTTTAAGGTTAGTGTCAAATGTTTGTGAGAACTCATCCATATAATGCTCTCATATTTAAAATCTTACAAAAGGATATTCATGTTGAAAAATGTGATTTCGTCAGTAGCTTTGGCTGCTATCGTGTCTTCAGGTATGTCTGTTGTGTTAAGTCATGAACTTAATGCTGCTGTTATTGAAAGGAAATTAGAAGTACAAGGACAATTAGGAAAAGTCATTCTAAATCCTTATAAAGTTGCACCTTTAACGGCTGTTATTGATAGAGCAGGGAAAGATCCAAAAGATATCAAAGTAACCGTTAAAGGAAAAGATGGTGGCGGTATTGATATCAGTTATAAAGTTGATGAAGCATCATTACTCCATCATGATGGTGTACCTGTATTTGGTTTATACGATGGTTATCTTAACACCGTTGTTGTTGAATATAAGCTAAACGGTAAACCTGTTGTAGATACCTACAAAATTTTAACGAATCCATTTCAAACACGCATTGTTGATGGTCGTACAAATATAAAACCAACAATTGAAGTTAAAAAAGTAGCTAAAGGCTTTGAAGATCGTCTTTATGCAATGACGATGATGGGTAACGCGGACAATAAAGAATGGTCATGGACATCAGGCGATAAAGTACATGGTGCAGGAGAATGGAACGAACCATCGGAATTTTATATGGTAGATACAAAAGGTGAAATTCGCTGGTATTTAGATAGTGAACAATTTTATGATAAAGATGGCAGACGTATAGACGATACAGGTCGTTTTATGAGCTTTTATCAGCTTAAAAATGGAGATATCATTTTCGGTCAATCACAAAAGTATATGCGTTATGGAATGCTAGGAGACCAATCATTCACACGTAAATTGCCACGTGGTTATATTGACTTAAGCCATGAAATTTTACCAATGGATAATGGTCATACGTTACTTCGTGTTGGTAAAAAAGATTACAACATCCCTGGTACACAAGATGTTCGTCATACCGTACGTGACCATATTATAGAAGTAGATGAAGCTGGTAAAATTGTTGAGGAATGGGATCTCAATGAAATTATGGGCAAAAATGTTTGGAGAAAAGACCTCATTGTTGCTCTTGACCAAAAAGCAGTATGTCTTAATGTTGATATGAATGCTGCACAACATGTTGAAATTAAAGAAGATATGCCATATGGTGACCATGCGGTAACAGGAACTGGTCGAAACTGGGCGCATATCAATAGCATCTCCTACGATAAATCCGATGATTCTATTATCTTATCTTTTAGACATCAAGGTATTGTAAAAGTTGGACGAGATAAACAAGTCAAATGGATTTTAGCAGCGCCAGAAGGCTGGAGTAAAGACATGCAATCTAAAGTTTTACAACCTGTCGATAGCAAAGGAAATAAAATCAAATGTGAAAACGGGAAATGTGAAAACACTAACTTTGATTGGACATGGACCCAACATACAGCATGGTTGAGCCCTAGAGGAGAAAATAAAGGAAGTACTAAAACATTAAGTGTTTTTGACAATGGTGACGGAAGAGGTTTTGAGCAACCTGCGATTCCTTCTATGAAATATTCACGTGCTGTTGAATATGTCATTGATGAAAAAAATATGACAGTAAAACAAACATGGGAATTTGGTAAAGAAAGAGGCTATGATTGGTATAGCCCTGTAACATCCAATGTAGACTATATGACTGATAAAAATACGTACAATATTTTTAGTGGAGATGTTGGTTTACTTACCAAACAAGCAACAAAAGCTATTTTAACGGAAGTTGATCCAAAAACAAATGATGTTAAAGTAGAAATGAGTATCTCAACAGATAAAAAGCCTGGTGTTTACTATCGAGGTCATGTTATTCAACAAGATAAATTATTTAACCATTAAGTAATTTCCTTTAGTACCTTTATTCATTTGACGAATAAAGGTACTTCAAATTATCTCTTTTCCCTCTTTTCTATACGATTTATTACTTTCAGCAAAAATTAATTTTAACGAAACTCTCCCGTTAGTCACCCGCTTTATACTTACGCTAAGTTCTTTAAATTAGATTAAATAATAACTTAAAGAAAAATTTAAAAAGGAGATTTTATGAGAGTC
>Ga0302250_1002221_pt1 | contig 12488 bp, 9 predicted proteins | sample AAG_RA_Asp_MG_FD_193536 | JGI IMG/M metagenome (GOLD analysis project Ga0302250, IMG submission 193536) | Enriched activated sludge microbial communities from anaerobic digester in WTTP, New Holstein, Wisconsin, United States - AAG_RA_Asp | ecosystem: Engineered > Bioreactor > Anaerobic >... | reverse complement strand
TTCCTTGAGGCATCTCCACTGAAATAGAAAGATTGCGTTGATCCACAGGAGGTATCATTTCTATACCCACAAAGAAAGCAAGCCCACAGCTAATCAGCAAAGCTAAAAGAGTGAAGAGTAATATACTCACGCTGGTTTTTTTGGAACGCAGAGTATAACTTAAGAATTTGGCATATATATTACCAAATTTATCAAAGACATTATCAAATTTCTTTCCCCATTTGCTCACGCGTTTCTCTTTCGGAATAATTTTGGAAGCAAGCATAGGTGTAATCGTAAATGCAGTTAATAGTGAAAATAATGTAGCTATTGTAACTGTTACAGCAAATTCTTTAAAGAAGCGTCCCACCATTGAAGTCATTGTAGCAATAGGCAGGAATACAACTATATTGGTTAAAGTAGATGCCAAAACGGCAGTTCCTATTTCATTAGTGCCTATTTGAGATGCTTGTTTTCTGGTATTACCCATATCCTTATGTCGGAAAATATTCTCCAAAACAACAACAGAGTTGGAAACCAAAATACCTATGGAAGTAGAGAGACCCATCATTGTCATAATATTGAAACTATAACCGAATATTTGCATAAACACAAAAGTAGAAATTATGCAATAAGGCATTGATATTGCTACAATAAGGGTAGAACGGAAATCGTGTAAAAAGATGAATAGAATAAGTCCAGTAAAGAGAATACCCAATAGAATATTTTGTAAAGTAGAATTAATCGTATCTTTAGTAAATACACTATCATCTCGCATAATTTCCAGTTTCACACCTTCAGGGAGTTCTTTATTTAATGCAGGAATTTGTTTGGTTATTTCTTCTGCGATAGTTACTACATTTCCATCTGACGCATTAGTTATAGATAACCGAACAATATTATCATCTTTCAGGTTTTCCGGGACATTGAAATAAATTGCTTTGGAACGAACTTCTTCCGTAGCATCTTCAACCCTTGCAATCTGCGAAAGTTTTTTCACTCCAAAGGCGGTAGGTATATCGGTATTTTTAATTCTTTCCACATCCTGAAATTCACCTTTTAACCGGACTGAATATTCCTGAGTTCCTTGTGAGAAATTACCCGCAGGCATATCCAGATTGCCAGCTGCAAGAATTCCACTTAATTGTGATAGAGAAATTTTGTTTTCAAACACAACCTTATCGGTAAGCCGGACATCTATTTGCCTTTTAGCTCCTCCAATTAACGAAACCCTTGCTACACCTGGAATTTGTGATAAACGGTCTTTTACTTCTCCATCTGCAAGTTCATACAAATCCTTAGGAGATATATTTCCCGATAGTACCAAATCCATAATCGGAAAAGCTGTTATATCCATTTTCAAAACTATAGGTCTGTCTGTGCCATCAGGTAAATTGCGAATAACAGCATCTACCTTATCTTTCACTTCCTGATTGGCAACATCTATGTTCTTACCTAATTTGAAAGCAACCATTACAAGAGAAACATTCTCCATTGAGTAGGATTGTATAAAGTCAATCTGGCTAACAGTAGCAACTGCTTCTTCAATCGGCTCGGTAACCTGAGATTCAATTTCTCTGGGACCTGCTCCTGAATATACGGTTTGAACAACTACATAAGGCAACTTCAAATCTGGCATCAAGTTTATCGGTAAGCTAAAGTAGGCAAGCACACCGAAAACAATAAACACCATTATTGCCATTGTGACCAAAACAGGCCTGTTGATAGACAAATCTGTTAAAAACATAGTTCCTATTCCCTTACTCAATAACGCGCAATTTAGCGCCTTCAGTTAACATATTGATGCCTTCAGTGATAAGCACATCACCCGGATTTAAACCGCTGGTAACTTCATAAGTCAGGGTATTATCCAAACCGGTAGTAATTTCTCTTTTCACGGCTTTACCATCCTGATTCAGCCAAACATATTTGGTTCCATTTTCGCTTACAATTTGATGACGCTCTACAACAATCACATTGGGCTTACTGAAAACTTCAAGAGAAATTTCAGCAGTTACACCATAGTTAATTTTCTTATTCATTCCAGGGAAAGTTACTTCTACTCTAAATGCTTTAGTAGCATTATCCATAGCCAAAGGAATTTCTGTTACTCTTCCAGATATCGTGGTCTCCAGCCAAGTTGCAGTTGCTTTAGTTCCTTTTTTAATCTTGTTTATTTCTGTATCAGGAACCATAATTACAGCTTTATAACCATTGGTAGAAGCAACAGTAAACAGATCTTTGCCGGGAAAAACCTTCTCACTGGGATTTACATACATTGCAGTAATAATGCCACTTATCGGAGCACGCACATTGATCATTTTATCACTCATTTCCAGATTTGCTTTAGAGACCTTATACTGGGTTTCTACATTATCCAAATCTTGCTGACTAATAGCACCTTGAGCAAAAAGCCGTTGCATTCTTTCATAAGTTGTTTTAATACTGTTAAATGCTGTTAATGCTTGTTCATATTGAGCCGAAGGCGTGTTATTAGGAAAACTTATAATGATCTGATCTTTTGCAACCCTATCCCCTACCTTGGCATTAATTTTAGTTATTACTTCTGAAACCATTGCCTGAACAGTTGTTTCTTCTATTCCACTCAAAGTGGCATTATAAAGCAGGTTTTGACGGAAGGTAGTTGGTTCCACAATAATTTGGCGAACGGGAACTCCTTCTTCACTGTATATTTGTTCCATACTCTTTCCCTCTTCCTGTTTTTTACCACAGGCAGAGATAAGTATGAGTATCAGGGCGGTTAGAATAATTAAGTATTTTTTCATATATATCATCTCCATTATAGGGCAATGCCGATTGATTTTTTAAAGTTTCTATCTGCAGAAATAATGTCATAAATTGACTGATAATATTGAAGTTTAATGGTTTGCAAGGTTAATTGAGCGTCAAAGACCTCAAGCTGAATACCAACCTGATTTTCATAACGCACTTGGGCAAGTTGTAAACCACGTTCTGCGAGGCGAATGTTTTCACTTTGTACATTATGATTTTCCCAGGAATGGTAATACTTTTGATAGTCCTGCTTAATTTGCAGAGCGATAAGTTCTTCAGTGTCTCTTTGTTGCAGTTTGGCTTTTTGATAATCGTAGCGTGCATAATTTCGCTTGGCAGTATTCGTTAATCCGGTAAACAAAGGCATCTGAAAGCCCAAACTGATTCCGTATTTATGCCCGAAATCATCATTTTGGATTGCATATTCATCTGCAGATGTGTAAAGTGAATAATCAGCACTCAAGGCAACATTAGGTAGGTAGTTCACTTTTTCCACCTTATATTGCAGTTCTTTCAGTTGTGTACCTAACTTAATCAATTCCACTTCATTTCTTTGTTTCAAGCCCTGTGTGGTTGCCTCTTCCAGCGAGAGCTCCATTTTGTCCGGAAGTACAAATTCACCTTCGGGAACTATATCGCTTTCTTCTTCTCCAATTTGTTTACGAAAAGCCGAAACAGCCAAATCGTAATCATTTTTTGCCTTCAATACCTGGGGTTCCAGTTTAGCTACACCTAATCTTGCTTGTAACAGGTCAAATTCGGAAACCTGACCTTCCTGATTGAACAGTTCCACTCTGTGCAGATGCCTTCTAGCTATCTCTAATCCCTCTTCTTGGACATCCCACAGCTTTTTTGCCAGTAAGCACTGATAAAAGAGTTCTGTGGTCTTCAAAACCACATCCTGTTCTTTAACTTTGTAGTTCAGTCGTTGAATTTGGCGGTAATAATTTCCAGCTTTAATTCCACTTCCTAGTTTACCTCCGGAATAAACAATCTGTTCCAATTTTAACTGTAAAGCAAAGGAACCAGCTTCTGCAGGTGACTCCGGAATCATTGAATTGACCATATTCCCAATTACAGCCGCTAAATATTCATCATTATCGCTTGCGGTATCATCCAAACCGGAACTAATATCCATCTTAGCAGGTATAGCTGAATCAGGATAATAGGTCTTACTTAAACCGTAAGCACCCTGTAAATTCAATTGTGGATAAGCAGTGCCACGAACCTGTTTATATGACTCATCGGCTTTCTTGATTTCTTCCATTGCCATCAGCAGTTCCTTGTTATTCTGTTTAGCTTTGGAGATGCTATTTTCCAAGTCAATGGCGAATACACAGCTTGTTAAAAGTGTTAGCAGTCCGAATAAAGTTAATGTCTTTCTCATTTTTTATCCTCGTTTAACAATTCCATAGAGTAGCATCTTAATAATAAAATCATTATCCCGCTCAATCATTGTCAATAAGCGGGGAACATCTACTATTTTCAAACTCGGTTCACCAACCATAAACCAATCCATAATTACCTCACAAAGACGGTCTTCCGGGAAGCGCTCATCAATTAAATCTTCCTGTTTTCCTTGTTGGATTATTTCAGAAAGAATCTGCATCATCACTTCCCTGCTTTTAATCCGGAACTGAATCAATTGTTCCTGATAACTATGAGGTATATTAATTAAACACTCAATCAGGATAGGCATATTTTCGTAAATCAGTTTGATAGGAAAACTTAAAAATTCCGTCAGCTTCTCTTCAAAACCTGAAGTAGAATTGATATGCTGTCTCAGAATTGTGAAATACTCTCTTGTCTTGGCTTCCACTGAAGCAATAAAGAGGTCTTCCTTGCTGGGAAAGTAATAATATACTGTTCCCTTAGCTATCTGAGCAGCAGCAGCAATTTCATCCAGGGAGGTCTTGGCAAAGCCGAAACGGGTAAATAGCTGAGTAGCTATATCCAGTATCAACTTTTTTTTGTTCGTTGCAACACTCATTCTCCTTCCTTATATTTTATTGTCTATCTGTATGTTACAGCTTTATAACTGAACAACTGACCCATAACAGTCAAACAGTATATAATCGTCAAGACAAAATTTATGAAATGGAGACTGTTATCAGTTGCCATAACATTTGTCAAAAAATTGCCAAATCCTTATGATTATTGCCGAAATATACTCTGATAATATCTTAATTCAACGCTTAAATGATATTAACGATATTAGGCAAGGCATAGGAGCATACAATAAATAAGAGCTACTTGCGTAGCTCTTATTATTGGGCTGATCATCAATATTGCCTGCTATTTGACCAGTTCACATCTTTCCCCGCGGGCAGGCGCTCCAGATGTTTCACATTGATATTATAATCTTTTTTATCTTCTTGCCAACTCTTTTTTCTCCGCATTTTCCTTGTCTTCATCTTCTGCGCTGTTTTCTTCTTCTAAATTATATCCGAATAGAAAATGTACTTATGGGGTGACAAAAGGTTTAGCAAAAATAAAATGGACATTAATAAGAGGTAACAATATAATAATATAAGATGATAGAGAAGCAAAATGAAAATGGAAGGACTTTGTTAATAAAAGTAAAAATAAAGGAGAAGATGATGTCAAGTCAATAAATTATAACAAGTGAAGAAATCAGGATGGAGCTTGCAAGGCAGAAGAGAACGAGGGCGAAGATAGCAAAACAATTAGAGTTATCATATTTTTCCGGAATAAATGACTTCCTCGTCATTTCCGTCCTCTATGTAAGTCAGGAATTATTAGAACTTTAATAAATATGTTCTGGACGATAATTTTAACTACGCTTATGCATCATAAGTATTATACTTTCCGGATTTGCTGGCAACCCAAATTAAAAGGATTTTTTTAAAAGTTTGCAGGGATTTATTATTTCATTTTTTACTGGGCGGCTCAACTTTTCACCCTTCACTGTTAATTCTCAATTCACCTTTAATTGCTTTTTCTTCTGGTAAAAAAAGTTTACTCCTCAAAGAATGCTTTTACAAACGGTACAGGTTTAAACGGCAGCAAGTCCTCAATTCCCTCACCTACACCTAACAGTTTAACCGGTAATTGCAAATTATGTTTCAGATTAAAAATAATTCCCCCTTTGGAAGTTCCGTCATATTTAGTAAGAGCAATTCCGGTTAATTTCATTGCTTTGTCAAAATTATGAGCTTGGGAAACAGCATTTTGTCCTGTTGTTGCATCTACAACTAAAATAACTTCATGTGGTGCATCAGGAATAAGTTTTTTGATAGTGCGTTCAATTTTGTTCAGTTCTTTCATCAAATTTTCTTTAGTATGCTGTCTGCCCGCAGTATCAATTAAAACAACATCATAGTTACGCGCTAGAGCTGACTTTACTCCATCATAAATAATAGCAGCAGGATCACTATCTGGTTGAGAACGAACAATTGCTACTCCTGCAAGTTCAGCCCAAACAGCAATTTGTTCAATTGCGGCAGCACGGAATGTATCTCCAGCAACGATTAAAACCTTCTTTCCCATTTGGGAGAATTTATAAGCGACTTTTCCAATGGTAGTAGTTTTACCTGTGCCATTTACACCCACAAAGACAATAACATAAGGTTTTACTTTCGGTTCAGCAAAAAAATCGTGTATGTCTTCATTTTCAGCAAGGAGGATATCTCTCATTACATCTGTCAGATAAATCTGAGCGATTTCCGGGTCGGTAACCTTATCCTTTTTCAATTGTTCCTTAAAGCGGGTTATAATAATATCGGTCATTTCTATTCCGGTATCGCAGCTGAGCAGGATTTCTTCAATTTCAGTAAGCATATCTTCATCAACCACTTTGCGTTTTTTAACGGTTTCGGTTATTTTTCCCATAAAACTGCTATTGGTCTTTGAGAGTTTCTCTTTCAGGTTTTTAACTATGTTTAGCACTTTTTTATCTCCCTAGGCAATAATTATTATTGACATTTTAAGCAACTGCGTTAAATTTGTATTTAGGGTTTAGAAGTCAATATAAATTTGTTTCAGCCCTGTTCTGAATACAGTTCAGAAAAAACGAAGGTTTTGAATGGAACGCACAAAAATATTGCCAAGGCATTTATTACTGCTCTTTTTCCCGATAATAGCAGCTATTTTGGGGGGGTTGTTTTTTTCGGGAAGTTTTATTGAATTTACTAATAATTGGGGTGGTAGAGGTATCAGTTATGCAGAATTATATTTTGCCCTCAGTTTTTTTATTGGTTCTTTAGCTTTCGGTTACAGCTGTCTCCCTAAAAATGCATTATTGGGTTTGCAAATTTTTATACCGCTTTTATATGGTCTTTTAATGCTACTTCGCTTTAAAACTGAGATTAGCTTATTTTTGCTTTTTATTCTCAATCTGGTTTGCGGTTTTTTGCTGTGGCTTATTTTACGTTATACTTATTTTTCTAGGACTCTAATCAGGGTGCGGACTTTAATATTTTCTCTTGTTTCAGCTTTGGTTTTAAGCGTATATTTTAAGCTCTTAATGTCGCTTTTAAAACAGGCAAAAGGAGCAAATACTTTTAGGGATTATTTTCTTAATGCGTTGGTTTTATTTATTTTTATCGGTGTTGGCATTTCTCTGGCTATTTTAATTATTACCCGCAAAGAAATTAGGGAAGAAAGCAAGACCGCGAAGGAGGATGAAGAAGACGATGATTTCTGATCGGGATTTTTTTGTGATCAAACCGCGAATAAATGAACAGGGCAAATTTTTATGCCTGAATCCGGTTGATTTGTTTCCCGATTCCCATCCTTTGTATCTGGAAATTGGTTGTGGTAAAGGTGAATTCATTTCCCATTATTCCATTATTCATCCTGAATACAATTATATCGGTTTGGAATCAGCAGAAAAAAGAATCAACAACACACTCAAGAAATTGACACCGGAACAAAATCCCAATGTTCGTCTTATGTGTTTGTATGTTGATGATTCAATCTGTCAGCTTTTCCCTGCAGAATCAGTTTCCGGGGTCTTTATTCAATATCCTGATCCCTGGCCCAAACGGAAACATCATCGCCGTCGCCTGATTCAAAAGGATTTTTTAAGTTCGCTGGCTATGATTTTAAAACCGCTGGCTCAGGTTCAAATTACTACTGATAGTAGCGATTATGCTACCTGGATTTTGGATGAATTTTTAGCTCATCCCAGTTTTATATCCGTTTATGAAGAACTTTTACTTAAGCAATCCCCTTTTGATGAACACATTACTACCTGGTATGAATCCGAACAAAAGCGACAAGGTTTTGAGCCGCAATATATGTTATTTAAACGAATTTAGGAGTAAACATAAATGAATAACAATTTCAGTACTAATAATCAAATCAACAAAATGCTCCATAATGTAGTGGAAAGCATAACTAATTTGGCTGAAGAACAATTATTACATATTCAAAGATTAACGCGTATTGGCGAATCACTTTCTTCCGAAACCGACTTGGATAAAATATTTGATATGATTCTGGACGAGGGAATTTCCTTTACCCGAGCCGATGCTGCTACTATTTATACGGTTAATCAGGATGCCACCAAACTTCAGTTTGAAATTGTTTATAATGCAACTTTAAATTTACGCAAGGGAGGAACCCGGGAACCTGTAAACTGGAAAAGCATTGACCTTTACGATGAAAATGGCAATCCCGTAGATAACAAAATCGTAACTAATGTCTATCACCATAAGCACAGTTTATGTTTTGTTGATGTTTACAAAGCAGAAGGTTATGATGTAAGCGGTACAATCAAGACCGATAGGGAAAATAATTACCGTTGTAAATCAATGCTAACTATACCCTTAAAAAACCATGAAGATACTGTTTTAGGTGTAATTCAATTTATCAATGCTATGGATGAAGAAGGCAATATTATTCCTTTTACCGAAGAGCATAAAGCTATGCTTTCTTCACTTGCTTCGCAAGCAGCAATTGCTCTTTCCAATAAAAAACTGATTGAAAATTTGGAAGAATTGCTGAATCAGTTTATCCGTTCCATTGCCGGTGCTATTGAAAGGAAGTCCAAATATTCTTCCAATCATATTACCCGGGTAGCTCTGCTGACGGAAATGATAGCTAATAAAATAAATGATAAGGGAGAAAAATATTTTCCGGGTCGCAAATTCAGCGAAAATGAACTAAAAGAACTCTCTATGGCTGGCTGGATGCACGATGTAGGTAAAATTGTTACTCCCGAAGCAATTATGGATAAAAGCACAAAACTGGAAACAATTTGCGACCGCATAGAACTGGTAAAATTGCGTTTGGAAAAAATGGAACTATTGCTAAGCTGCTTGCAGACAAAGCTAAACGAAAATGAATTTGCCGATTTCATTCATCAACACATTGATTCTGAACTGGAACCGAAGGACTTTCCTAATTATTTTACCAATATAACCAACTTCCTGATCAATGTGAATGTAGGCAAAGAATTTGTTGATAAAGCCGATTTGGAAAAAATAGAAAAGCTGGGAAAGATAGATTTTGAATATGAAGGTAAGCACTATTTCATTTTTACGGAAGACGAAAAAAAGAATATGCTAATTAGCGGCAGGGGAACATTTACTCCTGAAGAAATGAAAATTATGCAAGACCATGTTGCCATCACCTGGGAAATGCTTTCCAAACTCACTTTCCCCAAAAAGTATGAAAATGTAGCTTTCTATGCTGCAACCCATCATGAAGCGCTCAACGGAAAGGGTTATCCTAATCACTATAAAGCCGAAAATTTACCTTTGCAATCCCGTATTATAGCCGTGGCAGATATTTTTGAAGCATTAACCGCTTCCGATAGACCCTATAAACAAGCTAAGACCTTAAGGGAATCATTAACTATTATGGGCTCTATGGTTAAGGATGGTCATTTGGATAAAGACCTAGTTGATTTCTTTCTGGATAGCGGACTTTATAAGGAATATGCTGAACGCTTTATGAATAAGGATTATATTGATGATGTAGATATTGATTCCATAAAATCTAAATACTCTAATCAATGACTTTTCCTTTTGGGAATAAACCGCTTCTTTTTTTAGCCCCCTTAGCTGGCTATACCGATTCTGCATTTCGTCAAATTTGTAAAAATTGGGGAGCTGAAGTTTTAGAAAGCGAAATGGTTAGTGCTGAGGGGTTGATAAGATATTCAGCTAAAACCTTGCAATATGTCCAATTTGATGAATCTGAACACCCTTTCGGCATTCAGATTTTTGGTTGTAATCCACTTACAATGGCAAAAGCAGCTACCTTATTATTACCCCTGAAACCTGACTTTATAGACCTCAATATGGGCTGTCCAGTGAAAAAAGTTGTCCGCAAAGGAGCTGGTTCAGCATTAATGCAGACACCCTCTTTGGCAGAAAAAATCGTTAAAGAAGTTAAAAACGCCTTACAGGGTATTATACCTTTAAGTGTTAAATTTCGCAGTGGCTGGAACTTCCAGAATCAGAACTACCTGGAATTTGGTTTAAGGTTACAGCAAAACGGAGCTGATTTTCTCTGTTTGCATCCCAGAACTTCAAGTCAGATGTTTTCGGGCTCCAGTAATTGGGAACAAATAAAAATCCTAAAACAAAATGTGCAAATTCCGGTTATTGGTAATGGTGATATTAAAACTCCCGAAGATGCACAAAGAATGATAACAGAAACCAATTGTGACGGAATAATGATTGGTAGAGGTGCCTTAGGGAAACCCTGGCTTTTTGCGCAATGTAGTGAATTGATTTCTACAGGAACTTATCATCCTGTAACCCAAAAAGAAATCGTGAAGACCATTTTTGCGCATCTGGATAAGGCATTACTCTATAAATCAGAATATATTGTAGTACGCGAAATCCGTGCACATCTTTGTTTTTATACAAAAGGCATTTTGGGAGGAGCTGAACTGAGAAATCAAATAAATCATACGGAAAGCATAAGTGAACTAAAAGCTATCATCCTGAAGGGCTTTTCCCTTATATGAAACCAACAGTGAAGAGTGAAAAGATGAAATAGTGGAAAAGTAAAAGATAAGAGCGAAAGATAGAAAGCAAAGAGATACTTTCCGGAAAAAATGATGCCCCCATCATTTCCATTCTTCTTACTGCAAATAAGTTGAGAATTTAAGTATTTAAAAATTAAGAATGAGTGATTCCTTAGAAACGCGGTGGACTAAAAATAATAACTAATACAAAATTTTTACGGACAAGCCATAAATAATGATCATATCGTCCTGTAGTAATAAAAAATAAGAAAGAATACTATATGACGACAAAAGTAATGTCTGGTTGCTTAAATATTAAAAAATAGTGAACTGGCAATAGATACTTTATCCGTAAGTTGCATAGTTAGAAAACTTATGATAATATGAGCTTTATCCTAAATGAAATTACAAGACAGAAACTATGCTCCTGTCATTATCTTGATTTATTAAATTACCTTGTGGATTTTGTCTAACTACCTGTTGCCTAGTCATTTCTTTAACGCCTCTTTAACGACTCTTTAACGATTCTTTAACTTTGTTAAGGAGTCGTTAAAGAAGTGTTAATACAGCATAAAAGATTTAACTTGGCAGGGAATAAGGCGCTGTCTAAAAACAGGTAAAAGTTGCCCAACTTGCAAGCTAAGTTATTGCAAACTAGAATAAATTTTTTATTTTGGACACTATAAATTTAGAACAGGCGATAGGGGAAAAAAGGTTAAAGAAAATTCTTTCTTCGCCAACTCCTTTTCTCTGCTGACATTGTTTCCTTTTATGGAATGATAGTTATATTGTATAGACCTCCTCTAATTGCTGCTTTCGCAGAAATCCACATCAGACAGGAAAATTTTTCTGCTTTTTCAATGGGAAAACAATATAAATCAGCGTAAAATTATATCTGTGTTATCCTAGAAATCTGTAAAAGTAACAGGAAACTTCTTGACACTTTGCTTAGGTTGGGAAATAGAAACCAAAGGATACTAACTTACCCGAATAAAATAAAAACAGGGAGAAAAAATGAAATATTTTCGTAAACTGGTTGGCGTAAAGTGTTATCTTTCCCCCGTCTCTATGGATGATGTGGAAAAATATACTGAGTGGTTGAATGATCTGGAAATTGGGCAATTTGTTACTCTTGCTCACATAGTTCTGGATATGGAAAAAGAAACTGAACTGCTGCGTAAATTGATGGAAGGAAATTATATCTTTGCCATTGTAGAAAAAGATACTAACAAAGTTATCGGAAATTGTGGAATTCATCAGGTTTCACAAGTTCACAGAAATGCTTCTCTGGGAATTTTTATAGGGGAAAAGACCTTTTGGAATCAGGGTATCGGAACAGAAGCAACAGGTTTGTTGCTTGATTTTGCTTTCAATATACTAAATCTGCATAATGTTTATCTTTCAGTGATGTCCTATAATAAACGTGCTATTCGTTGTTATGAAAAAATAGGTTTCAAAAAAGTTGGAGAGCATAGAGAATTTATATTTGTTTCAGGACAATATCATAATGTTTGTATTTACGATATACTGGCAAGTGAATTCACCAGTCCCTATGTGAAAAAGGTCTTTAACTATAGCATTAGTGATGAAGCAGGTCGCAGTAAAATAAGCATTGTCTAAATGTTACAAAAAATAAAAGGACAAGAAAACGCCTTAGAGTTATTAAATAAGGCAATTGAAAATGACCGCATTGCTCAGGCATATTTATTTTACGGTAGTGATGGTGTTGGTAAATTTACTACTGCTCTCTATTTCGGTATGGCAGTTAATT
>Ga0302250_1002220_pt1 | contig 12491 bp, 10 predicted proteins | sample AAG_RA_Asp_MG_FD_193536 | JGI IMG/M metagenome (GOLD analysis project Ga0302250, IMG submission 193536) | Enriched activated sludge microbial communities from anaerobic digester in WTTP, New Holstein, Wisconsin, United States - AAG_RA_Asp | ecosystem: Engineered > Bioreactor > Anaerobic >... | reverse complement strand
GACTGGGGTCGCGCGACTCCTCCCGCCAGTCCACCCAGTAGGAGGTAGAGCGCAGCCCTGCCGAGGTTTCCACATCCAAATAGGACTTCCAATGGAGCGGGTAAGCCAGCCGCGGGAAGAGATCCAGCCGGTTGCCCGTAGTCCCTTCGCTGCGCCAGTAGTCGGTCCAGGAACTCTGCATGGTGTAGTAAAGCGGCAGCCGATCAATCCAGGTGGGAATCGCCGTGAACGAAAGGGAAGGCAACCGCTGCAGGCTCAGGTTCTGGAGACTGCGGTTGGTCTGGTCCCAGTAGCGGGTGTCCAGACTGAGCACCGCCGATTCAAAGGGCCGCTCCAGGTAGAGCGTCGACTCCCGGTAGGACACCGTCTTGTCGTTCAAGACACCACGCCCGAAACGATTCTGAAAGATCCGCTCGGACGCCCCCACCGAGGTGGAGCCGTTCACAAATTCCTTCAAGTAATTTGAATCACTCAATATATCGAGATCGAGCTTACCGTGGATCAGGTGGGGGAGATCGAAATTGTAGCGCGATCTGAGCCAGTAGCGGTTTCTCGTCTCCAGCGGGTAGCCGCGCTCCTGTTGGAAGTCGGCATCGGCGCTGTCGTTGAGGTAGTTGAAGAGCAGGACCCCCTCCCCGAACCGCTCATGGTTGAGGCGATACTCGAGGCCGCTCATCCACCCGCGCTTCTGCATCATGCGCCCGTAGAACGTCATATCCATGTCCTCCCGAATCGCCCAGAAGAACGGTATTTCGCCCTCGGTGCCGTTGAGGGTGGAGGTCCCAAGCCAGGGGAGGAGCACGCCGGACTGGCGTTCCTGCTTGACGGGGAGCACCATGGCGGGGGTGTACAAGAGTGGGAGGCGACGGGCCCAAAACGAAGTCTTGGTGGCCCAGGCATATCCGCCGACCTCCACTTTCAGCTTGTCATATTTGATCTTCCAGTCAGCGTCCGCCGGATTGCAGCTGGTAAGGAAGCCTTCGTGCAGTTCATAGGTGTTGGCTCCGGTCTTTGCGATGGACCGGCCCTCGACATAGAAGCGGGTATCGGCAAAGTAGACCAGCCCACCGTCCACCCAACCGGTCTCCGAGTCCAGGTTCCAAAAGATATGCTCCCCTTCCAGCCAGTTTCTGCCAAACCGGAGCAGCGCTTTACCCTCGAGTTCAACCTCCTGTTTCTGAGCATCCAACTTGGCCCGGTCGGCCTGGATCGAACGATCCCCGGAACGCACCCGCACGTTCCCTTCCGCTTCGTAGAGTTTCTTTTCCTGGTCATAGCTGATCTTGTCGGCCTCGACGGTCCAGGGCTCGTGCGAGGTGGCGACCATGGCTCTCGGTGTCAGACTCCCCTGGATCAGGCTCTGAGCCGCCGCCGGCAGGGACCTGCCCGCAACGCACCATAGCGCCAGGAGGAGGCCAGCGACGACCCGGCTGGCCACAAGGAGAGGAACAGGCGGCGTCTTGAGAGCTGAGCCCCGGGACAAGACGTCATCCTCGCTGCGTGGCGGCTGACGGGGCAAGGGGGCCGTCGAACAGCTCTTTGACCTCACCAGCAAAATAAAGGGAGCCGGCAACGCAGACCACATCTCCGGGTGCCGCAAAGGATTTCGCCTGCTGGATAGCGACGGCCGGTTCGGCAATCACGTACTGGCGCTGAAGGTAAGGTCTCGCCAGCCGCCTCAGAGTTTCAGGATCAGCAGCCCGCGCATACCTCGGCTGAGTGAAGATGACCGTTTCCGCTCCCGGCAGCAGCCGGTTGAGGATGCCGCGCAGGTTCTTGTCCGCCATGATCCCCAGTACCAGGTGCAGGCGTCGATCGGGGTAGGCCCGCCTGAGAGCGTTTCGCAGGCATTCTGCGCCGTCCGGGTTGTGAGCGCCATCAAGGATGACCAGCGGCTCCTTTTCCAGGATCTCAAGCCGCGCGGGCCAGTAAACCTGCTGAAAACCCTCCCGGACCGCTTCCGAATCCAGGAATAGAGCGCCTTCCTTTTCCAGGACTTCGAGCGTTGCCAGGGCGAGCGCCGCGTTATGGAACTGATGCCAGCCGGCGAGGTTGAGAGGCAGGGAGGAAAAGCGCCTCTTCAGTCCCTCATAGCGTAAAGTCTCATCACGGTTGCGCTTCACGCGAAAATCCTTGCCCAACCGATAGAGCGGAGCATCCCGCTGGAGACAGACAGCCTTGAGGATGGCCTGCACCTGCGGCTGGCGAGCGCTGATCACAACCGGTACCCGGGGTTTGATAATGCCCGCCTTTTCGCGGGTGATCGCCCCCAGGGTGGTTCCCAGATATTCCTCGTGGTCGAAGGCAATGTTGGTGATCACACTCACCTGCGGGCGAATCACGTTGGTGGCATCCAGGCGCCCGCCCATCCCCACTTCGATGATCGCCCAGTCCACTTCTTCTTCCGCAAAGAACTGAAACGCCATGGCCGTTACGATCTCGAAGAAGGTCGGCGGCTCAAGCTCGTCGACCACCCGGCGCACCCGCCGGTACACCTCCAGGATGCGAGATTCCGGTGGTTCCTGCTCATCAATCCGGAACCGTTCGGTGAATCGGATCAGATGAGGAGACGTGTAGAGGCTGACGCGCAGGCCGTGTTGCTTCAAAACGCTCGAAAGGGTCGCCGCGGTCGAGCCTTTGCCGTTGGTTCCGGCAATATGGATGCAGCGGAGCCGTTGGTGCGGGTTGCCCAAACGGCCAAGCAACTTTTCGGTGCTGTTCAACCCAAACTTGATGCCGTGCTGCTGAAGACCGTAGAGGTAGTCGAGCGCCTCCTGATAGGAGGGGGAAGCGGTGCCAGCCATTCTCATCTTTCCTGAAACGGTGCCCTGACAAATCTTTAAGCGATCGGAAGCCTTCTCTTACCACACTTTGAGAAGACAAAAAATGGAGAAGTGGTTCTGCTTCGGCACACCCTCCTGCGGCGCGCCGCGGTGACGCCGTTGCCGGCACCCGCCATGGTTCGATAGGGAAGACCTCGGCGGCGGAACATTTGACGCCTCAGTCCCGCTCGGCTATGCTGGTGCCCGGTGCTTTGCTCGTGGCTCGGACCGCGGACTTTCAAACAAGAAAGGACTGAAAACCTTGGAACCAAATCCCCCGACGAAATCCAGGAAGATCTCGCGCTGGATCATACTCATCATCGGCCTGGCAGCCATGCTCTGTGGGTATCTGATGATGTAGAAAATGCACTGGCCTTGCCAGTTAGAAGTGGTTTCTCGGTACTGGGAAGAGCTGATTACGTTGCTGGACAAAATCGGGCGTCATGAAGAAATCGTGCCTGACTCAATCGCTTCCTCTCAGGTCAGCAGCAGGAGATAAGAGGAATCCTCACCCCAGCCGGATTGAGTAGAAGAACACTGGGGACCTGGAATGCGGGAAGGGTATTTCTTTTGCGAACAAGGTCATCCTTGGCAGAGTCCTCACATCAATCTCCTGACCCGAGCCTGCAGATATTCTTTCATTTCGTCTCTTGTCATGGCACGGCCCTTTTCCACAAGTGTTTTAAGGAATGTGCGGTGCAGTGTTCGACTTTTTTCGTCGAGAGATGCCTGCCGGCTTTTCAGGGGCAACATGCTATTGAGCTTCTCCAAGCCCTTGCTGGCTTTCTCCGTCAATGTGCGTCGCATGCGTTCAGTCCTTTCATGGTTGAGTTGTCTGCTGCCATTTTTGGGGGAATCGGCCACGGTCAGCTTCAGATCTTCTCGATGCGGGCCGGAAGCGCTCGCATCCAGGGGAAACCGGAAATAGGATCCAGGTGAGAGAATGAGGTCAACTCGTTGGCGTTGACTTCCTGCCAGCCGTGGACCATTCTCAGACAGTCCTTCCGGAGGTCCGAGTCGTGACTCGCACGAACCCGGATGGCACCGGTCGGGGTGGCTAGCTGCACCACATCTCCCTTGTCGATGCCAAGCGTTGCGGCTGCTTCAGGATGAATCTCGACACAGGGCTCAGGTGCTTCCGCCAGGTAGCTGGCGCACTGCCGGAACTGACTGTGTTGGTAGGCCCGCAGGCGATCCCCGGTGCTCAGCCAAAAGGGATACTGATCCTCAGGAACGGCTGGTAGCGTGAGGGTTTGTGGATATGGCAACGGTGCCTGACCCACCGTATCCAGTTTCCCGGAATACCAGTGAACCGCCCTCGGTGGGACGCTCTTAAGGGATGCAGACGCACTTGTCGAGGGATAAGGGACGGTCGAAGAGGAGCTTGACATGAGCTCTGCCGGGGTAACCCCAGTGCCTTGCAGGCGATAAGCCAACGCCTGGGCATTGTCGGCCCACGGGAAGAGCTCACCCAGGCCAAGCCGCTTCCCAAGTTCAAAGATCAGCTTCCAGACGGGCCAAGTGCCATCCCTGGGAACAACCGGCCGGATCAGCCCCAGACAGGGGTCACCGGTCGGGTGGTAGTCGTGCAACTCAAAGCTGCCGAGCGTGTCGGCGGCAGGCAGTACCAGATCGGCCAGTTCGGCGGTCGAGGTCATGAAGAGATCGAAAACGGCCAGAAAGTCGAGTCGTGCCAAAGCCTTTACTTGAGCAGAGGTAGTCGGAAAAGTGAGCAGCGGATTGGCACCCACAATCAGCATCGAGCGCACCGGGTAAGGATCGTCGTCGAGGATGGCACGGCTCCAGACCATGCCGTGTCCTTCGCACAGAGTGGAGCAGTAAATGGGGACCTCCCGGAAGCCGATGGGGTCGGGACGGTCGGGGTAGCGGTCGGCTCCGGGAAGAGGGTTAAGTGGAAAGGGGGCCGGTGTCGGGCGGTTTTCGGGATCGAGCAAGGCCTGGAGCAGGGCAATGGTGCGAATGGTTTGGACGCCGCAGGGGTGCAGTTCCAGGCCCAAGCCGGTGTGAATCCAGGCCGGAAGGTGGGAAAAGATCAGCGCACAAGCCTCGGCGAACTGGGCGTCGGAGATTCCTGCCCTGCCCAGAAGTTCAGACAGAGACAGGCCCGCCACCATCGTTTCGAGGTCTGCCCAGCCGGTGGTACCTTGAGCCTGAGTGGGATTGAGTCCCACCGCTTCGATGGCATGCTTCAGAAAGGCCAGGGCGAGAAAACCATCCGCCCCCGGATTCACAGCCAGGTGGAGAGCGGCGTTGCGGGACGACTGCGTGTGCGAGGGATCGACGGCCACCAGCCGGGTGCCCTTCTTGACCGCCTGCTGGAGCCGGCTCCAGGTCAGCGGCATGGAAACGGCGGGGTTCACTGCCCAGAGGATGGCGGTTTTCATGGTTTCAAAGGCGGGGAGCGGGATTGAACCATAGGTTAGGCCATGGCCCAGAGCAAGGGCCTCGTGGCAGAGACTGCTGACGGTGAGGAAGTTGGGCGTGCCGAAGCCATATGCGAGATGGCGCAGGTATTGGGCCACTTCCTGGTGTTTCAAAGACTCGCCCTTAAGGAGGGCGACACTCTGAGGTCCATATCTTTCTTTCGAGGCAAGCAAGCGTGAGGCGAGGAGGTCCAGGGCTTCCTCCCAGGAGACCGTCACGTGCCCTGCTCCCTTGCGCATGAGCGGTGTCCGCAGCCGCTCCGGTGACTGGTGCACCTCACCATAATGACGTCCGCGAAAGCAGATGAAGCCCCTGCTGATGGGGTGGTCAGGATTGCCTACGAGCTGTACCCGGCCTCCATCGTTCCGGACCAGGATCCCGCAGTTTTCCTTACAGATGCGGCAGATTGTCGCTTTTTGGTGATCGGGCATTGAGAATTCCTTTGTCGGATCAGGTTGAAGCTTGGATCAACCATCGGTACGAAAGAGCATCACGGCAACCCACAGAGCTTCGGGGGCCGGGAGGCAAGCAACTTTCGCCGCCCCCTCTTTTCAACAAGGTCCTGCACTAAAGCTGGCCAATTGTGATTGATAACCAAGTTGCATTCATCCGGACGTCATTCCGGGCGTCAACGAGGAATCTCAATCAGATTTGCTTCAAGATGCCTCGCTTTGCTCGACACGACACTTTGGTTCGTTGTTGACCGCAGCTCAGTAAGAAAGGGGCCTTGCGGCCGGCATGCCCAAGGATTAGAGGGTGATCACCTGATCAACGCCCGCACCGGCCAGAGCGCCATAGACATCGGGGAAGCAACCGATCCTGGCACCGGGGATGAGCTTGCCGTCCAGGTCACGCTCGTGGACGCACTGATCGCAGGCCATGAGCAGCATGCCGGTTTGTTCGTGGAGTTCCTGGAGGTTTTGGGCGGTCTCCGTCTCCTTCACCAGGAAGAAGGTGTTGTCCACTACGAAGAACATGCCGGCGACCTCGGCGCCGTGTTTTCCCAGCTGCAGCTGTGGAATGATCATGTTGGTCAGGAGCTTCTGGCAGGTGGTTGAGAGTAATACGTAAGCGACTTTCATGGTATTTCTCCTTTCAGCGGTCGATGGGAAAGAACTGGGAGCGCAACGCGCCATTCACCCGAGAGCCGGTTCCCATGATCCAGCTTGGGAACCGGCGAATATGCAAACATGAATTCCTGTCACTGCCGGGCCATCTCCAGGAACGCCTCGATACGCACGCGCAGCCTTTCGGAATCGGCGTCCGAGTAGTCGGTTTCAATCTGAAGGAACGGCAGTTGAAAATTCTCTTCCACGAATTTCTGGACGGTATAGGATTCGATGAGATAGGTGTGACAGGCCTGCCAGCCCAGGTCCACCACCCCGTCCACCTGGAATTCCTCGATCAGGCTCCCCAGAAGTTCGTAGCGGCCGGGATTGGGCGACATGCACGAGCAGGGGATCTGGAGATATTGAGCAGCGATAGCACCCATCGGGTCGCCGTTTTCTTCGACCGTAAACGCCTTCTTGTACCCGCTGCAATTCTCCATCACGACCACACTGGCCCCGCTTTCCTCAATGAGCCGCAAGACCTTCTCAGACCCGAGACCCACCGGAGTGCCCGTGAGCAGAATCCGGGGCGAGCGTTCCGTAAAATGGCTTTCACCCCTCAGCGCCCGCTGCCGGACCTCTTCCGTAGCCTCCCGAAGGAGCGCCCATACCTCCTCCTTATCCATGAGAAAGCTCAGGCGGTGTTTGATGGTGAGCAGTTCCAGCCCACTGACAGGTGACGGCCGCACCTTCGTCTGATCCATCAGGTCTTTCAGCGCCAGGCGTTCCCGGTTCATGGTGCGGATGGCCGAGCTGAGGCGGTTGGGGGTGATCGTCACCTGAAATTCCGCCTCGATCCTCTCTTTGAGCAGCTCAATCTGACGGCGCCAGTATGGCAGCGCCTTTTCCGGTTCCTGATGCTGAGGCAACTGCATGACGTGCACCGGGCGATAGGCTTTCAAGAGTTCAAACATCTTCTTCTTCCCGTCGCAGGTCGTTTCTGCAATCACCAGATCGGACGCATGAAAGAAGGGGCAGCTATCCGTCGCCGCAAACCCAAAACTGCTCTTGATGAGCGGGCAGAGGTTCCTGGGCAGGATCTTTTCGGCCGCGGCAACGGGTTCGTTGCGGGTCCCACAGAGGGAAACGGGAATGGCCCCGGCCGCCACCACCAGTTCCACCGGTGCATACAGGCAGAAGATGCCCGCAACCTTGACGCCATTCTCTTTCGCTCTATCGATGTCCATCAGATTCTTGTCGCTGAGCGCGGTGAGCTTTTCGATAACAGCCAGACTCATGAACGATTCACTCCATTTTTTTCTTCGTGTGTCTTCGTGCCCTTCGTGGATAGTCAACAAGACCGGCAACGGCGTGGTGCCGTCAAACGGCCACCATAAGCCTCCTCGGTTCACTTTGTTGGTCCTTGCCCGTCAGTGCGATTCTCAGCACTTCAGAAAGCCGGTCGCGGTATTCGTGGTATCTCTGTCCCCGCCGCACCCGGGGCCGGTCCAGGCTGATCGGCAGGTCCTCCAGAATCTCCCCCTGCCGAGACGACATCACGATCACCCGGTCGCTCAGGTAAATCGCTTCATCAAGATCGTGAGTCACCATGAGCACGGTCCTCCGGTCTTTGAGCCAGATAGCTTCGAGCTCTTCCTGGAGCAGTTGCCGCATCTGGTGATCGACGGCCCCCAGCGGTTCATCCATGAGCAACACCTGGGGGTTGCAGGCCAGGGCGCGGATGACCGCCGTCCGCTGTTTCATGCCGCCCGAGATCTGGTTGGGATAGAGATGCTCGTATCCTTCGAGATGGGCCATGGCCAGCAGTTCGCTGAGCCGTCGTTCCTGTTCCTGCCGTGCCACCTTTTGCTGCTTCATAGGGTAGAGGACGTTTTGCCTCACCGTCATCCAGGGAAAGAGGGCATAGTCCTGGAAAACAAAAGCTCGATCAGGACCTGGGGCAGTAACCGCGGCATCGTTGAGCTGCACTTCGCCCGCTGAAGGGCTTTGAAAGCCGGCAATGATGGTCAGGAGCGTGGTCTTGCCACATCCCGAGGGCCCAAGCAGGGTGACAAACTGCCCCTCATGGACCGTTAAATTGATGTTTTCCAGAACGTTGTGCATGTTTCCATTGCTCTGGAAAGCCTTGTGCACGTTCTTCACGTCCAGTCTCATAAGCTACCCTGTCCCTCATATTCACAAGCCGGGGCAAGACTGTCCAGCCAAAGCCAAAATGAGCGGCATCCTGAGTACAGCGCCACAGAAAAAATGACCATTATCGCAGATCGTCATTCCCGCAGGTTTCTGGCGGGAATCCAGATTCTGAGAGTCCCCTGGACCCCCGCCTAAGGCCTGCGGGGGCAAGCTTTGGCCGGAATCCATAAATTGCCTGGATACCGGCCTCCGCCGGTATGACGAACAGAGGGTGGGCACCTATCTGCGTGGCGCGGTACTGACTTCTATTCCTACCCCTCACGCCTCACCCCTTTCGCCTCACGCCTCACGCCTCAAGGTGCATATTTCCAGCGGGTAAGGCTACGGTTGACGAGGGAAAGGATCTGATCAATCCCGTAGCCCACCAGCGCCGCCATAATCATGAGCGAAATCAGCGTAGGCGTTTCCATGCGCGTCTGCGCTTCTACCATGGAGTAACCGAACCCGGCACTCGTTGCGATAAACTCCGCTCAGATGACCGACATCCAGCCGGCGCTCACCGCCAGCCGCATCCCCGTCAACACATCGGGCAGGGCAGCCGGCACCATGACATCCTTGAAGATGCTCCACGAACTGGCTCCCATGGTACGTGCAGCATGGAAGTAGTCCTTCGAGATCGACTGCACTCCGGCAATGGTATTGAGCAGGATGGGAAAAGCCCCGACCAGGGCGATCAAAAACACAGTCGGCCCGTCGCCGAGACCGAACCAGACAATGGTGAGCGGCACCCAGGCCATCACCGGCACCTGCCGGAGGCCGCCCATAACCGGGTCAACCAGTTGCATGACGGTTTTGGAGTAACCCATGAGAAAGCCAAAGGTCATCCCGATCAGCAGGGCGATGCCAAGACCGGTTGCCACCCGGCGCAGGGTAAGCAGCAGGTTTTTCAGAGTGTCCAGGTCGGTTGCCGCGACGAAAAAGGCTTTGGCCGTTTTCCAGGGAGGAGGAAGGAGCAGATCGCTCCGATACTGATCGGACATGAATTGCCAGACCCCCACCACCACGGCAAGGGTGATGAGGTTATAGAGTGTCCGCTTGCCGCCCAAAAGGGCCCGCAGGTTTTGCCAGCCTAGTCCTGAGCTTCGGGGGGTACGGCATAGCGGATCTTTAGTCTCTTCCATTCGTCGGTCTCCCTTGAAGTCCATGACACTCCCTTAAAGGCCGCAACGGCCCCGATGAGCACTGTCGGATTTTCGAGGTCAATCACGGCCTGGCGCAAAAGGTCCAGAAACTGATGATAGCGAAGCGTCGACTCCCACTCCTTCCGGACCACCAGCACATACGTTGTCTGCTCGCCTTCGCTTCCCGCCAGGGGGATTCTTTCCCCCTCCATCGTGCTGCCTTTGAGAAAATCCACCACGACCCCATCCACCATGCCCCGCTCATAGGCATAAGGCAGCGACGCCGGGAGCATGGGTTGCACGGCGCATGAAGTGCTGCAGAAGGATCTGATGAGCTCTCGCTGGCGGTCGCGCCGTTGCGCGATCCCCAGCCGCGTCAGGGCGCTTCCCGGCCGCAAGACCAACACCTCTGAGTTGAAAAGGCAGGGCCCGACAATTCTGAAGCGCGAGTCTTTTTCCATCAGTCGCTTCGCCGCATCCGGGCAGATCACCGCCAGGTCGAGCAGATTGCCGGTGAGTGCCCATTCCGCCGTGCTGGAGCAGCAATCCATGACCATATAGGATTCGAAGAGAGCCACCCTCGCCTCGAACGGCAGACCCTCCTGCCGCAGCAGGTGGTGAACGATCAGGCCGCCGGTGTCGTCCGGAATGCCGATAACGCTTTTCGATGGGTCCCGCCTCCCCGCCGAGGACGCCAGCATGGCCACCGCCGCCGCCATGATCAGGACCAGGGCGGCAAACGCAACAGCACTCCTGGTCATGAGAAAACGTCCTAGACTCCTTGCTTTTCCAGGGTATAGGCTTTCTTTTTCCAGTCTTCATAGGTCATCCCCAGGGGAAACAGAGGGTCGACCTTTTCCTTGATGAATTTGCCGAAATCATCCGTCCCCGCTTGGGCCAGCAGCTCGGTCTGGAGATACTCCATGTTCCGGGCCTTCTGGTCGAGGGTCTGGGTACCCAGGTTCCAGTTGAGGGCTTCCTGGACGTTTTCCGGGTAGATGTCCCAGCGCATGGTGCGGTCTTCCTCGACGGTTTTCTTGAAAATCGTCATGAGCCCCACTTCCAGCGGAACGCTGTAGTTTTTGGCGAAGATCTCGGCGGTCTTCACCGGTCGCGTGTATATGAATTGAAGCGCCCGCGAGTGAGCCAGGATCATCTTTTTCGCCAGCTCCGGGTGAGCGTCGGAAAAATTCTTGTTCATTGACAGCACACAGCAGGTGCCCCACTTGCCCGAAGGCATTCTGGTGATGGTAAACTCGGGGACGATGCGACCGCATCGCTCATGCTCCGCCATGGAGCCCCAAGGGTCTCAGGTCATATATCCGTCCAGGCTGCCGGTCTTCATGGCCAGGAATTCGTCCTTGTCGGCCATGTTGAAGGTTTCGTAGTTCTTGCCCTCGGTGGGCAACCCGATCTTTCGGGTAAAGGTCACCCATTCGCCCGAATTCTTTTCGGGGTCGGTGCCCAGGGAGAGCTTCTTGCCGAGCAGAACCTTTGGATCTTTGCGATAGAGCTCGAAGAGGTCATTACGGAGCACGAAGTAATAGGAGCCGCCCAGGTGGTTCATGGCCGCAATAAAGATCGGGCAGCCTTTGAGGTGAGCCCGAACGACTCGTTCAAAGCCGATATAGCCCACATCCATCTGCCCCGCGGCCATGGCTTCGGGGACCTTGGCGTTGCCGATGACTTCCACCTTGAGCCCCATTTCCTCGAAAATCCCCGCATCCCTCGATACCGGGGCCGCCGTCATGTGGTCGCAGTTGTAGTAGCCGAGCTTGATGACGTAGTCCTTATCGGCTTTCTGGGCTTGCCCTCTTGCCAATTCTGTCAGGCCGAGTCCGTATCCGGAAACCCCTGCCCCCACAGCTGCGGCCGTCGTACCCTTCAAGAAATCCCTTCTGGTAATCCCCATTAACACTCACTCCTGCAGCTTCTAATGTTCACGATACAGCCTGAGCTTTCTTTCCCTCGATATCGTAAGCCTTCTTTTTCCAGTCTGCGTAGCTCATCCCCAGAGGGAAGACGGGATCGACCTTCTCTTTAATGAAGATATCGAAATCATCCAATCCAGCCTTGTCGATCAGTTCGGTATTCACATACTCTTCAACCTTTGGAGTTGTCGCAAAGATCTTGGTTCTTCGGTAACGCTCCATCGTCTCCTCGATGTTGCTCTTCCTGAGATCCCAGGTCATCGTGCGATCTTCTTCGTTGGTCTTTTTGAAGATCGTCATCAGGCCAACTTCGAGGGGTACGCTATAGTTGGCGGCAAAAATCTCAGCCGATTTGAGCGGGTGGGTGTAGATAAATTGCAGTGACCTTGAATGAGCAAGAATCATTTTCTTCGCGAGTTCCGGATGCTCCCTGACAAAAGTGTTATTCATGGAGAGGAGGCAGCAAATTCCCCAACCACCCGAGGGGAGTCTGAGATCGGTATACATAATGTGCCCGGTCTTTTCATACTCCGCCATTGAACCCCAGGGATCGCAGCACATGAAAGCATCCAGGTTTCCCGTCTTGAGGGCAAGATACTCGTTGGTATCATCCATGCTGAACGCCTGATAGTTCTTGCCTTCTACAGGAATGCCGTTGGTAGTGGCATACTCAACCCACTCCATATGGTTCTTTTCCGGATCCGCCCCAATCCCCAGTCGTTTCCCCACCAGATCTTTAGGTTCCTTGATGTCGTGTCTCGCAACCAAATAATAGGAGCCGCCCAGATGATTGTTCGCCACGACCACAATGGGAGCGCCTTTCGGAAAGGCGCGCATGACTCGGACAAAACCGATATAGCCCACGTCCATCTGCCCGGCGGCCATCGATTCCGGCACCTTGGCATTGCC
>Ga0302250_1002219_pt1 | contig 12496 bp, 13 predicted proteins | sample AAG_RA_Asp_MG_FD_193536 | JGI IMG/M metagenome (GOLD analysis project Ga0302250, IMG submission 193536) | Enriched activated sludge microbial communities from anaerobic digester in WTTP, New Holstein, Wisconsin, United States - AAG_RA_Asp | ecosystem: Engineered > Bioreactor > Anaerobic >... | reverse complement strand
AAAAACGAACGAGATAGTGTTGTTTAAATTCACTCCACCATGACATAAAAACTCCTAAAAATAATAAAATTGAGTTTTGATTGTGAAGTACATTTTGGGTATTAGTATAAGAACTAAGAAAGAGCAAAAAAAGAGGTATTTTTGAGCATTATGTACTCTTGCGACCGCAAGCAAATCAAAAAAAAGACTTTAGCAGAGGTTCTCTTAAAATTTGTTTTTCTGACGAAAAAAGTCAAGATTAATTACTTACGCATACCTCTGATCAGTTGTGAAAATGTAGAGCGTTTTTTATCTTCTAAAGGAAAACTAGGGTCACTCGCATGTCTGACATCTTCGATAGAATAAACTGCTTGAGGATTATGTTTTGCAATCAGTTCTCGAACACGCTCAATATCGGAGCGTTTGATGACGGTAAAGATGATGTTCACAGCACCCGTATTGCCCTCTGCATCAGCAACCGTCACACTATAACGAAGCGCACGTAAAGCAGCGACGAGCACATGAGAATCTCTTTTAGTAATGATACGTACGACCACCATTCCAAGCGCTAAACGACTTTCTATAAACATCCCAATGTAATTGCCCAGTGAAAAGCCAAGCGCATACGCGATGTAATTAATCGGATTGGTTAGATTTGCCATGACTTTAGAGATGGCCATAAGCCAGATGCTTACTTCAAAAAAGCCTAAAATTGGCGCCCAAAGTCTAAGCCCTTTGGAAACAAAGATAATGCGAAGTGTCCCAATGCTCACATCGGTAATGCGAGCAAGTGCAATGAGTAAAGGTATGCCATAAAGTGAAAACCACTCTTGTTGAAATATCTCACCCATTTTTCATCCTTTAAATCTATAAACCATTTTTTATATGCTAGTTAGAAAGTCTATTATAACACCTCTTCTTTAAAGCGCACAAAAGAGCCACAGAAAAACGCTCTTTACTTCTTATCCTCAAATATTATGATAAAATATAAAATATAATCTGATAGATAAAATTGGGAATTGCATGCTTCTACGATTGGTTGTTTTCTCTTTTTTTATTTTTGCATCACTTCATGCGAAAGAGTATATTTTTGCAACCTATCCTTCCAATACACCTTCAAAAATTATACAAGCACTCACTCCTCTAATGGAATACTTGAGTGCACAAAGTAGCGATACCTTTAAATTAGTTGTCACAAAAGATTATGACGAGCTAACAAAACGCATTGAAGAAAAAAGCATTGATTTTGCATGGGTCAATACGAAAAATTTTGTGCTTCTTAAAGAAAAAATTCCTTCCCTTCAGTATCTTGTAACCTACTTGGAGCACTCAAAGAATGGGCAGATTACTCCGTATTATCAATCGTTTATTATTGCGATGAAAGACGCTAATATAACTTCTTTAGAAGAAGCAAAAAATAAACACTTTGCTTTTACTGACAAAGAGTCAACTTCAGGGTACGCTTATCCTATGATGATTTTTGAAGCGCACCACATCAATCCTTATACCTTTTTTCAAAAAGTCTTTTTTCTCAAAAAACACGATAAAGTCATTGAGGCACTCATCAATCACTCGATTGAAGTTGGTGCTATCTCAGATGGTACCTACTACAACGCATTAGAAAAATATGGCGATCGTTTTACGATTCTTGCTACATCTGAGCCTATTCCGCTTGATGCTATTGTAGCATCGGAAAATGTCTCACATCAAGAAAGCAAACGCATAGCACACCTTCTTGAGAATATTCCACTGAACTCGCCCGCAATCAAAGCATTTGAAGAACATCTTGGCTGGTCAAGTGCAGGCTTTGTAAGAAAAAATGAACGCTTTTATGAAACCTTTAAGCGAACCCTGAAAGTGCCACTGTATGAAACTTTACAATAAAATTCTCTTTCTAACGATTCTGCAACTTGTTGCTATCTTTATTTTCGGAATCTATCAAATTCAGTCTCTATATTTGACGCAAAAAACAGCTTTTGATCAAAAAAATCTGATTCAGTCAGAGATGATTCAGAAACGTTTTGAAGAAAAACTCGATGTACTTCAAAAAACGGCTCAAATTCTCATCAATTCTCAAGAGGTTATTACAGGCATTATCAGCAATGACACCGATATGCTCTACAATTGGAGCAAACTTTTTCTCTCCCCTTCTACCGATAAAATTCATTTTATCGATTTGGATGGAACCGTCATCAGCCGAGGTGAGTTAGAATTTCGTTTTGCCGATGATGTTTCAAAGCGTTTTTATGTTCAACAAGCCCTTCATAACGACACATTCCTAGGTATAGATATGGTAGATGGCGAAGAGTGTTTGGTTTATGCAAAGCGCGTGAAACAGTACGGACAAAAAACCATTGGTATCATCAGTGTAGCCCTTATTATCGATGATGCCTTTCTTGCTTCTTTAGTAGAAGGGACAACGATGGGCATCGCTTACCACTCTCAAAATCAAACACTCTCAACAACCAAAGAGCAAAAACTTACGAACGCCTCATCGTTGCATGTCATGCTTCAGGCAGGAAGCATTAAAGAAGCAGGATTTAACATCGGATTTACATCAGAAGAAGAGCTCAATGCTCTTAAAGAAGCACGTACCAACCTTTTTGTAGGCATTGGTTTAGCTCTCATTGCCTTAGTTCTTGCCCTTCATTTCACACTTCTAAAGCATCTTAAAGAGTATAAAGCACTCTCTCAAGTTCTGATTGATTTTTACGAAGATCGCTTGGACATCAAAGAAGTTATGAGTACCATAAAGCAATCAACCACAGAACAGACCACACCTGAAGTTAAAAAAATTGCGGAAGCGCTTTTCAATATGAGTCAAAAAGTAGCCGATACTCAAAATGTACTCGAACATTTAAGCAGCACAGACCAACTCACTTCCCTTTCAAACAGGCGTAGGCTAGAAGAGTCTTTGGAGCAAAAACTTAAAGAGAGCAAGAGAGAAGAAAGCTTTTTTTCAGTGATTATGATCGATATTGACCGTTTTAAAACGATCAATGATACCTATGGGCATGAAATAGGTGACCATGTTTTAATTCATACCGCACATCTAATGCGTGAATCGATTCGAGAAAGTGACATTCTAGGACGATGGGGAGGAGAAGAGTTTTTACTGATTTTACCTCACACAAGCCTTGAAGGTGCACTCGTTATCGCAGAAGAGATACGTTTAAAAATTTACCACTGTACCTTTGAGCATTACCCGCAGCGTGTCACTATGAGTTTGGGTGTCTCCACTTACCGTATAAGCGATACGCCCAATAGCATCTTAAGACGTGCCGATAACGCACTGTACCGAGCAAAAAATAACGGAAGGAACAGGGTCGAATATGAAAATTAAAAAAATTATGAGCATGATGCTTCTTTTTTGCTTTTCACTTTTCGCCAATGAAAAACTTGTTTTAGGAGTTAATCCTTATAAAAGCACGACAGAACTTCAAGAAATCTATGCAGAGTTGGTGGAGTATCTTGAAAAAGCACTTGATAGAGAAATTGTTTTTGTTGTTTCTAAAGATTACAATCAGCTTTTAACGCTTATCGAACAAGGCAGTGTCGACATAGCATCCATCTCTCCAAAACTTTTTGCAACATCAAGACAAAAAGAGATTCCAACAGAGTATTTAGCAACACTTCAAGTCACCGATGATCAAAACAATGCGAGAAGTGCTTACCATGGGCTTATTGTTACGCATAAAGAGAGTTCGATTTATACCATGGCTGATTTAAGAAAGAAAAGCTTTGGATTTACAGATCCTGATTCAACCTCAGGTTACTTCTATCCGCGTCTTATGATGAAACAAAATGGCATTGACCCAAAAAATGAGCTTGGGAAAGTCTATATGCTTAAAAAACACTCTAAAATCATCGATGCTATTTTGGAAAAATCAATCGATGCAGGAGCACTTTACGATGGGACTTATATGATTCTTCCAAAAGAGAAGCAGGAGCAAATTCGCATTCTTGCAACGTCAAAAGAGATACCTTATGATGCCATGATTGCCTCAAATAAGTTAGATAAAGCATTTGTAGCAAAAATTCGCACGCTTCTTTTAAACTTTCATGCAACAAAGCACTTTCCATCAAGTATCGCAGGGTTTGAAGAAAAACCTCTTTCTCTTTACGATCAACTAAACCATTTAGAGTAATTTTTTTAATTCACGCATCAACGTGAAACTCTTAGAGAATAATCTCTTTTACACGCCCTACTTCACCACTTTCCAAACGCACTTTTATACCATGAGGATGATTTGCAGAATTTGTAAGTATGTCTTTTACCACGCCAGAGGTGAGTTTGCCACTGCGTTGGTCTTCTTTTAACACAATTTGTACTTTCACACCTTTGTGGATGTTACTTCTACTTTGACCCGCATTCATACCTATTCCTTTAGAGTTCTATCTCTGCTCTTTCTTTGCCATCGCTTGGGAACCATTCATCTTCGATAAAATCATCTTCAACAATTTGCGTGACACTGCGCTTCATATAGCGCCCTGATGCACTGACTGCCACTTCGCCATCTGGAAGTATGAGCTCACCCGTACCTTCAAATATACGTCCTTTATCATTGATGATGCGCCCAACGACTTTTAGTTCAACACCCAAAGGCACAGGCTTTTTATATTTGAGGTTGAGTTCTATCGTTACTCCAAAGCTCTCTTGTCCATAATGCGCCATAATGGCACGTCCTATGGTTTCATCCAAAATGGTCGCAGAAATTCCACCATGCAAAATACCAGGATAACTCTGATGATACGTATGCGGCGTAAAATAAGCAACGACTTCTTTATTTTCCAGTTCATAAAACTTTGTTTTTAGTCCAAAAGGATTTTCGATACCGCATACCAAACAATTTTTAGAGATGTGTTGTTTACCAGTTACTTTAAACTTCACTTTTTCTCTCCATGTACCTTTTCAAGCTCTTTGCGTACTTTTGAGTAAAGTTTGAGATCGACAATTTTATAGCTTTTAAGAAGCCCATCTAACAAAGCAGCTTCTAGCTCTTTCTGATCTTCTTTATTGGCTGGAACGATTTTATCTTTAACAGCACAATTATTGCAAAAGTCATAAAGGTATGTAAGATCAATCTGATAATCCAAACGATGAGTCAACTCATTTTTAAGCTTACGTGTCTCATTCATGATGACAAATTCTTGCTCATTGATGGTTTTAAGAGCGCGTAACTCTTCTAAGAGCTTAAATTGTGTCATACTGCGAGACGTTCCAGGAATAAGTATTTCTGCGACAAATTCATAGTACGCTTCAACTGCGAGTACCATCACATAGAGGTTTTTACCAACAGGATTTTCCTCTTGTTCGATAAAATCTTTAAAATAGTGCAGTTTTTGCATCTCAATCATCATTTTTTCATTCCTTTTGTTTTTCCTTGTTTTTTGAGTTTACCCTCTTTAAAGGTTGCTCTGTGTTTTTTAATGGAAAGATTTTTTTTATTCGCTTTTTCATATTCGATTTTTGCTTTAATCGTTCCTTTTTTTGCCTCTTTTTCTAACCACTCTTTGGTTTCAAAACCTGGGTAGAACTCCGTTTGAATCGTATATTTTAAGATTTTCTCAATCTCTTTAAATTTGTTTTTTTCCTCTTTACAGACAAGGGAAATAGCACGCCCTTCTTTACCCGCACGCCCTGTTCTTCCTGCTCTGTGCAAGTAGTCTTCGGCATCACCTGGAAGCTCATAGTTAATGACATGCGGCAAATCTTCAATGTCTAAGCCACGAGAAGCGATATCGGTAGCAACTAAGACACGAATGGCATTTTCTTTAAACGCGTTCACCGCTTTGGTACGTTGAGAGTGCGCTTTATCGCCATGCAATACCAGTGTTTTTAAACCACTTTTAGAGAGATAATCACCCACTTCATCGGCACTTTGTTTGGTTTTCGTAAAGACCAACACCTGATGCCAGTTTTGAGAGCCTATCATATACGAAAGCAGTTCGCATTTGCGCTCTTTGTCCACTACATAGATGGTTTGTTGCACGTTTTTCGCAAACTCCCCTTGGTTATTAATCGCCACCGTTATAGGTTTTTTCAAGCTTACCTCGGAGAGGCGTTTAACTGACTTCGAAAGCCCAACGGAGAAAAGAAGCGTTTGGCGTTTTTTTGGAAGTAGTGAAAGCAGTGTCTCTACTTCTTCCCAAAAGCCCATGTCTAAAATGCGGTCAGCCTCATCAAATACAAGCATCTCGACACGAGAAAGATCAACATTGTTCAATTTGATATGCTCTAAAAGTCTTCCTGGAGTAGCGATAAGAACATCAATACCTTTTTCTAATTTCTTCACTTGTGGTGTAAACTTTACACCGCCATAAATGGCACCAATGGTAAGTTCAAGATTTTTACCATACGCTTGTACATTTAATGCGACTTGAGAAGCAAGTTCACGTGTTGGCACTAAAATAAGGGCACGTACAACTTTCTTGGTAGTCGATTTTTGTGTTTTTTTGCTCAAAATTTGTAAGAGTGGAAGTGCATACGCCGCTGTTTTACCCGTTCCCGTTTGCGCCGTTGCCATAACATCTTTACCCTCTAACACTAAGGGGATGACCTTGCTTTGCACAGGCGTTGGTTTCGTGTACCCAAGTTCAGTTACTGCTTCTTGTATCGGCGCAATCAAGCCTAGCTTTTCAAATAACATCTCTATCCTTTATCTATCTTAATAGCTCTATTGTATCTAAGTTTTATTTAAAGGATTTAGTAGGTCCTTTTTCAACAGACATCAATCACTCTCTTTGAGGTACTAAAAACCTCTTGTGTTACCAATAAGAATATTTTATACTAAATGAAATTTTTTAAAATAATTTAAGTCTATTTTTATACTTCCTCTTATATGATTTGTGTGACAAAAATGTAACATAGTAGGTTGATCATGTGGCGATGTACGTGCCTTTTTATAGCACTTTTCATCTCTTTTTCATTACATGCACGTCCTCTTGTCTTCGCACCACTTCCTTTTTTCAATTCAAACCAAATTCTTGAAGATTTTTTTCCAATGGTAAATTATCTTGAAGAGGCCTTGGATGAAAATATTGCTTTTCATTATGAGAAAAAATACGATGACATAATCGCTGCTTTCAAAGCCAATAAAATTGATATTGCTTATTTTGGGCCTTTACCATTTTTGACACTTCAAAAAAGCTTTCCATATGCACTTCCTATCATCACGTTTCATGAAAGTGATGGAGAGCAAGGATATCGCTGTGCCTTGGTTAAATTTGCAGGAGACACACTGTCGCCTAAAGCAACACTCAAAGTTGCGCTGACACAGCCTCTTTCAACATGTGGCTATACCAAAACAAAAGTTCTTGTTAATGATTATTTACACACCAATTTAGATACGATGCTTTATCGCTATGTAGGCACTCATGATGAAGTGGCACTTTCTATCATTAGAGGTGATTTTCAGATGGGCGGTATGAAAGAAAGCATTGCTAAAGAGTATGCCTCACTGGGTCTTGAAGTCATCCAAACAACATCACTCATTCCAGGCTTTTCACTGGTTGTGAACACTCAAACGCTTAGCCTAGAGCAAATCGAAAAAATTAAATCTATTTTGCTTGCAGCCCCTAAAGAGGTCTATCAAACATGGGGCAAAGATATCCGTTATGGGATGAGTGAAACTGACATGGAGATGTTTAGGCATCTCAAAAGTGAGATTGAAACCTTTAATGTTCCCCAAAGCGGGAGTTTTTAATGCGTAAATTTCTAATCACAGCATGTGCCATTCTTTTTTCTTATACACTTTTTTTCATCTATGTACATTCAAAAATGGTTGAAGAACGAGATGTCTTACTGCAAAATGAAAACCGCATCTTAGAGACCTCTTACAAAGCGGTAACACAGATGTTTACTATCTCTATTGAAAACTATTTTCGCTATGCCATTATGCAGCCTTCGGTTCTTCAAATTCTTCATGCAGTGAATGATACTAATGATACACGCGAAAAAGCGATTCTTCGAGGCTCTCTTTATCGCCTTCTTTATCCATTTTACAATGAAGAACTCAAAAAGTTGGGTATAAAACAATTTCACTTTCATACTCCTCAAGGAGAGAGTTTTTTACGTTTTTATTCTCCGAGTGAAAATGGTGACAATTTGATGAATATACGTCCATCAATTCAAAAGGCTAATATCGAAAAACAATTTGTTGCAGGCTTTGAAGGCGGACGTGTGTATCCAGGCCTCCGCTATGTTTTTCCTATCATTGATAATAAAGAGCATTTAGGCAGTGTCGAGGTTTCCATAGCCTATGAAAATATAGAATTTGAACTTGCGAAACTTCTAACGTGGAGTGACCACATTCTTCTTTTCAAAAAGTCGATCATAACAGATTTGGTATTTGATTCCCATAAGCATCACTTTACGCCATCTGTTTTAAGCGATGATTTTGTCATTGAAAATCAAAAGATTTCCAACGTCACAGCACACTCCATAGAGTCTGAACATACCAAAAAAATCAATGCCATCTTAAAAAAACGCTATAACATTGAAGCAAAATTCCAAGAAGGAAAAAACTTTTCTATACCATTGGTGGAAAATAATCAAGGACATGTTGCTAATTTTCATGCCATTTATGACCTAAGTAACACACTTACAGCTTATGCAGTCACCTACAGTCATCTTAATGATTTGGTCACGATAGAACACAAGTACATCACTTCATTGCTTTTTGGCTTTTTAACCTTTGTACTTTTGGGCATTGTACTGTACCTTTTGGTTGAACAAAGCCAAAAAACACTAAGAGAAAAAATACAATTTGAAACTATTATTGAAAAGACGATTAATGGTGTTATTTTGTTAAATACCAAAGGCGAGATTACATTCATTAACGCCTCAGCTACAGCTATTTTAGGGTACAGCCTTGAAGAGGTTTTGGGGAAAGATGCGCACACACTCATTCATGTACACCAGCATAATACGACAAAAGAAGACTGCCCCATCCTAAACTCCATGTGTTATCAGCGCGCATACATTGGAGAGGAAATTTTTCGCAAGAAAAATGGAGAGCATTTTATCGCGCATCTCAATGTAGCACCTTTTGTACGAGATCATCATAACATAGGTTCTGTCGTCATTTTTAGAGACATAACCCAAGATAAAGAAGCACAAAAGATGATCGAGCATTTGGCGTATTATGACTCATTGACCGAACTGCCAAATCGAAAACTTCTACTTGATCGCCTAAACTATGCCGTGGCAAATGCCAAACGCTCCCAAGAGTTTTGTGGAATTTTATTTATAGATCTGGATAATTTTAAAGTTCTCAATGACACCAAAGGACATGAATACGGTGATATATTGCTCAAACAAGTCGCAAAACGCCTCACATCAGTACTTCGCTTATGTGACACTGTTTCTCGCTTTGGAGGCGATGAGTTTGTCGTGCTCGTCACTAAACTTGGAGAAGATGAGAAAGAAGCCAAAGAGAAAATAGCACAAATTGGCTATAAACTTTTACTCTCCATCGCAGAGCCATTTCACCTCATCAACTTTGATTACACCTGTACGGCAAGTATTGGCGGAACTCTATTTAAGGACGATGACAAAACCATCAACGATATTTTAAGAGACGCAGATATGGCAATGTACGAAGTCAAAAAAGAGCATAAAAACGAAATTAAGATCGTTTAAAACCTCTTCCAGCTTTTTGATTGTATCTACACAATTCCATCTATTTATCAACGGTTTAAACATTTTCTTTATACTGTGACTACTCAAATTATTTAAAAGCTTATCACTATGATTATGAAAACATTTTCGATTTTAGGAGCGGGGTGGTTAGGATTAGAACTTGCCAAAACACTCAAAGATCAATTTACCATCAAATTATCTGCCCGTAATGCACTGATACAAAAAACACACACAGAGTTAGGATTTGAATCGTATGTACTCACGGAAGGTATCTATAACAATCTTGATGCCCTTTTCTCTTGTGAGTATCTTTTTATAAACTATCCACCATCTAAATTTAATGATTATCTTCAGTTTATAAACACACTCTCTCAACATCCTCGTTTTTCAACCATTGAAAAAATATTTTTTGTGAGTTCTTCTTCGGTGTATCCGAAAGTTTCTGGAGTGTACGATGAAAAGAGTGAAATCGTCTCTTCATCCAATCCATTATACTATGAAGCCGAAACAAGCCTTCATGGAAAAGTCCATATCATTTTTCGTTGTGCTGGATTGATGGGAGCAGATCGCATCGCAGCGAAATACTACACGAATAAACTTGTTGAAGATGGGAAAAGCCGTGTCAATCACATTCATCGAATCGATGTGATTCGCGCTGTTTTATTTACGATAGATAAAAATCTTGAAGGTATTTTTAACTTATGTGCGCCAAAACACCCTACAAAAGAAGAGGTCTTTTTATACCAAAGTGAGCAATGTCATTTCACGCCTCCAAGATTTACAGACAACGTGGAGTGTACACAACGTATTATTGATGGAAGTAAACTTGAACGTCTTGGATTTGAGTACCAGTGTACCGATCCAAGAGAATTCATCAACTAATCATAGATGATATGAAACTTATTTAAAAAATACTGAAAAGCTATTCCATCCATTTTCACATGTAAGTCTTAACCTAAACCCATGTTTTTCAACGATTTTTTTGACAATGCTTAACCCCAAACCAAACCCTTCCACTCCTCTAGCCGCATCACCTTGGGCAAATGGTTCGCAGTAGTATTCGAGTGGATGTTCGAGTGCTTCTCCCCTGCTTATAACACTGATAGTGTGCTCTTTCACTTCAAGGAGTATAGGCTTTTCTATGCCGTATTTTAGGGCATTGTCTATGAGATTTTTAAACGCAATACTTAGATAATTAAGATCGCCTTTTATCTCAAAGCTCTCTTCAATACGAAGCTCTACCAAACTTTCATCTTCAATGAGTGCGCGAGAGAGTGACTCTGAGATGAGTGTTTCCGCATCAAAAGTGGATAAAGTTAACTGTTCCATATTGGCATTGAGTCTTTCAATGTCTAAGAGTTCTTTGGTAAGCTCATCAACTTGAGTGATGGCCTTTTTAAGGCTTTGCTGATACTTACCCTCGCCTAGCATCTCTAGTGCCAGTTTAGATTTGGTAAGCGGCGTTCTTAACTCATGCCCAATGTCACGAAGTAAGCGTTGACGCGAGAAGATAAGTGCTTCAATGTTAGAAGCCATCGCATTAAAGGTGTTGGAGAGCGTGTCTAGCTCTTTTGAGCCAAAGTGTTTCATACGCACGTCTAAAGCGCCTTCACCAAAGGATTTTAACGTAAGGTTGATCTGTTTTAGAGGAAGAAGAAGTCTTACAATGAGCAAGAAAATCACAACAAGAACGAAAATATCGGCAAAGATAAAGTAGGTTACCATCCCTTGAGCGAAAACGCCCTCTTCTTGGTTTTTATCGCGTATGAGCAGGCTTTCATCCAAATAACTCAACAACAAGAAGTATTGACCTTTGGTATCGACTATGATTTTGACTTCACCAAAAGAGCTACTTTTTTCATACACACTTCTAGAAGTTCCTAATACTCGAGAAGGATCTGGTATCACTTCAAAATCAAAGGTTTGAAGCCTTTTGGTAAGAGCGGTTTGGTCGTTATTGGCAAGGTCGCGAAAGAGTTCAGTGGAAGCTTGTAGGTACTTCTCTTTTAATAACATTTCCATTTTTGATTGGGTGAGTTGACTGGTTTCGCGTGAGACAAAGAGCATCAATGAGAGGCTGACTAAAAAGAGTAAAAAGAGCTTCGTAAAAATGGACATTTTAACCTACCATTTTGTAGCCAATACCCCAAACGGATTTGATGTATTTTGGATTTTTCGGATCATCGCCTATTTTAGCGCGCAGATTGCTGATGTGCATATCGACGGTGCGATCTTTGGAGTTGTAACCGATGCCATTGATGGCGTTGAAAATCACTTCGCGTGAAAAAACTTTTCCTTGATTGCAGAGTAATAAAAGCAAAATGTCAAACTCTATTTTGGTAAGGTCTAGCGCATAGTCCTCCAAAGAGATTTCCATTTTCACTTCATCAATTTCAAAATCCCCTATTTTCTTTTTGGCAGGAACATTTCTTCTAAGATAGGAGTTAATTTTTAAAACGAGTTCACGTGGTTCATAGGGCTTTGCGAGGTAATCATCGGCTCCCACGCCATAGCCTAAGATTTTATCGCTGAGTTCATTGCGAGCGGAAGAGATGATGATGTGCGCATCACTTATGGAGCGAATCTCTTTGCAGACATCAAAACCATCCATTTGAGGAAGCATCAAATCAAGCACGATGATTTTATACTCACTTAGATGGTTTTTAAGATGCGCAAGTGCCTCTTTGGGTTTATCGAAAGCTTGAACGTCAAAGTCATAATTTTGCAGATAATCTGCTATAAGTGAACTCATCTCCAAATCATCTTCAATAAGTAGAATTTTTTCGCTCATTCGACTTCCCACTCTTCAAGATTGTGTGCAAACTTTTTGCGTTGCTCGTTATTTAACAGATTGTGCATTTGGACTAAAAAACG
>Ga0302250_1002218_pt1 | contig 12498 bp, 10 predicted proteins | sample AAG_RA_Asp_MG_FD_193536 | JGI IMG/M metagenome (GOLD analysis project Ga0302250, IMG submission 193536) | Enriched activated sludge microbial communities from anaerobic digester in WTTP, New Holstein, Wisconsin, United States - AAG_RA_Asp | ecosystem: Engineered > Bioreactor > Anaerobic >... | reverse complement strand
GCGCGTCCAACTGTCCCGCCCCAAGCTGGTGGTAGCGGTTCCCGCCGGAATCACCTCGGTGGAGAAACGTGCCGTTATCGAGGCCTCGGAAATGGCGGGGGCAGGGAAGATCTTTCTGGTCGAGGAACCGATGGCGGCGGCCATTGGGAGCGGACTGCCGATTGACAAGGCGATGGGGCAGATGGTGGTCGATATCGGGGGCGGCACCACTGAGGTAGCGGTGATCTCGAAGTTTGCCGTGGTATGCAGTGAATCGCTGCGAGTGGCGGGAGATGAAGCCAATGAAGCCATCTCCCAGTACATCAAGCGCGAACACCAGATCTTCATCAGCGAAATGATGGCTGAAATCATCAAGATCAAGATCGGCTCCGCCGTGCCGCTCAAGAAGAACCTGGAGCTCAAACTGCGCGGCAAGGACCTCACCACGAATATGCCCAAAGTGGTGACGATCACCGATGCCGATGTCCGCCAGGCCATCAGGGAACCGACCCTGGCAATCATCGAAGCCGTGCGGCGGGTGCTCGAGCGAATCTCGCCGGAACTGGCTGCGGATGTGGCGGAAAGCGGCATCTGGCTGGCGGGTGGGGGGGCATTACTGAAGGGCTTGCGACTCTTGGTCCAGCAGGTGACCGGCCTCGATGTCCGTAAATCGGAAGACCCGCTCCGTGCCGTTATTCGGGGTGCCGGTGCCGTAACCGAGAATTTTGATTTCTATCGTACGGTTTTCGTCAATTGAGGCTGACGCGACCCGTGAGGCGTCGTCACTGGTTTGCCGGCGCGATCATTGACAGTCTTTTGCGCCTTGTGCTATGGACAAACATCCTTTCCGCAAGTGCCCCCGTAGCTCAGGAGGATAGAGCTCGAGATTCCTAATCTCGGTGTCGCACGTTCGAATCGTGTCGGGGGCACCAGATTGCGGTCCGTTGTCATGCCCGTTTCCATTGCCCACCTGCAGACGCCGGGTTGATTCAGCCCTCCTGGCCGTTGGGAGCCGTTCATGTCCGCTGTTTCCAGTTCGCGACACATCTACTATGTGATGATAATCGGGGTGCTGGTTCGCGTGCTGGCCTGGAGCAACACTCACGTGGTCAACCCGGATGGCACGCTCTATATCACCCAGGCCAAGGCCATCTTCTACGGGCAAAAGGAGGCCCTCTACTGTGGCTATGACTTCCTTTCGAGTTATGTTGTCCTGATTGTGGGCGCACACTGGTTTTTCTCCGACTGGATCTTCTCCGCCAGAATGGTCTCATTTCTCTTTGGTTCTGCAACCTTGGTCCCCCTGTATTTTCTCCTGAGACGCTATCTCGACGCACAAGTCAGTGCGCTGGTTACCCTGCTCTATGCCATGCTGCCGGTCTATACTGGGGGAAGCATTGACCTGATTCGCGATCCAGTCTGCTGGTTCTTTGCAACCACAGGACTCTATTTCTTCATCAGGGGACTCCAGGACAGCAGCCATTTTTCAATGCTCTGCAGCAGCTTATCGTTCCTCATGGCTTCCTGGTCCCGGATCGAGGCGTCGCTCTTTATCGTGGTTTCCCTTCTGTATCTTCTCATTGGTGGGCGCAAAGGAAATGTGAAAAGCGTCGTTCTTTTCAGCTCACCTCTTTTCACTATTATAGCATCCGGGCTCACTTATTGTTATCTTGCAAGGGACATTGATATTATGGCACGGTTGCGCCTGGATGATATCATTGAGAGATTGACCACGATTGGATATAATTATAAAGAAGTCCGTGCGACTCTCAAACAACAGGCATTCTTGAACAGAGATACCATGTTGGGGTTTTTCTTGTTGGAAGCCAGAACCAATGCATGGCTGGTGGCGCTTGGAACGTTATTGAACCGTTTGCTGGAAAGCCTGCTATACCTGTATGCGATTCCTCTTATATTTGGCCTGCGAGGATTTTGTCAGCGGCGGAAAGGGGATCCGACACCCCCCTATTTTATCGCATTAATTATTCTTATTCTGTTGTTACTATATACTCATATAGTTAAACAGTGGTGGATTGAATACCGTCATGTCACACTATTTATTATTTCTGCCTGCATAATTATTGGTTTTGGGATTGATAATATTATCGAGAATATAAAGAGCCGATTCAACATAAAGAGGATAACGGCGATAGTGCTTTTTGCAGTCACCATTATCCTGTCCACTCTCCCAAAAAATCTGCTGCCCAGAGATACCACTTTGCAGGTTTTTAAGGAGATTGGCGAATTTGTTGGGCGACGTGAGTCGAGCGCGGAAGTCATCAACATTTCAACACCCATCAGCATCCATTCCTGGATTTCCTTTTATGCAAACTTGGCTTATGAGGGTGCTGTTTGTCCGGCGGCGACCGACGCAAACTGCTGGGAACATAATCAAGGTGATATGAATCAGTTGGTAATGCATGTGGAGGAATATCGAGCGAAATATTTCGTATGGACCGAGCGTCAGTGGCCCGACGAGCGGCTTGATGTTGCCCAGATGGTAGCCCTGCTCGGTCTAAGGGAAATAGGCCGATGGAACCACGAAATGACGGGAGAGATCATCCTGTTTGAGGTGAGGGTACGAGGCGGTGACCGAGAGTCACTCACATGCGTCCAAAGGAGACGCTCAAACGACTTGAAGCTTGAGCTTTGAAGGACACTGGTATGGCAGAAGGAGTCCGCAGTCCAGAGAATCCGACCTTGACACCCAGAATGGCACGATGATAAAACCTATCGCACCGGCTGAAGGGAGGGTGAAGCAGGTTATGGGACACGGAGTGAGGCAAGGGCGTTGATGGGAGCTGTCCTTCAGTGGTGGCCGGGAATGGTCAGGACCAATACTAAAAGGGGTAGAGCTAACCCTGATCAATGAAAACACTCTCGCGTGCAAATGGGCTCCGAACTGTCTATGAGCCTAATCAGAGAGTAAGGATGGGCTTCTTCAGGAGTTGGATATTCATGATTCAGAATATCCTGCACTCCAGGGATCTCATCTGGCAGTTGTTCAAGCGGGACTTTATTTCCGGGTACAAACAATCCTTTCTCGGTATCTTCTGGATTTTCATCCAACCCCTTGCCGGAATCCTGGCATGGGTATTCATGAATGCGACAGGCATCCTGAACCCCGGGGACGTCGGCGTACCCTATCCGGCCTATGTCCTGCTCGGAAGCAGCCTCTGGGGACTCTTCATGAGCTTCTACAGCTCGGTCTCGAGCAGTCTGGCTTCGGGCAGTTCCTTGATCCTTCAGGTGAACTTCCCCCACGAGGCTCTGGTTGCCCAACAGATGGCACAGACCATTGCCAATTTTCTCATCAACCTTGTCATGATCTTAATTCTTTTCATCATCTTTGGCATACGGCCGACGTGGATCGCCGTATTCTTCCCCTTCACCCTGATACCCATCTTCTTGATCGGCTCCGGTCTCGGCATGATCGTGGCGGTCATCACCGTCGTGGTCCATGACATCAACCGGATTGTCTCGATGGGGCTGAGCTTTCTGATGTTTCTCACTCCGATCGTGTACGGTCCGGGGGTCAGGGGTGAATTGGCTCAATTGGTGATCGAGTTGAACCCTATGACCTACTTGATCGGGAGTGCCAGAGACACCCTCCTATACGGACGTATTGTCAACCTCGAAGCCTACCTGCTTTCCTGCCTCCTGGCGGCTTCCGTTTTCCTGGTTTCCTGGCGGTTATTCTTCCTGTCAGAACATAAGGTTGCAGAAAAATTATAATGGCCTCCAATACGGCGATAGCCGTTCAGCATCTTTCGAAGAAGTTCTCGCGAAACCTGCGGCGCAGCATGTATTACGGCGCTGTCGATGTTTTCAAGAGCATGCTCAGCATCGAGACCCAAACAGATGTCTTAAGGCCCGATGAGTTTTGGGCCGTGAATGATGTTTCGTTCGAATTAAAGAAAGGCGGCGCCCTTGGCGTGATCGGTGAGAACGGCTGCGGCAAATCCACTCTCCTGCGTCTGCTCAACGGTATTTACATGCCGGATCGTGGCATGATTGAAATAGAGGGCAGAATCGGAGCATTGATCGCCTTGGGTGCTGGATTCCACCCCTTGATGACGGGGAGAGAGAATATCTATCTCAATGGCACCATTCTCGGTCTCAGTAAGCAGGAGCTTCATAAGAACTTCGACGAGATCATCGATTTTGCCGAGATCGGCGAATTTCTTGACGCTCCCGTAAAAACCTATTCGTCAGGCATGTACGTCAGGCTGGGATTCGCCATCGCCATCCATGCTCACCCGGAGATCTTGCTGGTCGACGAGGTGCTTGCGGTGGGCGATGCCAATTTCCAAAAGAAGTGTTTTGATAAATTGTTGCGCTTACGGGAAGAGGGTACTTCCTTAATCTTTGTTTCTCATTCCATGTCGGCCGTCGAGCGCTTATGCACCGAATGCCTGCTAATGAAACACGGAAACCCAATCTACTATGGGAATACCCGCGAGTGTGTGCAAGCCTATTTCCATGAGATCAGCCAGGATAATCTGGCGAAGGCTCCACAGGCGACTTTGGTTGGAATTGGTGATGTGATATTATCAAATGTTTTTGTCTACCAGGAAAACGGAGAAAAAGCCAATCCCAATATTGAATTTGGCAAGAATATCATCATCGAATTCAAATACAAGTTCCTGAAAAAGGACAGTATGAAGAATCAAGTTCGCTTGGGAATCCGCACCTTTGAAGGGCGCGACGTCCAGAAGATGTTTTTCCAGGAATCTCCCTTTATGGACAACGAAATATATCCCAATGAAAAAATCATCCCGCTAGGGCAAGATGGGAAGGTCGAAATTAGGGTGATCAATCCCAGGCTTTTCCCTCAAACCTTTCGGCTCGACTTGGCTATAAATCCGGTTAACATGGATGTGGCTCTGGGCGGGATCGCGAACGCGGCACTTTTTAATATCGTTCATCCATCAAGCAGACAATACCTTGAATATGGGAATATGACTGTCACTGAATTTGAATATGAAGTCCAAGTATCATGAATAAAGTGATATTTAAAGATGATCATTAGCAAAAAGAGACGTCTGAATACCTTTCTTGTAGATCTCTCGAAAAGACTGCGTCTCTCTTACAATCTTGGAAAACCTAAGATCCTGTCTATTGAGACTATAAACAGATGCAACCTGGCTTGTGCTATTTGTTACCTGGGTAATGGGAAGATTGACAGGAAGGCCGCTGTTATGCCCTTCAAGAATGCAAAGATGATAATAGACCAAACGTATGTTTACTGCGAGACACTCTATTTTGCACTCTGGGGTGAGACCTTCTTGCCTAATAATAAGGACGTGTATAACATAATTCGCTATGCTCGTGACAAAGGTATATCGCGGATAATAGCAGCTACCAACGGACACTTTTTCGATGACTCAAGCATTAAGAATATTCTCTCTTCCGGTATAACCGACTTGATTATAAGTATAGATGGGATGACACAAGAGACTTACAGCCGTTACCGCCGAAGAGGGGTTCTTGAAAAGGTTATAAACGGTGTTCAGCTACTTGTAGAACAACACCATAAGCTTGATTCGACTATGGGAATCATCCTCCAGTTTATCGTCTTCAGGCACAACCAGCACGAGATCGAACAATTCAAAGCGGTTGCCCAAAGCCTTGGAGTAGGCTACAGTCTCAAGGCTCCCTATGTGCAGGATATGGCTCAGGCGAGTGAAATGCTCCCCGATGACGACCAATATTGGCGCTATTATATTCAGAATGGTGAGCTAAAGCTTAAGTTCTTTAGAGACGGTGCGCTCTGTTATGAGCCTTATGAGGTGTTGACAGTCTATGCCGACGGCCAGGTGGCGGGTTGCTGCTTTGACTACAATCTGGAATACCGTATCGGTAATTGCTTCGAGAAGCCTGTTCGGGTGGTATGGAACGGCAAGGCAATGAGAGAGCTAAGACGCAAGCTGCTCCAAGATCGTAATTCCATCCCCTTTTGCAGGCTTCGCTGCGGAAGGTATTGATTTCACTAGAACGTATGGCTGCAAAGATCTGATACAGGTACCTACATGATAATCAATCTGTTCATGAGGGCGCTGCGGCGTGCGATGCAAAATGAGTATCTTATTGTCGATGCCGAAAGGGAGGGAATAATCAGAGAAGGCCAGTTTATTCCTTGTGATTTCACCCGGTATGAGCTTGTCGACAAGGCTACCCATCTGGTCCTGGAGAAAGGGAAATATCGAATTACCCAGAAGGAAGCTGGAAGCGGTCGTCGCCGCCGTGATGAACCAAGTGCCATGCTTGTTATTGATAACAGCAAAGATTCTTACGACAGGTTCTGGGGAGACGAAGAGATAATTGGTGACTATCTTGGCGAATCAAGGCTGGCTTTCTTCGATGAACTGCACGAGGCCTGCAAAGCCTTTATCACCGGCAGGATATTGGATATCGGCTGTGGTTCCGGTGAATTCCTAAAGATCGTCGCCTCACGGACCCCTGGCGGCAAGTTCCATGGTTTTGATTTTTCCTGGTCCGGCGTGCTGCGCTCCAGGAGCGTGTTACCCGAGGGAGAGTTCGTCAACGGCGACATTTATGCTACGGGATATCGTGATGATTCCTTTGACACCATTCTCTGCATCGAGGTTCTCGAGCACCTGGAGCATCCCAGGCAGGCCCTGCAGGAACTTGCCAGAATTTGCCGCGAGGACGGCAAACTGATCGTGACGATCCCCAACGGCGTATACGACTCCTATGTGGGGCATCTGCACTTCTGGTCCGAGTCTGATTTTCGGCAGTTGCTTCCCGGTCTTCCTGTCCATGAGTTTCGTTATCTTGAAAACGACAGGACGATGCTCTTTATCCTGGGCAAGCCCCATCATGGCATCTCATGAAGCAACTACTGAAGTCCATCCTTAGAAGCATCCTGCTTCACTTCGCGCCTTTTTTTCTGTCGGCAATGAGACGTGTGGTCAGTTTCGAAGAGAGGATTCGGCTCTATCTGTCGGAGATCAAGCAGACCACCGGGCCGGAGGAGCGAACACGCATTTTTCTATCGGAAATGAAACAAAGCCTCCCACCCGATACCCATTTCAAGACGCTGCTGAGTGAGGTCGATCAACTCCTCCCCCCCGAGGAACGTTATCTGCTCCCTTCTTTTGCCAGGGGTTATGGCAAGGAGACAGACCGGTTCAGCTATCAGCGTATTTGGGGTCACTTTGACATCAAACCGCATGAAAAAGTGCTGGATATTGGCTCTGGGGGATACCCGTTTCCCTATGCCACGCATCTGGCCGATTTGTATGAAGGCGAAACGGGCCACCGGGCGGAGCCGCTAGTGAAAGACGGTCGGCCCTTCAGGGTGGTCGACATCGAGAACATGCCGTATGATGACCATGAATTTGACTTCGTCTATTGCTCCCATGTTCTGGAACACGTTTCCGACCCGGCCCGGGCCTGTGAAGAGCTGATGCGAATCGGCAAACGGGGATATATCGAAACGCCGACGCGAATGTCCGATATCATGCTCAATTTTTGTCATCTCAAGGAACATCACATATGGTATATTGTCATGGCAGGAGATAATGTGTTCTTTTTTGAGTGGGATGAACGAGAGCGAAAAGATACAGGATGCATCGACTTTTTTAAGATGTACCACTCCGACTACAGTAATCCTTTTCAGACCCTTGTTCACACCAACAGGAACCTCTTTGTCAATATGATGTTTTGGAACGGCAAGTTCCACTATTATGTTTTCAACAAAATGGGTGACTTGGTTGCAACCAATACGAGAATGTAATGCCTGAATCCTATTCGTTCCTGATTGTTGATACCTATTACGCAAGATTCTTGTCTTCCGTCTACTCAGCCAACCCGGAACTGGCTGCAAAAGGCTATCGCGAGCAGCTTGACTTCTTGATGAGACAGTGCTTCGGAACTGCTGATTTCTATTCGCGCAACCTGAAGCAACTGGGCTGCCCGGCGGAAGAAATCATTCCCAATAACGAAATCCTCCAGCGCCAATGGGCGGTCGAGAATGGCCGCCGCATTACCGAACCCGTCTATATGAAAGCTCTGCGGCGATTTTCTCTGATGAGGCGCCTCATCAAATCCCCAGACTGGCTGTTGCGCATTCTGGAGCAGCAGATTGCCAGGGCCAGGCCCGATGTTCTCTACCTGCAGGATCTTTCTTTCTGCCCGCCGGATTTCTTGTCCAAGATGAAGAAATATGCCCGGATGATTGTCGGTCAGATCGCCTGCCCCCTGCCGCCGCTGCCGCACCTCAAGCCTTACGATCTGATCCTGACTTCATTCCCTCACTATGTTGGACGGTTCCGAGACATGGGAATCCGGTCCGAGTATTTCAAGATCGCCTTCAGCCCGTCGGTGCTGGACGAGGCGGGAACTCCCGAACGCCGATACCCCTGTACGTTTGTAGGGGGCATCAGCCCTGCCCATAAAGCCGGCACACTGCTGCTCGAAGAGCTGGCGCGGCGCGGCGATATCGACTTTTTCGGCTACGGCGCCGATGAACTCGATAAGAACTCCCCCATCCTGCCCCGCCATCATGGAGAGGTCTGGGGGTTGGCCATGTACCGCGCCCTGTTGTCGAGCAGGATCACCATCAACCGGCACATCGACGTTGCCGAGAACTATGCCAACAACATGCGGCTTTACGAAGCCACCGGATGTGGAGCCCTGCTCATTACTGATGCTAAGGATAATCTGAGCGAGCTCTTTGAGGTCGATAAAGAGATTGTGGCTTACAAGACGGTAGATGACCTGGTTTCTCTCATTCAATACTATACGGAACATGATCAACAACGTGAGATTATCGCTGCCGCTGGACAACAACGTACTTTGAACGAACATACCTATGAAAACCGGATGAGAACATTAGTTGATATAGTGAACAATTATATTAAGGATTAAACAATACTCCATTATCATCATTGATGGTATTCGATCACGAAGATTATCTGTTATGAGGTTTTTCCCAAAAAGCGTAGGCAAACCAAGGACGGACAAGCCTGTCGAGGTTGCGCAAGAGGCTGATCCCTGCGCCACGTACTTTATCAGGGTCCCGAAAGAGGACATCAAGCCCGTTTTGTCTGACGCGTGGCGGGATCCCTCCGTGCCTCGCAGACAGTATGAAACCTGCACGGGAAGGGAGTTGGACAACTACCGAAACGGCAAACCGGTTGAGCCCTTTGATGTGTTGGTGACCATTCTGAAAGAAGGCGTCCCTGACCTGGATCAGAAGTCCCTTCTGGAAATCGGTTGTTCTTCCGGCTATTATTGCGAAGCATTGAAAATCAAGGGCATCAAAGCAGAGTATCATGGGTGTGATTATTCCGAGTCCTTTATCGCCTTTGCCAAAACCCTCTTTCCGGAGATCGATTTTCAGGTACAGGATGCCCGCGCTCTCACCTATGAGAGCGGACGGTTCGATATTGTGGTATCCGGCTGCTGCCTCCTGCACATCATGGAATATGAAGAAGTCATTCAAGAGACAGCCCGGGTGACCAAAGACTTTGTGGTTTTTCACCGGACGCCGGTGCTCCACACCAGAGAGACCTCCTACTATATGAAGACCGCCTACGAAGTCGAGATGTTCGAGATCCACTTCAACGAACGCGAGCTGCTCAGACTGCTCAGAGAACAGGGTCTGAAGGTTCTCGACATCATCACCTTCAGCGCTGCTTATGACGAAAAGATACAGGACTTTTACGCTTACAAGACCTATCTATGTCAGAAGAACTGAAAGCAAAGACACCTTCCGCATGTAAGATATGCGGCGGCCGGTTGACAGGGTTCATCAACAATATTTTTGACGACCGCCATGGCTATCCTGGGAGGTTTGACATTTTTCGCTGCACCGCCTGCGGGTTTGGTCAAACCGTTCCCGAAATCCCTGCGGAAATGATTGGAGAGGTTTACACCCGCTATTACCCTCGCAGGAACACCATTGACCTCAAGGCGGCCCAGGAACCGGTCAAACTCCTCTCGCCCGGCAAGCGCTGGCTTATGGGAGTCAATAACACCGCACACTATCATATCACCAGGGGAACCCGGGTGCTGGACGTCGGCTGCGGTGACTGCACCTCCATACGGGAGATCAACGCTTTCGGGGCCGAAGGATACGGTATCGAACCCGACCGGAACATCAGGGAACTGGTGGACGCCCTGCAGCTTAAGGTGCATATTGGCTTATTCCATGAAATCCCTTACCCGGAGCACTTCTTCGACTTTGTCACCATGAGCCAGGTACTGGAGCACATTCATGATCCGGTGGAGCTCCTGAGCTCCTTTCGCCGCATTTTGAAGGATGACGGAAAGATCATCATTGGGGTGCCCAATATGGATTCACGGCTGCGAAGACAATACGGGGCCCGTTGGTTGAATTGGCATGTACCCTACCATCTCAACCATTTTTCCCGGCGCAGTCTGCAGCTGCTCGCCGCGAAGAGCGGCTATGAAGTGGTGAAGACGCTCACCTATACCCCCAACCTGTGGGTTGACCTCCAGATCAAACTGGCCAATTACCCGGTGCAGGAAGGGGTCAGGGTCCCTTTCTTCAACGGGGAACCGGAACCCTCCGACCTGCCGGGCCATGCCGGCGGAAGATCGATTCGCCGGAACCTGGAGGACTTCATCAACCGTAGAATGGGATATTTGCGTCATCTGAAAATCCTGGCGCTCCGGGCCATCGATGCGGCTGGTGTGGGTGAGAGCTTATTGGTCTTTTTCGAAAAACAGAAGAACTGAAAAACATGCTCTATGTCCTCATACCCTCGCACAACAACAAGCACGAAGTCATGGAAGTTCTGGCCTGCCTGCAACGCCAGTCCACCAAGGACCTTGCCGTTGTGCTCGTTGATGACGGCTCTACGGACGGCACCCATCAGGCGGTCATGGAATCGTTTCCGGATACTGTAATCCTGCACGGGGACGGCAACCTCTGGTGGACGGGGGCGAATGTCCTGGGAGTCGACTACATTCTTCAGCAGGCAAAAGAAGACGATGCCGTCCTGCTTCTGAATAATGACCTGATCCTGAAGGAAGACTATATAGATATTCTGCTGGAGGCCAAGAGGGCACACCAGCATGCTTTGATCGGCTCGACGATGGTTGATCATGAGCGACCGGATTTCATGGAGAGCGGCATCCGCTTCGATCATGCTCTGAAGCTGACGGTCACCCGTGATGTCCAGCTGATTGAGTCGACTGACTTCGATTTTGACGTAGGTGCGCTCCCCGGTCGTGGCACTCTGGTGCCGGTCAGTGTTTTCAGGGAAGTCGGCAACTTTGACGCGGAGAGACTTCCTCATTACGGGGCCGACTATGAATTCTCCATCCGGGCCAGAAGAGCCGGCTACCGCCTCCTGGTTTCTCATCGCGCCTGCGTATTCGCCAAGACGAACATAACGGGAATCGAGGTACCCCAAAAGGCATTCATCTCGCTGAAAGAATGTGCGGATCTCCTCTTCTCCAAGAAATCGAAGACCCACCTCATTTATTATCTCAACTACGTCTGGCTCTGTTCAGAACGACCCTGCCGGGTGCGGAACGTCATCAATAGTGCCTTGGGCACGCTGTACCATACGCTGCTCAAAACGCGCCCTTTTTTCCCGATCAAGGTGCTCCTTTCGCTGCTCTACCGGACCATCAGGCTGGGGGGAGCGCTCCCCCCGATTCTTTACAGGTTTCTCTGCAAGGGTTATCCTCTGCGCGCACGTGACATGGCGAAATACGGTCTTGAGCCAGCCATTCTGCTGGAGCAGGATCTGGTTTACGAAAAGAGTTTCAGAGGCGAGGTATACTATTATTTTTACCCCGAACTGAATACGAGGGATTTGTCGGAGGATCAAGTCCGCACCGTCTTGCAGCTACGGGGCCAATCCTTCAACTATCGGCACAAGATCAACATCGTGCTTCAAAAACTTTCACTCTTGTTCTCCCATGAGGCCACCCCATGAACCACCAGTTTTGCACCCTTTTCGACAGGAACTATCTCTACAAGGGCCTGACCCTTTACAACTCTCTCCTGGAGCATTGTCCCGAATTCACCCTATGGATCCTCTGCATGGATGAGCCGACTTATGAGACGCTGGCCAGGCTGAACCTGGCAAAGGCGAAGCTCATCCGGCGAACCGAATTTGAGGATGACGAACTGCTCAAGGTCAAGCCGACAAGGACCGTTGCGGAATACTGCTGGACCTGTACCCCTTCGCTGCCGCTGTATGTTCTGAAAAGGAATCCTTCACTGGAAACGATCGCCTACCTTGATGCGGATCTCTTTTTTTTCAGCAACCCGGCACCTATTTACGAAGAGTTCGCTGACAACGCGATCATGATCATCGAGCACCGCTTCCCCGAGCACCTCAAGCATCTCGAGGAGAACGGCATCTACAATGTACAGATGCTCATCTTCCGCAATGACGCATCGGGCCTGGAGTGCCTGGAATGGTGGCGTGAACGCTGTCTGGAATGGTGCTACTATCGCCTTGAAGACGGAAAACTGGGAGACCAGAAGTACCTCGATGACTGGCCGGT